>Ga0310695_10001839_pt1 | contig 47572 bp, 28 predicted proteins | sample RumenRJG_04DNA_FD_203882 | JGI IMG/M metagenome (GOLD analysis project Ga0310695, IMG submission 203882) | Bovine rumen microbial communities from Lethbridge, Alberta, Canada - RJG_04 (v2) (version 2) | ecosystem: Host-associated > Mammals > Digestive system > Stomach > Rumen | place: Canada... | reverse complement strand
CGTCATTATTCTGAGAATATGGGAAACGTAGTCTATCTTTTCGGTGCAGGAGCCAGTTATGGCGTCAGGGACAAACAGACGCCCCGGCTTGATTATAGTCTTGAATATCGGGACTATAAGGGGGTGCGTCAAGAGATTAAAGGCTCAGCACCTAATATCATTGAAGGTCTTCCTGTCGTGTCGGAATTGCCGGAGCGAATGGATTACGTGCGGTATCTGATCAAGAAGGAAATCAAGGACTTTGCCATTGATGCAAAACCAGAGGCGTCAATGTTTGAGGACCTGGAAGAAAACTTAGCCTGGTTGCAGGAGGCATCTCGTGGCCATGCCACAGTGGATACTTTTGCCAAAAAACTCTGGATTACTCACAGAGACGATGAATACAAGAAGCTCAAGCAAACCCTCAGCGCTTATTTCATGTTGGAACAGCTCCTCAACAAGACGGATAAACGGTATGATGCATTTTTCGCTTCGATACTTGGTGAGGAAGCAGTAGATCTTCCTTCCAATGTCTGTATCCTGTCCTGGAACTATGATTGCCAGTTTGAACTTGCTTATTCAGAGTATTATCGACACGCCGGCCTGAATGATTTGGAGAACCGACTCCATTTCTATCATAAAACAACGGGGAACGTGAACTACCATGATGACAATAAATTCAGCATCATCAAACTGAATGGTTCCGCTTTTATGTATGATTTAAGCACCAAGGATGCTATTGACCCGTTCTTGATACAGGATAGTATGAGAGATATTGCGAGAGTTGCATCAATTTGTCAGGACAATACCAACAAAGGGTGCGCCCTTTCTTTTGCCTGGGAGCAATCATATCCATGGTTCACAGATAGAATTCAGAAGAACATAGCCAATGCCGACACGTTGGTTGTAATCGGCTACTCCTTCCCATATTTCAACCGGACTATGGATAAGTTCCTTTTCCAGTCGATGCCGGGGCTCAAGAAAATCTATCTCCAGGACATTGATCCGGACACCATTGAGCAATCTGTTACGAATCTTCTGACCGCGTTCCATACGACTGTCAGCAAAACTAAGATAGAAAAGAAATACCATACACAGCAATTCTACTTGCCTCCAGAATTATAGTATGAACACAACAGCAAACTTCATAAAACAGCGCATGTCACTCCGGGAACCTCTTGCCGAGGCTCTGGACGTGGTGGCGAATCTGGCAGATGCCCTGGATCTGAAAAAGCCGGACGAAAGCGTAGATTACGATGCCTTCCTGAAGGAGCAGCTCCAGAAAGCCCAGACGGTAAGCAAATACTGCAAAGACTTTGAGCGAGACTTCCCGTCATTCGCTTTCTCCATTGCTACCGGTATCGGCAAAACCCGTCTCATGGGCGCTTGCATCGCTTATCTGTACCTCAAGAAAGGCATCAGGCATTTCTTTGTGCTGGCTCCGAACCTGACGCTGTATGAAAAGCTGAAGCGAGACTTTGGCGACCCTTCCTATGAGAAGTATGTGTTCAAGGGCATTGCTGAATTTGTGAGCAAACCACCCATTGTCATCGACGGCGACAACTACAATAACTTCCAGCTGCACGGCGGCAACCTGTGGGATGCAGTGGAAATCAATGTCTTCAACATCGCCAAGTTCAATACCGACAGCAAGGAAAGCCGCCGCGGCGCTCCCCGTATGCGTCGGCTATCGGAGTATCTTGGTCAGTCCTACTTTGACTACCTCTCCAGCCTTCCGGACCTGGTTATCTTGATGGATGAAGCCCACCGTTACCATGCGGATGCCTCCAAGAAGGCCATCAATGAGCTCCGGCCTATCCTTGGTCTGGAAATGACTGCCACACCTACCGATGAGAAGGGAAAGTCCTTCAAGAACATCGTCTATGAGTACAACCTGGCGCAGGCCCTGGCTGACGGCAAGTATGTCAAGATTCCTACGGTGGCCAAACGCCGCAATTTCCAGAAAGGTGACCTGGGTGACAAAGAACTGGATATGCTCAAGCTGGAAGATGCCATCAGTATCCACCGCAACACCAAGAAGCACCTGGAACTGTACTCCAAGGAGCACAACTGCGAACTGGTCAAGCCTTTCATCCTGGTAGTCTGCCGTAACATTGCTCACGCCGAGGAGACGAAGAAACTCCTAGAAGAGGAGATGTTCAACGGAGAGTACAAGGGCAAAGTGCTCCAGATAGACTCCTCAACGAAGAAAGAGGAAGAGGTGGACCGCCTGTTTGTATCCCTGGAGAAACCGGACAATCAGATTGAGATTGTCATCCATGTCAACATGCTCAAAGAGGGCTGGGATGTCACCAATCTCTACACCATTGTTCCGCTTCGTGCTGCAGATGCTCCCATCCTCGTTGAGCAATCCATCGGCCGTGGCCTCCGCCTTCCTTATGGTGGAAAACGCACAGGCGTCCGTGATGTCGATACCCTGACGGTCATCGCGCACGAGAACTTTGAAGCTGTCATCAAGGCAGCGAAGGATCCTAAGTCCGTGCTCAGCAAGTTCACCTACATCGAACTGGACGAAGAAGACATCAAGTCCGGCCCCAGCACTGTGGTCCAGGCAAAAACACTCTTCGATGCCAAGCAGGAAGAAATCAAGGAAGCCGCCAAGACCGAGGTCGAGAAAAAGAGTGCAGAAGTTGTCTGTGACGCCCGCAAAGCTGCCTGGGAAGTCATTTCCGATATGCCCCGCTACATGGGACAGGCGCTGTCCACGGTTGGCCAGACGCTGATTAAGACGAAGGAAGACCTCAAAAAGCCTGAGCTGGTGAACATTATCACCTCCAGGACCATCTCCAAGATTGAGCAGGAAGCTCAGAAAGAAGCGCCTCTCTTCGCAGAGGAGTTTGCCAAGCCCCGCATCGAAGAAGCCAAGAGCGTCATCAAGGTCCTCATTGAGGATTATGTCAAGAACATCATTGAGATTCCGCGAATGACCGTCCAGCGAGAAGCCTTCAAGGCAGAATATAAGTGGTTCGACCTGGACACCTCCCTCGGCTTCGGCCTTCCGGCGCTCAAAGATGAGATTATCCGTATGGGCCTCGTTGACAACACCGTTGATGTCCTCAGTGTTGAATCCGGCCGCCAGTACGATGACCCCGTCAATCAGATTGTATCTGAACTCATCAACTACGACGACGTGGATTACGACGACAATGTGGATCTTCTTTACCACCTGGCAGAAGCAGCCTACAAAGCCATAGAGGCAAATGCCGATGACCCCGCGGACACGCCCAAGATTGTTTACAACTTCAAGAAAGGCATTGCCAAGACAATCTACGACCAGATGAAGGCCCACTTTGTCATCGAGTCCCTAGGCTACACCAAGCCCAAGGTCCTGCCGTTCACCGGCATAGTTGACCAGCACCTCATCGAGGACAGCGCCTACGGTCGTGTCGATTTCCGGACTGACGTGCCCGCAAAATTTGTCAAGAAATACATCTTCACCGGCTACCTCAAGTCCTACTACCTGGAGAACAAATTCGACAGCTCAACCGAGCTGGATCTTTCCTTCGTTCTCGAAGTGGACCCCGTAGTAAAGAAATGGCTCCGTCCTGCTCCTACTCAGTTCAGCATCTATTGGGGTAACGGTGCCCATCGCTATGAGCCGGATTTCGTCGTAGAAACCGACGATTGCATCTTCCTGGTAGAGACCAAAGCAAAAAAGGATATGACAGACGATGATGTCAAGGCAAAAAAGTCCGCTGCCATGGAATACTGCAAAAACGCCACAGAGTTTACCACCGCCAACGGCGGCAAGCCCTGGAAATATGCCCTCCTTGCTCACGATGTCGTTGACCGTACCTCCAGCTTCCAGTACCTGATGGCTTTTGCATAATAATAACGAATAATAACAGTTACCTTAGAAAACCGAAAAGAGGTCAATCATTGAGGCTTATATTGATGATGTTCGATTTGCCTATGAAGACTTTGGACTGGTCAAGAACGAAGAGAAGAAGGCATACGATATTATTCCTGAAAGCCTCCAGCGGGGAGAGCGTGAAGCTGATACGCACCTCCTGTTGCGGATATGAGGATAAACAGAGATTTGAGCAATGGTTGGCAAAGATGAAATAGCATGGCAGATCAGATTTACACAGCCCAGAGTTCGCACGTAACTTCGGACATCGTCACTCCTTTTGTGTTGGAGGAGTCAAACACCACACGAAAAGTGGCCTACGCAAAGCTTGTCAACAATCCGAATGACAAGGATGCGTATGTCCATTGCACTATTCTTCATGAACGCAAGTCTAGGAAAGGAACTTGGGAACCTGTAGAGTCAATCAATCTGGCGACATTGAAATCCGGAGAGGGTGTCAGGTTTGACCTGAGCTGCGCAGCGACCAAGGAGTTGAAAAAAGCGCTGGACACCAGCTATGCTGTTGGGAAAGAAGGCCTTCCAAAAGGCCATCAATCATTGGTCGTGGGGTCAGAAGATGAAGTTGTATTTATTAACGGTCGGGAAAAAGAGTATATAAAGAAACTGATTGATGGCAATTATGGCGAGGATATTTGGCGGCAATTGGTCGAGTCAAATCCGGATCTTGCCACGAGGTTATCCTATGCCCAGATTCAAGCATCAAGAAAGACAGAACTGGATAAATTCGAATATGCTCTCTCGCAGGATTATGATGAGTCTTATTGGCAAAAACTGCTCTCGGAGAATGATTGGATTTTTGGATACGGGCTCTCATATTACTGCCTGACTATGCTGAATCAGCAGGTCCTTGTTGGAGGGAAGGATATTATGAATCGCAATGGCCAGGTAGTAGATTTCCTCGCAGCATCGGAAGGCCACGCCCGTTATGTGGTTTTGGTTGAGATCAAGAAGCCTTCAACACCTTTGCTCGGCAGCAGGTGCCGCAATCACGCATTCCCGATATCTTCTGATTTGGCCGATGCCGTTGCTCAGGTTCAAGGATATATTGAAGCTTGGGGGACTAATACGACAAGAGAACGATTTGATTATGAGCGGGATAACAATCTGATGACCGCTAAGCCAAAGGGTATCCTCGTAATTGGTAATACTTCTGAACTTGACACTGCTGATAAAAAGCGCTCATTTGAGCTCTTTAGAAAGGGATTAAACCAGATAGATATAATCACCTATGATGAACTGTTGGAACGCACCAATCATATCGTTGGAACAACTACGCCAGGACTTTCATCCGAAGGATGTTCCGTTGCTCCCTATGGCAATTCATCATCGCTCCAAGTTGATTATTCCGATTTGCCATTCTAAGAAGAATTGAAAGCGGTCAAAGCCAGTTCGCTACGCTAAAGCTCCGCTCACTCGCTTTGGTTCCGTCCTCCGGGGCACGGTGCGCCCCTCCGAACTCCACTTATGGCAGATCCACTGCGAGACTCTCCCTCCCGGGCTAACGCCGCTCTATGGAGAGACTCGCGGCCGTTCCGCGCCGCAACTATAATCTAATCGTAGATTTGATATCTTAGTAACTTAGTATCTGAAGGTTCCAGGAATACGCCTTGCTTGTCGAGCGCAGTTCGAATCAAAGGGATAGTGTAGTAGAGTTTACCTTCATAAACGCCATTTCAGCACATTCTGCAGCCATTTTAGTAGCACTGAGTATAATGTTGTAAAATGGGGTAGAAAAGTCAAAAAGTGTGAACAAAAGTGTGGTGAAAAGAAATAACCCGCTGAAAATCAGCGGGTTCCGTGGTGCTGGGAAGAATCGAACTGCCGACACATGGATTTTCAGTCCATTGCTCTACCATCTGAGCTACAGCACCGGTTTGGGATTGCAAATATAGGTTTTTTTCCTGATACCACAAATTTTTTGTCATAAAAAACACTTTCATGCCTGCCGAGGTTCTTGCAGGGTCGGATTATAGTGGATATCTTTGCCAAACGGTATCGGCCCCATGCCGGTCAGACTTATGAGGCGTACACAGAAAGGACAGAAGGACATATTGCTTGGAATGGTCAGGGACGGCCAGCAGATGAGCGTCAGGCAGCAGGTGGAGCTTGCCTTCCTGCTCAGCCTACCCGCCATCCTCGCCCAGACCTCGTCCATGCTGATGCAGTACATAGACGCGGGAATGGTCGGCCGTCTCGGGTCCAGCCAGGCCGCCTCCATCGGACTGATTTCGACCAGTACGTGGATCCTCGGAGGTTTCACGGCCGGAGCCTGTTCCGGTTTCTCCGTCCAGGTGGCCCATCTCTGCGGGGCCAAGAATTTCAAAGGTGCCAGGCGCGTCCTCAGGCAGGGACTTACTTCCGTCCTGGTCATGGCCATGTTCCTCGGCGCCGTAGGAGTGGCCCTTAGCGGCCCTCTCCCCGGATGGCTGGGCGGCACTCCGGAAATATGCGCCGATGCGTCGAAGTATTTCCTGATCTATTCCGCCTTCATACCGGTCGGCGCCATAGGGTGGGCCGCAAGCGCGATGCTCCAGGCTTCCGGCAACATGAAGGTCCCCAGCATCATGTACATAGGGATGTGCGTGCTGGACGTGGTGTTCAACTATATTTTCATATTCGTGATGGGGATGGGCGTGCCCGGAGCCGCCCTCGGGACCGGTCTTTCAGAACTGGTGACCTCCGCGTTTGCGGTCTGGTACGTCCTCACGCGGTCGAAGGATCTTTCCATAAAGGGGGAGCGCGGAACCTTCCTGCCCGAAAAGCGCGTCCTCTCCAATGCCTGGGGGATCACCGCGCCGATGTGGCTGCAGAACATAGTCATGCGTGGCGCTTACGTGATGAGCACCGTCATAGTGGCCCCGCTCGGCCCGATCGCCATCGCCGCCAACTCGTTCGCCATCACGGCGGAGAGTTTCTGCTACATGCCCGGCTACGGGATCGAGGAAGCGGCCACGACCCTTGTCGGCCAGAGCCTTGGCGCAAAGCAGCGTGAATATGCAAAACGCTTCTCGCGGATCACCCTGGCGATGGCCGCCTTGATTATGACATTCCTGGCGATGCTGATGTTCATCTTCGCGGAACCGCTCATGGGGCTGCTCACCACCGATCCGGCCGTGATCTCCATGGGAGTCAAGTGCCTCAGGATCGAGGCCTTCGCCGAGACCTTCTACGCCTTTTCGATAGTCGGCTACGGAATATGCGTGGGAGGAGGCGACACCCTTATGCCGACCATCATGAACTTCTGCAGCATGTGGCTCGTACGCATCGGCCTTGCCTTCGTCCTGACTCCAAGGTTCGGACTTACCGGCTACTGGATCGCGATGTGCATAGAACTCAATGTCCGCGGAGCCCTCTTCCTTTGGAGGCTCCATGGCGAGAAATGGATGAAACTGAAGATAACCTGACAGCTTCCTCCGCAGGGACCGGCCTTGTGGCAGGCGGCTTCGGCATAGCTTGATTGACAATAAAACAAACATTTTGATATGGAAAAGATCATAGGACAAGAATTCGGCGGAGAAAGGCCGTTGTACCGTGGGCATGGCCTCTATCTGGAGAATGTGGTGATACACGCAGGGGAGTCCGCCCTGAAGGAAACGGGCGACATCACTTGTGTCAACTGCCGCTTCGAAGGCAAGTATCCCCTGTGGGAGTGCGACGGTTTCGTCGTCCGCGACAGCATCCTCACCGTCGGAGCCAGGAGCGGTCTGTGGTATTCCCGGAACGGGGAGCTTTACGACACCATCATCGACGCTCCGAAGACCTTCCGTCGCATGGACGGGATCAAGATGCGCAAGTGCTGGATTCCCGGCGGCACCGAGACATTCTGGGACTGCAGCAGGATAGACCTCGAGGACTGTGTCGTCGAAAGGGCTGACTACATGTTCATGCACTGCTCCGGGATCAAGCTTTCGAACGTAAAGCTACAGGGCAACTACGGTTTCCAGTACGCCCGCGACGTCGAGATCCACGACTCGGTGATCAATTCCAAGGATTCCTTCTGGGAGAGCGAGAACGTCGTCGTCTACGATTCGGTGATCAACGGGGAGTATCTCGCTTGGTACGGCAAGAACGTCAAGTTCGTCCGCTGCCACATCACCGAGACGCAGCCGCTGTGCTATTGCGAAGGGCTGGTGATGGAAGACTGCACCTTCGGGGACGACTGCGACCTTGCCTTTGAATATTCCACCGTGGAGGCGACCATCAAGGGGCACCTCAAGTCTATAAAGAATCCCAGGTCGGGCAACATCCTAATCGACTCCGTCGACGAGATCATCATCGACGGGAACATCAAGGCTCCGGGAGACTGTGTCATCAAGACCAGGGAGGGCTGATGAAAGTAGCCATCATAGGAGGCGGGGCCGCAGGCTGCTTCTGTGCGGTGGAACTCAAACGCCGCCGTCCTTCCTGTGATGTAGTCGTGCTCGAGGCCGGGAAGAGGCCTCTGGCCAAGGTAGCCGTGACCGGCGGAGGCAGGTGCAACCTCACCAATTCCTTCGCCGGGATTACTTCGCTCACGCAGGCATATCCCCGCGGCGAGCGTCTCATGAAGCGGGCGCTGAAGGTTTTCGGCAGCAAGGAGACCATGGAGTGGTTCGAGAGGGAAGGGGTCCCGCTGGTCACCCAGGAAGACTGCTGCGTGTTTCCCCGTTCGCAGGATGCGATGCAGATAGTAGGCCTCCTGCTTTCCAGGATGCGTGCCCTGGGAGTCAGGGTGAAGACCGGTTCCAGGGTTACAGGCATATTCCGCGGAGAGGGAGGTTTCCGCATCGAATCCACTTCCGGCGTGCTTGCGGCCGATGCCGTTGTCGTCACGACCGGGGGAAAACCTACCAGGGCGGGATATTCATTCCTGGACTCTCTTGGGCTCGAGATGGTCGCTCCGGTCCCGTCGCTCTTCACGTTCAACCTTCCGGACAGCCCGGTGCGCGCCTTGATGGGAACCGTGGTCGAAGATGTGCTTGTCAGCCTGGCAGGCACCGGATTCAAGGCTTCCGGACCGCTGCTGGTAACGCACTGGGGGATGAGCGGCCCTTCTGTGTTGAAACTGTCTTCCTATGCCGCCCGCCATCTGGCTGAAAACGCCTACGATGCCACCCTCCTTGTCAACTGGCTTGCGTCCCCGCTCAAAGAGACGACCGCCCGGATCGGCGCCGCCTCCGCTGCGAATCCCAGGAAACTGGTCGCCAATACCCGCCCTTCAGAACTTCCCGGGCGGCTTTGGGAGTACCTTGTCTCAAAGAGCGGCATCCGTCAGGATGCCCGTTGGGCTGACATAGGAGCGAAGAGCCTGAACAGGCTGGCGGACACCCTTTGTAACGACGGGTACCGGATCCACGGAAGGACCCGTTTCAAGGACGAGTTCGTGACCTGCGGGGGTGTTTCCCTCGAGGAGACGGACCTGGGCACGCTCGAAAGCAAGAAACACCCCGGGTTGTTCTTTGCCGGCGAGGTGCTCGACGTGGACGCCGTCACCGGTGGCTTCAACCTCCAGGCCGCATGGTCCACAGGCTGGATCGCCGCCCGTTCAGTTTCGCATATCCAGGAACCTTGAGAAACCTTTATCGCATGATGAGAATACTCGAAGCATTAAGCGCCGCGGCCGTGGCCTTGCTCATGGCCGGATGTTCGGCCAGGCCCGCCACGAGCGTGGAATGGACAGAAGGGGCTGCAGGCGAAGACGCCCGCGCCGTCCACAGACTTGTCATCGTCAATCCTCCGAAGGAAGAGGGGTGGTCCGTCTGGTTCTGCGCCTTCAAGGAGAAAGTGCAGAAAGAAGGGGAGTCGCCGCTTGACCTTCGTTATTGCGAAGGCTCTTTGTACCAGGTGTTTCCGGTAGGTGAATATGGCGACACCGCCGTCCTTCGCTACTCTGCTCCCAAGATGGCGAGGGTCTCCCGTGCCCCGAAGGGATTCTACCTGCTGCACTCTGACGGGAAGGCCGAGAACCTGGAGGCAAAGTACAACTACCAGCCTGCCGGGAAAATCCGCACGTTCACCTATTCTCCCGTACCTGTGAAGGTGTACGACATGGTGCCGTCGCTCAAGTCGGTCCGGGAGATGCCGGGTACCACAAAGCCCGCGGAGGCGGACCCGGTGATGGTAGACGGCCATGTGCCCGGGTGGTACCGGATCACCCTGGACGGAAAGGTCAAAGTGGAGGCTTCGGATGAGGACGGGGCTTTCTATGCCGGAGTCACCCTTGACAACCTGAAGCGGAATTCAGGCGGAGGGGATCTCCCTGACATGGTCATAGAAGACTGGCCTGACCTCGGGTTCAGGGGATTCATGCTGGATGTTTCCAGGAATTTCACCAGGAAGGACGACCTCCTGCGCCTGCTTGACATCCTGGCCCATTACAAGGTCAACCGCCTCCATCTACATCTTGGAGACGACGAAGGCTGGCGGCTGGAGATTCCGGGCCTTCCGGAACTTACCTCCTACGGCGCCCGGAGGGGTGCCCCCACAGTCGCCCCGGACGGTTCGCTTGTCGAGGAAGAAGCCCTTCAACCTTCATATTCAGGAGGCGGGGAGTACGACGACCCTCTCTCTCCGGCCAACGGCTTCTACAGCCGGGAGGACTTCATCGAGATACTTCGCCATGCTGCCCAGAGGCGTATCCACGTGATTCCGGAGTTCGACACTCCGGGTCATTCGAGGGCTTCCATCAAGGCCATGGAGTACCGTTTCAGGAAAACCGGCGACAAGTCTTTCCTTCTCAGCGAGCCTGAGGATACCTCCCGTTACGAATCTGTCCAGCACTACCATGACAACGCGATCAATGTCGCCCTTGAGTCCACATATTCGTTCATCGCGAAGGTCTTCGACGAGGTGATAGCCATGTACGCCGAGGCGGGTGCCCCGCTGGATGCGCTCCACATCGGAGGGGACGAGGTGCCGCGCGGCGCATGGATCGGTTCGCCTTCCTGCAGGAAACTGATGCAGGAGAAGGGCTGGGACGACGTCGGCATGCTCCGGGACTACTTCATGTACCGGGTCGCCGGGATCGCCGCGGAGAGGGGAGTCAAGGTCGCCGGCTGGCAGGAGTTCGCCCAGAACCTTACCCCCCGGACCTCCTCCGCACTCAGGGAAGTGCTGCTGTATTCCAACATCTGGAGCACCCACGTCGCCGGCCGTAAGGAAGAACTTCCCTACAAGTTCGCCAATGACGGCCTGGGGGTCGTGCTTTCCAATTTCGGGAATACCTACATGGACTTCGCCTACAACCCCGGGAAACTTGAATACGGCCTTGACTGGGGTGGCTTCGTCGACGAGCGGCGTGCATATTCGCTCCTGCCTTTCGACCTGTACAAGTCCATACGCTGGAACGACCGTTCCGAACCTAACGACATCGGCTCCGCCTCCGAGGGAAAGACAAGACTTGACCCTTCGGCCCGGGACAGGATACTCGGCGTGCAGGCACAGTTGTGGTCCGAGACGCTGCTGGACTTCGACTATGTGACGTATTACATCCTTCCGAAGAGCCTCGGGGTGTTCGAGCGCGGCTGGAATGCCCGTCCTTCATGGGAAGGAACGACAACCGCCGATGACCCGGCATTCGTCGCTGCCTTCGACCGCTTCTACAGTACCGTCCAGGAACACGAAATCCCCTGGTGGGAAAGCTGCGGATTCAATTACAGGAAATACTGAAGCCCTGGCGCCTTGCCGTGGACTGTTGCCCTGGCGCATTGAGGCTGCCCTGGCGCCTTGCTGCGGGACTGTTGCCTTGGCGCCCTGCTGTGGACTGTTGCCCTTGCGCGGGTGGTTGCCCTTGCGCGGGCGGGTTGCCTACATGTCTTTGACGAGGACTAGCTTGGCGGAGACGGTCTTCTCGAGGTTTTTCCTCAACGAACGGTACTGCTCGTAGTCTTCCTTCGGGAAAAGACCAGAGCGGCGCAGGACGTCGAAGCGCAGGGTTATCGTGTTCCCGGCGGTTTCCATTGCGAACCTGACATGTCCGAAGGCGTTTTCAAAATTCACGTCCTTAGGCGCGGCTTCGACCGAAAAGCCTTCGGGAATCCTCAGTGTCAATGTGTCCGAGTCTCTCCACCCCTCCCTGAAGTACAGGTCGCTCTTGCGCGAACGCGTGGTGTTGTCAGGATAGCTCCGGAACGGATTGACCTGTATGAAAAGACGGTTGCCTGTCTTGCTCGCATACGCTGGGACGGATGCCTTGAATGAAAGGGCACAGCGTGGTTTCTCTCCGGGGAAATCCTTTATTTCCAAGTCTTTGATGTCCACCATCGGGAGAGAGAAATCTTCCTTGACAAAGTCTACCTGCTTGTCGTAGGGGAATCTCGCAAGGGCATGGAACCTTTCCCAGAACGATTCCCGGACATCCTGGCTTGCGGACACTTCGGCGCTTCCGTCAGGACCGAGGACGACGTCTGCCGTGAAAGAGTCTGCGTTGGACTCGTCGGGGTGGGAGGGAAGAGTGGTGACGTAAGAACCGCCCTTCTTCACCACCAGGGCGCGGTTGCCTGCGATCTGTCCGTGGACGTATCCCAGAGGAATCTCCGGGTTGGTGCATTCAACCCATAGGGTGTCGCCTTGCTGGGGGATGCAGAGTATGGCGTGGTTGGTGGTGGCGAGCGACGGGAAATCCGGGATGAACCGGTCTTCTCCGAGGTTGATTATCACATAGTCGGAAGCTATGCCGCAGTGGGCGAGCATTGCCTGAAGGTAGGCTGAAAGGGCCTTGCAGTCACCGAACTTGTTCTTGAAGACATATGCAGGGTCCAGCGGCTTGAGTCCGCCGAGCCCGAGCTGGATGCTGACGTAGCGCGTGGTCTCTCCGAGGTAGGAGTAGACCTTCCCGATCTTTTCCCTGTCGGTAGTGCAGCCTGCTGTGATGTCGTCCAGCCTGGCCTTCAGCTCCTCCGGGAGGGATCCCTCGCCGGGCATCAGCGAAGCGAGCCAGTCGCCGATCTCCTTCCAGTCCTTTCCCCGTCCCTTCTCTCCTTCGTAGGAAAACTCCGCCGGGCTGAAAAGGACGGCCCTCAGGCGGCTTGAAGAAGAGGGGGAATTCTGTTCCCTGGGCAGTGAGGCGAGATTCTCCGCCGTCCATCTGAAGCTTACGCCGCCGGAAGTGGCGCTCTTTTCGGGCTTGCAGTCCGGCATGTTGAGGTTCCGGTAGGTGAAGCAGTCCTCCGAGGGCACCTCGAGGGTGTAGGTTGCCTTGAGAAGGGCCACGTTGCCATTGTACGGGAGCGGGTTGAACGGCGGGAATGAGAGCACCGCGTCTGAATATGCGATCTCGTAGGAATATGTCACCGTCGCCGGGTAGGATGTCACGGTCGGGGAGTAGAAGTAGGCGCCGTAGCTGTCGGCCAGGCCTTCCGAATACTCGGTGTACTGGAGGTCGGACTTCTTGATCTTCCTCGTCTTCCCGGTGGCTTCCTTGATTTCCCCGGAGAAGGATTTCAGCTTAGTGCTGCCGTTGTTGACGTTGCAGGAGAAGGACAGGTAGTCGTCCGAGTCCTTCCCGGTCACCGTCATGCTGTAGGTCCTGGTATAGAGGGCATGCGTCATGTCCTCGTAGCGGAAAGACGCGTCGTTGCGCGTCAGGATCGCCGCCGAGGCTTGCTGCGCGCCGGCGGCCGTGAAGACAGGGGAGGAACAATTATCAAACTGCCAGTACACCGATGCTTGCTGCGCACCGGCGGCCGTGAAGACAGGATGGAGACAAGTATGGTAGTACGCCGAAGCTTGCTGCGCGCCGGCGCCGGCGGCCGAGGCCATGATGGCCAGGGCGGTAAGGATTGCCGTGCGTTTCATATCGCCGAACATCTCCTAGAGTTTCTTTACTATTATCTTCGAGTTGCAGGTCTGGGCCGCCATGGCGAACAACTGCCTCAGTTCCCCATATTCCTCGGTACTGAAAAGGACCCTGTTTATGTTGAGGCTGAGCCTGGCCGAGATCGAATTCCCCGTAGCCTGGACCATGTACCTGAACATGGCGTCGCCGTTGCAGGCGGTTGCCTTGACGTTCTTGGGAAGCTCTTCGACCGCATATCCCTCGGGAATCATCAGGGTGACTTGCATGGTGACATTCTCGGTGGTTTCGAACTCGATGGGGAGATGTCTTTCCTGCTGGTCGAAGGGATTGGAGGACATGAAGGGGATGATGGTCGGATTGATGTAGAAGAAGTCTCCGGAGGCCTCGGCCTCTTTGGTGAAAGTGACGCTTTCCGTCACGTTCGCGGTTCCCCTTCCTTCGAAGGAGACGCTGTCGGCGGCGATTCCGTTCTCTTTCTCGATATCATCTTCGATGTACTTGTCTTCGGAACCAGCCTTGCGGAAATCCGAGTTGAAGTCGTAGGCATGCTGGTTGGTCATCACGTTCCTGTAGTTCCCCTTCATGGTGCCGTCTGCATCGAGGGTGGCCAGGACGATGATCTGCTGCATGTTCGGCGTGAGTGAACTGAGGTCCACCCAGCCATTTTCGTCGTCCCTGCCGTAGATCCTGGCGTTGCTGACGAGGAGCGCCGGGTTGAGGACGTCCAGCTCGGAATCCTCGTCGCTGGCGTCCAGGTAATGGTACTTCCCGCCCGGTACCTTGACCCTAACTATGAACGAGCCGATCTGCTGGATCGTCGGGAAATACGACAGCCGTCCAAGCGGCCTCGGGTTGAGGAGGATCAGGTTGTTCTCGTAGCCAGCATCCCTTAGGGCGACCGAAAGGAGGTTGTTGATGTCCGCCATGTTTCCGGTCCCTTTCTTGACCACGTTGGCGGGAGTATTCGGTACGAGCCCCAGTTTTCCGTCATGCTTGATCTTTCCGCTTACCAGCTTCAGTATCGAGCGTATCTTCTCCTCGTCGGTCCCATCTTTACCCATGATTTCCTTCACTTCTTCCTTCAATGGGTTCTTTGCCTTCTGGCAGTCGCCCAAGTCGCTCTCCGCCAGGGCTTTGTTGACGTCTGCCCATGTCTGCGAGTAGTATTCGTGGATGTCCAGAAGCGGAAGCTCCATCCCGGACACTTCCACGTCGAGGCCTGCCCTGTAATCATCCAGGCACCACACCATCGGCTCTTGCTTCAGGGCCGGAATGTTGTCGTTCTCGGCAATCACTTCCTTGATGTTGTAGCGGAAGTTGCCGATCATGAAGGCGGTGTTTCCGTCTTCCTGCTCGATGTTGAGATGCAGGTGCCCCTTCGTGTCGACATGATAGCCTATGAATTCCGGGAAGCTGACCCTCATCTTCGAGTGCAGGACGGGGTAGTCGTGCTGGATGACGAGGTCCGGTACCCTGGACAGGCGCGGGGAAGCGAACGAGAACTTGTATTCGATGACGCTGCCTTCGCGGACGTCGGGAAGTGAGAACTTGACCCGCGAGAGCCTGTCGGAGACCTTTTCCTTGAATATGTTCTTTTTCGACATCTGTGTCTTCACCACCTTGCCGTCCACCATGTTGTAGGTGCATGCGTCGATGCGGCTCACCTCCTCGGAGGGAGAAGTGTTCGTGTAGTAGGGATATTCCACATCCGCCAGGCCGACTGCCTCTTTCTTGAATATCTTTATCCTGACCTGGACATCATAGATCATCATGCCGTTGTTGGAGTAGTAGACGTCCCCGATGTCGTAGAGGTACATCGCGTCCGCTTCAGGATCCATCGCGCATGTGGCCATCGAGACTTCCTCGGCAGAGACCTTGCCGAATTTAGGATTGTAGTACTGCGCTGCAGCCTGGACTGCCATGGCGGTCAGGCCGAAGACCAGGAAAAGGAATTTCTTCATCGTAGGAAATGTTTGGTTATCCATTATTTCACTGCAAAAATCATGCTTGCCGCCAGACCGCCCCCGGCATGCGACTGCGGCAGCGGCGGCTGCGGTCAGACGGCTGTGGTCAGACGGCTGTGGCAGACCCATGCTCACCCCCGCCCGGCCGTTCCGGCAGGTAGCTGCGGCGGCCGGTTTTTGTGGATGGCCCCTATAACTCAGGCATATTCCTTTCGTTTTATTTCCATGCTTTTCGGAGCCATCCTTTAAAGGGCTCATAGGCGGCATCCCCGAATGCCTTGAGGTAGGTGGCGATGGAGAAGCCGTCCTTGGTTTACCCCACATTTTCAAATAGCTAACACGCTCGGCTTTTGCTATGGGTTGTTAATCAATGCGTTAAGTTTTGATGGCGTGTTAAGTGGACGTTTTTTGGGGGTACCTTCACACGCCGCCGGTTTGTAATATGTTAATAATGAGGAGCTTATCTTTTTAGAGCGTGTTAGCTATTTGAAAAAGACTATCCGTGGGATAGCCGATGGTCCCAAACCGCACGATCGTCAATGGTCCCTAACCATGCGGTGGTAGATAGTCTCATTCCGTACGCAAGTCGATGGTCCCTAACCATGCGGTGTTAGATAGTCCCATTCCGTACGCAAGTCGATGGTCCCATGCCGGAAGACAGATGAATCTGACACACAAGTGCAGTGCAGGGGGATGGCCGGCTGGAAATGTCCGGCATGGCCGGGACTGTATGGGGATGGCCATGACCTTATGGGGATAGCTAGGATCTTATATGGGTGGCCAGGACCGTCCGGCTGTCACTGACCGCCCTCATAATAATCAGAGAGCAGCGCCACCTACGCTGGGGGTGCCCCAGAAAGTATTAGTGCTGCTCTCTGGAGCTTTTTACCCCACGGAAAGCAGGCTGATATGCCATAGAGGTCCCTCAAAGGGCGTTCGGCCTGCCCTCTGTTTTGCATGTTGGCCTTATGGCGAAGGGGCTGGGCGACCGTTACGCATGGCTCGACCCGTCCGTAAGCGGTGAGCCGCATGTGCATCCCAGGGGATGAAGCAAAACGGAAGGATTGCGGTGAATCGCGTCGGTAGGAACTTCGGGGCAGGTTTGAGAGTGCATGAGTGGATATGCAAGGGTCGTAAGCGGTGTTGTCCTGAGGACCCTGGCCACCCGCGGCCGTAAGCGGGCGGGGCCCACAAGCGAAGCGCAGTGGGAGGGATGGAGCGAAGCGGAAGGTCCGAAGGACAATACTGCTTGCGGCAACCGCATCCCGGCATATCCAATCACCCCCAACCGGCGAGGGTGCTCTCAGGTCTTGTCGACTTCCGGCCACTCCAATCAGCTGGCAACCGACAAAGGCGACCTCAGGTCTTGTCGACTTCCGGTCTCCCAATCAGGCATAAAAGAAGGGGGCGACCTCAAGTCTTGTCGACTTTGGCCGCCCTCATATTGCGAAATTCAAGACTAGAGCTGGGGACCAGCCTTGACGAGAGCCTTTCCGGCCTTGTTGGACTCGTACTTGTGGAAGTTCTTGATGAACCTTCCGGCGAGATCCTTGGCCTTCTCCTCCCACTGTGCAGGGTCGGCGTAAGTGTCACGAGGATCGAGGATGCCTGTGTCGACGCCTTCGAGCTTCGTAGGAACTGTGAAGTTGAAATAAGGAATCACCTTGGTCGGAGCCTTGTCGATGCTGTGGTTGAGGATGGCATCGATGATGCCGCGGGTGTCGCGGATCGAGATCCTCTTGCCGGTACCATTCCAGCCGGTGTTGACCAGGTAGGCCTTTGCACCGCTCTTCTTCATCCTCTTGACGAGTTCCTCGGCGTACTTTGTAGGATGCAGCTCGAGGAAAGCCTGGCCGAAGCAAGCGGAGAAGGTAGGAGTGGGTTCGGTGATTCCGCGCTCTGTTCCGGCGAGTTTGGCGGTGAAGCCGGACAGGAAGTAGTACTTGGTCTGCTCGGGGTCAAGGATGGAGACAGGAGGCAGGACGCCGAAAGCATCGGCGGAAAGGAATATCACCTGCTTGGCTGCGGGTCCGTGGCTGTCGGGGCGGACGATGTTGTTGATGTGGTAGATCGGATAGGAGACGCGGGTGTTCTCGGTGACGCTCTTGTCGTTGAAGTCGATCTTGCCTTCGGCGTCGACGGTAACGTTCTCCAGGAGGGCATCCCTGCGGATAGCGTTGTAGATGTCGGGCTCGGACTCCTTGTCCAGCTTGATGACCTTGGCGTAGCAGCCGCCTTCGAAGTTGAAGACACCCTTGTTGTCCCAGCCGTGCTCGTCGTCGCCGATGAGCTTGCGCTTAGGATCGGTGGAAAGGGTGGTCTTGCCGGTTCCGGAGAGGCCGAAGAAAATGGCTGTGTTCTCGCCGTTCATGTCGGTGTTGGCGGAGCAGTGCATCGCGGCGATGCCCTTCAGGGGAAGGTAGTAGTTCATCATGGAGAACATACCCTTCTTCATCTCGCCGCCGTACCAGGTGTTGAGGATGACCTGCTCGCGGGAAGTGACGTTGAAGGCTACGCAGGTGTCGCTGCGCAGGCCGAGTTCCTGATAGTTCTCGACCTTTGCCTTGGAAGCGCAGTAGACCACGAAGTCAGGCTCCTGGTCGAACTCTTCTTGGTTCTTCGGACGGATGAACATGTTGGTCACGAAATGGGCCTGCCATGCAACCTCCATGACGAAGCGGACCTTCATCCTGGTGTCCTTGTGGGTGCCGCAGAATCCGTCCACGACGAAGAGCCTCTTCCCGGAGAGCTGCTTCTGGGCAATCTTCTTGACGGCCTTCCAGACCTTCTGGCTCATCTCGTGGTTGTCGTTGGGATATTCGGGAGTGTTCCACCAGACAGTGTCCTTGGAGTTCTCGTCCATGACGATGTACTTGTCCTTGGGGGAGCGTCCGGTGAAGACGCCTGTCATGACGTTGATTGCGCCGAGTTCGGTCACCTGGCCTTTCTCATAGCCGGTGAGTCCGGGTTTTGTCTCTTCATTGTAGAGAACCTCGTAGGTAGGATTGTAAAGGACCTCCTTTACATTCTTGATACCGTACTTGCTTAAATCCATCTTTGGCATATCTTTATGATTTAGATTTATAATAAATATCCTTCTTCATGTTGGAATCTCAAAGGATTCCGCCGGCACTGGCCTTGCTTTTTTACTTGGCGGCGCAAATATACGGATTTTTTCTTGTACATTTGTCCTGCACGCGTTCATGCATGCAAATAGTTTGCCATACAGAGGCGTAAATAATTGACGTAAAACGATTTATATATTAAATATGTCGCCGCTTGAAGTATTGAGAGAATATTGGGGCCATGATTCCTTCCGACCCATGCAGGAAGAGATCATCGAGGCTGCGCTTGAGGGGAAGGATGTGCTGGCGATATTGCCGACCGGAGGAGGGAAGTCGGTATGCTTCCAGGTGCCCGGACTCATGGCGGACGGACTGACCCTTGTGGTCACTCCGCTAATCGCCTTGATGAAGGACCAGGTCCAGAACCTCAGGGACAAGGGAATCAAGGCTGCGGCCGTCCATGCCGGGATGTCGCGTCACGAGGTGGACCTCACTTTGAACAATGCAGCCTACGGGGACTTCAAGTTCCTGTACCTTTCTCCCGAAAGGCTCGGAACGGCTCTTTTCCAGTCCTATCTGGACGTCCTCAAAATCAGTTACATAGTAGTCGATGAAGCGCATTGCATCTCCCAGTGGGGATATGATTTCCGCCCGGACTACCTCAAGGTCGGGGCCCTCCGTGACCGGATAGAGGCGCCGGTGATCGCGCTTACCGCTACCGCGACGCCATCAGTCGCTGAGGACATCATGGACAAGCTCGCCTTCAAGGAGAGGATGGTGCTCAAGAGCGGATTCGAGCGCCCCAACCTAACCTACATCGTCCGGCGCGTCGAGGACAAGAACAGCCAGCTCCTGAACCTTTGCCGCGGGGTGCCCGGAAGCGGGATAATCTATGCCAGGAACCGGCGCAAGTGCGAGGAGATCGCCTCCTTCCTTGCGGCCGAAGGGATCTCGGCTTCATATTACCATGCCGGCCTGGGCGCCGCAACAAGGGCCGAAAGGCAGGCCTCGTGGAAGGACGGAAGCACCCTCGTGATGGTCTGCACCAACGCTTTCGGAATGGGCATCGACAAGCCTGATGTCCGCTTCGTGGCCCATTACGACCTCCCCGACAGCCCCGAAGCATATTTCCAGGAGGCCGGCAGGGCGGGCCGCGACGGGAAGCGCTCGTATGCCCTGCAGCTCTGGAACGGCATCGACGTACGCCGCCTGGGGCAGATAGAGAGTGTCACGTTCCCGGGCCTCGAGTACATCGAGGACGTCTACCAGAAACTCCATGCAGCCTTCGGCATCCCCTATGATTCCGGCATGGGCCGCCAGCTCAAGTTCAAGCTGGAAGATTTCTGCAGCCGTTTTTCCCTCAGGCGGGCGGAAGTGTACCATTCGCTGAAGTACCTCGAGAGGTCCGGGCACCTTTCATATTCGGAGGAAGTGGACATCGCCACGCGCGTCAGGATCTCCGTGGACCGGAAGTCGCTGTACGACATCGAGGTTCCCGAGCAGGCCATGGCCGACCTGCTGGAGGCACTGATGCGGAGTTACACCGCCATCTTCTCCTTCATGCAGGAGATAGACGAGGAATATCTTGCCCGCAGGATCCGCACCACCGTGCCCCAGCTGCGGGTCCTTCTCTACAAGCTCTCGCTCATGCATGTCATCAACTATGCGCCGGCGGACCATTCCGACGTCGTGCTTCTCTACCATGACCGGCTGCGTCCCGGCAACGTGGACCTGATGCCGCGCCGCTATGCGATGCTGCGCCGGACTGCCCACAGCCGAATGGAGGCCATGCAGGAATATGTTTCCGAATCGACGGAGTGCCGCCAGCGCTACCTGCTCCGCTACTTCGGTCAGGATTCCTCCGAAGATTGCGGCCAGTGCGATGTTTGCCGGGCGAGGGCGGCTTCGGGCGGTCCAGCGGCCCCGCCGGAGGGCGGAGAAGGCTCCTCCGGGAGCGCCGGCGACGTATCTGGCTCGAATGGGGATGCTTCCACGGGCATCCGGAGGAAGGCGCCCGGGACCATGGCCCAGTTTACCCGAAGGAAACTCCAGGAGTTCATCGATGAGCGGGAAGGCAGGTACACCCTTGCCTCCCTGATGGAAGAGTTCGGCAACCCCTCCCGCATGTATTCGCCTGATTATCTTTCCATCCTCCGCACCATGATCGACGACGGCACCGTCCCGATGTACGAGGGCTGACCTGCCGGCGTAGTGCAGCTGCCCGCGGCGTCCACGGCTATATTGCTGACCTGCCGGGACAGCAGAAGTCCCGTTCCATCCACGCTGGAGGCAGGGCGGCTGTCAGGCTTCTATAACGAGCCCGTCGTAGGCAGGCTGGACTGCTGAGGCGACGCCCCGCTCACTGCAGAGCCGGGCTACATCCTCGCAGAACTGCCGGTGGACAGGGAATGTGTGTGACAGGTGTGTGAGCCAGGTGTGTTCGGCCCCGATCCTCCCGGCCAGTTCCAAGGTCTCGTCGAGACTGAAGTGGGAGTGGTGCTTCTTATAGCCTACAGTGTTGAGCGTCAGGTGTTTCAGCCCCTTCAACTTCTCCATCTCCGATTCCGGGAGAGTGCTCATGTCGGTGATGTAGGCGATGTCTCCGAAGCGGAAACCCAGGACGGGGAGCTTGTCGTGGAAGCCCCTGATGGGTATGATCTCCACACCGCCGGTCGATGCCTTCATCGACGCAGGGTCTGCGTTGTCTATCATGTCCTCGAGGGAGCGGCTCGTCGGAATGAGCCTGCCGTCGGGAGTCCTGTAGTGGTAGCCGACGTCGTGCACCCAGACCAGTTCCATCTCCGCCGAATCGGGATAGACGAGGAACGGCTCCTCGCCGATGACGTGGAGTTTCCATTCGGGCGCGCCCGGGTATTTGGGAAACTTGAACACGTACGGATATTCACGGATGAGGTCCTCCAGGACATTGCGCTCGCAATAGATCTCCGTCGCCCGCCTGTCGATGTAGTTGAGGGACCGCACATCGTCAAGGCCGCCCGTGTGGTCCTTATGGTTGTGCGTAAGGAGGATGGCATCCAGGTGGCAGAGCCCGTGCGAGAGCATCTGCATCCTGAAATCCGGCCCTGCGTCGACCAGCACCTTGAGCCCTTCGTGCTCGACATAGACTGAAGCGCGGAACCGCTTGTCCTTTGCATCCTGCGAGGAGCACACCTTGCACCTGCAACCTATTATCGGGACACCCTGCGACGTCCCGGTCCCCAGAAAAGTAAGTCTTGTCCTTCCCATTCTCCCCGTTTCCTAGATGATAACATCCTCTATAGTGTTCACCCTGGCTTGGTCCCAGGGCCTTTCAACGCGTATGTAGTTGCCCGTGTAGCCTCCCATCATGCCATCCTTGAGGTCCGACTCCCACAGCACCTTCGAGTGCCGCCCCCTGTTCTTCTCGACGAAAGAGGCGTGCAGGTCGGTGCAGAGCCTTTCAAGCCTTTCCACCCTTTCCGTCTTCACGCCGTCCCTGACCTGGTCCTTCCATCCGGCAGCCGGAGTCCCCGGGCGCCGGGAGTAGGGGAACACATGGATGAAGGCCGGCCTGATCCTTTCTGCGAGGAAACGGAAAGTCTCTTCGAAGAGTTCGGGAGTCTCTCCCGGCAGTCCGGCGATTACGTCGATGCCGAAGAACACATAGGGCTTCAGGCGCGCTTCAGGAGTACCTTCGCCCGGGTCCATGACCTCCCGGATCAAGGCGATCTTCTCTTCGAAGAAGGAGGTGGAGTATTTCCTTCCGACCCGCTTCAGGACCGTGTCCGACCCGCTCTGGAGGGGAATATGGAAATGTGGCTGGAACTTGGTGCCCGAGGCGATCCACCTTATGATGTCTTCGGTGATGAGGTTCGGCTCTATCGAAGAGATCCGGTAGCGTTCGATCCCTTCCACTTCCTCGAGCCGCTTGAGGAGTTCGAGGAAAGATTCTCCGGTGCTCCTGCCGAAATCGCCGGTATTCACCCCGGTTATGACAATCTCCTTGATCCCTTCGGCGGCGATCCTCCCGGCCTGGGCGACGGCATCGGCTATGGGAATATTCCGGGACAGGCCCCTCGCATAGGGGACGGTGCAGTAGGCGCAGAAATTGTTGCAGCCGTCCTGCACCTTGAGGAAGGAGCGGGTCCTTTCTCCCGATGAATATGCTTCCAGGATGTCCCCCTCTCCGGCCCTGGCTGGCCCGGCGGCAGCCGCCACCGTCTCCGTCGTGCGTGCATCAGCAGCTTCCGGCTCCGGCGAGCCGACCTCTGCTGGCCCGGCGGCAAGGCCCGCTCCGGCAGTTCCATCTCCGCTTCGGAGCAGGGCCAGGGTGTCCTTCACCACTTTGGTCTTTTCCTTGGCTCCGAAGACAAGGGCCACTCCCGGCATCGCCTGCAGGCTTTCTTTGCGTAACTCTGCATAACACCCTGTGACTATGATTCTTGCCTCAGGGGAGAGGCGATGCATCCTGCGTATGGCGTTGCGGCATTTCTTCTCAGCCCTTTCCGTCACCGAGCAGGTGTTGACCAGATAGGCGTCTGCAGTCTCTTCCCATGGGACGACTGTGAGGCCGTTCTCGACGAACCCTCTTTCGTAGGTGGATGTCTCGGCGTAGTTGAGCTTGCATCCGAATGTCAGGAACGCTATCTTCATGGCATTGCTGATGAAAGGTCGCCTGCGGACAGGTCGTCGCCCCAGCTGGCCGTGACCCTGGACCAGCCGCAAGCCCCTCCGACGGGAGGATTTTTCTTGGCTACCCTTACCTGGATGAACACGAAGTCTTCCGTTTCGCGGGCGATGGCATCCACGATCCTTCCGGCCACCGCTTCAAGGAGGTTGGAGGGTTTTTCCATCTCCCTTTGTATTATCCGGTAGACCTTTGCGTAGTCTTGGGTCTTATCCAGCGAATCGCTTTGCGCCGCATCCTTGATCTCGGCGTGGCCGAGGAAGTCCACGATGAAGGTGTTGCCTTCCGTGCGCTCGCTTTCCAGGCAGCCGTGGTAGGCGTGGAACTCCATCCCGGTGAGTTCAATGGCTCCCAGAGGGTTCATCTTGAGGGTATTCCCTTTCATAAAGAGTTTCATTCGTGAGATCGGTATGAAGTCTTGGATCCTTCCGGCACGCGGTCCTGTGCCAGCAGGAGGAACACGCAGGGCCGTTTGCCGACACTTGCCGGAGAGGCCTTCCATTCCTTTACGGTGCGTGTGATTATGGTTTCGTCGGGAAGAGTGATGTCGGCGGCGATGCAAAGCCTGGTCGTCGGGCGGAGGGTAGCTACGAGGTCTGAGAGCATCGAGTCGTTCCGGTAGGGGGTCTCGATGAAAATCTCGGTTTCGCCGTACCTTGCGGACCGTCCCTCGATCTCCTTTATCGCCTTGCGCCGCTCTTCCGTCTTCGCCGGCAGATAGCCGCAGAAGGCGAAGTTCTGCCCGTTCAGGCCGGAAGCCATCAGCGCCAGCATCAGCGAAGACGGCCCTGTCAGGGGGACGACCTTTATCCCGCGCCTGTGGCACAGGTCCACCAGACGGGCTCCTGGGTCGGCGACGGCGGGCAGTCCGGCCTCCGACACGAGACCGACGTCCGTAGGGCTGCCGTCCGGGTCGAAGAACAGGTCCAGGAGGGCTTCCGTCTCAGCCTGGGAAGTGTGTTCGTTCAGTTCCCGCATCTGGAGGGAGGCTATCTTTCCCTTGAGTCCCGCAGCGGAGAGGAAGCGCCTTACGGTACGGGATTCCTCCGCGACATATTTGCTGATGTTGCATATCCTCTCCAGGACAGGCTGCGGCAGGACCATGGACGGGTCGTAGTCTCCGAGAGGGGAGGGTATCAGGTATAGTGTTCCCTTATTTTTCATCTGCTGTGATAACTATGGTCTTGACCTCTCTCTGGCGGTTCTCCTGCGCCGCTGCAGCCGCAGCTTCCTGCATCCTCCTTTCCCTTTTCCTCCTGGATGTGAACAGGTCCTTCACCAGTTCGTTGAAAGAGTTGAACTCTTTCTGGAAAGTGATACCTGCGCCGCTCCTCTGGGTGTTGTCCAGGTAGGAGGTGTAGTCGTCGGCGGAGTGCGAGAACAGTGTGAGCCTGAGCTGGCCGGGCTTGTCGAGCTTGATCTCGACATCAAGGTCGCCCACCATCTCTCCCTGGGAGTTGGAGTTGCTGTATTCCCTGTTCCCGAATGCGCCGTTGACCAGCACCCTGTTGTTGAACAGCTGCGTGCTGACGGCGACGTCGAAGATGCTCGTGCCGCTCTCGCTTTCCTGGTAGTTCAGCCCGAAGTCGAGCGGAATGTCCAGCTTCTCGAGGATGTTGTTGAGCTGGCCGGCCATTATTTCAGCCACGTTGGAGTAGAGGGTGTTGGTGTTGTTGACGATTCCCGACTCCTCTTCCGGCAGGAAGCCTCCGGAAATGAGGAGGCTGAGGAACTGCCTCTGTACCTTGTCTTCAGTGTTCAGGGCGCTTTCCACCTTCGATTTGGACGTGGGGTCGAGGTCCGGGACGTCGATGCTGAAGGACAGGCGCGGTGACCGCAGCCTTCCGGAAATGCCGATCCCGCAGTTGACCAGGCGCCTCGTCGAAACAGCCGAGGTGTCGGCAAGGAGGGTGGCGATAGAAGCCTTTGTGGAGTAGAGTCCGTTGATATCGAGGTCGCTGTCCATCACGTCTCCGTTGAACCTTACCGAACTGCCGTCCTGGATGGAGAAGGTCCTCTTGGCGATGTCCATGGCGTTGACGTGGACGGTCCCTTCGTTGAGGGTGTAGTCGCCGTTTATCGTGAATATGTTCCTGTTAGGCCGCACGTCGATGTCGATGATGCCCTGGCCTCGCCCGTTGAGCATGTTGCCTGCGGTCCTGTCCAGTTCGAGGAAGGCTTCAGTGCCCTGCGTCGCGGTTATCCTGAGCCTGACGTCCAGGTCGGAATTCTTCTTCTTTTCCTCCACGATGAGGTTCATCATCTCCTCGTAGGGGTCCACCTTGACTTCATGGACCGGTTCCCTGAAGGTCAGAAGGTCGCTCTTGCCGGCCGTGGAGGAATTGTCCAGGGGGATGTGGAGGCTGCCCTGCCTGGCCGTCCTTGCATTGACATCCAGCACCAGGGAGTTGAGCGGCCCGTTGATCCCGACCGAACCCGTGGCGTACACATTCCCGTAGAAACTCTCGCTCTGGCGTTCGTCCGTGTCGAGCGCTTCGATGTCGTTGACATTGAGCCTGACCCCGAGGTTGAAACCGGAAGGGTCCGTGAGCTTGCCCCAGGTAAGGGCACCGTCAAGGCGGCCGGTCCCGGAGTACCTGTCGCGGACGCTGACCGAGTCGAAGTGGAGTCCTCCGTCGTCTACATGGAGCGGACCGGTGAGGTAATATGGTACGTTGGTGAAGGCGACTCTCACCATTGCATCGTCGAACCTGGCGCCTTCGCTGCTGACATGCAGGTCGTCGCTCTTCCCGCTGGCTTTCAAGGTACCGCTCAGGGATCCTTCCATCTCGCTGAACACGGATTTGAGGACAGGGGAGAGGTAGGCCACGTTCAGGCCGTCCAGCCTTGCGGTCGCATCTATCCTCTTGTCTTCCAGTCCGTAGTCGGCGGAGAGGTCGAGGGTCTTCACCCCTCCCAGGTCGTTGGTCGCGCCCAGGCGGATCCTCCCGTCGCCTTCAAGGGTGCTGGAGAGGTTGAGCCTGCCGACGGGAGCTCCGGCCAGCCTGGCCGAATCGCAGGCAATCTCCATCGCAAGCCCGGCGTTGTCCTTCCACGGGGAAGTGACCATCGCATGGCCGGTCGCGCGGCCGGCGATTCCGAAGTCCTGGCCTGTCAGGGCGTTCAGGAGGCCGATGTCGAAATTGTCGAGGTCGACGTCAAGGGTGTCCTTGTGGGTCGAGGCGAATCCTCCCTCTATCTTGAGGGACTGGTTCGAGCATGAGGCCCTGAGGCCGTCGAAGGTGAAGTCCGCCCCGGCGACTTCTATCTTGGAGGGAGCGATGTCCCACTTGTCTCCATTGTAGGAAATGCTTGAAGGAAGGGTGTTTCCGTGGATAAGGAGCACCCCGTCGGCATCCCTCTCCAGCTTTCCGGACAGGAGGAGTTCGCCCTTGTTGTCCATCCAGTAGTCTTCCTTGAGCCCCTTGTTGTCATAGCTCCACCCGAGGCCGACATTGTTGTCGTGGGCGGAGAGCATCAGGCTGCCATTGAGGAATTTCAGGGTGGCGGCGGATGTCTCGGAACTCTTGAGCGCCCCGTTGAGCCCGCCGTTCCGGTTGTCAAGCGCGAGGTTCACATCCTTGATGTAATTGCCGTTCATCGCTATCCTCGGCGACTTGACGGTGGCGCTCAGGATGCCGTCCTTGTCGATGGACATCCGTACCCTGGTGTCGTCGGCTATGTACATCCCGGGAAGGACGAACGACAGCACGTCACGTGCGTCGGCGATGTCGAGGGACAGGTCGTAGCTGTCTCCCTTCCATCTCGACAGCGTGTCCCTGAGCAGGACGGGAATCTCCTTCCCGACCGTGAGGTCCTTGATGTCCGACAGGAGGCCCGTGACCGGCCTGGTCCCGACGAAGGAGCCTCTTGCGAAGCCGGATTCGAGATTGATCCTGTTGATCTGGTCGTTGGCGTGCGACTTTATGGATATGTCCCCGATGTCGTGGCGTCCGGAGGCGTTCTCCAGTTCGAGGCCGTGGATGTCAAGGTCGCCGATAAGGTTGCCGTCGCCGACAGCCATGTAATTGGCATCGATCCTTCCGGCCACCTTCGACACGCCGCGCTTGTCGAAGCCCAGGGCGTTGAGGTCGGCATAGCCCACGTTCGCGTAGAAGTTGTACAGGCCGTTGCGGGTCTTGTCGGAAAGGGTGAAGACTCCCTGCAGGAGGAAGTTCAGGTTGGGGTCGTTGCAGATGATCCTGCCGTCGAACGAATCGCCGGTGTAGGTCCCTGCGGCGGCTATGTTGGAATAGTCGTAGCCAAGGGCGTGGAGCCTGTCGACGGTGACCGAATCGATGCGGATGCTCGGGCCGCCTTTCTCCAGGTCCATGCGGACCGCTCCGTTAAGGGAACATTCTCCGAGTTGGGATATTCCCGCTATCTTTCCGATGTCCAGTCGGGAGGTCCTTATCTTTCCGCCTATCGCTATCGGCTTCCGCTTGTCCAGGAGGTTTTCCAGCTTCAGGTCCGCATCTGCGCTCCCGGCGGAGCCCGTGGCGACCTTCCCGTCCACCGACAGGCGGTCCAGTGTCCCGCGGGCATTCCCGCTGAAGCTGAACTGCTCTCCCGGGGCGAACTTCCCAAGGTCGATCCTGCTCTCAGGGGAGAAGGCTCCGATGAACTTGCCCAGGCCATCGCTGTTGAAGGACAGGTTGTCCACATCGACCGACATGTCCATCGCCTTGACGTCGGGAAGTCCGGTCAGGGTGCCTTCCGCCGACCCCGACACGCCGCTCCCGGTCTCGGTGAATTCAATCCGGTTTATCCCGAGGGCGGTCACGGTCCCCTCCACGTCTGCATGACGGATCTGGAAGCACGGGTCGCTCCTCTGTTCGAGCGACGGGGCGTAGTAAGCCAGTGTCCTGAAATCCAGGCGGGAATCTTCTATCGTGCCGGTCATGTAGACCTTTTCGACATATTTCGAGAAGGACTTGGAGTCCTCATATTCCATGGAATAGAAAGGCATCGAGATGTCCGACCACTTGTCCTGCACCCTGACGTCTTCCAGTGTGGTCTTGCCGGGCTCCACGCGGACCTTCCCGGAGAGATGGTCCAACTCGTAGCCGCTCTTCTCGGTGGCGTGCAGGTCGTCGACATGGCCGGTCAGGACGCCTCCCGAGAACTTGAGGTTCCCCGCCTCGAGGTTCCTGATCCTGACGTCCAGGTCCTTCCAGTCCATCCCGTAGTCCCACTTGGCTGCCGTGGTGTCCTTGAGGTTTACCAGCCTGAACCGGAACCCTTCAATCTGTACCCTGTCGGCGTCGAAAAGGTCGCCCGGAGTCTTTTTTTCTCCAGTCTTTTCCTTGCCGCCGGAGTTGAAGAAACGCTGGATGTTGTTCCCGCCTTCCTCTGTCGTCAGGGTGAAGGATCCGTCAGTGACGCTGAGCCTCTTGACATGGATCCCTTCATCCTTGAGAAGTCCTTTCAGGGAGAAGGTGGCTACGACGGTCCTGGCGGAGGCGATCGTGTCGAGGAGGGCGCCGGAGGGGTCGCGGCCGGGGTTGTCGTCGATGAGGGAGAGGTCCTTGACCACTATGGCGTTGAAGGGGCTGAAGTGGATCTTCGAGAACTCGATCCGCCCGTTGAAGTTTTCTTCAAGCTTGTCGGCGACCTTCCTCACGATGAAGGTCTGGACTCCGGGAGTCTGGACGAGGAGCCATGCCGCCAGCAGCAGGAGCACCAGTGCCAGCAGGACCGTGAGGACTATCTTGACGCCTTTTTTCACAACCTACAAATTTAGCAAATATCTTTCGAATATCAACGGATAATATCCGCGCGGCCGCGCTTCTTGAATCTTGCTGGCCAGACCGGGGGAAATGTGGCCGGGAATGATTATATTTGCAGCCACATTTATTTCTTTGAAGATTATGGCGGATTACATCCTTGGAATCGAATCCAGTTGCGATGACACCTCGGCTGCGGTGCTGAAGGACGGCTACCTGCTGTCCAACGTGATAGCGAGCCAGCAGGTGCACAAGGACTTCGGAGGTGTCGTTCCCGAACTGGCGTCCCGCGCCCATGAACAGAACATCGTGCCGGTTGTCAGCCAGGCTCTCGACAAGGCAGGCATCCGTCCCTCCGACCTGACGGCGATAGCGTTCACCCGAGGACCCGGTCTCCTGGGTTCCCTCCTGGTCGGAACGTCGTTCGCAAAGGCTCTCGGAATAGCCCTCGACATCCCCATAATCATGGTGAACCACCTTCAGGGACACATCCTCGCCGGTTTCGTCAAGCAGGAAGGAAAGGAGAACCGCCATCCGGCGTTCCCTTACCTGTGCCTGCTAGTCTCGGGAGGCAATTCCCAGATCGTCAAGGTGACCGGCCCGCTCGAGTTCGAGATCCTCGGGCAGACCATCGACGATGCGGTCGGGGAAGCCTTCGACAAGTGCTCCAAGATGATGGGGCTCGGCTATCCCGGCGGGCCGGTGATCGACGCCCTGGCAAAGCAGGGAGACCCGGAAAGGTTCAAGTTCGCCAAGCCTCACGTCCCCGGACTTGATTACAGTTTTTCGGGAGTGAAGACGTCGCTGTTGTATTTCGTCCGCGACGAGATGGCCAAGGACCCTTCATTCCTGGAAAAGAACAAGGAGGACATCTGCGCAAGCTTCCAGAAGGTCTTGATAGACATCCTGATGGACAAGCTTGTGAAAGCGTCGCGCCAGACCGGGATAAAGGAAGTCACCATCGGCGGCGGAGTGTCGGCCAACAGCGGTCTCCGTTCAAGGCTTGAGGCGGAGGGGAAGAAGAGGGGGTGGAACACCTACCTCCCGGAGTTCATGTTCACCACCGACAACGCCGCGATGATCGCCATCGCGGGCTACTACCGTTACCTTGCAGGGGAGCGCACTCCGCTGGACGTGGCACCCGTGTCCAGGATGGCGGATTACTAGCCGCGCCGCCTTCAGCGATGCAGGGGAATGGCCCTGCCGCTGCCAGGCGGAAGCCGCCCCGCCAGGGGGGACTGCCGAGCCCCGGAAGACAACAGACAGACAGCATCAGACATTAAACATAAAGGAATATGATAGAGTTCGAAATGACAGGACGTGTCGGCAGGGACCTTCGTCCCGACGACGTCAGGAAAGTGGCTGCCAGGGAGCTGAACCTCAAGGGCAGCGCCGTGATCAACGTGATCGATCCGACCAAGTCCTACCAGCCAACCTACCCCAATGCAGTGGCGACCTGCGTCATCGCACGGCGCTCGATCGATGCCCGGGGCGACGTGCTCTACCGCTACCGGATAGAAGCCTACAACCACAAGTTCGAGTCGTGGCAGCCTTATGAGCTCCCCGAGTACAAGGACGTCTCCGGAGCCGAACCGGTGATAGTCGTCGGCGCCGGCCCCGCGGGGATGTTCGCCGCCCTCAAGCTTCTCACCCTCGGCCTGAAACCCGTGATCCTTGAAAGGGGAAAGAACGTCCACGACAGGAAGTTCGACATGGCCAGGCTCACCAGGGAAGGAGTCCTCGACCCGGATTCCAATTATTGCTACGGAGAAGGCGGCGCCGGTGCATTCTCCGACGGGAAGCTTTTCACCCGTTCCTCCAAGCGGGGGGACATCAAGGAAGTCCTGCACCAATTCGTCTCTTTCGGGGCCAACCAGCAGATCCTGGTGGACGCCCATCCCCACATCGGCACGGACAGGCTGCCGAAGGTAGTCGAGAACATCCGCAGCTGCATCGTCTCCCACGGAGGCGAGTACCACTTCGGCTCCAAGGTCACCCAGGTCTCAAGGAAGGCTGACGGGACGATGGAGGTCAAGGTCCTTGACAGCGAGGACCTTACCAAGGCCGGAAAACCCAGGGTCAAGAAATATGCGGCCAGGAAGGTGATCCTTGCCACCGGCCATTCGGCGCGCGACATCTATGAGATGCTCTCCGCCCAGGGCTGCAGCCTGGAGGCGAAGGGTTTCGCCATGGGAGTCCGGGTCGAACACCGCCAGGACCTCATCAACGACATCCGCTACCACGGACAGTGGGAGCAGGGGATGCCCGCCGCCGAATATTCATTCACCGAGCAGGTCGACGGCAGGGGAGTCTTCTCTTTCTGCATGTGCCCGGGCGGGGTGCTCGTGCCCTCCGCCACCGAACCGGAGACGATCGTGATGAACGGCATGTCCAATTCCGCCCGCAGCGGCCGGTTCGCCAACGCCGGCGTGGTCGTCCAGATCGAGCCGGAGGACATCCCCGGGGAATTCGAATCTTCCGGAGCCTTCAAGGGCCTTGATTTCCAGAGGTCGGTCGAGCGCCGGATGTGGGAATATTCCCACGCCATGGCCTCCAATCCGATGGCGGCCCCGGCCCAGCGCATGGTGGACTTCTGCGAAGGCCAGATGTCCGAGGACCTTCCCGAGACATCATACAAGCCCGGAATCGTGCCTGCGCCCCTCCACGAACTGCTTCCGCCCCTTATCGCCGACAGGCTTTCGGAGGCTTTCCCCCTCGTCGCCCGCCACACCATGAGGGGCTACTACACCAATGACGCCGTCCTGGTGGGCGTGGAGTCCCGCACCTCCTCTCCGGTTCGGATCCCCCGCGACCCGAAGACCCTGGAGTCCGTGTCCTTCCCCGGGCTGCTGCCTTGCGGCGAAGGAGCCGGCTATTCCGGCGGGATAGTCTCTTCGGCAATCGACGGAATCAACTGCGCACTCGCAGTTGCCAGGTCCTTGGCGGATGAAGCTGTCTAGATCCATATTCGCCTTCCTCTCGGCCTTGCTCCTTGTCGTGTCCTGCGGCAAGGACGATCCCGTCGTGCTGCCAGATGACGGGAAGGACCGTGAGAGTGCACTGCAGGAGAAGCCCTCGCTGAAGGCGGCTGTCGAGGCCATGGCTTCCGCCGCCGTGAAAGAGGCTCCCGGGCTTGCCGGAGTTGAAGTCTGGCAGGAGGGCTACAGGTCTTCCGGAGCCTGGCCCGGAGGCAGTGCCGGGCAGAGGCACCAGGTCTGGTCGGTCACCAAGTCCTTCACTTCGCTGGCCGTCGGCATCGCCGTCGGTGAAGGCCGGCTGCGGCTCGACGAAAAGGTGGCCGGGCTCTTCCCCTCGCAGGCGGCTGCCGCCTCCAAGTCCATGAAATACAACTCGAAGGCCATGACCGAGGTCCAGAAGGCCAACATGGAAGCCGTGACCGTAGAGCACCTCCTGACGATGACGAACGGACACCGCAAGGACCCTACTTCCGAATATGCTGAAAAATACGCCTTGAGCATAGCCCTTGGCTACAGGAAATACCTCAAGGACGACGGCGTGGATGCGGTCGCCCTTCTCTCCGACCTCGACACCGACATCCCGGAACTGTTCTTCGGCTACCCTTTCGATGCCGAGCCCGGCACCAGGTACTGCTACGATTCTTTCGGCTCCTGCATGCTGGCAGAGATCCTTAAACTCAAGACCGGAATGGACGTGGCCGACTACCTCGGCGAGCGGCTCTTCCGGCCTATGGGCCTTGACAGGCCTCAGTGGGACAAGGCCGGCAAGGATGTAAGCTCCGGAGGCTGGGGACTCCACCTCACCACTGCGGAGATGGTCTCTTTCGGCAGGCTGGTCCTCGGCGGCGGAGTGTGGGAAGGGAAGCGTCTTGTCCCGGAGCAGTACATGGCCGCGGCTGTCTCTTCCAGGACGGACCATCTGTCGCATTCCGGCAAGGATTACGGAACCGACGGTTACGGCTACCAGTTCTGGACCAGGAAGGACGGCGCTTTCGTCATGTGCCTGGGCCTTTTCGGACAGTACATAATCGCAATCCCATCAAAGCAGGCAGTGATAGCCATTGTCTCGGACATGCCTGTCCTGCCTTCCCAGGCCGACCTCTCCGACCTTCCTGGCGTAATCGGGGCATTCACCGGCGGAGCCTCCGCCCAGGCTGAAGATGTCCTGGAGCTCACCTGGAAGTACATAATCCCGGCCCTGTGACCGGCTGCTCATTATAAATATTCCCGAAATGGCAGAAGAAGAACTAATCCCTCCCGGAGTGTCCGGAATCCCGGAAGAACCCTCGGACAATGAAAGCCTGGCCAGGATGGCCGAATCGGGTGTCCATGCCGGTTTCCCTTCCCCGGCACAGGACTACATGGACTCCTTCATCGACCTCAACAAGGAACTGGTGAGGCATCCCGCAGCCACTTTCTACGCCCGCGTGGTGGGGGATTCCATGATAGACGCCGGGGTCGAGGAAGGGGATGTCCTTGTCATCGACAAGTCGCTGGACCCTTCCGAAGGCGACATGGCCGTCTGTTTCCTGGACGGGGAGTTCACCCTCAAGTTCGTCTCGTTCAAGGAGAGGGATAGGGGGAGGATGGTCCTGCGCAGCGGCAACGGGAAGTATCCTCCGATAGAGGTGACCGAGTCCAACGACTTCACTGTCTGGGGAGTGGTGACCTATGTGATCAAGAAGGTGTGTTCGCGCTCGTAGACTGCAACAATTTCTTCGTCTCGTGCGAAAGGGCCTTCCAGCCTGAACTGGAGGGCCGTCCCGTCGTCGTGCTCTCCAACAACGACGGCTGCGTCGTGGCCAGGAGCAACGAGAGCAAGGCGATGGGCATCAAGATGGGCACCCCGTTCTTCAAGGTGAAATACCTCGTGGACGAAGGGAAGCTGTTCGTCCGCTCCTCCAACTATTCCCTCTACGGCGACCTTTCCGCAAGAGTGATGTCCATCCTTTCGGAAGCTGCCCCGAAGCTCGAGGTTTACTCCATCGACGAAGCCTTCATGGACATGGACGGGATAGCTGACGACGTGGTCGGCCAGGTCTGCTCCTCACTGGTCAGGAAGGTCCGCAAGTGGGTCGGGATCCCTGTGAGTGTCGGGATAGCCCAGACCAAGACCCTCTGCAAAGTCGCCAACCATTTTGCCAAGAAGTACAAGGGCTACCGGGGTGTCTGCGTGATAGATTCCGACGAGAAGATGCGCAAGGCCCTTTCCCTGACTCCGGTCTCCGATGTCTGGGGAATAGGGTGGCGTTGGGCTCCCAAGCTCGAGGCCCAAGGCATAAGGACCGCCCTGGACTTTGTCGGCAGACCGGTAGGCTGGGTCCGCGACCGGATGGGGATAACCGGCGTCCGGACATGGTCCGAGCTTCAGGGAATCCGGATGGTCGAGGAGGAGAAGGAAAGGACGCGCCAGTCGATCTGCACGTCCCGTTCCTTCGCCGACACCATCTCGGACTACGACGAAGTCTCGCTCCGCGTCTCCGACTTCGCGGCCAAGTGTGCGCAGAAACTCCGCAAGGACGGCACTGCCGCCCGGACCGTGGGAATATTCGTACACACGAACCGTTTCCGCGACGACCAGCAGCAGTACTTCCCGAGCGCCAGCATCCGCCTCGAAGTGCCGGCTTCGAGCACGCCTGAGATAGTGGGTGCGGCCCTCAAGGCGCTCAGGATGGTGTGGCGGGAGGGCTACGCCTACAAGCGAGCGGGAGTCATCGTCTCCGACATCGTCCCGGGCGACTCGATCCAGCAGTCTCTCTTCGGATTCGATCCCGCTGCGAGGAAGAGGGACGACAGCATCTCCCGGGTGATGGACATGGTCAACACATCAGGAAAAAATGTCCTGAGGCTGGGAACCCAGCGCCCGGGACATTATGCAGACGGCATCCGCCGTGAATTCTGTTCCAAACTCTATTCGACCAGTTGGAACGAGCTTTTGGAAGTCAAGTGATTATTTGACTTTCTGCTCCTTGGAACCGACTATCCCACGGACCCTCAAAGGTTCGTTGGTGGTGATGCAGTCGACTCCGAGGTCGACCATGCTCTTGATGTCCTCTTCCTTGTCCACGGTCCAGGCGTTGCTGCTCATTCCGATGGCCTTGGCCTGGGGGAGCCAGCCGGGATTCTTGGTGAAAGTCTTGAAGTGGAAGTCGATACCGTTGACACCCTTGTTCGCGATCTCCTGGGGACTGAGCTCCGAGCCGAGGTACTGCACGGTGAAGCCGGGGCAGAGGCCTGCGAGCCTGTGGCAGATGTTCATGCTGAAGGAGATGAAGATCACGCGTGAGGGATCGAGGAGCCTGTGGGCCTGGAGGGCCTTCACGGCCATGTCGGTCATGTAGTCTTCATGAGCCTTGTCTCCCTGGGACTTGAGTTCGCAGACGAGGACGGTCTTGTCGCTCTTCTCTCCCTGGGTCAGGTACTGGTCAAGTGTAGGGATCTTCTCTCCGTTCTTGAGCCTGCAGTCCTTGAAGTCGGCGAAGTCATGGTCCCATATCTTCATCCCGTCGATCGAGTTGTCGTGGTTGACGATCAAGACGAGGTCGCGGGTCATCTGGACGTCGAACTCGCTGCCCCAGAACTGGTTCACCTGGGCCATCTCAAGTGCTTTGATGGAGTTCTGCGCGTAGCCGGCCTCTTCGCAGTTCCAGAAACCTCTGTGTGCGGTTATGGCAGTCTTCTGGGCCGGTGCGCATGCGGCTGCCGATGCAGCTACCGCTGCGATGACAAGAAATTTGGTGATTCTTTTCATATCCTTGATGATTATTGGTTTCAGTCTTGTCCGGGGCGGATAACCGCTCCGCATCTACAAATATAATGTTTTTCGGCATTAGTTTGCCGGAAAATGGCTATTTTTGCAGACTCCGGGCAAGTTCAGGGATATGCTCCCGGCCCAGGCGGACGCAACCGGCATGGACGGCTCCCATGTGCCGGCCGGAAGCGGGAACCACTGCCCAGGCGGACGCAACCGGCATGGACGGCTCCCATTTCCTGGCCGGAACCGGGAACCACTGCCCAGGACTCCGTCCGGGGGAAAGGATTGGATAATTTAAAAACTGTAAAGAAGATATGGTAGAAGTTAATCTGGGAGGCTGCAGCTCCTTTGTAAAAGATGCAGAGTACAAGGTCTATCTCGAGAAGGCGCTCGCCGCTTTCGACGTACTGGCCGATGAGACTGGTGAAGGCAATGACTTCCTCGGATGGAAGAACCTTCCCAGCGAGACCCCCGAGTCGCTTGTGGAGGCTTGTGAAGCTGTCCGCGACGACTGGAAGGGCAAAGGCGTGAACCTCGTGATAGTGATCGGTATCGGAGGATCCTACCTGGGAGCCCGCTGCGCCATCGAAGCCCTTTCCCACAATTTCGCGAAGCAGCTTGCCCGCAAGGGGGACGCTCCGGAAGTGGTGTTCGCAGGGAACAACCTTTCCGAGGAGTACCTTGCCGAGCTGATGGACCTCGCCGGCGAAAGGAACGTGGCGGCTATCGTCATCTCCAAGTCCGGTACGACCACCGAGCCTGCAGTCGCCTTCAGGATCGTCAAGGAATTCATCGAGAAGAACTACGCCGATGCGTCCGAGAGGATAGTCGCCATCACCGACGCCAGGAGGGGTGCCCTCAAGACCCTTGCTACCCAGGAAGGCTACAGGACCTTCGTGGTTCCCGACAACGTGGGCGGCCGCTATTCGGTCCTTACACCCGTCGGCCTGCTGCCTATTGCAGTCGCCGGGTTCGACATCCGTGCCATGCTCTCCGGGGCGGCCGTGATGGAGAAGGCCCTCAAGGTCAAGGGCGAGGACAATCCAGCCGTCAAGTATGCGGCCATGAGGAACCTCCTTTACAAGGAGCAGGGCAAGAAGATCGAGATCCTGGTCTCCTTCAACCCCAAGTTCCAGTTCTTCGGAGAGTGGTGGAAGCAGCTCTACGGCGAATCCGAGGGCAAGGATCTTAAGGGAATATTCCCGGCTTCCGTCAATTTCACGACCGACCTCCACTCCATGGGACAGTTCATCCAGGAAGGCGACAGGGACGTGTTCGAGACCGTGATCAACATACGGAAGAGCAACCGCTCGGTTGTGATCGGAAGCGACCCCCAGAACCTCGACCAGCTCAACTACCTTGCCGGGAAGCACGTCGAGCACTGCAACGCGATGGCCATGCTCGGCACGAAGCTCGCCCATATAGACGGCGGCGTGCCCCAGCTCGAGGTTTCCGTGGAGAAGATCGACGAATCCACCCTCGGCGCCCTCTTCTATTTCTTCGAGTTCGCATGCGGCATCTCCGCCTATGTCCTTGGAGTCAATCCTTTCAACCAGCCCGGAGTTGAGGCCTACAAGAAGAACATGTTCGCGCTCCTGGAGAAGCCCGGCTACGAAGAGCAGACCAAGGCCATCAAGGCAAGGCTTTAGCTGATGGAGCAAGGACAGATACTCTCCCAGATGGATTGCGAGCAGAAATTCCGTCAGACCTACAGGAGGGAGCCGGAGGGCCTTTCCTTCTGCCCCTACAGGGTCTGCCCGATCGGGGCCCACTCCGACCACAACCTCGGGAAGATAACGGGCCTGGCCATCGACAAGGGCATCCACATCGCATATTCCCCCAAGCAGAACGGAGTGGTGGAACTGTCCTCCCTCCAGTTCGAGAAGAGGGCGCAGTGGCACGTCAGGGCCGTTCCGGAGAACCGTCAGGATGACTGGGCGGACTACCTTCGGGGGGCTACCCGCGAACTTGGCCGCCGCCATACTCTCAACGTGGGCCTCAGCGGAGTCATCGAGGGCAGCCTTCCCATCGGAGGCCTGTCTTCCTCCGCCGCCGTCATCATAGCCTTCCTCAAGGCCATGTGCACCGTGAACGGAATCCACCTGGGGGATGCGGAACTGATCGAGACGGCCAAGGCTGCCGAGAACAACTATGTCGGCGTCTCCTGCGGCAAGCTGGACCAGAGCTGCGAGGTCTTCTCCAGGAAGGACCACCTTCTCTACCTCGACACCAGGGACGACACCTATGAGCTGATACCGACCGCCCCGTCGATGAAGCCGTACTTCATCGCGATCTTCTTCAGCGGTGTGGAAAGGACCCTTGCGGGCAGCCGGTTCAACATGCGGGTGGATGAACTCCGCAGTGCCGCATATGCCCTCAAGGCCTATTCCGGGATGGACTACGGGAAGTTCGGCGACACCAACCTGCGCGAGGTCCCCTTCGAGGTGTTCGAGCGCTTCAGGGACAGGCTGCCGGACAGCTGGCGCCGGCGTGCCGAGCACTGGTACGGTGAATATGACCGTGTCTGCCGGGGAGCCGAGGCCTGGAGAAGGGGAGACCTCCAGGAGTACGGCCGCCTGTGCTTCGAGTCCGGGCTGTCCTCCATCGAGAACTGGGAGACCGGTTCCGAGGAATTGAAGACCCTTTACTCCATCATGCGGCATACCGACGGGATCTATGGCGGCCGTTTCAGCGGCGCCGGTTTCAAGGGCTGCTGCATGGCCCTTGTGGACCCTTCCATGGAAGAGGCGGTATTCAGGAATGTCGAGGAGGAGTACCTTTCCGCTTTCCCCGCCCTTCGCGGGCATTACGGCGCTTATGTGTGCCACAGCGCCGACGGAGTGAAAATCTGAATATGCTGCCGTCGGTGCAGGCGTTGGCCGTCGTGCCGGCAGAGTGAAAATATTTGAACGAGATGAAGTGCTTGATCCTTGCGGCCGGATATGCAACGAGGCTGTATCCGCTTACCGAGAATTTTCCAAAGCCGCTCCTGGAAGTGGCTGGAAAGACCATTACCGACTGGCTGGTGGACGACATCGCTTCCACCGGAGCGGTTGACGGTTTTGCCGTCGTCACCAACTCGCGCTTCGCTCCGTTCTTCCATGAATGGGCTTCCCGCCGGCTCATGGACAGCCTCGAACGGCTCGATGCCCTGGCCTCTGACGACGGGGAAGAGGGGGAGCACGAGCACCCTGTGTCGCCGGATGCCGCTGCGTTGGTCGAAGGAACTGCCGGGGAGCATGGGCCGCACCCTGTGTCGCCGGATGCCGCCAAAGGATTGGCCGCACTTTCTTCCGGCATTGCCGTCATCGATGACGGGACTTCCACCAATGAGACGCGACTTGGGGCTGTCAGGGACATCGCCCTGGCCATCAATACCCTTGGGTGGGACGATGACATCCTGGTAGTGGCTGGTGACAATGTCCTGGATTTCAGCCTCTCGTCGTTCATTGAATATTCACTGGACAAGGGGACGACATGCATCATGCGTTACCCTGAACCGGATCCGGCGCGTCTCCGCAAGAGCGGAATCCTCGAGATCGGCGAAGGTGACTTGGTCATCGGGATGGAAGAAAAACCTGCTGAGCCGAGGTCAAACTGGTGCTGCCCTCCGTTCTATATCTACTCCAAGGCAGATGCCGCCAAGGTGTCCCTCGCCCTTGCCGAGGGGTGCGGGGCCGACGCTCCCGGCAGCTTCATAGCCTGGCTCTGTTCACGTTCGCCGGTCCACGCGATGCTGATGCCCGGCAGCCGCTACGATATCGGCGACTTGGAAAGTTACAAATCCGTCTGCAGGACCTATAGGGGAGTGACCCGCTGACGGCCGCGGGTGACCAGCCTTGACCGGTTGTTGCCGATCAATGACTACCGCACGGGATAAGTCCATTGATTATCGCTTGGGGTGGGTCCATTGACTGCTGCAGGGTATGGGGCTATCGGCTACTGCACGGAATGGGTCCATTGACCGTCGACTGGAATGGACCCGTTAACTGCTGCAGGGTATGGGGCTATCGGCTACTGCACGGAATGGGCCATTGACCGTCTACTGGAAAGGTTTTTTCAAATTGCTCACACGCCTTAAAAAGATAAGCGCTTCATTATTAATATATTACAAAATGATAGCGTGTGAAGGTAGCCTGAAATCAAGCCCACTTATCACGCTTGCAAAAATTAATGTGTTGATTTATAGTCTATTGCGAAATCATAGCGTGTGAGCTATTTGAAAACTTAAGGGCATCGTCGCGTCCTGAAATAGGCTTGCCGGTTTTTGTGTTCGAGGATATGGACTAGAACGTCCTGATATAGGTTAACCGGCGCTGAACAATGAATGGTAAGGGCCTATTTTTGTGGATGGTCCCGGGTTGAGGACCGAGCGAGGTCGTCCTGTATTCGGTGGGCGTTGATGGTGTGGAGATGCAACATTTTATTGGAATGTATATTGCGGCACCGCCGCCGCTCGGCAGCAGGAGTGGCGGCTACAACACGGCCGGCTGCGGGGGGCTCCGGGCAAGGGCCCTCCTCCCCGGCCGGTTGTTGCCGACAGGGCGGAGATTCTTCCTTTGCTTCAGATCCTTCGCTTCGCTCAGAATGACGGGTGGCGGGTGGCATGATCAGTCTGTTGCGCTGCACTTCGTTTCAGATTCTTCGCTTCGCTCAGAGAGATTCTGAGCGAAGCAATGACAGGGGGGCAGGGGAGGCAGCGCAGGGTAGGCAGAGATGGGCGACCCGGTGGTAACCGGGCAATTGGAAGTGGGCAGTCGTCACTTTCTGTCGGGCCAAACTATTGCCGTTGTCGGGAAAAATACTATTTTTGTGGTTGTAATTGCTGTATATACCTAATATTCGAGACCTTGAAATGAATTACGCTGAAAACAACCTTCTTCGCGGCGAGTCAATCATCTATCGTGCGCAGCTCCATTGGGCAATATTCCTCGGTCCTGTTTTCTGGGGACTCATATTCCTCCTGATGATCGGCATCGGTGCAAGTGACAATTTCTACGATGAAGAAAGCATCTTTGCAGTTGCCTTGTTCGGCGTTGTGTTCGTGATCTCCCTTCTTCGTGCGATCATACGCAAGGTCAGTTCTGAATATACCCTGACCAACAAGCGGCTCATCATGAAGCACGGGATCATCTCGCGCCGGACGGTCGAGCTCATGCTGATCAAGTGTGAAGGAATATCCGTGGACCAGGGCATCCTTGGCCGGATCCTCGGCTACGGCACCCTTGCCGCGACTACCGGCGGCGCCACGAACCGCTTCACGAAGATCGCAGACCCTGTCGTGTTCCGCAACCGTATCAACGACCAGATCGACGCCATCCACTCCGCCAGGCAGTAAAGCTCCATCTTTTTTACGCATCAGACTTCGCCCCTCCGCCGCACCGCCCGTCCCGCGCCGGGGCTTTTGTCCGCATCGTCGCATCGCCGCAGCAACCGTCCCGGTGGGTGCTACCTTAGCCGCTACCGCCCCGCCATTCCCGTGCGGCGGGTGTTGTGTCGTTGCAAACTCTTTCTTAAATTTGTAAAGCATGTTGTCGGGAGACGTGACCGGAAATGTTAGCTGAGAAGTGGCCGGTTACATGACCAGAAGACAAGACCGGAAACATTGCCTGGATACGGAAATTCGAATCACATAAAATCATAGACAAGATGAAAAGACTATCAACCATTGCAATCGTTCTCTCGGTGCTGGGAGTGCTGCAGCCCACCACTGCGTCGGCCCAGTTCGACGAGAACGGAAACCTCGGTGAGAAGGGGTACGTGACCAAGGCCGGGAGGATGGACCGCAGCAAGATGAACATCGGAGTGTACCATCTGCGGAAATATGCCCGCACGGAGGCTCACATCAAGGACTTGGCCGACTGCGGCATCGATTTCGTAATCTGCATGGACAACGACCGTCCGGCGCTTGACCTCTTCCAGAAATACGGTGTCGGCGCCATCCTGAGCGGTGTCGTCCCCGGCTGGTGGGGAGGAATGGGCGACAATGCCGGAACCCTACGCAGCGTCAACCCGCCGTCTGTCTACGAGGAGCGGGCAGCGAAGTTCGAGGACCATCCGGCCGTCTGGGGAATTGACATCGGGGACGAACCCTCATGCTGGGATTTCCCTTACTACGGCGAGGTCCTTGCCCAGGTGGAGAAACTTTTCCCGAAGCAGTTCGCCTTCATCAACCTGCATCCTTACTATGCACCGGGTCCCCGCGAGGGCGAATATCCGGTGAAGGGTCCCCTCGGCACGGCGTCCTACCAGGACTACGTGGACCGCTACTGCAGGAATATTCCCGCGGACTACATCTCCTATGACTTCTACTACCTCCAGGAGGCGGCCGGCCCGCAGAAGGCCTACGCCAACCTCCGCATAATCTCCGACGCCTGCCTCAGGACCGGGCGCGACATGTGGATCACCCTCCAGGTGAACAGCCTCGACCCCAAGGCGTGGGTGACCGAGAACCAGCTGCGCTGGCAGGCATATTCAGCGATGGCCTACGGCGCCAGGAGCATAACCTGGGCCTGCTACACTGCCGGATGGTGGGACAACCAGGTGGTGGACAAGGAGGGCAACAAGACCCAGCAATATGAGAAACTCAAGAAGGTCAATGCCGAGATCCACCGTATCTCCAGACGTTACATGGACTACAGGCGCGTGGAGACCACCTGCGTCGGTTTCAGCGACGCCATGCTCGAAGGCAGCCTCGAGAAGGGCGTCAAGGTCTATGGGGACGGCGTCTTCAGCGGCCTGTCGGCCGGCTGCCCCATAGTGGTCGGAAGGATGGAACCCTGCAAGGCCGGCAAGGGCGGCGACGCCCTGTTCGTTTGCATCGCGGACGATCCGACGGACAAGGCTCCCAGGACGCGGACCCTGAAGTTCAAGGCTCCGGGACGCGAAGTCTCCGTGCTCGGCGGCGACGGCTACCTGCCGCTGGAACGCGATGGCGAGGGATGGATCAAGTGCACCGTGTCCTCCTGCCAGGGAGTCCTGATCGAAGCCCTGTAGGCAGACCGCACGCGCCAGGAAGCAAGCAACAGAAGAAATTCCAAGTAACATGAAAAAGCATATTCTAATGACAGTGGCGCTGCTCGTGGCCGGGATAGCCGCGGCAGGAACCCTCCTCGCCCAGGACAAGGGGCAGGGCTACGTCACCAAGGCCGGAAGAATGGACCGCAGCCGGCTCAACATCGGAGTGTACCACCTGCGGCCCTATGCCCGCACGGAGGCCCACATCAAGGACCTGGCCGACTGCGGAGTCGACTTCGTCATCTGCATGGACTACGACCGTCCTGCACTGGACCTGTTCAGCAAGTACGGAGTGGGAGCCATCGTCAGCGGCATAGTGCCCGGCTGGTGGGGTGGCGACGGCGACAATGCCGGGAAACTCTCGGAGACCAACCCTATCTCCAAGTACGAGGCTGCCGCGGCAGGATTCAAGGACCATCCGGCGATATGGGGCATCGACATCGGCGACGAGCCCTCCGCCCTCGACTTTCCCTACTACGGGGAAGTGATGACCAGGGTCGAGGAGCTCTTCCCCAACCAGTTCGCCTTCCTGAACCTTTACCCGAACTACGCCTCGGTGTCGCAGAACACCGCCGACCAGACCAAGAGCCAGCTGGGCACGGCGACCTACGCCGAGCATATCGCCGAATACTGCAAGAATGTGCCCTCGGACTACATCTCCTATGATTTCTACTACAAGAACGTGGGAGTGGCGAAGGACTACGAGAACCTTCGCATCGTCTCCGACGCCTGCCTGAAGACCGGCCGCTCCATGTGGGTCACGACCCAGGTCAACAGCTACGACCCGAAGGTCTGGATCACCACGGACGAACTCAGGTTCCAGGCCTATTCGGCGATGGCCTTCGGAGCCGAGAGCCTTACCTGGGCCTGCTACACGGCAGGATGGTGGGACAACCAGGTGGTGGACAAGCAGGGCAACAAGACCCAGCAGTACGACAAGCTGAAGAAGGTCAACTCAGAGATCCACCGCTTCGGCCCCAGGTACATGCTGTACACCCGCCGCAGCACTTCCTTCGTCGGCTTTGACGGCAAGGCTGCCAAGATGATAGAAGGCACCGGGGAAAAGAGCCTCCGGGAGTATTCAGACGATGTCTTCAGCGGCCTCTCGGCCGGCTGCCCGCTGCTGGTAGGGGAGATGGTCGCAAGGGACTGGAAGGGAGCAAAGGCCCTTTTCGTCTGTGTCGCGGACGACCCGTTCGACAAGGCCCACAAGGAATATACCCTCCGTTTCAAGGCTTCCGGCAGCGAGGTGTCTGTGCTCGGTCCCGACGGTTACGTTCCGCTCGAAAGGACCGGTGAGGATTCCTTCAAGTGTACCGTCTCTTCCTGCCAGGGCCTGCTGATCGAGGCCATTCCTGCCGGAAAGTGACTGAAAGTCGCTTCCAGGGGGCCTCGGGAGCCGTTTCTGGCTTGATAATTGTTGCACGGAATCCGTCTGCCGAGGTGCCGGCCTGAATTGCCTGGCCGGCATCGCGAAAGGTTCAAATGTCAATAAGCATGAAGAAGTCGCTAGCTGTTTTTCTTTTCGCCCTGTGCCTCGCGTTCGGAGCCCGGGCCCAGGTAATCATCATGAATGACAACCTGACCGGCGCCCGCATGTCCGAGATCCAGGTTGCCGTCCTGGACTCTCTCAGCGGAGAACCCATCTCCTTCGCTTCGGTCTATGTGATCCCCTCCAAGGACACCACCATCACCAATTTCACCCTTACCGATGCGGAAGGGAAGGCTAAGCTGGAGGAGGTCCCGTTCGGCAGCTATGTCCTCCATGTGGAGATGATGGGCTACAAGCCTTACGTCAAGGAGAGGTATTTCAGGGACCGCCGCGTCGACATCGGGACAGTCAAGCTCCAGATCGACGAACACTACCTCCAGGCCGCCGTGGTCAGCGACGTGGGCAACCCGATAGTCGTGAAACAGGACACGGTGGAGTTCAACGCCTCCGCTTTCAGGGTAGGTGCCAACGCCATGCTTAAGGACCTCATCAAGCGCATGCCGGGTATGGAGATAACCGAAGACGGGAAGGTGAAGTTCAACGGGGAGGAGATTGACCACCTGACCCTTGGCGGCAAGACCTTCTTCTTCAAGGACCAGAGCACGGCGCTGAACAACCTGCCGGCATCCATCGTCGACAAGGTGAGGGTCATTGACCGCGAGTCCGAGGCGACCCGGGCGTCCGGGATCCAGGACGGGAGCCGCGAAAAAGTGCTTGACGTCACCTTGAAGAAGGAATATGAAAAAGGATGGTTCGGCAACGCCGGCATCCAGGGGGGAACGACCCTCGGGAAGAAAGATGGCGACGCGACCCTCAGGGACAACCGCGGGCTCCTGTACAACGGCAACGCGCTTGTGTCCGCATATTCGGAGAAAGACCAGCTGACCGTGATCGCGAACGCCCAGAACATCGCCGATGATTCAGGCGGAGTCTTGATCATCATCGGTGAGGAGGGTGCAGCCTTAAACCCTGGCTTGTCTAACGCGGTACAGCTCGGGGCCAATGCCAACACGACTAGGATTAAGGATGTGGAAACCACCGTCGGAGCCAATTACAAGTACTCGGACACCGAATCCGGGAGCAGGTCGCGCAGGACCACCTACCAGGAAACCGGCGACCTGGTCTCCACCCAGGACAATTCCGGCAGCCAGTATTCGACTTCCGTCACTGCAAACGGTGAGATGAAGAAGGAGAACGGAAAGGTGTGGTTCCACTTCCGTCCTGAATTCCGGTACGGGAAGAGTGATTCCTTCAGCGCCGGGAGCGGCGAGACCCTTCGTGACGGGGAACTGGTCAACTCTTCTGACAGGACCGTCCGCAGCAATTCCCTGACCAACAATTCCAACGTCAGCGGGGACGTTACTTTCAGGGACCTTTTCGGAAAAACCGGAAGGAGTTTTCAGTTCGCGGCCTCGGGCAGCCATAACTCGTCTTCCGGGGAAAGCCGGGAAAACTCTGTCCTGCGCCTTTCCGGGAACGATGAATCAAGGACCATGCGTTACCAGTCCGACGGCTCCGGCAACAGCCTCACCGGGGGGCTCAGGTACGCGGAGCCGCTTAGCGAAAAGTTGTCTTTATCAGTGACGGGAGGGTTTTCTTTCTCCAGGAGCGAGAATATACGTGACGCCTACGACGCCGCAGGACTGAACGACTACTATTCTTCAGTCAACCGCACCGACTACGTCAACCAGCAGTATGGCTTGGCCTTGCAGTACAAATTCACTGAAAAGACCTGGCTGACTCTTGGCGGGCAGATGAACGGAGTGCTCAATGAGACTTATTCCAAGAGTTTCGGCGTGGAGGGCTACACGGGCAAGGACGAATGGAACTGGTACCTTACCCCTACCATGCGTTTCCAGCACACCAAGGACAATGACCGTTTCAACCTCAACGCTTCCGGCTTCACGCAGCGCCCTGGCTACTCGCGCATGCTGCCTGTGCTCAACGTGACTGATCCTTCGCGCCTGAGCATGGGAAACATCTACCTGAAGCCTTCGACCCAGACTTACTTCTCCGGCAGCTGGACCCGCAACAACCGCCAGAAATTCTCTACCACGATGTTCTACCTCTGGGGGAGTTTCAACTATTTGCCGGTCACCAGTGCGCGATGGTACGACCAGGACGGCATCATGTACTCGATCCCCGTTAATTCAAGGAAGCCGGGCATGAACGCCCAGGCGTCCCTGAATTACACCACTCCGCTTGACGCGAAGAAGGCCTGGTCGCTGACGTTCAACGGAAATCTCGGCGGTACCTCGACCACCAGCTACCAGACCCGCGGTACGCTTCCCGGCCTGGACAAGGAGACTTTCGACTATTCGTCATTCATGGAGAGCTTCTGGGGGGATTCTTCCGGTGACAGGTTCTATGGCGGGAAAAGCGGTTTCGAGGAGAGCAAGACCCTGGTCTTCAGTCCTTATGCTTCCTTCAGCCTGAAATACAACCAGGACCGGTACTCCTTCGTCGCCAGTACAAGTGGCAGCGGCAACATTTCGCGGTACTCGCTCGACCCGAGCATCAACATGAACACCCGCAGGTACACTTTCAGGGGTCAGGCTTCCTACACTACAAAGCATGAGTTCGAGTTCAACACAGACCTGGCCTATGTCCTTTACAGGGGATACTCGGCCGGTTACGGCCAGCCGGAGTGGCAGTGGAACGGCGCGGTCGTCAAGAATGTCGGTGCCTTCACTCTCAGCCTGAAGGTGCATGACATCCTGGACCAGACGCGCAACCTTACCCACATCGTGACAGAGAACTATGAGGAGGACACCTACAATCTCATCATGGGACGCTATATCCTCTTCGGGGTGAAGTGGAATTTCGGGAAAATGAATTCGGCACACAGCCAGCGTGCCCAGAATGCCGCCTGGAACATGGTTTGGTAGGCAGAAGCGGCTTCTACGATTCAGGGGATGACTGACGGGTCCGTTGGCCTGGAGGTCATCCTCTTTCTTTGTCGCTTCATTCCTGCTGCGCCGCTGCGCTTGCGGCCTTGCTTTGTTTATGGTTGGCAATGGTGGCATTGGTGGCATTGGCGGCTTTTGTGGTATTGGTGGCATTGGTGGTCGTAAGAGATATTGTCCTTCGGACCTTCCGCTTCGCTCCATCCCCCCACGCCTGACGGCGCGGTGCCCCCCGCTTACGGCGAGGCCACTGAAAAAGGGGCCAGTTTTCTATGCCCTCGAGTGCGGCATATTTGAACAACCCTCTGAGTTATTCGATTCCTTGGTTGGATTTTCGATTCTCAGAGGGTTGTTTTGC
>Ga0310695_10001838_pt1 | contig 47589 bp, 42 predicted proteins | sample RumenRJG_04DNA_FD_203882 | JGI IMG/M metagenome (GOLD analysis project Ga0310695, IMG submission 203882) | Bovine rumen microbial communities from Lethbridge, Alberta, Canada - RJG_04 (v2) (version 2) | ecosystem: Host-associated > Mammals > Digestive system > Stomach > Rumen | place: Canada... | reverse complement strand
TAAACCTCAAGTTCGGTCTGCTTCTTTTCCAAATAAGTTGAATAGTTGCCCTTGTAAAGCTTAACGCCGCCGTTAGCAATCTCGTAGATATTGTTGCAGACTGCATCCAAAAAGTAGCGGTCGTGCGTTACCATAAGAACTGCCCGCTTGGTCTGGGCAAGATAGTTCTGCAGCCAGTAAATCGTCGTAATATCCAAATGGTTTGTAGGCTCGTCCAAAAGCAAAAGCTTAGTGTCTTCCACAAGAACCTGGGCAAGCGAAACCTTCTTTGCCATACCGCCCGAAAGCTCCCCCATCTTGCGCGAAAGATCATTAATGCCAAGCATGCTAAGCACCGACTCAATCTGCTGGCGGTAGTTCCAAAGGCCACCCTCTTCCATCTTAAAATTCAGCTCGTCAAATTTTGCCTGAAGCGAATCAGACGCAGCACTTTCCATCTGTGCACAAATCTTGTCGTACTCGCGGATAATGTTAAGCTTTGGAGAAGAAGACTTAAAAATGTGGGCTTCAATCGTATCGTCAGGATTAAAAAGAGGATTCTGCGGCAAAAAAGAAAGCCCGGCTTCTTTATTAATCACCACCGTACCTTCATCCGGCACAAGCAGCCCCGCAACAGTATTCAGCAAAGTGGACTTACCCGTACCGTTGCGTCCAATCAGGGCAGCCTTGTCGCCCTCGTCCAAGCCAAAAGTAACCCCAGTAAAAAGCGGCTCTTCCCGCCCAATTTTTGCAAGATTATTAATAGAAAGAAGATTCATTTGCAGCAGTATAGCATTTTTATTGGATAATATACAGTAGGTAATTTTTTTAACCATGCGGCACTTTCTTATGCAAAACATCCGCGTCCCAAAAGAACATCTTGCCATTTTTTATTTGGTCAACAAGCAGCGCCAAGGACGGCGCGTCAAGTGTTTGCAGAAAGACTCGCGGGTTTTCGCCAGAAAATCCGTCCTAAAAAATGACAAGGAGGTCATTTTTTAGGGGCTTTCCGCCATTCCGCTTTCGCTCCAGCCGCTTCCCTCGCTCCCATTCGGTCGCTCAGTCCAGTGGCCGCCTCCGGCGTGGCTCCAATCCCTGCCGTGCTTGCACCCCAAAAGAAAAAAGCCCAGCAAACAACGCCATGACCAGAGCATCGTTTGTTAGTAAAAAAAAACTTGACGGATTACTTTTTTTTTGTATAGTATAATTAAATCTTTTATATAGGAGTTTATTATGTTAAAGAAATTGTTTTTGGCAATACTCATGACCGCGGTAGCAGCAAGTGTCGCAACCGCAAAACCTTCAAAGAAGAAAGTCGAGTCAGAGGCTGAAGAACAGGTCTACGAAGTTCGCAAGAGAGACTCAAACTACGTAGTCATGGATATTGAGGGCGTAAAGAGAATCGAAATCCAGTGTACAATTCCCAAAAAGGAAGCTCAGATGAAGTTTGACATTCTTTCTGATGTTGGAGAATATGACAACTTTAAGGACGAATCCCATGACGGAAACTACGATCACCTTACAGGCTGTGACTACCTTGGAAAAAGCTACCACAAAATCCTTGACAAGAAACTGCTTGAAAAATACCAGAAGGAAGGAATTGACGAGCTTTACCTCGTATTTGCAAACAGGAACCTTATGAAAAATTCAAAGGTAAAGGTTTCCATAAAATACGTCTACAACAAGGACTCTGACTCGTCGGCAGCAGAAGCAGAGGACTCAGAAGAGTAACCACCAACCGTTGCCATCTGGAAGCCTACCCCAAAATTGCTTTCCAGTGGCAACAAACTACCCCAGATACGTGGCAGTAAACAAAAGCACACACAATTTTTCACCTATTTCTACCGTGCCCAAATATAGGGGAAAAAATCGCAAGGCAAAAAACCGTGCAAATGGCAAGAGCAATAAAAGAGGCAAGGATCAGCAGCTTGTACTTATGCCTTTCTTCATAATCCGTATCCGGAAGCTTGCAAAACTTAACAATGTTCCTAACCAGGAAAAACAGCGATACCGGAGCCATAATTATGAATAAGTCCACTAAGGTCATCCTCCTTCGTATAATATAGCACAAATCCGCTGCAAAAAAAATTGACAGTCGTCCCCTCATCATGCCATTGGCGTGTGGTTGGTGAGCATAGCCGAACCATGACCCGACAATCTGCTTTGCAATGGGATGCTGTGTAACCGTTATCCTTCTGTAGCAACGAAAGTCACGTAGACATAAACATAATGCGTATTATCTGTTAATTTTCCTGACCACAAAGTCCATTTGGAAACGGTTCGTGCAGGAGCTTTATTTTGATATCCACAAGCAGGAATAGAGGTTCTAGACTTCATATCGGAAAGGGTTCTTGACTGGGAATAGTCGCCACTCATCGTAGAGCCATCTAAACGCTTCATATTGATTGCGTGTATGGTCACTTTATCTTTCGGGGAAGTACATGTTACCGAGACAGACCTGGACACATTTTCTTTCTCAGCTAAATTTACCCAGCCATCAGCACCAACATGATTTAATTTCTCTTTTTTACCCCTACTCCATCCCCAAATCTCAGTTTCATTGACTTTTATTGAGCCATTTACATTAAAATCACCTTTTTTATCATATCCTCCTATACACATATACGCACATCCCTTACTGTTACGAACATACGTAAGCGTAATAGGTTTAATCTTTCCCTGAACGTATTTTGTTGTCGTAAGAGTCTTGCACTTTGACTTTGACTGTACGATTACTAAAGTCATAACGGTGTCACATCCCACGCCAAAACCTGTAGTTGGATTGCTCATTGTAGTTCCGGTTGCACTATCTTTATGCACGACAATTGTATTTCCAGAATTTCCAGGGCTTACCTTACATTCAAGCTCATTGTCACTTCCAAGATAACTGAACTTCCATACTTTAGGGTCAGTGGAACTGTTACCGGAACCTGTTGCGCTACCACTTCCGTTAACACTCTCTATTGTTGGTTCCTCAAGTGTTCCCTGCACATAAACCTTCTTATTATACTCCTGTGTTTTATATCCATCCTTTGTTACCGTAAACGTAATTATGTGACCGCCAAGTTCAAGCTTCCGCTTGTTGCCGCTGCTACCGTATGTGCTTACACTTGCACCGTCCACCTTAACGCTATAGCTTCCTCCGTCCGCTGCCGCAGTAACCTCAAAATTGGCATGCCCTGTTCCGCTTGTGGTAAGCGGCATATCGTAGCATGTGTAGGCACTGTAGCCAGATTCCTCCGGGGCAGAAGTAGATGGCGAAATAAGGTTGTTTCCGTCATTTTTGTAGACTTTAATGGTCGGTTCCTGCAAGGCCTTTATAAGCTTTATCTTTTTTGTAAAAGTCTTGTCCGTGTAGCATGGCTTTTTAACGGTGATTGTAAGCGTATAGTCCCTTGAAGAACTCGTGCTAAGGCTTACAAGTGTATCTGTATTAGTATTTCCCGGAGTGTTGGTTGTTGAGTTTCCAAGGCTACTACTATTCTTTATCTCCATCGTACATCCGCTTTCCGCAGTGATTGTATAGGTAACATAAGAGCTTCCGTCGGCAACTTCAATCCATTCAAAATCACCTGTCTTTGTTCCGGTCGTGCCTGGGTTAAATGAGTAGGTCGGCTCCTGGAGTTCCCTAACAACCTTTACCTTCTTTGTAAGCTCCACGTCATTGCAGAAGTCTTTGTGCACCGTGGCAACAAGGGTATGGGCTGCAACGTTAAGGCTTACTGTAGCAGATACAGACGTTCCGCCGTCTGTAACAGAAACACTTGTTCCCGCTTCTGGTGCGGTTGCAGTATAGCTTACGGTGTCTGTTAAAGAAGCAACTTCTATGTATTCAAATCCGCTTGCATCCGTTCCGCAGCCGTTAAAGGCCTTTCCAAATTCAATTTCAGCAGCATCTGGTGTCTTTTCTATTCGTATTTTCTTTGTTACGGTTACGGCACGTGCACCCACCCTTTTGGAAACAACTTCTATCGTGTGCCGGCCTGTTCCGCTCACAGAGTAGAGGCCTCCGGCGGGATTCAGTTCAATTCCATTGTCCTTTACCGTAAGCGTGTCGCCTTCCTGCCCCGGGGTTGCGGTAAAGGTGATGGAGTCACTAGCAGATTCAACTTCATAACATTCGTAGCTTTCGTCAAAAAGACCGTTGGGGGTCTGGTCAATTGTAACCGTAGGCTCAACAAGGACGCAAACGCCAAGGCTCGGGTCTGTAGAAAGCTTCTCAGAATTCCTTCCGTGGGGACCAAGCACCTGCACTGTATATTCATAGGAAGTAAGTTCGTCTTCCTGCCCGTCAAAGTAATAGAGGAAAAGGCTACCGCCAGAAGTGTTCCGCCTTTGGTCAAGGGTAAGGATTTCGCTGCCCTCAAAATGTAGCTTTCCGTCAGATTCGCGAAGGTAATAGCCAATTTCGTATTTTGAATCCAAGTTCCGCTTTAGGCTTTGGTTTGGAACTTCAAAGGAAAGGTAGCACTTTTCTACACTGGATGAAAAGAGGCCATCTGCAACACACATGTTCTTAACGTTGTCCGGCGGGGTGTTTTGGATGAATGTCTGCGAATAAAACAGTTCCGGGCTTTGCGCCTTAAGGTCTGCTTCTTCAAATTCTGCGCGGTTTTCCGGCCAGAGGCAACCGGAAAGGGTAATCTTTTGCCCTTCAGAGTCGTCCCTAAGATTGGCGCGGATTCTTATGTGGGTTGGGTCCACCAGGGTTTCGCTGTAGTTGTCTACCTCAAGGCCACCGTCTTCGCTCGCAAGGCAAAAGTTGCCGTTGCCGTCAGTTCCGTTCGTAACCGCATCCGGCTTGCACAAAAGCTTAATTCCCTTGGGGTTAATCGTATACAGGTTGATTTCTATTGCATTGCGGGCAGAAAGGTTTGGAAGGCCGCCCATGGAAACATGCTCGGTAGAAAATTCAAGCTTTCCAACCTGGCAGGTCGTAGTCCAGTATTCGCAGTATTCCCTTACCGGCTCATTGTAGGAGTCAGCACAAGACACTAAAGAGAGAATAGAATAGAATAGAATAGAATAGAATAGAACGCACGATTTTTTACATTTTCCATACATCCATAGCCTCCTGTGCCAAGAAAAACACCGCCTTATCTTAATTCTATCATAAAATCCAAGAATTGCAACTACCCAAAAGGGTGGTTTTTAGGAAAATTTGCAAAAACCGGGTCCGGGGCTTCAATCGGAAAATGCTCATTTTCGTACAGCTCATCAGCCTAGCCGTCATGCCGTCATGCTGAGCTTGACTCAGCATCTGCACAAGCCCTAGCCTAATTCTTCTACTCGGCCCTTCGACTAAGCTCAGGGACCGGGCGGGGACTGTGTAAGTCTAGCCGTCATGCTGAGCTTGACTCAGCATCTGTGTAAGAGTAAATGCCGGCTTTTACAAATCCCGAATCCACATTTGTAGCAGGTGCGTGCAAATGTGCGTAGCAGTTCGGGATGACAAGCTGCATTCGGAATGACCGAATACCCCTTTTACAGATGGGCGCGCAAAATGGCTACTTGCTTTTTTTACCATAAAATGCTATATTATCCGCATTCTGGGGATATAGCTCACCTGGTAGAGCGGCTGGTTCGCAATCAGCAGGTAGTCGGTTCGAGTCCGATTATCTCCATATAAATAAATGCTCTCTTACCAAAGAGAGTTTTTTTTATTTTAAAGCAATAGATGTTAGCCAAAGCGGACTCGAAGCGTAGGGAGCGCCGACCAAAGGGAGGAAAAGGCGGCACGGACGCCGCCGTCAGCGACCGGAGCCGCCTGTAGGGAGGCAACAGGAGGTTGCCGACCGAAAGGCGAGTCCGATTATCTCCAAAAAAAAGATACTCTCTTAGCAAAGAGAGTTTTTTTATTTTAAAGCAATAGATGTTAGCTAAAGCGGACTCGAAGCGGAGGGAGCGCCGACCAAAGGGAGGAAAAGGCGGCATGGACGCCGCCGTCAGTGACCGGAGCCGGCCTGTAGGGAGGCAACAGGAAGTTGCCGACCGAAAGGCGAGTCCGATTAGCACTTCGACTACGCTCAGTGACCGTACGCAACGATTTTTTTTCGTACTTGATAAAAATTAGAAAGCGCACGGAGGCGCGGCTTAGCAGCCCGGAGATTTGCAGAGTAAATCTCCGATACAAAACAAAATCCACGAAGGGATTTTTAACTCGTTCTTGCCAATAAGTATCAAGCCATGGATGGCGTGTTAGCAACATGCAGAATTGCGTAGCGATTCTGCAATCATAAAAAAATCCATGGAGGGATTTTTTTATGCGACGTACGCCGCCGTGGAGGGGCGCGAAGCGTTGCCGCAAAGCGGCAATGACCGTTAGGGAACCCCGGAAGGGCGGTGGCGCAGGGGCATGTTTGCCGAATTAGCCGATAATTGACATGGTTGAGCCGGGCAAGTACCGTCCAAATTATTTTTGTTGATTATTCCATAGAATTTTCATATATTATATAGAACAGAAAGGCAACTTTTTGAACAACCCAAAAACTTGAGGGCTAATATGAGCGACGACAACGACAAGAATTCAAAAAAGGACGATGAGCCTTTTGATTTTTTTAGACTTAGCGTAGACGATGACAATAACGACGAAAAAAAGCCAAAGGGACGCAAACCTTTTCCTTTTCTAGTCGTTCTGGCAATAGTAGTAGGCGCAGTTTTGCTGATAAACATGTTCTTTTCCAGCAAACCAGACGACCTTGTTGATTTTTCCAAATTCCGGGGCTTAATAGAAAGCGGACGCATTACACGCATAGTAATTGGCGACCCCTATTATGTTGGCTACGGTCCAGAAAGCCAGGCAGCAGTTTCTGCGGAAGGGCAGAAGTGGTCTCCATTCGGCTTCTCTTCATCAGACGAAGATTCCGGCAGACCTGTTTACCGTACGAACGGCAAATGGTCAGAAGATTTCGAAAAGCTGCTCATAGAAAAAGGCGTTGAATACAAATTTGAATCCCGCCAGTCTGGGATTTTCATTCAGATTCTGTTCAACCTGCTTCCATTCATCCTGCTTTTTGCCATCTATTTTATTGCAATGCGCCGTCTTGGTGCAGGAATGAACAGCATGGGCATCTTCGGCGGCAACGGAAGAAGCAAGGCCGTGGACGAAGGTAAGGTAAAGACCCGCTTTAGCGATGTTGCCGGTGTTGACGAGGCAAAGGAAGAGCTTGTAGAAGTTGTGGACTTCCTTAAGTCGCCAAAGAAATATACGGACATTGGCGGAAAGATTCCAAAGGGTGTGCTTTTGGTTGGCCCGCCTGGAACCGGTAAAACACTTTTGGCACGCGCTGTTGCAGGAGAAGCGGGAGTTCCGTTCTTCCGCATTTCCGGCTCAGACTTTGTGGAAATGTTTGTAGGCGTTGGTGCAAGCCGTGTACGCGACCTCTTTAGGACGGCACGCGAAAAGGCTCCCTGCATTATCTTTATAGATGAACTTGACGCCATTGGTAAGAGCCGCATGAACAACCTTGGCGGAAACGATGAGCGCGAACAGACACTCAACCAGCTGCTTGTAGAAATGGACGGTTTTGACAACGAAAAGGGTCTTATCATCCTTGCCGCAACCAACCGCCCGGACATCCTTGATCCGGCACTTCTGCGCCCGGGACGCTTTGACCGCCAGGTTTCAGTTGACAAGCCTGATGTTAAGGGACGCGAGGCAATTCTCCGCATCCACTCAAAGAACGTAAAGCTTGACCCTTCCGTGGACTTTGATTCCCTTGCACATGCAACCGCAGGATTCAGCGGTGCAGACTTGGCAAACATTGTAAACGAAGCTGCCCTTCTTGCCGTACGCGGTGGCCGCAAGCAGGTTACAATGCCTGACTTTGACGAAGCAATAGAAAAGACCGTAGTTGGCCTTGAAAAAAAGACCCGCGTCATGTCCGAAGAAGAGCGCAAGAGCGTTGCAATCCACGAGACAGGACACGCCCTTGTAACAGTCTTTACAAAGAACACGTCTCCGGTACACAAGATTTCCATAATTCCACGCGGAATGGGTGCACTGGGATACACAATGCAAAGGTCAGAAGAAGAAAAATTCCTTAACACGGAAAAAGACCTCATAAACGACATAGACATCCTCTTGGGAGGACGCGCGGCAGAGCAGATTTGCCTTGGAGTTGTGGACACCGGGGCTGCAAACGACATTCAGCGTGCCACGGGAATCATCCGTAGCATGATTACCCAGTACGGCATGAGCAAAAAGTTCTACAACGTAACGCTTGGAAAGAGCGGCCGCGGCTATGCCTCTGGTGAACCGGAACTTGTACGCGAATACTCCGAGGAAACGCAGAAATACATAGACGACGAGCTTGCCCGCATGATGGCAGAACGCTACAAGCACGTAATGGCGCTGCTTACAAAGCACAAGGATTTGCTGCTCTACATTTCCGACCAGCTTTTGGAAAAAGAAACCATGACAGGAAAGGAATTTGAAGAGTTTGTAAAAGACGAAGCTAATTGCGTAAAGGCCATGAAGCAGAAAAAGGCTTCCTCAAGCAAAGAAAAGGCACCGGCCAAAGAAAAGCCAGCGTCAAGCGAAAAGCCTGCCGCAAAGAAAAGAGCGGGAAGGCCAAGAAAGACAAGCGAGGCATAAAAGATGAAACTTTATTCAAGGCACCACATTGTTTTTGCAGTCGTGGCAAGTTCAGTCGCGGCTGCTACACTTTCCGCATTCGTAAGCAGGAAGATTTTTTCTGACGGAAAGGCAGCTTCCAAGAAAGAATCCCAGTCTGCAATTGGCCTAACCGTCACAGACACGGAACAGGCCTCCGCAGAATCCTCCAGCACCATAGAAACAACCGGAAAAAACGGTGACCAGGTTGCACTGCAAACAAACACCCCTGCCCTACAGGTTGTGGCGGCAACAGACGGTGGCTACACCCAGGACGAAGCACAGAACATTGCGGTCTACGAAAAATGCAACGAGGCGGTAGTCAACATTACCACACAGGTAATGGGCTACAACTGGTTCCTTGAGCCAGTGGTAACGTCAAGCGGCTCTGGTTCAGGCAGCATCATAGACAAGCGTGGCTACGTAGTAACAAACGTACACGTAATAGAAAACGCAAGCACCATAAACATCTCGCTTGCAGACGGCAGCACATACGAAGGCCGCGTAATAGGCAAGGACACGGAAAGCGACATAGCAGTCCTAAAGTTTGAGCCTGCATCAAACGTGGAGCTAAAGACAATAGCCTTTGGAGACAGCGAAAACCTAAAGGTTGGCCAAAAGGTCATCGCAATCGGAAACCCATTCGCCCTTGAAAGAACAATGACAACCGGCATCATCTCTGGCCTAGGCAGACCTATCCAGGAAAGCGAAAACGTAATCATCCGCAACATGATTCAAACAGATGCCGCAATCAACCCGGGAAACTCCGGTGGTCCCCTCTTGGACAGCCAGGGACGCATGATTGGCATAAATACTATGATTTATTCTTCAAGCGGATCTTCTGCAGGAGTTGGATTTGCAATACCGGTAAGCACAGCACGCAGGGTAGTAGCAGACTTGCTCAAGTACGGAGAAGTTCGCCGCGGTGTAATGAGAATCTCGCTTGTCCAGAACACAGGCAGAATCGCATCTTACGCAGGCTACGGAATCTCTTCTGGCGTAATCGTAAGCAAAGTAAGCAGCGGTTCCGAAGCGCAAAAGGCAGGAATCAAGGGCGGAACAAAAGCCGTCCAGTACGGAACCTTCAACCCAACCACAATCTACCTTGGCGGAGACATAATCACTGCAATAGATTCAATCAACGTACGCAACTACGCAGACTATGCCAGTGCCCTGGAAGACAAACGCCCCGGAGACACAATCACGGTCACAGTCTACAGAGACAAAAGCTATCAAAAAATCAAGGTAAAACTGGAATCCTCACCCCAGGGTTCTTCCACAAACTCATCAGGCAAAAAAACAAGAAGCCTGTAATATTAAAAATTTTCTCCCGGACGGAATGCCAGCCTTAAACTGTGCCCGGCACTCCGTGTCCGGTCAGACTTCCATCAAGATCCCCGCTTTGCAGGGTCGCTTGAAACTTCGTTGCGAGAACCGGCTTCCGCCTCCATTGCCTGACGGCAACCGCTTCGCGGCCCTTCCAATCGGGCGTAGGCTGCACCCCATTCACGCAAACATCCACTTCAATGATTTTCCCATTCCCAAATTTTCTTTTCTGAAGAATAATACCATTCATCAAACATTCCGTAGCGCACACTAATTGAAAATTCCTGATTGCCTTTTACAGGAATAACTGAATAGTCATAAACGGCTTCTTCTATTTTCAAGCTAAAAAGATAAGTTCTTTTGTATCCAGTTTTCGGAATTTCATCAATATAATCAGGCACAAGAATTTCAAGGGAAGACGGATAATCGCCATTTTCACGAAAATATTTTTCAACAGCAGAAACTATTTTGTTTCCGTTTAGAATAAGTCTTTTTTCACCATCTCCAAGCGGAAGAAAATCAGAAGCAACATTTGTAATCTCGCCATCTGCCTCTGCCATCCCGCCTCTAGAATCCGCAACTGAAAAATTCGGAACTGCCGAATAAAATAATACAAGCATTATCCAAACTGCAAAAATTATGACAACAAAAGTTATAGTTAAAAACAAAGTCCGTTTTTTCAATTTCTTCTCCAGTTTTCTAATTAAATCAAATTTTCTTCATCTCGTCTTGAATACAATATTCTGCGAATTTCCATTACATTATCAATGACAACATACCAGACTGTATAATTTCCAACATTAATTCTTCGATAAGGATAAGGGCGTTTTTTCTTTGATGGCCAGATTGCAAACGATTCTGGGGATTCTAATCGTTCAATTATAGCATTTTCAATTTTTAAAAGAGTATTCTCGGCCGCAATAGGATTTTGTAAATTATTCTGTATATACTCTACAATTTCGAGCAAATCCTGCTCAGCTATAGGAAGATAGCGTAATTTGTATTTTCCCATCACTTAGACTTTACCAATGAACGGGCTTTTGAAAAAACTTCATCATGGCTCAAACGAGTTTCGGTAGAAGCAGCCTGAATGTCAGCTTCATCTAACTTTGCCTCAATGCTATCTGTAAGACTATCATACAAATCAAGACTCATTACAACCATAGAACCATAGCCATTTTTTGTAAGAAAAACAGGACTCCTGTTTGTTGATACAATCTCTTCTATTTCTGCGAACTTATTACGCAAGTCGGAAACAGGTCTAATTTGCAGCATAGGCACCTCCTATCATTATAATATCATAATCTTATCACGCTTTCAAGGTTACATGAAAAAATCACGCAAACACGCACTAAACCGGCAAAGTTGATTGAGCTTCATCTATTTCCTCACCGTTTTCATTAAACAATGTCAGAATTCTTTTTGTCTCACTTACAAGCATTTCTTCAAAAGAACTCCATTCTTTTAGCGGCGTTGCATCATATCTTCCACAAAAATAAACATGATTATCAAGGGTATTTATATACAATTGTGAACCGTCCCAGTTGTAGCTACCGATAAAAAAATATTCAGGCTTTGCGTTTTTGGGTCTTTCATAAGTATTTGGAGTAAGAATATCAAAAGGTTGTTGAATAGCTTCTTCCGGAATTCTTTTATAATTCGTTCTATATCCATCCAGAGAAAATGTTCCAAGAAAATAATTTAATCCATTTGCATATTTTAACAGGAATTCTTTATAAACATCAGGTATTTTTATTGACTCTTCCAATTCCTTAATCTGCTTTTTAGAAGCAGGGGCAAAGAATTTTATAAGCCACCAATAAGGCTTTTCTTCATACGGTCTTCCAATCAGCAAAGACTTGTTCTTTGTTTTGCACGTACCTAATTTTTTATATGAATCAAACAAGCTTATTAATTCTGATATCTTTTTCATTTATTCCCCCTCCAAAATCACGCCAAAAGCCACACCATCAGCCACGAAACTTTATTATACACCATCATGTTTTTTTCTGCAAATTGCTTAGAACCTGTATAAAAAATTAACCGCAGTATCATTCAACTATTTTCCCATTCTGCTAACTTATTACGCAAATCTGGCACAGGTTTAATTTGCAGCATAAGCACCTCTTACCTTATACACTGCCCGCCGCAAGAGCAAAACAGGTAAAATCATACAAAACCATATAGCTCCAAAACAAAATACCTAAGACAAGATTCAATACCTTGGACTTTTTAACATTATCATAATAAACTCTGATTTTAACAACTGTCAAATAATAAAAAACTATAAGTATTATTGACAAGTAAAAGAATTCCCAGTTTCTAAAGTTTTCAAAATTTGGAATCAACTCAATGCAACTGTGAATAGAAATCATTAAGCCAGACAATACGATAAAAACAAATTGTATTCCACCTTTATTTAATTTTTTGTTTTTCGTCATCAATAAAATTACGGTCAAACTTACAAGAAGAACCGCAAAATAAATGCCGCCAAATTTAAAAAAATTCTCTATATGAAAGCGGCGCAGCTCTGAACCAAAACTATACAATGTATTAAATAATGGGAGTGCCGGCAAGAAAACAAACCCCAGGCAAGTTTTTAACAAAGACTTATTTTTACTTAAAAAAATCCAGCCCAAAATAGAAAGAAGGTATGTTAAAAAATAACCAACCGTATGAAACAACAAGAATTTACTAATTCTAAAAACAGCATCTATGCCAAGTAGAAAAGTGTAAATCATATATTTAGTCCTTTACCCTATCCGGTGAGCGGCGGATGAATTGCTCCAAGCGGTCAAGGCGCGGGGTAAGCAAGTAGCGGTCGTCGTGCGGGGTAAAGAATTTGGAAAGCTTGTTTTCGCGTAAAAATGACTGGAACTTCTGCATGTCCAAAGTGGCTTTTTGGTCAAATTCCTTTGCGGCCTTCCTAAGCTGGCTTCCAAGGTGCATGGAAAAGGCAAAGTCTATTGCAAAAACCCCAAGGAAAATTCCCACCACAAAAGAAAACCAGGGATGCTCTGTAAACCAAACAACAAGACGGTTAACAGGCGGAAAAAGAAAAAAGTAATAGCTGGCGGAAAGCAGTCCCCAAATCACCGTAAACTTAGGGCAAATTATTCCCTTTATGTTGCCCCATTCCTTCGAATAGTCCCACAGCTTTAGGTTCATGCCCTTTATAAAAACAATGCCTGCAATATATTCAATCAAGGTCATTGCAAGAGCCATCACCACAAACATAAGCAGGTAGTGCAAAATTCCCCCGGAATCAAAGCGCGTAAAATACGATTCGGAAAGGCTCAAAACGTAAAGCACAACAACGCCAAACCCATAGAGCGGAAGGCAAGGCCCCGTAAGAAAGCCCGGGTTAAGCCACTGCCTCTTGGGATTTGCCGGAGAAAGAAAGCGCCTGTAAAAAAGCTCAAGGAACCAGCCAAGAGTTCCACCAAAGAAAAACAAAAAAGTAATTACAATAAAGCTGCGGTATGCATTCATATTTTTTTTTCTGGACCAACTTTTATATTGCTAACCCGCTTTCCAGGGTGCCGGCTTTCGCCTCCATTGCCTAGCGGCAACCGCTTCGCGGCCCTTCCAATCGGGGGTAGGCTTTAATTTGCTAAAAGTGCAATTCTTAATGCAAACAAAAAATTCCCACAGCCTGCTCACCCTAAAAACAGCAAGCAAGTGCGGGAACAAAAATAATACTGGTCACACTGCCAAGCGCTTGGTAAGCGTAATCAAACCACGGCCCGGCAATTTTGAATCAAGTGCCAAGAACTATTTTTCTATAGCAGTAGTGTCAACTGTATAGTTGATTTTTTCACCTGCAGACTGCAAATCTGCAACAGTGATTTTGCTAAAGAGGCGTTCAAGGCGGGAGTTGCCCTGCTTAACTGCAACAGACTTAAAGTTCTTAAGAACATCCTCGTATGGCATGAACATAAGAACCCAGTAAGTTCCGTCGTCATCAACATAGAGGTTCTTCTGAATTGCGCCTGCCACAACCTGCTTTGCCTCTGCCTCAAGTTCCTGCTGGTATGATGAATCAACACCATCAAGGCTTGCGTCCGTATTTGAACGCTCAACGTTGTTAATCAAAGTGCCAAGCTTGTTTGCCAAGTCGCCCCTTGCCTGAAGACGGGCTGCCTTAAGAGAGGTAGACTTGTCTGCATAGCGTGCAGCACCAGAACCGTAAATTCCCTTCTTGCTTTCCAGTTCAGATTCATCAACAACCCAAGTAGGCAGGTCATTCTTTTTTGCAACCTTCTTTGAAGAAGAGGCACATCCAGCAAACCAAGTTGCTGCAAGAACCATAGAAAATACAACTAATAAAACTTTCTTCATGATATCCTCCTGATGAAGTTTTTTCTATAAAAAGGGATAAATTCCCAAAAGGGTCATTCCCCTAATTCACAAAATTATTTGCTGTTGACAATCTCGCTATATAAACCAAACACCGCACCACCTACCCACGTTACAGCAGAAACCGGAATTGTTAAAGCTGTTCCTGCAACACCTATAACGGAAGCCGTAGCATTTGCATCCGCAGAAATTGAACGCTTTACAGAAATTGAATTGTCGTAGGAATATGTCTGGCTTGTCTTTACCACGTTACCTTCCTGGTCAATTCCGCTGGTAATGTTTTCCACGGAAATATGGTTGTTGGTAAAGGCCTTGTGGTATTCAGGATAGTACTTTATTCCGTTGTTTGCCCTTGCCTCCGCCGCATTCTGTTTTGCTTTCTTTACGTCCGGCATCATCCACACAAGTCCGGCATCGCTTTGCGTAACAGACAGGTAGCCGCCAATAAAATTAACCGTTGCAAAAGCCGCACACTTTGTAAGGTTGTAGACAGTTGCCCCAACAATAACAAAGGGTTTTCCAAAGATTGAATACAGAGTGTAGCCCACGTTAAGCTTGCTCTTTACCGTTACCTTTTCCGATGATGAATAATCCCTTAGGCGGGTATAGCTAGCCTCGTCCTTTACGCTGTTTATGAATGAACTAACCGCGCTGTCCTTGTAGACAAGCTTAACCGCGTTTGCAAAGCACACGTCAAGTTCTGCGGAATCACCATCCTTGTGAACAAGCTTTGCCATTTCAGAAAGGGTTGCGCTTCTTGCCACCCTAAAGCCCACGTCCTGGAATTTTCCCTTGCTCATGGGGGCAAATGAATCAGGAGCAATGCCGTCTTTGCCTTCCCTGTAGCCACCACCGCATACGCATGGAGCGGAAGAATCATGGCACCATTCGCCTACGTTTCCGCTCATGTCAAAAATGCCAAGCTCGTTTGCTTCCTTTTCGCCAACCGGATGAATGCTTTTGTCACTGTTGCCCTTATACCATGCAACCTTTCCCGGCTTGTCTCCACCGGAAAATTTGTAGCCCTTGGAAAGAATTCCACCGGAAGCGGCATACTTGAATTCCTTTGGGGAAAGAAGCCTGTAGCCGTTGGCCTTTTTGTCAAAGTACCACAAATCGCCGCTTATTATGTAGCAGGGTGTTTTTCCTTCCTTTTTGCTAAGGGCGTTGCAGTATTCAAGCGCTTCAAGGAAAGTAACATTTTCCACCGGGCAGGCAGTTCCGGTAAAGCGGCTGGGGTTAAGGCCCATTAGGCTCTTGTATTCCTTTTGGGTAACTTCCGTCTTGGAAACAAAAAAGCTTTCTTCTTCATTCTGGGCCTGAACAAAAACTTCGCTGCCAAAATCTATGCTTTTTTTGTAAAGCTGAGCCTTTTCTTCCTTTTTTTCGGACTCAGAAAGGGCACCTTCTACAATCTTTCCGTCCTTTGTTTTGAACGTTCTTTCCGCAAGAAGGTTTTCCTTGTCGTAGAGCTTTACCGTAGTGGAGTCGTACTTATCCTTGTCCGTCCTTTCTACGGAAGCTTCTGCCCTTAGTCCGTTGGTGTATACAGTTTTTACAACTTTGCTGGTAGAAGAAATCTTTTTGCCGTCCTTAAGCAAAGAAGTTTCCTCGCCAGCCAAGACACCGTTCTGGTAAAGCTGGTCCGTCCTTTTTTCATAGACATTTGTGGTGGTGCAAGAAAAAAGCAAAAGCGCAAGCACTGATGCTGCAAAATTCAATGAGAAAACTTCTATTAACTTATGGCAAAAAAACTTTTTCTTCATACAAAGTACATTATAGCACATTTGTCCCCGAAATTCCATAGAGGTTTTATAACAAGGAAATCAGAATGCATTTACAGTGGAGTTCCCCTGCGCCTCTTAACCCCCATTCCCATACAAACAATTTCTCAGAAATCAATTAGTTAAAAATTCGAGTTTTGCAAAGAACTGTCATTACCGGGCTCGACCCGGTAATCTTTCAAAGCTGATTATCGGGTCGAGCCCGATAATGACATATTTCTTACCTAAAACTCGAAATTGAACCTTAAAAAAATATTCGCATGGGAATATTAAAAGGATTTTACACAAGCCAAGAACTCTTGCTTAGTTGCTTAAGTGCTTACGGACTATGTTGCTTACATTGCCGTACTTGTCTTCTACCCAATAGTAGACATACTGGTTTGTATACCAGTTATACATGTCTGCATTGTGGTCATAATAGAATTCCTCGTAGGTTTCAACAAGAAGGTCTCCGTGCCTTTCAAGCCAGCTGCTTCCTTTGTCGCTGTCATTAGATACATAGCGGTATACTTCGTAAGGATCGTCACCACCGTCCCATGTGAGCGATGCATATCCCCCATTTGAGTCATCAGTTATGGTAACTGTCAGGTTTATATCCTGGTCAAATTTGTCGTGAAGTCTTTTGCATGAAGAAAGGCATGTTGATGCAACCAGCAAAAATGCAAGTGCCAAAACAGTCGTAAAAAGCTTAATGTTCTTTTTCATATTCATAAATCTCCAAAATATTATCTTCTAATTGAATAACACTGTTGGAAAGCAAAGATTACATTCCACTTTCCAAAGTGCCTACATAAGATAAGACACCCGGAAAAAGAAAAAGTGTCACTTTTTTGCAAAAAAAATTGATGTTTTAAATGCTTGTAGCAGAGCAAGCACGGCAGGGATTGGAGGGGCGCGAAGCGTTCGCGGCTTGTCCGCGAATGGAGGCGAAAGCCGGAACCCCGGAAAGCCCATAAAAGATGGCCTCCTTGCCATTTTTTACTTACTTATTGCAAACATTTGACGCGCCACGCTGGAAGTTTTTCTGTGAGCCCCCATGGCACTGCTTGTTAGACAGAGTAAAAAATGGCAAGACTTTCCTTCACCAAACATTTGGCTAAATACAAAACTGCCGCAAAAATAAAAAAAAGCACCTGAGGAAGCCCCAGATGCCTTTGCTTTTTACGCACAAATTAAGTTAGTTTTCACCATTGCCAACAAGGCACATCCATTCGGCCTCTGCACACAAAGTGTCACCAACAAAAGCCTTTCCTGCCTGCTTTACCATGCGGGGAGAAACGCGCAAGTTAGTAACTTCCATGCGCACTGTGTCTCCCGGGCGAACCTGATGGCGGAACTTTACCTTGTCCACTGTGGCAAGGAAAAAGAGCGAACCTTCTGCAAAAGTTTTCTGCAGGCTGAGTGCCGCACCCCCACCCTGTGCCATTGTCTCTATAAGGATTACGCCGGGAACAACCGGGTACTGGGGAAAGTGTCCCTTAAAAAAGAAATCCTCGTCGGTAAATTTTCTTGTGCAAACGCAACCGTTTTCGTCATAGCTTTCGATTGTGTCTACGAACAAAAAGGGCTTTCTGTGGGGCAAAAGACTTTCAATTTCTGTAAATGCTGCCATTGTTTTCTCCATTAAATTTATAGTTATTTATACTTAAAATTTATTTGTTTTGGGAAGCTGCAAAAAATTCAGGCTTCAAATATACCCTTACTCTTCGCCGTTCCAGCAGTAGGTGCAAAGCTTGCAGTGCTCAAGACCAGTGCTGTCCAGCATGTCGTCCAGGCGGTGGTAGCGCAATGTCGTAAAGTTAAGCTGCCTTCTGATTTCTTCCAGCATCGCATCGTACTTGGGATTGTTTGGATCACAGTATTCCTTTAGAACCTTCTCGCTTACATTGTCACCTTCAAACTGCTTTACCACGCGGCGGGCAATCAAATCCATCTCCGACTTTGAGCGCGAAAAGTTAAGGTACTTGCAGCCAAACATAATCGGTGGGCATGCCGGGCGAACATGCACTTCCTTTGCCCCGGACTTGTACAAGAAATCCGTCGTCTCACGAAGCTGTGTTCCGCGGACTATTGAATCGTCTATCAAAAGAATCTTCTTTCCTTTAATAAGCGGCTGAACAGGAATCAGCTTCATGTGGGCAATAAGGTTTCTCTGCTCCTGGCTTGTCGGCATAAAGGAGCGCGGCCAAGTTGGCGTGTACTTAATAAATGGACGCGCAAAAGGAATGCCAGACTCGTTTGCATATCCAACCGCATGTGCAGTACCAGAATCAGGAACACCGGCAACTGAATCCGCATCGATTGCAGTCTTTGCATCGCGGTCACGGCGGGCAAGATAGCGTCCGCAGTTGTAGCGCATGTCCTCAACATTAACGCCCTCGTAAGAAGCCGTCGGGTAGCCGTAGTAAATCCACAAGAAAGTGCAGATTTTCATTTCCTTCTGTGGCTTCTGCAAAACCTCGTAACCGTCTGCGGTAACAAAATCAATCTCCGCAGGCCCAAGCTCGTGGCAGTCCGTGTAGCCAAGATTTATGTAGGCAAAGTTTTCAAAGGAAACGCAGTGGGCAAAAGCACCGGCATCATCTTCCTTCTTGCCAATCTGAAGAGGCGTGCGGCCAAATTTGTCGCGGGCAGCATAAAGACCTTCGGGAGTCATAACAAGAAGCGTCATTGAACCCTTAACCTTCTGCTGAACGTATTTAATTCCGTCAAGAATTGTCTTCTCGTGGTTAATCAGCGCAATAATAAGTTCCGTCTGGTTAATTTCTCCGCCGGACATCTCAAGAAAGTGGGTGCCGCTCTTTAGAATCTCGCCAACAAGCTCGTCCTTATTGGTCACAATGCCAACAGTCGTTACCGCAAAGCGTCCCAAGTGGGAGTTCACCATAAGCGGCTGCGGCTCGTAGTCAGAAATACAGCCAATGCCAAGCTTACCGTGCATACCGTCAATGTCGCGCTCAAATTTTGTGCGGAAGGGAGAGTTCTGAATATTGTGAATAGAACGCTCAAAAGTTCCGTTATCCGCGTAAATGGCTATTCCACCGCGCCTTGTTCCCAAATGCGAATGATAGTCAATGCCAAAAAACAAGTCCAGGGAACAGTCCCCCTTACTTGCAACGCCAAAAATTCCGCCCATAGCCACCTCTTATAAACTAGGCCTAGATTATAAAGAAAATCGCAGAAAAATTCAATTATGGGGGTCTCTATTTTTTCTTCTCTTTTTGCGGCACCTGCATTTTGAACCGAACACCCTTCTGCTAACATCCATTCCCAGTGTGTGGCGCTTGCGTGGTTCCGCGCTTACGCGCTCCATTGCCTGCGGCAACGGCTTCGCCGCCACTCCAGTGCCTGCCGCGCGTTTTTTTGTAAACACATGTCCGTAAAGAGCGCATTATATGTTAATACCCCAAACGGTGAGTTTCCACCGGAAAACTCATGCTAAAAAATTGCACAGATGAAATTTTTTAGCAACCGCCTCTCCAGTGCCTGCCGTGCGTTTTTTTGCAAACACATGTCCGTAAAGAGCGCATTATATGTTAATACCCCAAACGGTGAGTTTCCACCGGAAAACTCATGCTAAAAAATTGCACGGATGCAATTTTTTAGCAACCGCCTCTCCAGTGCCTGCCGTGCTTTCTTTTGCAAACAAATTGCCATGCCAAACTGCTACGCCACATTCGCACGCCCTTGCAACGAATGTGGATTCGACATCTCTTTATTACACAATGCACCAGAGGCTGTCAGCCAAGTTAAACAAGCACGCTCTCCTTCTCACATCCATCAGAAGGTTCATCATAATTCATTCCAAGACTTTCAACCCGCTTGCATTATATATCACTTTTTTGATTTTGTCATTGAAATTCAACTCCTGAGCCTCATGGCATTTTGTGGCCAGGGTATAGCATGGAAGACCATATTTTTTGCCTCTTTCGTCAAGGAAAGGGTCATCTGTGCAGATAAAGACAATGTAGCTTGCCTTTAAGTCCTCATAGCCCTGCCCTTTTAGAAGGTTGTCTGCGTCTATCATGCTCTGGTAGTAGCGGGTTCTTAGCAAAGTTTAGAATGATGTAGAGTAAATGCATTGAAAAATTGACAAATTTCATTTTGCATCTTACAATTGATTATACATGAATAAAGTTAACACATTATCAAATTTACTTGACTGGATAACAAAAACAGAACAAAATTCTGTAAATGCTATTAGAAGATTGTTATCTTATACGGCAGAAAAATATTCACCTCACAAAGATGATGTTATAAAGGAATACGACTTAACTCGAGAAGAAAGGTTCAACATATTCGAAACCATATCAGATCAATATCAGAAAGAAAAATTTCACAGTGATGTTTTGTACTCTATTTTGAATCCAGAAACACCAGAAATCGGTACTATCTACAATAAAGAAATTCTTGAAAAATTTGTTAAAATGGTTGACAGCTCATTTGAGTTCATCGTTGATGATACCGTGAAAGTTTCTAAAGAAGAATCTAATAAAGTCTTGAACGGCGATTTTGAAAAACAAGGCTATATAGACCTGTTAATTACAAACGCTCACAACCAAGCAATCATCATAGAAAATAAAATCAATAATGCGCCAGACATGGAAAATCAGCTTGTTCGGTACATGAAATATGTTAAAGAACAAGTATTCGGGAAAGATATATCTTTCGACAACTTCAAGGAAAATGTTAGAGTCGTATACCTGACCTTAGTACCTGGAAAAATTCCAAATATTTATGAATATGGTGATTCCTTTGCAGAATATAAAGAAATGCTGTCTGACGCAAAAAGCGGAACGGACGGAAAAATTCTAAAATATCGCTCTGCTGTTGACAGCGACAAAGACAAGCCAGACTTGGTTACTTTCCTGAATGATTGTATAAAACTCTTTGGGAAAAGAACTGACGACACGGCTCTATTAAAGAAAGTTTACATAGAGCAATATAAAACACTTTTAGGCCATTTAGGAGGAAGCGTCGCTATGTTGGAATATCAGAAAAAACTATTAGAGCATATTTATTCCTCACAGGAAGCCTTAGCAGCTGCAAGGGACTTGGTTAATATTAAACAGACAAACTCAACAAGTTTAGAGTACCAAAAAGATGTATTGGAAGAGATTAATTCATCTCCAGAAAAACAGAAAGCTTTAAATGATTTAGTTGAGGTATTTAATTCTGAAGAAATAAATACGCAATATATCAATGATTGCTTAAAGAAGTTTTTCACCAAAACAGATTTCAAAGATTTCAAATTTGAAGATAATTGGGCCTACAGAGTTTGGAACAAGGATCATACAGAGAATCTTTATGTAAATGGGCTATGGGGCTTTAACATTGGTTTTAAGGCAACAAGTTTTTTTAAAGATGGAAGAAAAGAGCAATATAAGCGAATATTAGAAGATTTTTTTAAGGATATACAGTCTGCCGATATAATACGTTTTGAAGATTATTGGGTTTGTTTGCTAATCAAGCCTCTTGCCGGAAAAAGCACCATGGATGAGTTTTTAGAGTATTGCACAAGCTTTATTCCTCAAGTCAAAAAGAGGTTTTTAGAAAACCAAGAAAACACCCAGTAACAGTATTTTCTTTCATGCATAAAACACAAAATTAGTTACAAAGATTCAATAAACTCACAAACCTTTCACAAAATCGGATCGGGACAGAATTGCTTTCGGCGGCAGCTTTTGCAAAAGGAACCCATCCACACATCATCGAATTGCTTTGCGGCGGCCCTAACAAAATCTTTGTCAGAGCTTAATACACCGGCTTCAAAATTGCGGGTATTATCGCCTTTCATGCCAAGCCCCGCACCAGTCAGGTTTGCAGAACCAACATAGGCTGCCTTTAAGTCAAAGATGATGATTTTAAAATGCACGCGAGGGCACAAGACTCTCTCCATGCCTTCAATGAGCGCAGGGTACTTGTCAAAGTCTTTTCTAAAAGCAGGGCCCGGTTCCTTTGCATGAATCAGACGGATTTCCACACCGCACTTTACAAGATCCGACAGCGTCTCCAAAAGAGGTTTTGAAGAGCGGCCATCTTTTACATACAAATCCTTTATGTCCGCAGTCCCAATCCAAAGCAACTTTTTTACAGACTGAATGCGCTCAATCACTTCCGTATAATGCTCGCCGTTGGAAACAAAGCGGAATGAGGAAAGGGATGATGTTGGCGCAAGAATATTTTTATTCAGCATGGAAAGTACATACAGATTATACCATGTCTAGCAAAGCTACTCAATGATAAAGTTTTCAAAGTGTGCTTTGGCAATCTAAAAACAATTCTTCTATATTACAGCCAAGTTCTTTAGCCGCCATCGCAAAAATCTTCCCGCAGGTTCTTGCATCGTCAAGGGCGTTGTGTGCATCGTATACAATTCCAAATTGTTCTGCCAAAAAGGTGAGCCTGTGGCTTTCCAAATCCGTCCATGCCTTGCGTGATATTTGAAGTGTACAGGCATAGTCCGCATTGGGCAGAGGCATACCAAAGTAGTCGCAGCAAGCACGGATAACACCCATGTCGAACCGGGCATTGTGAGCCACAAAATGTATTTTTTCTTCCCCAGACGATTTTAGGAAAGGCTCCACAACAGTCTGCCAGACTTCCGGAAAGTGAGGACTGTTCCTAACATCCCCATAGCTAATTCCATGAATATCCGTAAAATCCGGACAAAAATACATCTTTGCAGGTTTGATGAGTGAATAAACGCTGTCTTTTTCCACACCGTCTACAAAACGCACCAGGCCAACAGAACAAGCGCTATTCTGATAAACATTTGCAGTTTCAAAATCTATTGCATAATATGTCATTGCTTTACCTCATGAATATACTATAACACAGGCGGTCTATCATTCAGTGATAATGTAAAAAAAAATTATTAACAATATCCGAATTACACATTAGTGTTGAGGTATATATTACGACTCATACTCTATAAAGATTACTTTTGGTTTGTTTTTTGGTTTGCCATTTCGTACATGCCGGCTATTTCTTCGCGCCAGCGGTTGACTAAGGATTTGGGGGCTAGGGGTTGGGCGTCGGTGCCCCATTTTAGGACTTCCCTTAGGACTTTGAATTCTTGGGCTGAGGAAAAGGTTATGGTTAGGGAGTCTTGGTCTTCTGATTTTATTTGCTGGTCGTTTGCCCATTTGTGGTATTTCATCCAGTCTTTGGCGTAACCGGTAAAGCGGATTTTGAAGTTTTGTATTTTGTCTTCTTTAAAGGCTCCAAGTCTTCCGCCGCCACTGTAGTTGTTAAAGTCATAATTCTTGGGCAGGGTGAATTTTTCGTTTGTAACGATGATGTCTGCCATAAAATTTAAGTCATACAAAATTATATTGTCTGCATATTCGCTGTAGGCAAAAAGATATACAACTCCGTTGTCCAAGATAAGCTGGTAGGGGCAGACTGTCCGCTGAGATTTAGTGTTGGAATAAATTTTTGTGTAGCGGAATTTTATTTTGTAGTTTTTCTGGAGAGCTTCATTAACGAGTTCCCAGTTGTCTGGCTTGATGTCATATTCAATCTGGGGCGCAACTATTACACGGCCGGACGACAAGAGGGAGTCGTTTTTTGCAACTTTAGGCTGTAAAAAATATATGAGTTTTGTGACTTTTTCAAAGAGGGGTGTGTGTTCAAAGTGCTGCAAAAGTCCCCTTAGGCTTGCAACAAGGGCAATGTTCTCTTCTGTTTTTTCTGAATATATTTGCTCCACCTCTTCCTTGATTACATAGCTTCCACCTTTTTGCTTTTCTTCTAGAAGATCCATGTCCTTTAGTTTTTTTACCATGCGGTAAATTGTAACTTCGGAAACACCAAAACGTTTTTCAAAATACTTTGCGTTGTATTTTATTGTAGGATCAGTGGGCAGAGTGCGAAGAATGCGCAGCATGTCATAATCGCGCTCGGCAAGTTTTGGGTTTAAGCGCTTGTTGCGGCGTTTTTCCTCTAATTTTTCCTTGTTTCTTTCCTTTACTAAGTCGTCAAGTTTTTTACTCATGCTCATATTATAACATGGCTGTTTTAAAAATGCTATCACTTTATGATAGATTGGATGCAAAGTTTGACAGATTCCGAATCGAGTTCGGAATGACAGGTTTTTGTGATAGATTGGATGTGAAGTTTTACAGATTCCGAATCGAGTTCGGAATGACAGGCTCTTTTTTGCACAAAATGTGTCATTATCGGGCTCGACCCGATAATCTGCTTAAAAAGATTCCCGGGCCGTGGTTCGACAAGCTCACCAACCGTGGTTCGACTGCGCTCACCAACCATGGTTCGACTGGCTCACCAACCACCCGAGAATGACTAATTGTTTAAATTCTAGAAGAAGCCGATTCTTTTTTCGGCGCTGCCTAGTCTTTCGCTTTTGCAGAGCTGGTCCAGTTCGTTTAAATCTGGTCTTTTGCCGGTTAGGATTTCATCCATGGTGATTTTTCTAACTATGTTGTCTATTTGGCCGCCGCTTAAGTCATAGTTTTGTGCCACGGACAAAATCATGTCATCATTGAGCCAGTCCAATTTTGACTTCCAGATTTTTTGCTTGGCTTCTACTGTTGGGTTTTCGAATTTTATCTTGAACAAGAAGCGTCTTTCAAAGGCGGCGTCAAGATTGGTGGCAAGGTTTGTGGTGCAAATCATTATGCCTTCGAGTTTTTCCATTTCTTCCAGGATGATGTTCTGCATGGCGTTTTCCGTCTGAACCACATTTCCGCTTGCAGAATCTTTGCGCTTTGAAAGTATGGCATCTGCTTCGTTAAAAAGCAGGATAGGCATTTTTCCGTTCTTGTCGCTTTTTGCGGTTTTGCACAAGCTTCTGTAGTCGGTAAAGACTTTCTTGATGTTTTTTTCGCTTTCACCAAACCAGCAGGATTTTGCGCTGCTTATGTCCACATGGAGAATTTGCCTGCCTGTTTCTTTTGCAATCTGATAGACGCTTTCCGTTTTTCCGGTACCGGGCGCACCGTAGAGCAGGACAGCAATTCCTTGGGGGAGGCCTTTTTCCAGAAGGCGCTTCTGAATGGGGCGCAGGTTTTCTTCGTGAAGGGATGATTTTAGGCGGTTGATTTCTGCTTCGTTTTCCCTGGCATAGAAGAGGGCCTTTTGCTTTATGGACTGGGGCTGAATTATTTCCGTGCCTTTTGCGGATTTTGTAAAGAGCTTTGCGTTTTCGCCCAAAAGCATTTCTTTTGCCGTTGCAGAAAGTTCAACAGCAGAATCCATAAGGGTTCCCTTATTTGTAAATTCAATCAAGCCTTTTTTTAGAAGGACGTGGCTTTCATTCATGAACTCATCTGCGACTTTGAATTTTTTTGAGCTATCGCCATAAGCGCTTTCTATTGTAGAAGACAATCTTGATTCGAATCCAGTAAACAAATCCGAGCAACAGTTATAGAAAAACATTCTGTCATGAACGTCAGGAACAAGTTTTATTGTCTCGGCAAAGAACGAATTGTGCACAAGCTTTTTTTCCATAGTCATTATTTCTGAAATCTTTTCAAAGCTCATAAGGGGGCTTTCCATTAGCGCTCCCATTTTTCTAATTGTTGAAAACACAAAGTCTTCGCCTTCGTTTTTGTCTGTGATGGTGATTTTCTTGTTGCTGATAATACAATGGAGAAGATCTCTAGAAAGTTCAAAACTATTTTGCAGCCCCACTTCATTGCTATCCAGCCCCATCGTATTTGTTATATAGCCTTTTTTGAGCAGGGACTCAATATCGCTTTTGTAAGATAGGACTTTCATTACTGGTACGCAAAAGAAATCTGAAAGCTCGTTAAAATTGCAAGCATGGCCATTGTTGTCAAAATAGTAGGAGATGATGCCACAAAGCATCCAGGTTGCATCGCTTGTTGTCTTAAAATAGGTGTCGAGTCTTTCCTGTGCCTTGGAGAATTCCTGAGTTCTTCTGATTCTTAGTCTGGAATCGGCAAGCTTGTTTGCAATTACGGAAATTGAGTCCAATACATTAAAGTTGATGCTGTCTTTGTTTGCCATATATACCTCCGTTAGTTTACTGAGTAATATATCATATTAGACTTTCATCCTATGATAGACTGGGAGAGAATTTTGAAAAAAAATTTCCTTGCATGACATGGAAATATAAAATAGCATTATGAGCATTATGGGTAAGGATTCTCGGGCCGTGGTTCGACAAGCTCACCAACCGCCCGAGAATGACACACTTTCTAAAACCAGAGAATGACATATATTTGCCAAAGAAGAGTTTTTTGTTGGCAGGGGTCCCTCCTTGATTTTTTTCCTACGTCCCACTAGCTCATTTTGATAGTTCTTTTTATAATAATTATTATTATTGAGTACAGAAGGAGGGAATAGATGGCTAATGGTAAGGAAGATTTGGACGAGAAAAAGAAGGATTTGGTAAAGCCTTTGGAAAGTGGGCGGTATTCAGAGTGGACTAATGTTCAGGGGCGGGAAGATGCCGAAATGCTTTACGAAAAGCGCACTGCTTGGAGCGGGGCAAGTTCTTCTAAGGAGTTTTACAGCCGTTACGATAAGGACGAAGACTAAAATGAGGATGTACAGCCACATTCCAAAATCATCCGTAAGTTTCTACGATCTTATTGAATCTATAAAAAATATGATTGACCACATATTTGTATTTATTCAAAAGAACGGAGGCTGGCTTATCATTGCGCTGATGTTGGTGTCTGTTTTTGCAACTTGTCTGAAAAAAAAACAAGGTAAAAATGATAAACATCCAAACGAAGCGGATTGAATTATTAAAGCAAAAGACGAATGTTTTCTTAGCAGCTTTTGCAGATAGAGCCTAGCCCCGATTGGAAAGGTTGCGAAGCAAGACCGCCGCAGGCGGGCCGGAGCGCAAGCGTAGCCTTGGAAAGCGGGTAATACGAAAAACTGCGGAACGGCGTAGCCTTACGCACAGTAAGACCACAAATGCCGCTCCAGAAGAATTTTAGGATTAATCAAGTATAGTTGGTACAAGGCAGGAAACGCAGGTGTCGTCCCATTTGTCGCCTTTGTAGACTTCTTTGATGTAAAGAATTATGTTTTTGGTTGGCTTTTTGAGTTTTATGCACTGTACATAAACTGCGTCGTCCAGGTTGATGTCATATTCCAGCTTGTTATCCAAATCTTTTACGCGGAAGGTTTTTACCCTTGAATTCTTTTTGTACAAGTCCCTGCGGTAAAAGTCAACGTAGCCGTTTACAACTGCAAGGCCTGAAAACTGGGAATTTGTTTTTACTTTTATAAACTGGTTTATTCCGTATCCCTTTGCGCCTTCTACCCAAGGTTTGTGCTCGGTATCCCATGACGAGGTGCTTCCTTTGTCGGCGGGGGGAAGGAAAAAGGTTCCCAGGTTTTCTGCGACATATTTTGTGTTTTTTTCTTTTAGTTCTGAGCTTGCGGAATATTTTGCCTCGTAATCTCTGAATGCAGGATACATGTTATATTCTTGCACCGTCTTTCTAAATTCCGTCTGCCATTCAGAAATCCTAACTGTCTCTGGATCTCCGTCTACTTCGAGGGGGTAAAAGTCGACTGAGGAATGGTTGCAAAATAGCGCTATTTCCTCCATATCATTTTTATTTATAAAATGATAGAATTTGTCTTCGCCAAGGAAAAATCTGCTGCGGTCAAGTTCTGAGGTTGTTTCTGTTTCTTCGTCATAAATTGTGATTTTGTCTGGAGTAATTGTATATCTGCGGGGAACGTGCACTCCTTCGGTAAAAACGATGGTCTCCTCTTCCTGTGCAAAAAGGCTGGTAAAAGAGAAGAGAAAGGCCATTACCATCAAAAACTTTTTCATTGTTACTCCTTCACGTCTATGCGGACGTGTGCGCAAGGATAAATCCGCCGCAGAATTACGGCAGATGTCAAGCTATCTTTTCTGCATTGCCGCACCAAGGCAAAGGTTGCCACGGTACGGAAATGCAAAAGGCTTACTTGCCCGTAAGAAGGCTTCCGACCAAGCCTGCAACCTGGGAGAGGGTGTCGCTGTCTTTTTTGGCGGCAGGTTTCTTTGCAGCAGGCTTTTTTGCGGCCGGTTTCTTTCCGGGTTTGCTGGATGATGAGCTTGAAGATGAACTTGTGCCAGAAGAAGATGTGCCACCCAAGAGGCCTGTAAGAAGGGAGCCCATGTTGCCGGCAGAAAGTCCGCCCAAGAGGGAGCCAAGGGCATTGCCGCTCATGCCGGAGTCGTTTGACTGCTTGCCAAGTACGCTAAGAAGCAAGGGTGCGGCCGCTGCAAGGATGGATGTTACGGTTGACTTTTCTACGCCGGATGCCTTTGCGATTGAAGTTGTGTTTTTTGCCTGGGAAGAGCCCAACAAATGTGAAAGGATTTTTGCTCCGTCGCCAAGGTCTATCTTGCTTGCAGAGTCGCCGGCATGGCTTGTGAGTGCCTGAAGGAAGCCAGCTGCGGTTGAGGCTGTGTTTGCCTGGGTGCTTGCCCCGGACAAAAGGGTTGGAAGTGCGCTTGTTAAAACGCTCTTTACTTGGTCGGTGGAAGCGCCAGATGCTTTTCCGATGTTTTTGATGTTGGATGTGCTTAGCATTGCCGTTAAAATTGATGATGCGTCCATAATTGCTCCTGTGAATGCAATCTTTCAGATTACAATCTGAAAAATTGAAATCTGAAAGATTGAAATATGCTTTTATTATAACACGCATTTTTGATTTTTGGGAAATTAATTTTATCTTGAAGAAGAAACAACAACGGAAATCAGTTTTGGGCTCCACTACCAGGAAAATCTGGCTGAAAATCCATGGTGCGCGGTAATAGGACTTTCACTCCCTTCGGTCGCTCCGCGCAAATGGATTTTCAGCCAGATTTTCCTTCCCGTTGCGCCCAAAACTGATTTCCTTATTGGTTTATATATATAAATTGCGTTTTTACAGTGCTTTCTAACATATTTTTACATTACAATTATTGGAAATTTGCAGTTGACTTTTACATTAATTGGGGCAAGGGGAAAATCAGTTTCTTTGCACAAGAAAATATTGAAAAATTTGATTTCCATTTAGATATGAATTTTATTTACTTTACAAGGGGGCGGGGGATTGGTATGCTTGGGGGTATGACGGTTGAACAGTTTGTTGATTTTTTGAATGCCAGAAGGGATTTTTCTTTTGAATATGGCGGCAAGCGGTATGCGCTTAGGGCTGAGTCTGACGGAAAAGGCGGGCTTAAGGTTTTCTTTGGGCAGGAATACGGCTTGATGCAGGAATTTGAGGATGTTAAGGAGCTTTTGGCTCTTGCCAAGGTGGGGAATTCGTTTTTGCGGGCGGTTCTTGGGGATTTGGATTTATGAGGGAGATGAATATAGATTCCCGGGTCAAGCCCGAGAATGACATTTGTGATTCAGTCCATTTTTGGGGGGCGTTGCGGGGGTGTCCCCCGCAGAGGGGGTAGCACGCAACGAAGTGCGGGCGCAGGGGGAGACCTCCCCCCCTTGCCTACTAGTTTTAATTAGGCCTTGAACTTTTTGAAGACCAGGCAGCCGTTGTGGCCACCGAAGCCGAAGTTTGCGCTCATGGCAACGTCTACGTTCATGTCTATGCCCTTGTTTGGCGTGTAGTCAAGGTCGCAGCCGCCTTCTACGTCCACTTCGTCAAGGTTGATTGTTGCCGGGATGTAGCTGTCCTGGATTGCCTTTACGCAGACAAGCGCTTCGAGTGCACCGGCATTTCCAAGGCAGTGGCCTGTCATGCTCTTTGTTGAAGAGATGTGGAGCTTTTTTGCGGCCTCACCGAATGCGATGTGGAGCATTTTTGTTTCTCCAGAGTCGTTTAAGTGGGTTGAAGTTCCGTGTGCATTGTAGTAGGTTACTTCTTCCGGTTTTACTCCAGCGTCTTTCATTGCAAGGGTCATGCACTTTGCGCCTGTGATTCCGTCTGGGTTGGGGGCTGTAAGGTGGTAACCGTCGCAAGATGCGCCGTAGCCTACGAGTTCAGCGTAGATTTTTGCACCGCGGGCCTTTGCGTGTTCATATTCTTCGAGCACGAGGATTGTTGCACCTTCGCCCATGATAAAGCCGTCGCGCTGCTTGTCGAATGGACGGCTTGCCTTTTCCGGGCAGTCCACCCACTTGCTGCTGAGTGCCTGGAGCATTGTAAAGCCAAGGTTTGCATAGCCACACTGTGTGCTTTCTGCACCGCCTGCAAGTACGACGTCGCTTCTTCCGCAGCGGATGTTGTCCAAAGCGTTTCCGATTGCGTCTGTTCCAGATGCACATGCTGTTGCAACTGTGTGTGCGGCTCCGTGGAGGCCAAAGATGATGCTGATGTTGCCGGCACCTTCGTTGGGGATAAGCTCTGGGATTGTCATTGGAGGCATGCGCTTCTGGTCTGAGTCAAAGTAGGACTTCATGCTGCTTTCCGTAACTTCGAGTCCGCCGATTCCAACGCCAAGGTAAACGGCTGTGTCTTCCAGAATGTCCTTCTTGTCTGTAAGGCTTGCGTCGTCCAATGCCTGCTTTGCGGCAGCCACGGCATATTTTGTATAGAGTGCCATTTTGCGGGCAGCCTTTCCGTCCATGTAGTCTTCTGCCTTAAAGTTCTTTACTTCTGCGGCATACTTTACCTTAAAGTTTGTGTTGTCGTAGTGCGTGATTGTAGCGATGCCGCTTTTTCCGGCCTTTATTGAATTCCATGTTTCTTCAACGGAATTTCCTACAGGTGAAACGCATCCAAGTCCTGTAACAACTACTCTTCTCATAAAAATCCTCCAAATATGTCATATCGAACACAACAAAATATCTATTAGTTTGTAAATCGATTTTTTTTGCACGAAATGTGTCATTACCGGTCTAGACCAGATAATCTACTTTGAAAGATTGCCGTATCAGGTACGGCAATGACACTTTTTTTTAAGCTTAGCATTCGGCTTATTATTCTATTTAGCAGCCCATGCCACCGTCAACTCCTATTACCTGCCCCGTAACGTATACGCTAAGGTCGCTTGCAAGGAAGAGGGCTGCATTTGCAACTTCTTCTGCCTTTCCTGCACGCTTGAGGGGAATTGTTGCTTCCATTGCCTTGCGGTATTCTTCCTTAAGAACGCTGGTCATGTCTGTTTCGATGAAGCCAGGTGCAATGCAGTTTACGCGAACGCCGCGTCCACCAACTTCTTTTGCCAAAGACTTGCTAAAGGCAATAAGGCCGCCCTTGCTTGCGGAATAGTTTACCTGTCCGCCGTTGCCATGAAGACCAACGATTGAAGACATGTTGATTATTGAGCCGCTCTTCTTGTGAATCATGTCGTTGGAGACAATCTGGCAGACCAAGAATGCAGAAGTAAGGTTTACTGCAAGAACTGAATCCCAGTCTTCTTTCTTCATGCGGAAGCTTAGTCCGTCGCGGGTGATTCCTGCGTTGTTTACAAGAACGTCGAATCCGCCGGAAGCAGCAAGCACTTCTTTTACTGCGGCTGTAAGAACCTCTGCGTTTCCTGCATCCGCATAGAATTCGTGGAAGGCTGTTCCGTTTTCGCTTGCAGTCTGTTCAAGCAGGGCCTTGTTCTTTGATTCGTGGGTACACATACCCCAGACTTCCGCACCGTTTGCAAGGAAAGTCTTTGCTATTTCAAATCCGATGCCTCTTGAAGATCCTGTTACAAGGGCTTTTTTTCCTTTAAGTAAATCCATATTTTCTCCTACAGTTAGATTCAAAAGAAATCCTACGCGGGATTGTAAGGGCGGCGAAGCCGTTGCCATGGGCAATGAAGGCGAAAGCCGGAACCCCGGAAAGCCCGTAACACAAGGCCTAAAATCCCGATTGCAGCAAACAAGCATTTGTTAAAAATGCCGTTCCGTCCAAAAAGAATTAAGAAAGCGAAGAAAGTGACTCTACGCTGTTAACAGGTAGGGCTGCTAGGCTTGCACCAAGTTCCGTCTGTCCCCAAAGACCGGACAAAACCTTGCCTGGGCCTGGTTCAAGAACTGACCAGTTTGCCTCGCCGTCTGCTTTTATGATGGAAGCAAGAACTGCCTCTTCGTCCGTCCAAAGAACGCTGTGAGTAAGGTGAAGGACTGCGCTTTCCTTTACTTCCTGTGCGCTACTTGCCTGCTTTCCGCTTACGTTGCTAAAGAGTGGAATCTTTGGCTCTGCAAAGGTAACACCCTTAAGGAATTCGCCAAATTTGTCTGCTGCTTTCTGCATGAGCGGGCTGTGGAAGGGGCCTGCTACCTTTAGGCGGATGGCACGTCTTGCACCAGCTTCCGTTGCGGCTTTTTCCGCTTGTTCAAGAGCGGCGGCTGTTCCGCTGATTACGGTCTGCTTTACGCTGTTCATGTTTGCGGCATAAGCATCGGGGATTGAAGAAGCTATTTCTTTTACTTTTTCCGGTGCAAGGCCAAGAATTGCGCTCATTCCAGGGGCATGGCCTTGGTTGGCGGCTGCAATTTCTTCGCAAACGGCCTGCATTATGACACCGCGTTCACGTACGACTTTTGCAAGGTCTTCAAAAGAAAGCACTCCTGCTGCGTAAAGGGCAGGGAATTCGCCAAGTGAGAATCCCATTGCGGCTGAAGGTTCAATGCCCTTGTCCTTGAGGGCGGCCATTATTGCAAGGGAAGCTGCGGTTATGGCAATCTGGCTGTTGTCGCTGCGGCTAAGTGTTTCCGCATCGCTTTCCCACATCAGCTTTGCCATGTCTACGTTTATAATAGAAGAAAAGTCGTCTATAACTTTTTTAGCTGAAGGAAATGCCTCCGCTACATCCTTTACCATTCCGGGGGCCTGTGCGCCCTGTCCGGGAAACAAAAATGCATATTTCTTGGACATAAAAACCTCGTAATTCTATTATGACAAATTCTGTCAATTTGTCAAGGGATTTTTTGACATGTAGAAGGCAAGTAAAAAACTTAATGAAAAGTAGTAAATACAAATGTTAACAAGAAAGCACTTCCATTCCCGGCAGTAAACGCGTCAAAAAAGCAAGGGTTGTTTACAACCCCAAGCGCAGATATAAGGTATCAGACTCCCTTCGGGGCTAGAAGCTACGCTGCCGGGTTCGCTCCCGCAAATGCTTTTTTGCCGCGTTTCCCGCCTCCATTCCAGCGCTTTCTTAACATATTTTTGCATTACAATTATTGAATATATGCACTTGCCTTATACATCCATTGGTGTAAAGGGATAAATATACTCAGTAAATATTTGGAAATCAAAATATGAAAACTTTTTATTAAGATTAGCGCAAAATAATGACAGAGATTCCTGTGTGTTCAGCCACAGAATTCCATTTTGCCAAAAAGAGTGCTATAATTTTGGCATGAACGATGCGGAAAACCTGGAGCAGATCGTCTACAAAATCTTTAAGATTCAAAAGCGCATTCCTCTGCGCAACGGCGGAAATTCCTGCATTGCCTCGCTTAACCGCCACCCGCTCAACCTTTTTGCGTCAAACTTCATCAACCGCCTGCAAAGGCTTTCCAGAAGGTTCGGCTGGGAAGCGGCGGAGGAAATATGCGAAAAGGTAAAAAACATAGGCGAAGGCGACAAGGCAAAGTGGCTGGGCCCCTACTCAGAACTAGTAGCGCTTGACTTCTACAGCCAGTTCAAAGAGCACGTTGAGCCAACATACATTTCCCGCCTGCCAATCAAAGAGCACCCAAAAAGCATACCCGCAAAGATGGGGCACAAGAACCTTATAGACATAGACATAAGGCTGGACTTTCCCCGAAAAACCATCTTTACGGACGTAAAATCCTTCAACTGCATCCACCAGGAAATTCTGGACAAGATTTTTGAAAACGTGGAAAACTATGCCCAGGCCAAATGCAAAAAAACGGTGCTTTTGGGAGTGGACAACCTTTCAAGCCTGGACTACAAAAAGGTAAAGGAATCGCTTGGCTGGGAAAAGGTAAAAATTCAGGATGAACTAAAGGCGGCCGTAAGAAGCGGAAAATACTTTGTAATCTACAAGTCGCAGTCAGGACTTGCCTTTAACTTTAAAATCAACTACTCAAACATCCTTACGCTAAAAAAGGAATTCAGCCCCTACTCCATGGCAGAGGCCTACCGCTACAAATTCCTAGACTACGGAAGCAAGCTGGTGGACAACGAATACTCAATGATTACCATGCTTAGGAACCCCTGGTTCAACAAGGAAACCGTGGACTTTGGCAACTTCAACAACTACTTCTACCGCGCATTAAGCCGCCGCATCTTCATAGAGCTAAAAGACAGCCGCGAAAGGGCATCCAACTACTGCTCGGCATACGGAAGGAGCAACGTTACCGTGGGGGAAGTAAGCAGAAGCCTGGCAGGAATCGTGTTCATAGACGACAACAGCATGAAGTCCAAGAATTTTGAGGACATCTATTCGGCCTACATCTACCTGAACCCCAACTACAAGAACAAGCCGTCGCTCACCGTGCACGACTTTAAGCTCTTTGTAAAAAGCCAGTACCGGTCGCAGCTAAAGGAACTGGACGACTTTTCCCACGACAATTATTAGCTCATAATATTTCTGCGGCACTTTCTTGGTTGTAGACTTACTTTCTATAAAGAACACCTTGCCATTTTTTACTCCGCAAACAAGGAGTGCCTGGGAAAGTCCGGTCCCTGAGGCTCTCGAAGGGTGGTCCCTGAGGCTCTCGAAGGGCCGTGTAAAATCCCAGCAGAAAAAATGGCAAGGAGGCCATCTGTTAGGGGCTTTCCGGGGTTCCGCTTTCGCTCCATTGCCTGGGGTTCGACAAGCTCACCCACCACGGCAACGGCTGCGCCGCCCCTCCAATCCCGGCCGTGCTTGCATTTGCTAAGGGAATCCATGCCAAACATGAACCCCCCAGAGACAACAGGTGAGGTACTAAGAAAACCGGGTTCTTAGGCATATCGCAGAACAAGCATCGCCAAGGGTTCACGCAGCAAAGCTTCCAGCGGGTCGCGTCATTTGTTTGCAAAAAAGAGAACATCTTTCCATTTTTTATAATGCTAACAAGGAGCGCCAAGGGTTCACGCAGCGAAGCTTCCAGCGGGGCGCGTCAAATGTTTGCAAAAAAGCTTGGCGAGTTTTCCTGCGGAAAACTCGCGGTGTAAAATTGCAAGGATGCAATTTTACACCGAATACTCCCCATACAAATTGCTGAATTTTGCAAAGTATCCGTTTATCTCCGAAAGCGCCTTTTTGCTAACCCTAGGATTCCTCTCCAAAAGCTTAAGAAAAATCTCTTCGGGAATGGCAATAAGCTTTGCATACGAAGAAGCCTTTACATCCTCATGCCGCACCCCGTCAAGAAAAAACGCCTCTTCCCCCAAAAAACTGCCGCACTCCACGTAAGAAATGCCGTTGGGCCTCATTACAACAACCGTCCCCTGGGCAAGATAATAAGCCGCCCTGCAGCGTTCGCCCCTCTTGTAAAGATATTCGCCCCGGTTAAGCGAAACAACATACTCACCGTCATTCAAAAGGGCATCTGGCCTTATAAAAAGAGTGCGCCTAACCATGGCAAGAATACTAACGTCATCGCGGGCAGGCAAAAGGTAAAGCTCCCCCAAGATAAGCGTGGTAAAAAACTGGTAGACAAACAAAAACTGTGCAAAGAAAAGGAATATTATAAAGAAGAAAAACACTTCCATGAGCATTACGATAATTCCGCTCAAAACTCCGTAGATAATATTGTACTTGTTAACATTTATAAAAATATGCATCAGCTTCTGGAAAACATAAAAACATGCCGTGCAGGAAGCCGCAGAAGCAAACACCGCCATAAAGCGCGGACGGGAAGCACTTCCAATCCTGTAGCAAACGCTAACCGCCAAAAACATTGCCAAAAAAGGTATTACGTTAACAATCCGCCCAATGTTCTTAAAAACCGAAGGATAACGCAGGACAAGTTCATCCAAAAGCGGAAGCTTTACAACCGCATGGAAGGTAACAACCGCAAACACTATTACGGAAATAAGCACCACAAGGAGAGCCTCTCCGCCAAGAGACATAAGCTGCGAAATTACCGGCCTGTACTTAGCCTCCTGCTTAAAAACCTTGTGCATGCCGTTCATTACGGAAACAAAAAAGCGCCTTGCCATCCAGATGATTGCAAAACCGATTACAATTTCAAAGTTGGTGATTTTTGTTATGGAATTCAGCGAAAGGGCCGCACTTTCCACGTTAAAATAGCCGCCAAGCGAAGGATTTGTCTTTAAAAAAGCGTTTATGGCCTGAACAAAAGCCTCCATTGCCTGGTTTGACCCTATCAGCGAAGAAACCGCATAAATGTTTGCATGCAGCACGCGGATAAGGATTACCAGAATCATCATCACTACGGGAATAAAAGAAAAGAGAAAGCCAAAGGCACAGGTTGAAGCATAAGAAACCAAATCGTTGCGCACAAAAAAATTCAGCGTAAGGTAGACGGACTGCATTACGGTGCGCAAGGTTATTTTGCGGTGATTTTCTTCCTTTGTATATTCAGACTCAAGACTTTGCAATTTTGCCAAACACTTCGCCAAATATCAAGTTATTAAGTTGCCAAGCTATAGCAAATCCGGACTGTAAAACTGCAACCCGGACTGCCCAGCCCTTAATCCGGGGCGCGGAGCTGTGACTGTTCCTTAAGCCTTTGCTCACGGCGCTTTGCATCTTCCTGGGCCTGAAGCTCCTTCATAATGGTAAGCCCCTTTGCAGTGTAGTCAGTCTTGTCCGGTGTCTCTCCGTTAACAGAAGCACCCATGCCCTTCTGCAGAATCTTAAAGATAAAGTCCTTTATGGAAGTCTGCGTAAGGTCCGGAAGCTTCTCAGGAAAGAGAAGAACACCCATAATGGCACTCCCCTTCTGGTGAACGGCATAAACCTTCATGTCCATGGAAAAGACGCGGCCGTTCAGCTTAAGCGTCATGCCGGGAATAAGACGCCCAGGCTTTATGTATGAAAGGAACCTTTCTTCAAGCTTAACAGAGCAGCTAACCTTGCTAACATCCACCATCGGAAGCTCAAACATCTTGCCTTCCGTCTGCCACAAAACGGATGCATTGGTGCCCATGCACAGTGCGCGGACGTACTGACGCCTGCCCTTTACGCCGTACATGTCCAGAATACTCTTAAAACTTGCAACAATAGTGGGAATGGACTCCTTTGTAGAAAAAAAGCCTGCATCGCACTTGGTCTTTGTAAGGAACATTTCCTTCTCAGACTCAGAAAGCTTGTCCGAAATAACACCGATTATAGTGGAATCAATCTTTTTGTCGTTGTGGATTGACTCAATAAATGCAAACCAAGACAAAAAAGAAAGCTGAACATCTATGTTTATATAAAGAATTGCATTGGGATTCTTGCGGAGGACATTCTTTACGTACTGATAATCTTCTATAATATAGACTTCGTATTCAGAATCCCACAAAGCGCTAATAACATGGTCACGCAAAGTATAAGTAGGATTCAAAAAGTAAACCTTGCGTCCGGTAACAGGGTTGCCGCTTTTTGCAGAAGACTCAACAACTTCAGCAACGTTTGTGCCCTGATTTTCATCTTTATTCTCTTCTGCCATAGCAACTCCTAAACATTTCTTACTTTTATTTTAAGCAATACCTTTATTCTAAGGCAGAGTTACAAAACAGTCAAGGCATAAAAACCTCTTCTTTTTCTGCGGCGCTTGCCTGGTCTTACAAAAGTCCTTTCCCCTGCCAAAAATGCCCAGTGTGTGGCGCTTGCGGGGTTCCGGGGGCCCCTACCCCCTCCATTGCTCCGCAACCCGCCTGCGGCGGGCCCCTCCAGTGCCTGCCGCACCTTAATATGCTGCAATATGCCCACAAATGCACCAGATGCCATGTTTTTTACTATTTTTGACTTTTATAAATTTTAGTGTATAATTAATCTCGTGGACTTTTCGAAAAATCAAAATTCAAAAAACATTTCCTTTTTGTGCAAAAAGCTTTTCCCGACAGTGTATATTTCAATATGCCTTTTGACTGCTTTTGTAAACTTTATAAGGGAATACGGCCTTTCTTCCAGATATGCCACCGAAGCTGCACCGCAAAGCTACACTTACTTTCCTCAGGAAACCTTTTACATTGACTTTTATGTTTTTATGATTATTTTTATTTTGTCCCTGATTTGCATCTTGTTTACAAGTGCCTTTTATTTGCGCCTCTTAAGCTATGTCCTTGGAACCGGTGCCGCAATTTTGCTGGCTTACACGACCAATGATTTGTTCACAATAAAATTTTTTGTCTTTAGCGTTTGGATATTCTGTCTTATTACACGCGTAAGCTGGAACTTGAATTTCCTCTTGGCAGGAACATGTACGGTTCTTTTTGTAATTTGCCAGCACCACCCTTCCGCATTTGGAAAAGTTGACGTAATAAGTGAATTCCTTAAGCCCAGCAAAACAGATACCATAACTTTTCTTATCTGCCTGCTTCTTTCTATATGTGTCTCTGCAATATACCGCTACATTTCGGAGCATTGGCTGTCCAGCGAAGAACGAAGCGAACACATCAACATGATAATGACGCAAATTTCAATAATCAACTCCAAGCTGCAGCATTACGCAAAAAGTTCCGGAAAAGAAGCCGTGGAACAGGAGCGTCTCAGAATAACGCGAGACTTGCACGACAGTTGCGGCTACGTGTTTGTAAACATTTCGGCTATGATGGATGCCGCAATGAGCAAGCCCCAAATCTCCCGGGAAGAAGCCGACGAAATATTCCTCCAAGTAAGGAACATGGCCACAAATGGCCTTCAGGAAACAAGGAAAACACTTCACGCAATTAGGGACCTGCAAGAGCCAGAGGAAAGCAACATTTCTTCAATAAAGAAAATAAGGGACATATTCAAACAAGTAACGGGAATGAACATTAAATTTGACCGGGGAAACATCCGGGAAAGCTACGGGCCTACAGTTAATTCAGTAATCGCAAGAACCCTGCAAGAAGCCCTTACAAACGCAGTTCGGCATGGACACGCAAAAAATGTTTACATTGCATTTTGGGAAGACAATGATATTTTGGTAATGAAAGTGCAGGACGATGGTATCGGCTCATCAAAAATAGTCAAAGGAATCGGACTTGCAGGAATGGAAGAACGGCTTGAATCCCAAGGAGGAAAACTTGAAGTATCAACGCCAAAAGACGGCGGCTTTATGCTGGAAATAAAAATCCCACTTACAATCAAAGACAAAAATCATACCGGAGCAATAAAATGAAGGAAAAAACAAAAATTCTTTTGACTGACGACCAAATTCTTTTTGCCAAAAGCTTGGAAACTTTCCTAAAAAATTACGCCGACGACATGGAAGTGATAGGCATTGCAGAAAATGGCCGCAAGGCAGTTCAATTTGTTCAAGATAAAAAACCGGATGTAATATTAATGGATGTAAGAATGCCGGAAATGGATGGCGTTGAAGCCGTAAAAATTATTCACCAAGAATTTCCGCAAATAAAAATAATTATGATTTCCACCTACGACGACGACGAATTAGTAAGGAATGCATTGCGTGCGGGGGCAAACGGATATTTGCTAAAGGACATTTCGCCTACGGAATTGATTATTTCTATCAGGGCGCTTAATTCTGGCCAGGTTCAAATTAGTCCTGCCTTGGCACAAAAATTAATTCAAACAACCTACATAGAAGATGTTGACCAGGCAAAACTTGACGACCAATCATTGAATAAAAAATTTGAATGGCTTAAAACCTTGACAAAAAGGGAGAGGGAAATTTTCTCATTGATTGCAACAGGCCACGACAACAACGACATTGCCCAAAGACTCGGCACAGCCACCCAGACTGTGCGGAATCAAGTGAGCGCAATCTACTCCAAACTTGGCGTAAAAGACAGATTTGAAATCATCCGCCTTGCAAACAAGACTACTTGACGGAGCCTGTAATACCTTCAACAAATTTTCTTTGCTGGGTAAAGAACAAGATAATAATCGGAATTGTCATAATGCAAAGGCAAAGCATAAGCAAACCGTAGTCAGTTACATATCCGGCTGTCAATCCTGTTACAAGCAAAGGTAGCGTTTGCATATCCTGCGTTTGCAAAACAACAAGCGGCCACATGTAATTGTTCCACAAGCCCATAAAAGTTACGATAGAAGCCGCGGCAAAGGTCGGACTCATAATCGGAAGATAAACACGCAAGTAAATTTGAAATTCGTTCAAGCCGTCTACACGCGCAGCTTGGACCAATTCAATCGGAAAGCTCGAAGAGTTTTGCCTAAAGAAGAATATCAGGAAGGCTGTAGAAATGCTTGGAAAAATGAAGGCGGCCACTGTGTTCAAAAGTTTTAGGCTTGAAAACATTCTGAACAAGGGAATCATCGTTGCAGCCCCCGGAATCATCATTGAAAGCAAAAGAATTCCCATCAAGCGGTCTTTGTACTTGTCACGAAAAACACAAAAGCCGTAGCCGGCAGCTGAACAAACAAAGATGCTTAAAAACGTTCCGATTACTGTAGAGCGAAGTGAATTCCAAAAGGCACGTCCCATATGAACCGTTTGGTGCATAGCCTTTATGTTTCCAATCAAATAACTACCTATCGTCAATTTTCCTTTGATAATATCAACACTCTTGTTTGTTGCGCCTATAATCATGAAGTAAAAAGGAAAGATTGAAAACAAGCAGACAATAATCAAGAAAACAATTTTTACAATGTTTAAATGGTGAGAATAAGACGGTTTTTTCATTTTTTATCTCCTATCTGCATTTGAATAAAGGTAAGGATAGCCACCATAATCAAGATTGTGTAAGAAACTGCGGCAGCATATCCAAACTGAGGATTTCCTGCAAAGGAAAGGTTATAAATGTATTGCGAAATCGTAAGAGTTGAATTTCCCGGTCCGCCACCTGTAATGTTCCTAACTTCATCAAAGAGCTGAAGAGTTCCGTTTGTAGACATAATGGCTGTCAAAAGAATAACGGGCCGCAAAAGAGGCAATGTAATTTTAAAGAAAGTCTGGGCTGGGCTTGAACCGTCAATCAAAGCCGCTTCATAAATCTGCGAATCAATATTTTGCAAACCGGCTAAGAAGAAAATCGTGTTGTATCCGGTCCACCTCCAAGTCATGGTCATAATAATTATGGCGCGAGCCCAACCAGGAGAGGCAAGCCAGTTTTTAGGTTCGCTGATAATGGATAAGTTCATCATTATTGTATTCATCAAGCCGTCGATAGCAAAGAAAGATTTAAAAATCAAGGCTGAAGCGACAAGGGAAGTAACAGATGGCAAAAAGACCAGTGTTCTAAAAAATCCTCTAAAAGGCAATCTTTTGTCATTAAGAATTACCGCAAGGATAAGTGCCAAAAAAAGCATTATAGGCACTTGAATTACAAAATAAATGAAAACATTTTTTACTGCCTGAAGGAAATTCTTATCCTTAAACAACCTTACATAATTGTGCAAACCGGAAAAATGCAAATTATTCGATATCCCGCTTTGCAAGGAAAGCAAAAAAGCTTGAATCATGGGATAAAAATTCAATAAGAAAATCAAAATCGCAGCTGGCCATACAAATAGCCACCCCACATTCTTATATCTGCGTTCAAGCGACATAGCCGAATTTTTCAAAATAAAACCTCCGTATAGCTGGCGGAAAGGAAACCTTAGAGGCCTCCAATCCGTCAACAAGCAAAGTAAATTACCGCTTACATTCCCATCTGAAACTCGAGCTCTTCCTGAGCGGCTTTTAGCGCTTCGTCAATAGAAAGTTTTCCTGTAACAATGTCGATTATACGGCTTGAAATTGCACCAGACGCTTCATAGTTGTAAACTCCGTACTTAACCTGTGGAACCTTTGAAGCGTAGCCTGTAAGGATTTTGTAAACCTTCTGGCCACCAAAGAATTCGTGGGGGGCATTGTAAACTTCTGAGTCTCCTGCAGGAAGCCAAGTAGAAATAGCACCAGAAGAAGGAAGGATTGTGTCATACAATTCCTTGCTGCCGGCAAAAGTTTTGTTCAAGAAATCCATTGCAACTTCGGGAGCCTTTGAGTTGGCCATAACCATCCAGCTTGAACCGCCCTGGTTTGAGTAGTTTGTGGCGTTTGGAATGTTTGCAAAGCGGGGAGTTGTTGTAAGACGCCAGCGCCCCTTCTGTGAAGGTTCCCCAACGATTGAACCTATAATCCAGCAGCCGTTGATTGTTCCGGCACAAGTTGCTCCGTTGATTGTAGCAATATATCCAGCCCAGTCAGGAACTTCAACCAAAACTCCTGCCTCAACCATCTTCTTGTATGTTGCCAAAGTTTCTTTAAGAACAGGATTGTCCTTCATTGTGATTTTTCCGTTAGCATCAAAGAACCAAGAACCGGCGCTCTGTAGCATAACCATAAGCATATCGCTAGAACCTTGCTGGGTTCCAATAAGGCCCTTTCCTGTCTTTTCCTTTACAATCTTTCCAAGCTCGATAAAGCGGTCCCAAGTAATATCCTCAAAATCTTCAAGCTTGAGGCCCGCGGCTTCGATAATGTCCATATTAAGGAAGGTTCCGGTAACGCCATTGTCAAACGGAACGCTATAGTGCTTTCCATCAACAGTTCCGTCCATAACCTTGTAGCCTGCAAACTGGCTTACGTCAACTTTTCCATCCAAAGGCAAGAAGGCTTTTGGATAGTTGATTACATAACGCTGAGTGGCATTGTCTTGCATCAAAATAATATCAGGCAAAGTATCTGTTGCTCCGGCATTCAAAGATGTAGCGAGCTTCTGCTGCATATCGGCCCAAGGAGTTTCCACAACATTCACCGTCACGTTAGGATGATCTCTTTTGTAAATTTCCGCAGCTGTGTTCATGGCATAGATGTTAAAATTGGGGTCCCAGCACCATACAGTCAAGGTTACGGGCGCGTTGGGATCCGCAGGTTTTGCCGCTTCTTTTTGAGAACAGCTAGTAAAAATCATGCTGGCGGAAAGTGCGGCCAACATTCCAACTTTTAGCAATTTTTTCATCATAATATTACCTCCATACTTTATGAAAGAAAAAGAATAGTCTTTCGACTTTATAACTAAAATTGTAAGTCAGTTTAGAAAAAAAGAAACATATAATTGTCCTAGTATTTTAGTCCCAAGCATTTTTTTTAACTTGATGTATAATTTTACCTAAAGCCGTTAAGTCCAAGGAGTGTAAAATGTTAAAAATTCATCAAAAACCAGAAATACAGCAAATCAACCGTCTGCCTATGAGAAGCCCCCTTATTCCCTACCAGTCTCAAAAAGAAGCTGAAGCGGAATGTGCCCAGGGACCAGAAAACATTACTTTTACAAAAAGCCAATTTGCAAAATGCCTTGACGGAAAATGGAAGTTTTTCTTGCAAGATAGCGCGGACGCTGACGAAAATTCCCATTACCGCAATTGGACACAAAACAATTTTGACGACAAGAACTGGAAAGAAATAAATGTTCCGGGAACATGGACCCTTCAAGAAAGCGGAGACATTCCACATTACACAAATGTTCAAATGCCTTGGACAACACTCCCACCATTTGTGCCTAAAAAAAATCCAACCGGCCTTTACCGCCTCCAGACGCAAATCCCAGCTGCATGGAAAGACAGGCGCATAGTCTTGCATATTGGAAGCGCAGAAAGCGTTCTTGAACTTTTTGTGAACGGAAATTTTTGCGGAGCTTCAAAAGACACAAGACTTCCTTGCGAATTTGACATAACCGATTATTTGGAATGGAAGGGACAAGTCTGCACTTCAGTCATTTGCATTAAAGTAATACGATATAGCGACGCATCTTTTGTAGAAGACCAAGACCAGTGGTGGTTTGGAGGAATTCATCGAAGCGTTTATTTATATTCAACACAAAACATTTACATAAAAGACATAAAAGCTTTGACCCAAATTGAAGAAAAAGGAAAAATCACCCAAGGCTTGATTCCGCTTAGAGTTGAAGTTGGGATAAGCCAGCCTAAAAAATTTGACGATGAAGTCTTGGATTTAGCTGAATTAAAGGACATAAAAATAGGGATCAAATATTCAGTTTATGAAATGGCAGGAAGCCCCGCAAAAGGAAGCGTAGGAAAAAAACTTGCGGACGGATTTGTCATTTCATCTTTAAATTATCAAGAAAGCCTTAACGAAATTAGAGCCGACATAAAAATAAGAAACCCAAAATTATGGTCCAGCGAACTTCCTGCCCTCTATATTGTAAGCGCCTCGCTTTGCCAAGTCGATGAAAAGTCAAAGGCTGGGCAAGAAATAGAAGCAACAGCATTTACGGTTGGATTCAAAAGTGTCCAAGTAAAGGACAGAAAACTCTTGCTTAACGGAAAAGCTGTTTATATTCACGGAGTTAATCGCCACGAACATAGCGAAACAAAAGGAAAGACACTTTCAACAAGCGAAATGCTCCGCGACATAAAGACGCTAAAATCTTACAACTTTAATGCGGTAAGAACTTGCCACTATCCAGACGATGAGCGTTGGTACGAATTATGCGACCGCTACGGAATCTATATTCTTGACGAAGCAAACATTGAAAACCATTGCTATTACGATGCAATAAGCCGTGATGATGCTTGGGCTTACGCTTACGCAATCCGTGTTCAAAGAATGTTCCGCCGCGACAAAAACCACGCCTGCATCTTTGGCTGGTCATTGGGAAACGAAAGTGGAAACGGACAAAACCACGTTGCAAACGTTGCATGGCTTAGAGCCGTTGACAAAACACGCCTTGTTCACTACGAAGGCTTTGTGCGGCCAAAATTCAGGCAAGGAGCTTTTGACCTAGAGGCACTTTCAAACGGCAAAGGCTTGACCGATTTAATTTCGCCGATGTATCCAGAAATTGACCTAATTGTTCAATATGCAAAGGAATGCGACGACTACAGACCAATAATCATGTGTGAATACTCCCACGCAATGGGAAACGCAAACGGAAGCCTTGCTGACTATTGGAAGGCAATCGAAAGCACACCAGGCTTGCAGGGTGGCTTTATTTGGGACTGGATTGACCAAGGAATTGCAGCCACTCTTCCCGCAGGAAAAAACGGAAATCCTCAAGGTGGAAAATACTGGAAATACGGAGGAGACTTTGGAGACAAACCTAGCGACTACGACTTTTGCTTGAATGGAATCAACTTCCCGGATCAAAGCCCAAAGCCCGCCATGGAAGAATGTCGACACCTTTTTGCTCCGGTCAGGCTTAAAGCAATTCACCCCGAGCAGGGATTTTTTAAAATTGAAAACCACCGCGACTTTTGCGGCTTAAGCGACATAGAACTTAGATGGAACATTTTAGTTAATGGCAAAAAAATAAAAAGCGGCTTAATAAAAATGCCAAAGATTCTCCCAGGGCAAAGCATAGAAGTTCAAATTGATTCTGTAGTTCAAGCGTTAGAGACGGCAGAAAAAAATCAAGACATCTCATTGCTTGCAGAATTTTTTTATGCAAAAGACACCCCCTTTGCAAAAAAGGGAGCCCTTATAAGACAGGAATCATTTTTAATCAAAAGGGCGAATGGCTTTCAAAACTTTGCCTCAGATGAAAGTCCCAGCAAAGAAAAGTTTTTTGAAAACAAAGACCTATTGGACTTTGCCAAGAACTTGCGGCCACAACTTTGGCGAGCCATGATTGAAAATGAAGGAATAAAGCGAGAACTTGTCCACATTAACAACAAAACCACTCCTTGGCCTTTTGTAGGGAAGCCTACCCGGTCTTGGATTAACTCCGGCCTTATGAATATGCAGATTAAGGAAATTGCAAAGAACAAATTTGAACTCCTGTCTCCAGAAAACGCGCTCGAAAAAAAATCTTTCGGCTACTTTACATACAAAACAGAAAATGCCCTATCACCAGACAAAAAAAATGCGCTAAGACTTTGCATTTCATTTAAGCTAAAAAAATCCTTAAAAGAATATCCTCGCGTAGGAATCACAGTTCCCATCAGCGCGGAATTTAGCGACATAGCCTGGTATGGAAACGGACCGCATGAATCCTACTCCGACAGAAACGAGTCAGCGATTCTTGCACTTCATGAAAAGGAAATTGCGCAAATGGAAACCCCTTACATAGTTCCGCAGGAAAACGGAAGCCGCGACAATTCATTCTACATAGAGTTTTCCAGAGGCAAAAAGAAGCTTCACATTCAAAGTGAAAATCCATTTACCTTTAGCGTCCTAAAATACAGCGCAGAAGATTTATTCAAAAAGGAACACATGGCTGAATTAATAGACTTAACCAAGCTTGAAAAAAATCCCCACTGGATTTTGAACATCGATGCGGCAATGAGAGGCGTTGGAACGGGAGCTTGCGGACCAGATACACTTGAGTGTTACAGAATCAAGCCGGGCATTTACAAGTTAGATTTATTGATTTGGTAAGAGCGCGGAAATTTCCCACACCAAGCACGGCAGGGATTGGAGGGGCGGGCGCAAGCCCGTTCCGCAGGAATGGAGGGGGAGGGGCCCCGGAACCCCGGAAAGCCCTTGGCATACAAAACTGCCGCAAAAAGAAAAAGAAAAATCCCCTTGCTTGCCCACAGCCCAATCTTTTTGTATACTGCCCTTATGGCAAACCCAAGGCTTTTTGGCATTATAGACAAGGCCGTTTACGACTACGGCATGATAGAAAAAGGAGACAAGCTTCTGGTTGGAGCATCAGGAGGAAAAGATTCCACCGCGCTAATTGAATACCTTGCAAAGCGCCGCCAGAGAAAAGAAGAAGACTTTACCTTTACGGCCCTTCACATTCAAAGCGAAATAACGCCTCCCCTGCCAAAAGCCATTTCCTGCCTCTTTGAAAAATGGAATGTGCCTCTCGTAAACATTTACGTGAACGTTCTTGGCCGCCTAAAGCCCGGGAAAAAAATGAACTGCTTCTGGTGCGCAACCCAAAGACGCACCGAGCTTTTGGACTACGCAATAAAAAACGGCTACACAAAACTTGTGCTTGGCCACCACCTGGACGACATTCTTGAAACGCTTTTAATGAACATGCTGGGAAAGGCAGCCCTCTGCACAATGCCGCCCCTGCTCAAGTACAAAAAATATCCGCTTGCGGTAATCCGGCCGCTCTACTACGCCCCGGTTCATCTTATTAGCGAACACTGCGCCGCAAACGGCTACCTTACCCAAACATGCACCTGCACTTACCAGGACAATTCCACCCGCAAAGAAGCAAGGCGTCAGCTTGAACTTTTAACCGGCGGAGACGACATAAAAAAGCGCCACATTCTGCAAAGCCTAAAAAACATCCAGACCGAATACCTGCCATAAAAAAACATCCATGAGTTTTTACCCACGGATGTTTAAGGATGTTTAACAATTGATTCTCTATGCAATTAACATTGCGTCATTCTGAGCTTGACTCAGAATCTCAAATTGCAACAGACTCTTTTATAACAGCAGGCTCTTTTGCAAAACAATAATGCTACAACTTAAAATACTTCTTGTAGGCATTCCAAGTAGAACCAATAAGCGTGTCCACATCAGAATAATGCGGCTCCCAACCAAGCACCTCTTTTGCAAGCGCAGAAGTAGCGGTAAGCTGGGCAGGATCACCCGCACGCCGACCAACGTATTCAGCCTTAATCTCCTTGCCGGTAATGCGCCTTGTAGCCTCCAGCATCTCCGTTACAGTAATGCCCTTGCCTGTTCCAAG
>Ga0310695_10001837_pt1 | contig 47604 bp, 35 predicted proteins | sample RumenRJG_04DNA_FD_203882 | JGI IMG/M metagenome (GOLD analysis project Ga0310695, IMG submission 203882) | Bovine rumen microbial communities from Lethbridge, Alberta, Canada - RJG_04 (v2) (version 2) | ecosystem: Host-associated > Mammals > Digestive system > Stomach > Rumen | place: Canada... | reverse complement strand
CTAAGTACGAAGCTGAAGCAGCGACTCTTTCCGGAGGAGCAAAAAATGTCAACGCATCCGGAGTTTCGGGAACGGGTTATGCCGACTTGCAAGAAGGAAATATTTCTTTTAATGGTGTCACCGCAGAAAGTGCGGGCAAGTACCAAGTAACCATCCATTACAAGGCCGGGGATTTCAAAGCAAACTACTTGAAAGTAAACGGCGCAACCGCAGGCACCATCGACTTTAACGCCACCACTTCGTGGGCGGATGTCACGACAGTCGCTACACTTAAAGCCGGGACAAACACAATCTCTATCGAGAAATACTGGGGCTGGATTAGCGTGGACTATATTGAGGTTGAGCCTTATCAATCCTCCCCTTTCAAAATCTCCGCAACGCCAGTTACCTCAAACGCCACCGAAAGTGCCGTCAAACTCTACAGCTTTTTGCGTGAAAACTTTGGCAAAAAGACGATTAGCGGCATGATGACCGGCGATATGAGCGGTTACACCATGGAAGCCGACTTCAAGACGCACGACGATGTAAAATACACATTCACTCGTACGGGAAAGTACCCGGCTCTTGTCGGGCTTGATTTCTTGTTTGCGAGTGGCCCGAAGGCAAATGAAAGTTGGAACAACGAATACACGGACAAAGCAATTTCCATCGCGAAAGGCCTTTGGAAAGCGGGCGGCATCCCGGCATTCACTTGGCACTGGAAAGATCCGCTAGACAAAAAAGACGCATTCTATATCCAAAGTGCAGCAAACGGAGGCGAATACACCGATTTCGATTTCTCTACAGGTTTCAAGCCAGGCACCACCGAATGGAATACCGAAAGTGCTGCTTACAAAGGAATCGTAGCCGACATTGACCACATCGCCGATTACTTCCTTGAATTGCAGAAAGAAGGTGTAGCGGGAATCTTTCGCCCCTTGCATGAAGCTGGTGGAAAGTGGTTCTGGTGGAGTATTAATTCCGGAGAACAGTTTGCAGCCCTCTATCGCCTCGTCTATGACCGCATGGTCAAAATCAAGGGTGTAAGAAACATGATTTGGGTCTATAACCCTGAAGGAAGTACCGTAAACTCTTGGGATCCGGGTAGCGAATACTACGATGTACTCTCCATCGACATCTACAATAGCGCAAACGACCATTCCAGTAACGCAAGCGCCTTTGACAAATTCAAAAACGCATCGAAAAGCACGAAAATTATCGCACTCAGCGAAAACGGCCCCATTCCCGATGTGAACAACATGCATACCGACGAAGCCGTATGGAGTTGGTGGATGCCGTGGTACAGCACTTGGAGCGGAACTTGGCCCGGCCAAACAAAAGATGGTGTATGGAAAAGCAACATGAATGACGAGCGTATCATTACTCTCGAAGACATGCCAGGTTGGGACAAGTACACGGCAATTATCAAGCCTGACACAAGTACCACTAGTATCGCAACCATGCCACGCATGGCCGGGACTGTAACCACCGTTGGGATTTTTGACATGAACGGTCATTATTTGGGCATCAGCATGCGAGAACTTCCGCAAGGGCACTATGTTGTACGTAGAAAGATTCAAGGAAACATTGTGAATACGGTGTATTTCAAGAAATAAAATTATTGGGCGTAGGGCGGCGCGACAAAAAAAACATTACGCATTCACGCTAAATCGGATGTCGAAAACTCGGCATCCGTTTCTCATTCCACCATCGCCTTGACAAGCTGTTTCTCATTCCCTAACAGCGGATACTGTTCCACGATTTTTCCTTGTTCCATGCGTATCACGGATTGACAACTATTCAAAATAAATTCATGGTCATGCGTAATCACGAGTAGCGTTTTTCCGCTTGCAGCAAGTTTTTTAAGCGTTGCAGAAACAGCAAGCATCTGCCTATAATCAAGGCCACTTGTCGGTTCATCGAAAACAACAATTTCGCAGCCGCTTGAAATTCCGCTCGCTACAGCGACACGCTGTTTTTGCCCGCCCGAAAGAGCCATCGGATGATTGTCCGCATATTGCTTGAGATTGAGCCCCTCAAGAATTTCAAGCGCCAACTTTTCGTCTTGCGGTTTCATGCCCAGCAAGACTTCGTCCAGAACGCTTTCGGTAAAAAGCTGGTGGTTCACATCTTGCATAATTAGGTATGCGCCGCGTTTGCGTGCTGCACGCTTTTGATGCCAGCTCCCCTGCAAGCCGCACAGCACTTGGGCAAGCGTCGATTTGCCCGCACCATTATGGCCAACCAGTGCCGTAATTTGTCCACATGGGAGTTCAAGACGGTCAATATCGAGAATTGGATGCTTGCGATGGTAAGAGAAAGTGAGATTGGTGAATGCTATGGATTGTCGCAATTGTGCACACGAGAAATAATGGTCCCTATCGCCTTCGGCTCCAGGATGACGGGCTCCAGGATGACAGGCAGAATCCAACATTTCCAAATTCATGCAACGCAGTCCGAGGCTTGCCGCATATTCCGGGCCTTTCGCTTCGAGTTCCGCAGGCATCCACTCTTCTGCGATTTGCCCGTTTTTCACATAACAAATTCTGTCGGCGACATCACGCAAATAGTAAAGGCGATGCTCCACGATAACGACCGTCTTCCCCGCCTTTTTCCATCGCGAAACAATTTCCTTCAAATCCGCAATCGTCTTGAGATCCAGATTTGCAGAAGGTTCATCGAGCACAAAAATTTCAGGTCCTGTCGCCGAAACAGACGCACACGCGATTTTCTGTTTTTCGCCGCCCGAAAGGTTAAAAATGCTACGACCCAGCAAATGCTCTAAATGAAATTCCTGGACAACATTTTCCACGCGCTGCTTGATTTCTTCGGGATTCATTCCCAAATTTTCGCAACCAAACGCAAGCTCGCAATCCGTGTCAATGTTGAAAAACTGCGAACGCGGATTCTGGAAAACGGAACCCACAACCCTTGAGATTTCGGCAAGCGTCATATCGGCGGTATTCTTGTCGCCGAGAAACACATCGCCATCCATCGTTCCCGAATGGTAATGCGGAATCAAACCGTTAATGAGTTTTGAAATCGTCGTCTTCCCGCAGCCCGATTCACCCGCCAGCACAACGCACTCGCCCGAACAAATCTCCAAATTCAAGTTCTTGAGAATCGCATCGTCAAGGGAATCAGAGTAAGAAAAGGAAATATTTTTTAGGGAGATGTTCATAGGTTGGGAAAGACAATTAAGATGGATTGCTTCGCTACGCTCGCAATGACGTAACAGCACTAATTACAGAGTAAAAACATTACAACAACTACAATACAATAAGCGCACACAACAGCATCCACCCAGCGAAATCCAATCGTTGCAATGCAGGTGCGTTTTGTTTCTGCCGAGAGTCCACGCGTCACCGCCGCAATCGAAAGTTCATCACCAATTTTCGTAACAGAAACCAAAAGCGGAACCAGCCGATATTCAAGAAACGCCACTGGACTTTTTAAAGTTCGCAAACTGAACAAGCGAATTCCGCGCATTCTCATGGCATTGCCAATCGCACGGGATTCATCATACACCGTCGGGAAAAATCGAATCATCACAATCAAGGGTATCGTCACCTTGTTCGAAACATGCATTCGCGACATGCATGCCAAAAATTCATTGACCTTGGTAGTTGTTATCACATAATAAAGCACAGCGCAGGCCGGCATAATACGGTACATCAAAAACAACGACGCAAGAATCATCGTACCCGAGGTACCAATATCCAAATTTTTCACAAAATCAAAGAAAAAGCCAGCAGTCAAATAAACAAAAAAGAAAGCGCAAACAAATTTCCACTTTCCCTCAAGCAACAGCAAAACAGACGCTACAACAACCATCAACAAGCTATAGACAAGCGGAGCGGAAAAAATCATACCATTTGCCACCGCCGCTAAAAACAATTTTGTACGCGGATCTAGTTTCACTGCGCAAGTCCGATGCGTTCAAAATGCTTTTTCATCATGCGACGGGCAATAAAGCCACCCACCACAGCACCTGCGGCACCAAATCCAAAAAGACCAATCAAAGGCCAATAGCTGCTAGAAAGCTCCGCCAAATGAGCAATATAAGCCTTATCACAAATAGAACTGCAATACGCCAAATATTCTTCGGTCGAAGACCAAAGCGGAATCATCATCGAAGAAGGTACAAAACTTATCATCACATTAGCAAGCAGGCAACCGACAAAATTTTTATGGAACAGCTTTAAGCAAAGGCCCGCCAAAACGCCATATATCACACAAAGTAAACCAAAAGAAATTCCATGACCAGAGATTGTCATGACAACGCCGAAAAGCGTGCAAAGTAGCACACAGCAAAGTAAAGGTCTTTCGACTTTCGAAAAGAAAAGGAATAGCGGGACGCTCGTCACCAAGCTCACTACGCATGTGGAAACAACAATAAACGCAGGAATAAAACCGATACTCGCTCCAAGTCCAGAAAGAACAAGGTAAAGTGCACCAAAAATGCCCACGTTCACGAGGTCACGCACCAATGTATTCGAAGATTTTTTTCCAGTAGTTCTCATTTTCAAGATCCTGTTACGCTTTCGAAATTGTCATACCCGCCTCAGCGCGGGGCATCTCCTTACACTGTTCCGATTGCGGATACTTTTTTGAGCGAAAATAGAGAAATTTCTTTATAAAAATCTACTCCATTTAGACGCAGTTTAGCCCCGTTTAACATTTTCCACACATACTATATCATCACTTGTTCCTAACGCGTCCGATTGGAGTAGAAAAACAAAACTCGTTATGTTATTTTCGCACAAAATTTTTGGGGAGGAAACATGCAAGTTTCTCGCGTTAATAAAGTTTTCGCCCGTCTGGGGCGTTTTCAAATCAAATTCCGTTGGCTGATTTTACTCGCAACAATTCTTGTGACTCTCGCCGCATGCCTCGGACTTCCACAACTGCAAATGACCAGCAGCGAAGAAGAATGGTTCGACGACTGGGATAAAGTCAAAATCGACCAAGCGCACTTCAATGACGTTTTCGGCAGCGATGACGGCTATATGGTGATGGTCCGTGCTAACGATGTTTTTGCGCCCGAAGTTTTAAGCGCCATCGACCGACTTTCAAAACGCCTCGAAAACGAAGTCCCTTACGCCGACCGCGTTGTTTCACTCACACACAACTTATCCATCCCTATAGCAAACAACGAAGGCTTTGAAGTCATCGACCCGTTCGAAGGCGGCATCCCGACAGATTCAGCACAACTCGCCGCCAAGAAATCGCTCATCATGAGCCGAGAATCGCTGGTAAACAACATCGTCTCTGACGATGCCAAAGAAACATGGGTTATTCTCTCGTTGAAATCATACGAAGGCGGCATCGATTTCGGCAAAGACAGCATCGCACCTTTCGCCCGCAACGTCATTCTCTCCGATGAATTCAAAAGCGACAAGTTTGAGATGCTCCCAACCGGCATGAGCTACACCGAAATGGAAGAAAACGAAGTCATCTCGCGTGAATGCGCTATACGCATTGGTATCGGCTTCGCCGTCATGCTTGCATGCCTTATTTTATTCGTACGCTCTTTGCGCGGAGTCATCGTCCCTGCCATTGCAACCGTCGGAGGCATCGCATCCGTACTCGGCGTAAATGCTTGGCTCGGTATCGTCGGCGACGAAAGCATGGTCGCGCTCCCCATACTTTTGGGCATGGCACTTTCAGTCGGCTATTCCATCCATTACATCAATTCATTCCGCATGCATTTTAGACGCACGGGCAACCGACGCGAATCTGTGATAAACGCCGTCGAAGAAACCGGCTGGCCAATTCTCTTCACTGTTATCACTACCGTAGCCTCGCTGATTTCGTTCCTGTTCGCAGGCATCCGCCCGATTCGCTGGATTGGCGGCATTTCGGCAGGCATCGTCTTCATGGTTTACCTGTACGTCATCATCTTGATTCCGATTCTCATGAGTTTCGGCAAAAATGCAAAACCCGACCCGACAGAAGTGAAAGCGGCTGGCGCCACCAAGGCCGACATACTCTTTGAATTCTTCGGTCGCAAAGTCTGTAGGCACAGCGGAATCGTCGCCGCAATTTCCGCCGCCATAATGTTGTTGCAAATTCCAGGCGTGATGAACATTGACGTGAACATGGACTACACAAAAACGATGGGCGAAAAAATTCCGTTCGTCACAAGGCTTATGGACATGCTCAGCGGAAAACTCGGAAGCCTTTACGATTTCAACGTGATGGTTGAATTCAACGACGGCGATGCACTCAAATATCCCGCCAACATGAAGCGCATCGAAACGCTAGAACAAAAGCTCGGTACGCTCCAGCTCACAAAAATTTCAGGAGACAAGCCCCGCGTTCAATCCGTCACGCGACTCGTAAAAGAAATGAACCGCACACTGAACAGCGACAGCACAGAATACTACAAGATTCCCGACGCGCAGGACATGCTCACGCAACTGCTGTTCCTCTACGAAATTTCAGATGCCGACGCGCTCTTTGAACGCATGGACGAAGACTATAAAACAACATTTATCCACATAGAACTCTCCGGGTACGACGCCAAGAAAATCGTTGAAGATCTCGATTCCGCAAAATCGTACGCCACGCAAATCTTCCCGGACGCCAAAACTTCAATCGTCGGTGAAGTCGTAAACTACGCCGAAATGAACGGCAAGCTCGTAAATGGACTGTTGCGTTCGTTCGGAGGTTCATTTGTCATCATCGCCATCATGATGATTCTCGCATTCGGGAGCATCAAGGCGGGCCTCATCGGCATGATTCCAAACGTGGCTCCCGTACTTTTAATCGGCGGTGTCATGGGCTATTCAGGAATGCCGCTCGACATGATAACGATGATTGTGATGCCGATGATTTTGGGTATCGCCGTCGACGACACCATCCACATGAACAATCACATCAAATACGGTTACGAACGCACGAGCAGCTACAAAAAAGCGCTATTGCTCTCTTACCGCGAAATCGGAAAGACGATGGGCATGACGACATTCATTCTGTGCGCAATGTTCTTCGTGTTCATCTTCAGCCCCATGGGTGCACTGCACAATGTCGGATTACTCTCCATCATCGGCCTTGCCGCCGCCCTCGTCGCCGACTACACACTCACCACCGCCCTCGTGTACGTCACCAAGCCCTACGGAAAAGAGAAACGCTGATAAATATTCGCGAACATAATTCGCCTGAATGTAATGCCCGCCTTGAGCGGGCATCCCCATCTAAAATATCGCAAAAAAGGTAGTCTTTCAACTACCTTTTTGCAAACATTTTCGAATTTTAGAGCTATAGACTTAATAAACCCTACAAAAAAATCACTTTCCGTGAATTTGTTCTTCCGTAAGATTGAATCTACGAACGAGAGTCTCTAAGGGAACCCCATCTTCATAAAGTCCCCTAGCCGTTTTAAGCTTTTCTTCTTCAGCTTTTTTCCGTTCTTCATCCACTTCCTTGCGAGCATCAGCAAGCCTTTGACGAAACACATCACCGGCACTAACAAAACCGTATTTTTGTCCAACACTTACAAAAGCCATATCCAGCTCCTTGAGAACATCCTCATCAACATACTCTTTCAAATATATGTTTATTTTTTGCAATAGACAAGACACTTCATTACGGTGCATTTTTCGCAAGGAATCACGAAATTTAGGCAAAACATCTAACAATTTTTCCTTATTGTACGCATACTTCATTGCGACAACGCCCATTCCAGCAGCAACGTCTTCGCAAGTCAAACAATCGCTATCGGGTATATCAGCCATATTCACAAAAGCGCAATGGAAAGGCAAGACAGAACCACGAAAAAACTCTGGATAACCATCTTCAAGGCTCTTGAGCGGATTCCAATTTTCTCGGCCATTATAAAAGATAATCGCCATCGTTGGAATTCCGCGGAATACATGATTCTTATCATAAATTTTCATCACAGAATTCACATAACGAGCAATCTGATCAAGAACATTTGGGTCCCGTCCCGATTTATGTTCTAACAGAATTCCAACCAAAATCGGAGCACCTGTCGACACATTCACACGAAACGCCAAATCCGCTTCACCCGTATCGTCAACCTCTGAATACGAATCTGGAATACGGACTAGAGTATCCATATTTATAGCCGATATGAATTCGCCAACATCATAATTTACTTTGCCAGCAAGTTCCAACAGATTTCTAAGATGTCCAACATCAGAAAACAGCCAACGGAAAAACGGATCGTGGTTTCGTCTCGTTGCATTATTTTCTTCGCTCATATAATTCCTTTCTCAAGAAGAGAATCAATACAAACACCTGAGTAAAAACTCAGACTTCATTTAGCAAAGGATATAAGAAAGGATATAATTAACGATATAATAAAAATCAGCCGCATTTAATCGACTGATTTTAATTTATAAAACTAAACAGATAAAAACAAGAGGTCAAGGGGTTTATCGTTCATTTTGCAAACAACCGTTTGCAAAATAATTTTTAACCATGGTCACTCCAAAAATTTTCGCAGTTAATACCACAAAGACTTAAATCCTCTATATTTGACCTAATTTCAAAAGAACACGTTTCACATTTAAGCTTTTCAGGAATATAATGAGGATAGCGATCGTTTTCATCAAAAGATGTATCATCTAATTCATATTTCAAAAATGTGTTCTGCCCACAAACAGGACAATCATAAACTTTTAACAATAATTCATTACAAGCACCCTCTACTTTTGCATTCACAATCTTCATTTTTTCATAATTACAATTTACTTTGGCCCCCCCTTTCTAAAATAGAACAATTATCATCTATTTGAATTATTGGATTATGATAAGCAGCACGTCCCATTTCCTTCAACAGTGCTATTTTTTCGTAATTTACGGGAGGATTACCAATTTCATTAATCAAAGAAGCAATCGGATCAACACCACATTTCAGATTCTTATAAATCCACTCTTTATTTTCCGAATACCAATCTAAGTCCGTTACCTGTTTAACAAGGGGAAGAATTTTCCCGCAAATAAAACAATCTAATTTTGGATAAAAAAGATAATACAACCCCCTATGCCATATACGATTTCTTAAATCATTCAAAAAATCCAGAGTTTCATCATTTTCTTTAACCAAAAGAAACTCTATTTTTTTGATAACATCATCCTTCGGATTTTCTTTTTGAATAATTTTTAATCTTTTCAACGCCTCAGTAAACTCTATTGATTGACAAATAACATTAAAACAAAGTTCCTTACTTTTTATTTTCCTGTACAAAGATGCCGTAAATTTTTCGTTCCATTTCACAGCAAACAATTCATCAATTCTTCTAAGAGAGTCTTTTAAAATCAATTCAAAAAAATTCTGAAAATGAGTTATTGTTGTAAAATACAGAGATTTATACAAGCCAGATTCGAATTCTGATCGTAGAGTTGTATCATCAAATTTTAAAGGATTAGAAAATCCTTCGTATGTAGCTCTATATGTTTCAAAATAGGCATGCAAAGCCGTTTTTAATGATAAAAAAGCAGCACTATCGTTCGAAAGCCAGCCGTCTTCAGCATCTTTCATAAGCACAAAGCATCCCATTTAATCTTTGACGCAACGTACAGAATAAGCATTTTCTCGACTGTAAAAATCAAACCCTCCATAATTACTAGCCATAGGAAAATCAGCAATCAATGTTGAATTTGTCGTCCTAAAAAATGTCAATCTACCACGCCCCATAAAAGATCCATCCTTATGACGCAATCCAGCAGGAAGCGCAGAAAAACCAAATTCATCTGTACCATTCCCCCCTTCTTCAGGTTTTCCCCACCCCTTTTTTGTTTTTAACTTTTTTACCGCTAAACCTGAATTTTCATATCCAGCTGCATTATAATATAAAGATTTCCATTCATCAGTAGAAGGTAAATGCCAGCCATCGGGGCAAGCCTGCATTGCGGCTTCATAAGTATAAAGCCTACCATATTTTCGGCAATTGTTCGCATCATCTTCATAACACCAACTTCCATAACCATCATATATTTCATAGTTCAAATTTTGAGCCATCCACGTTTGATAGCCTATATTTACTGTTTTATATATTTTCCCATCACGCGAGTCTCTAAAAGAACTCTTTCCACTAAAAGATGTTCTTTTTTCGTTTTTCTTTTGTCGAACAGAAGAACTAAAAAAATCTCGTAAATACATTGCAAATTCATTATATTCCACTTGATCACAATAACCCGTACTTGTTGTCGTTTTACAACTTTCCACATTTGCGCCGCTATATATTATTTGTCCATAATAACGGAACGCTCCTAAAGCGTAATAAAACTTGGTCATATAAATACGACCATCTACTTCCTCAATAAGATTACCCTCTTTACCAAATTTTCTTTCATAATAAGGAGCATAATTATCACCTCTATTATAAAATTCAATATTTTGAAGAGCCTGAGCCAACCATTGACACGAAATCTTTTTTATAGATGTTCCTGAATCATAGGAAGTTCTACGACTTTGAAAATAACACTGATTTGCGAAAACCAATGGTTGCAAAACTAGCAGCATTATAAGCAACATATTTTTCATTTTTCTCCATCCTGTCAAATTAGTCTACAAACTTCGAAGCTCTTTTTAACGAAGCAAGAGTACAGCCCTAATTAAATAACTTTACTTTCCGTTTCGTTATGTTTTTTGAGCAATCAATTTAAGCCCCGTAGGAATCACTACCAAATACATTCGTATTATTCACTCAAATCGTAAGCACACAAATATTTTACATCACTATAAATACTTTCTTTCACACTGTAAATAGAATATGTAATTTCTCCAGTCGATGAAATATTGTGGTAAATAGTCCTTTCTCCTGCTCCGAATTCTATAAAATCAGGTTCGGAATAAAAATATATTGTATTAGTTCCTACGATAGACTCTATTTTCTTACCTAATGACAAAACATCTGCGAAACTAAATACACGCCATCCATCATAACGTTTACCCATCTTTTCTCTATCATTCCAACAAGACGAATAAAGCCCCGTACCTTCAGGTTTCGTCATTGCTCCGCATTGATGCAAACAATAAAAGTAACTGACACTAGAGTTATTTCGATCATTTTTCAACATTGCATATGATGGGAAGCCCTGGTATTTTGCTACATAAGCCGAAGTATCATAGAACACGCCTTTATAAACCATACCATTCCAAGTCTTAGTGCTTATTGTAATGCCAGATTCTTGTTTAGACGTGTCATATAGAGTGATAGACGTATCTCTCGGAATTTCATTTACTATAGATTCCCTTTGATGATAAACGGAGTCAACAATCCTAATCAACGCAGAATCTTTTATCACATTGAAAACGGTATCTGTTGTATTAACATATACAATAGAATCTTTTTTCATTACAGAATACACCGTATCTGTTCTAGTAAGACGTAGTGTATCTTTAGAAATCTTATAAACCGTATCTTTTGATGTCTTGTAAACGGTATCTTTCTCTATTTTATAAATAGTATCTTTTGAAACTTTGTAAATCGTATCTTTCGAAGACACTACAAGAGAATCTGTTATATCGTGCACAATAGAATCTTTAAATACAGCAAACATATTTTGCACATCTTCATCCGAATAACCATAAACATTAGTTTCATCCCCACATCCAACCATAAGCATAGTCATAGTCAAAGCTGCAATTACTTTTTTCATAGTCTTCTCCATTCTGCCAAAGGCAGTCTGCGAGCAGCACTATTGTTCAAATAATCATAGTCTCCTCGGAAAATCCAAAGACCAAACCAAGCAACTTCATACTTTTTTCCGGAAAACAAAAAAGGTATGGTATCGCTCGGCTTATGTATTGAAGGCTCTGGTAAACCCGCTATCCTAAGCACAACGGAAATTGTCAGTTTCAGAAACTAAACAAAACCGCGGGCATACGCCCAACGACCCACACCCGATCGGTGTGAGTGTTCGTCTTATTCCCGGATAGCAGAGCTTTCGCTCAAGAAAAATTTACCAGACTTTTCAATACCGGAACAAGAGTACTACTCTAATTCAATATGTCAATAGTAATATAGATTCTTTACATCATATTTGCACGTTCAAAGTTTCAAGCAAGGCTAGAATAAACATTTTTCAACGGTTAAAACCGAGTAAACGCAAAAAAGTATTCCCTAAAACAAAGGGAATACTTAAAACAAGAAATAACTGGGATGACGTTTACTCCACCTTCAGCTTGGTCATGCTTTTTGCGCAAATGCCCATAGTCGAGACATTGTGCAAGAATGCAGACGTCGTCGGAGAAAGCAGACCGAAGAATCCGCCTACAAGCAAACTTGTATTGAATGTGATGATAAAGCGGTAGTTCTTCATGATGCGTTCCATAAGCTTTTGACTCAAGAGGCGCAGTTCCACGAGGTCTTCGAGATTCTCGCGGCGGAGTGTCACATCGGCTGTTTCGCGGGCAATATCCGAAGCATCGCTCATCGCAACAGAGACATTCGCGGCAGCAAGAGCAGGAGCATCATTGATGCCGTCACCCACCATAATCACGCGCTTGCCTTCGGCCTTCATCTTTTCCACATAATGGTGTTTGTCTTCTGGCAAGACCTGTGCAAAGAACGTATCGATTCCCAGATGTTCCGCAACACGTTCTGCCGCATTCAAGCTATCGCCCGTCAGCATCACCACATTCTTGATGCCACTTTCACGCAGTCCGCGAATGGCATCTGCAGCTTCTTCACGCGGAGGGTCGCCAATACAAATTGCACCAGCCAACTCTCCACCAATGCCGAGGTAGATCACAGACGCAGCACCTGCCTGTTCGTCAATAATCGCTTGGTTCGCTTCAGAAACATTAACCTTTTCATCTTCGATGACAAAGTGCTTGCTTCCAATGACCACGCGCTTGCCCTTGAGCGAAGTCGCGATACCATGCGCCACGATGTACTGCACATCGGCATGTTCTTCGGCGTGATTGATATTGCGTTCCATTGCCGCCTTGACAATCGCACGAGCCATGCTATGCGGGAAATGTTCCTCGATGCATGCCGCAATTTTCAAGATTCGCTTTTCGGAATATTCGCCGAACGGGATAATCTTTTCGAGACGCGGCTCCGCCTTCGTGAGCGTTCCCGTCTTGTCGAACACAATCGTATCGGCAAGCGCAAGTTCTTCCAGGTACTTGCCGCCCTTCACCGTCATGTCCATATCCGCCGCTTCACGCAGTGCAGAAATCACGGAAATCGGCGTCGAAAGCTTAATGGCGCAAGAGTAATCCACCATCAAGATAGAAACTGCTCGCGAGATATTCTGCGTCAACAAGAGCGTAAGCCCAAAACCAAGGAAGCTGAACGGCACGATGCTATCCGCCAAATGTTCCGCACGGCTCTGCACGCTCGCCTTCAAATCTTCGCTACGGTCGATCAGTTCCACGATCTTCTGGATTTTCGTATTGCTGTTGACCGCATGGACCTTCACGAGAATCGCGCCTTCTTCAAGAACGGTCCCGGCAAAAACGATTCTGCCGGCAGTCTTCATCACCGCCTTGGATTCGCCCGTCATCGTCGATTCGTTCACAAAGGCTTCGCCTTCAATCACGCGACCATCAACAGGAATCATGCTACCGGAGCGGATGCGGACCAAGTCATCGACCTGGACGTCCTTCATATCCACCAATGTATCCACGCCGTCTTTTACGACCCAGACCTTATCTACCTTGACGGCGAGGCTACCCGTCAAAGCCGTGCGCGTACGCGCCTTGGTATAATCTTCCAGCAAGCCCGACACGCCCAAAAGGAACATGACCGTACCTGCGGATTCATAATTTTTCTGGAGCAGGCTAGCACCAATTGCAGCCCCATCCAAAACATCGACGGTGAGGCTTCCACTCATGAGCGTTGAAATTCCGCGAGCCACATAGCGCAACCCGCGAACCACCGTAATTGCCGTGCGAATCGGAAGCGGTAAAAACCAACGCGACAAATAGCGCCTTGCAATCATTCCCGTGAGGCTTGCTTTAAAGCCATCGTCCAATGCTTGCAACTGGTATTCCGTTTCACCATCGCATTCAGGCAACTCTTTGGGGTTGAGCGCACTTACAAAATCAAGAATCTGCTTACGGCTCGTCTCGAAATCGCCCGCCTTGGCGGTGTATTCAAAAAGGAGGCCGCCATTGACGCTACGCACCACAACACTTTTAACGCAAGGCTCACTCAAGCAAGCCTTGTGAATGCGCGCTTCATATTCACGTTCAAAAGCGTACGCCCCAGCACGCAAGCGAAGGCGACCCGGCTTATCGTAAACGATTCTGAATCTCATAAGCTTTCGCTTCTTACTTGTCGAGACCTGCTTCTGCCTTGGCGTCGTTGCAAATGTCGGCAGCCTCGTCCTTCATATCCTGGAAAGCAGCCTTGGCGTCAGCAGTGAACTTCATGCCATGAGCAAGTCCCTGAACGGCGAGTTCGCGGGTCTTCTTTGCCTTGAGCACCTTCTTAGCGACAGCGGAGCCCACAGCGCCGGCAACAACAAGCCAGAATTTTTCGTTTTTGAACATAGACATATGTTTCTCCTTATTAAAGAAAAATCAGCGGAGCAACTTGCCCGCTTTTAAAAATTAGATACTCTCCCCTCCAATTGCAAATTACAAATAAATTAAACACACAACTCTCGCAACCCCGCACCGCAGTTGAGTTTCACGAGATTGGCGCTAACATTGTTAGTGATTTTCTAACAATGTTAGACTCTCTAATTTTGTTAGAGAGTCTAACATTTCATGGATCATCGAAACTCAACAATTACGAAAGTGCAAGGACCTTACCGAGTTCACGGCACTTTTCCTTGCCAGCATCATCCGGAGCGCCTTCAATAGCGAGCGGTTCATCAGCAAGCACAAGGCCCGCATTTGCGGCATCTTCTTTCCACGGATTCATCCATTCGCCACCACCCCAGCCGTAAGAGCCGAAAAGCACGACTTTCTTACCCGAAATCTGAGCCTTCAGCTGATCATAAAGCGGCTGGAATTCGCTATCTTCAAGTTCTTCGGCACCCATTGCCGGGCAGCCCAAAGCAAACTTGTCAAATTCCTGGGCCTTATCGGCAGAAAAAGCAGACGTATTGAAAAGCGTCACATCGGCACCAGCTTCCTTTGCGCCAGCAACCACTTCATTCGCCATAACTTCGGTGTTACCCGTACCTGTCCAGAAAATAACAGCAATTTTGTTCATTTTATGTTCCTTTTTGTTTTTTCGGTTAATTAACACGCTACAGTCAATTCTTCCAAAGAATCGCCTGATTCAAATCGTTCTCGTAAAATCTTTTGACATTTTTTGTATACTTCAAAAATGTGCATGGAATTCGGCACGTCGTTATAGACCTTCCAGCAGCCAATCAGCTTGTAATTTTTACCGCCGTACGTAATAAAATCTTTCACGTCGTCAAGCGGGTATCCCAAAAACACGCCCACTTCGTGCGGAAAACACACCGAGCGCGTCATGCGAACCTGAAAAAAGTTCAATAGCGATTCAGCATCAAAACAACTGTAGCCAAAACCTTTCAAAAAATTACGTACTTCGCAAGAGCATCCCAAATTCTGTAAAGCGCTATTCCGGTAGACATAAATAAAATAACGTCCACAGCGTTCAGCAATAACGCGAGCAATAACGCCCTTAGGGTTCAAGGCCTGATTCCAACGCGCAAGGATATTGCAAAGCAAAACACCATCAGCAACATCAACACAAAAGAGATTGCCCAACTTGTGCCCCGCAAGTGTCGGGGCACATTGTCGAACCAAGCAGGAATCAAGGTTTCTATCCATGAACAACCTAATCATTTAGTATAAAGTCAAAAATCCCGCCGTTAGCCTTCGCCACGGCGGGATAACCTATCTAGCATATATGAGGTAACGAAATCTATATGCTAGCCGAGCTTCTATGGCAATAGTCTCTGAGATGTATTTTAGAATTTTTCATACTCTAACTCAACTCCAAATGGACTCAAAACAATCCCTAAAGTTAGATTAATCTAATAAAATTTGTCTATACAAAAATCCCGCCACGATATTCATCGAGGCGGGGGATTTTCATCCTATGGCAAAATAGTTTAGAACGCAAACACAGTTTCGAGACCGAAGTAAAGACCCGTGTCATCGCCAGCGTCGTCACCAACAGGGATATCGAGCTTAGCAAAGCCAGTCACCTCAAGACCTTCGACCGGAGTGAAGTAAGCACGGACACCTACGTTGAACGTAGAAATGTCATCGTCCTTATCAACCGAGTTCGTATGGAATTCCAACGGAAGACCAAGAGCGATTGCATCGTTAATCTTCACGCCCGGTTCGCCATAGACAAAGAAGTATTCAGGAATTTCTTCGCCATGAACGGTCGGGTTTTTGTCGTTGAAAATTGCATAGAGCACAGATGCCTTGACATTGAACGTGCCGAGATCAAGAGCCGGTTCAAAGAGCAATGCATGAGTTGCCTTCGGGGTCTTTTCACCAAGAGCGTCAATGTGTGCACCATAAACGAAGTGGAATGTAAATGCATCGAACTTCAGGTTAGCATCAAGACCAGTATGCAATTCATTGTGCTTTGCTTCCTGATAAGATTTGTAATCAAAGAACGGACGCAACACATGTTCACCAAGGCCGAGTTCGTAAGCGAGGTGGAGGTCATAAGCAACGCTTACGCATTTTTCTTCACCTTCTTCTTCAACACATATCTGATTGTCGTTGTCGCCGCGACCAAAGCCGAGGCCAAAAACAAGGCCGTTAAAGTCAATTTCAAATCCTCGGATATCGTGTTCTGCCATGCCTGCAGCGTTATCTGCCGGATCATCGTAACCGTAATAGTTCAGGAAAGCGCCTTCCGAGAAGGTCAAGTCGCCGAACTTCACAGCAAATTTTTCGTTAGGCGAATACTGGACAAAAGCGCCATTGTAAATAGCGCCCGGGTCCGTTGTTTCACCATCAGCTTCAAGCTGTGCGGATGCAGACCACTTTTCATTAAATTTAACATCAACGTTTAAGTCAAAAGTAGAAGCGTAGCTATGGCTCTTTTTGTCTTCATTAACTACGTCACCTGTGTATGCATCAAATTCTACTTCGCCAGAGAACTTGACTTCCGGGCCTTTAGATGCGGCTTCAGCTTCCTGAGCAAGCGCCGGAACGGCAAGGATAGATGCAGCAGCAAGACCAAACAAGAGGTTGGATGTTAAACGAGTCTTCATTTTGTCTCTCCTATGACGGTTTGTATTTTCCTTTTTGTAACACCCCGTCAAGTGTTTTACATTTTGTGTTACAAAACTCTAGGTTTTTCGCCCTTTTTACTCTTCTTAAAGCAAAGAGCGTGCCAATTATTTTTCAGTTCGTTCCATTCAGAATCATTTTTTTCTGTGCTCATTGTTAGTTTCTCCTATCTTTGTTAGTTTAGTCTAATTAAGAGCGTTTAATTAAGGGCCGGCAGGTTTCGGGCCTACCAGCCCTTAATAATGATTCTTGACTCAAATGCAATTAGTCTTCGAAACGCCCTTTCTTATTTGCGCTCATACCAAAGAGCTTAAGGAACACGAATGTTGCCACAAGCACGATGATCGAGCTTACAATCCAGAATACATTGCCACCGACCGGCACCTGGTAGAGGAGCACCGCGACAGCCCAAGCGAGGATTGTCTGTACCACAGCCATCAACACACCAAGTCCAAGGCCGATTTCGCGAACCACGACACCCATCGCAGCAAGACACGGCACATAGAGCAAGATGAAGATGAGGAATGCAAACACCTGCCAGTTAAATCCATCGACCGGGTTTCCGTTCTTGTCCGGGTTGTGGAAGTAAGAGCGGAGGTTGGCATAGATGTCAGCCGTTTCGCTCAAGTCGCCTTCTTCGAGAGCGCCGATTTCATCTTCGCTCAGCGTGAGACCAGCGGCAGCGAGCTTTGCAAAGACTTCTTCACGAGCCTTGTCGGCACCTTCATCTTCGCTGAAGGTTTCGATAGAAGCGTATTCTTCGCAAGTAATCGCTTTTGCATCAAGAATCTTATCAAGCGTGACCTTCTTGAGTTCTGCGGCATTCTGCGCTTCGAGTTCACCAGATGTTCCGAGAATGTCCGTGAGAGAGCCGAAGACTTCACTCAAGTTTTCCGGAATCGTGCCAAGGGCTTCCTTGAATGCACCGAGAATATCCGGAGCACCACCTTCTTCCTCTTCTTCGGCAGGGCATTCGTCCACGCCAGCGATGAGGGGCTTTTCTTCAGCTGCGGCAGGAGCTTCAGCAGCCTTTTCAGCAGCAACACTGTCTGCGACGACCGCGCTATCAGCGACTGCGGAATCAGCAACAGCAACCTTTGCGGAATCCACGGCAGAGCTATCGGCAACTGCGACAGGTTCTGCAGCAGGCGCCGGGGCTTCAGCCACCTTTTCAACAGCAGCGGGTTCGGCAGCCTTCGGAGCTTCAGCAGCATCGCCAGGGCCTGCCATAGAGTACAACGAGTTCATCGTACCAATCACAGCTTCCTTGGCAAGGAGGCCCGTGAACAGCGACACAGAAGCAGGCCAGTTGTTGGATTCAACACCGAATGGTTCAAAAACCGGGGTAATTGCCTTACCGATTACAGAAAGCAAGCTGTTTTCGGAATCACCGTTACCCGCCGTAAATTCGCTTTCCGTCTGGACCTTGGATTCGTCAATCACAACACCTTCAGGGAGCGGCACTTCCTTTTCGTCCTGCACCATGGCGTAGCCTTCTTCGCTCTTCACGATTTCGGTCTTTTCGCCATTGATTTCGGTGTAGAGCTTGTCCACAAAGCCAAAGCTGTTGAGGAAGCCGAGAATGGCAACGGCAATCGTAATCACCTTACCGGCGCGAATCACGTAGTCACGCAAACGGAGCCAAGAGTGGATCATGAGCGACTTGAACTTCGGCAAGTGATAAGGCGGCAGCTCCATCACAAAGTTGCTAGCCTCACCCACAAACAAGGAGCGACGAAGAATCAAGCCGTACACGATCGCAAAGAGAACGCCCGCGAGGTAGAGGGCAAACACGACCGTCCCTGCCTGCGTTCCAAAGAATGCAGCTGCAAACAACGCATACACCGGGAGGCGAGCGCCGCAGCTCATGAACGGCACGAGGAAAATCGTGAGGAATCGTTCACGCTTGGATTCGAGCACGCGAGAGCCCATAATGCCCGGCACGCCGCAACCAAAGCCAACCATCATCGGCACAAACGCACGGCCAGGCAGTCCGAGGAATCGCATAAAGCGGTCCGCAACAAACGCCGCGCGAGCCATGTAGCCCGAGTCTTCCAAGAAAGAAAGGCAGAGGAACATGAAGAAGATGACCGGAATGAACGTCGAAACAGTCTGGATACCGGCACCGATACCATCGGCGAGGATTGCAGACACAAAGCCCGGCGCATGGAACACATCCGTGAGCAAGTAGCCAAGGCCATCCACAAAGATAGCGCCAAACAGCACGTCAAAGAAATCAATGAACGCAGAACCGATCGTCACCGCGACCCAGAAGACCAGGTACATGACCAAGAGGAAAATCGGGAGCGAAGCCCAACGGTTCAAAAGCACGGAGTCAAGCTTATCGGACCAGGTTCTCTTAGAACGGTTCGAAAGAATCGTCTTACCTGCAATTTCGTGAGCCAAGCTGTAACGTGAATCCGCCATCGCAAATTCGCTTTCTTCGCCGAGAATCTGCGTGACTTCGGCCTTGTTAATCTGCACCTTGGCTTCGGCAAACTTGTCTGCATAGCTCTTTTCGTTGCCCAAGTACATGAGCGAAACCCAGCGGGCATCCGCATCCAAAAGCTTTGCAACCGGTTCAACCTTCGGTTCCAAATACTTGACAGCAGATTCAACCTTCTCGCCGTAATCAATCGCCTTGGGCGTCATCTTCTTGCCCGCAACAACATGCGCCATTTCGCTGATGAAGTTCGTGATGCTTCTTTCGTTCACGGCAGAAAGCGGAATCACCGGCACACCGAAACGTTCAGCGAGGATATCCAAATCCAAATGCAAGCCGCGCTTTTCCGCGATGTCGATCATGTTCGCCGCAATCACCATCGGGATCTGCATATCGACAAGCTGAGAAGTCAAGAACAAGTTACGTTCAATGTTCGAGGCATCAATGATATTGACAATGAGGTCCGCTTCGCGAGTGAGCAAGTAGTCCACAGCGGCGCGTTCGTCTTCGGCATTCGCGAAAAGCGCATAAGTACCCGGCAAGTCCACCACGCGGATATGCTGGTTACCGAGTTCAAAAAAGCCTTCCTTCTTTTCGACAGTCACGCCCGGCCAGTTACCAACACTCTGGCGAGCACCCGTAAGGGCATTAAAAAGAGCCGTTTTACCGCAGTTCGGGTTACCGGCAATTGCAATAGTAAAAAGCTTCGGAGCCATTAGACCCTCTTCAATTTAAGAACGTTCGCTTCTTGTCTGCGAAGCGACAAACGATACGACAAAACACTCACCTCGATCGGATCCCCGAGAGGTGCAATCTGCAAGACTTCAAGCGTTACACCACGGACAAGTCCCATCGACAAAAGCTTGGACTTGTAGCGGGCATCGCCCTCATTGTAGCCGACAATTTCAACCTTGTCGCCCTTCTTGAGATCCGAAAATTTCGGTTCCAAATCCCATTTTTTAGTTTGCGACTTGCCGCCGCAACCACAATTACAACCCATTGTTATTTTCCTTTTTTTGCCTTTAATGCATTCGCCTTTTTCGCAACGACGCCTTCATTTCCTTTTTTCATGAAGTCTTCGATGATCGAAAGGGTTTCAGCCGAAAGAATATGTTCCATGCTGCAGGCGTCCTTGTCCGCAATAGCTTCGGAAACGCCGAGACGGATTAAAAAGCCCTTCAAAAGAATATGGCGGTTCAGCACATCGGCAGCCGCCTTACGCCCTTCTTCGGTGAGTTCCACACCGCTATAGGGTTCCTGAGTCACAAGGCCCAGCTTTTTAAGTTCAAGAATCGCTTTTGCCACAGAAGGCATCTTCACAGAAAGGGCGGCGGCAATATCCTTGACACGGGCAATCCCGTTTGCCAAGCGAAGCATATGCACCATTTCCAGATAGTCTTCGAGGCTCTGGCTGAGCTTTACGTGATTGTTTTCCATATTTGATGATCCTTTAAACGTTAACGTCGCCTAATTTTATTAGACAAGACTAAAATTAGTAAGCCAAGGCTAATTAGTCAAGGCTAAACTTTTATACTTTTTTACTATTACCCTAGCAAAAGCCCCGCTATAACAGGCCACTAATCCTTATCTTTTACATATATATGGAGATTTTGACCATTTCTAAGGAAATTTGGGCACTCCCTTATGAACGAGTGGTCTTTGCAAAAAATTTGCCTTTTGCTAGATTTCATGCATGAACTTCCTTGAGCAAAAAATCCTTGCCGATGGCGTAGTCAAACCCGGCAACGTCCTTAAAGTTGACAGTTTCCTAAACCACCAGATTGACATCCGCCTGATGCAAAAAATCGGCGAAGAGTTCAAACGCCGTTTTGCCGACGTCCAGTTCAATAAGGTGCTCACCATCGAGGCAAGCGGTATCGCCATCGCGGCATTTATCGCCTATCTGAACGATGTACCCGTGGTATTCGCCAAGAAGGGCCAGACCGTCAACAGCACCGACGACAAGTACGTTGCCAAGGCATATTCCTTCACGCACAAAAAGTTCAACGACATTTTCGTTTCGCGCCCGTACCTCAAGCCGACCGACAAAATCCTCATCGTGGACGATTTCCTCGCCGACGGTGAAGCCAGCAAAGCGCTCATCGACCTCGTGAAGCAAGCAGGCGCCGAACTCGTCGGTGTCGGCATCGCCATCGAAAAGGGCATGCAGCCCGGTGGAGCAAAGCTCCGCGCCGCAGGTGTCCGCCTCGAATCCATCGCCATCGTCGATAGCATGGACCCCGAAACCGGATTCATCAAGTTCCGCGAACAGTAACTAGATTGCCGCAGGCAAAGCATTCAAGGTAAAGCATGAAGACTTCGGACAACATCTACCAGCTCGACGGACGCGTTCCGCTTTTACAGGCAATTCCATTCGGCTTGCAGCACGTGCTCGCCATGTTCGTGAGTAACATTACGCCGATTATCATCCTTGCAAACGTCGTCGGGATTGAAAAAGGACTCACCGCCTCGCTCATCCAGAACTGCATGATTATCGCAAGCATCGGCACGCTCATCCAGCTCTACCCCGTTTGGAAAATCGGCTCCCGACTCCCCATCGTCATGGGCATCAGCTTCACGTTCCTCTCCGTCTCCATTTCCATCGGAGTATCGCAAGGCATGGGAACGCTCATGGGCGCCGTCATCGTCGGCGGTATCGTTGAAGGACTTCTCGGCCTCTGCGCCAAATACTGGCTCAAGCTCATCCCACACATCGTCGCCGCCACCGTCGTGACCTCCATCGGATTTTCGCTTTTGCCCATCGGCGCGAATTCATTCGCGGGCGGTCAAGGCGCCGCTGATTTCGGCTCTGCACAGAACTGGATCGTCGGAAGTGTGACGCTCCTCACCTGCTTGCTCACGCAAGTTTTCGCCAAGGGATTCCTCCGTTCGCTCTCCGTGCTGGTTGGCCTCATCGTCGGTTACATCCTTGCACTCTGCATGGGCATGGTCGATTTTTCAGGCATCACAAGCAACGGCTTTTTCGCACTCCCCAAGCTTCTCCCGTTCACCCCGGAATTTAACTTGGGCGCAATCCTCTCCGTCATCGCCATCTATCTCGTGTCCGCCACGGAAACCGTCGGTGACTCCAGCGCCCTTTGCAGCGGCGCCCTCAAACGTCAAATTCATAAAGTCGAAATGGGTGGCGCCATCAGCTGCGACGGATTTGTCAGCTCTATTTCTGGACTCTTCGGCTGCACCCCGATTACATCGTTCAGCCAGAACGTCGGCCTCGCCTCGCTTTCTGGCGTCGTGAACCGCTTCGCCATCGCGACAAGCGCAGGCATCATGCTCCTCGGCGGTCTCTTCCCGCCCGTAGGTACCCTCCTCACGACCATCCCGCAAGCCGTTCTCGGCGGCTGCACCATCATGATGTTTGGCTCCATCCTCTTCGCAGGATTCGGCATGATCGCAAAAAGCGGCTTCTCGCAGCGCAACATGATTATCGTTAGCTTGTCCTTAAGCACCGGTCTTGGATTCACATCCGCATCGCAGATGTTCAAAATCTTCCCGCAGATTGTCCAGACCATCTTCGCCGAAAACTGCGTCGCCGTGGTATTCATCCTCGCCGTCGTTTTGAACTTGGTATTGCCTAAGGACAAGGAAGAAAAAGCAGCAGAAGCGAAATAACCATTAAACAAATTTTAATTAAAAGCCCAGCCAAGCCGGCTGGGTATTTTTTTTGCACATTATTTTGCACCAAAGCTCACGCCGAATGACTTGGGCATCACTATTTCCTTGTAGGCGTTCATCAGGTAGTCATCAGTCATTCCAGAGACGTAATCGGCGACAATGCGCGGGAGGGGTGTCGTTTCTCTGTACTTTTCGCCCAGCGACTCGCACCAGTGATTGATTCCCGTCGCCTTTTTCACGCCAGACTTGAGTTCATCAAGGCATTCTTCCAAGACAGTCCGGAACATCATCTTGATTTTTTCATCCTGGGTTGACTTTTTCGAATTCAAGTAGATGTTATCGTAGTTCCAGTTTTTCAACTGGTTAAGTGCATCGAAAACTTCCGGCGAAAAGATAAGCGTTTCTTTGTCCAAACTATTGTTGACAAGGTCCGTAATGAGCGTGTTTACAATTTCGCTGTTTTTGTTACCGAGAACTTTCGTGATTTCCTGGGGGACATCTTCGCGTTTTACCAGTTTCAAGATGATGGCATCTTCGATGTCGCGGCCAACGTACGCAATCACATCCGAGATTCGCATGACACATCCTTCCAATGTCATCGGAACCATCTCTTTCGATTTCAGCGTTCCGCTTAAGCTGTTTTTGTACTCTTCCAGCAGTTTTTCTGGAGTCTTGCTACGATTGCAGCCGTATTCATTTTTCAGGATTTCGCCATTGTGGCAAATGATTCCATCGAGCACTTGTGCGGTAAGGTTCAGCCCTTTGCCGTGCGCTTCGAGATCATGAAAAAGCCTAAAGCTTTGAACATTGTGTTCAAAAATTCCTTCACCGCGCTCTTGCAAAAACTTTGAGACAATTTTTTCGCCATCATGTCCAAAAGGCGTATGGCCCACATCGTGACCTAGCGAAATCGCCTCAATCAAGTCTTCGTTCAGATTCAAAAAGCGCCCAATGGTCCTTGCAATTTTCGCGACCAGCTGCACGTGCAATACACGGTGCGTGATGTGGTCATTTTCAACAAGGTAAAAAGCCTGAGTCTTGTCAATGTATCGGCTATAGCAGTAGGAATGGATAATCTTGTCCGCATCGCGGGAAAAATTCGGACGGATATCTTCTTGCGCTTCGTGATAGCGAATCGCAGCCGCAGACTTGCAGGCGTATTCAGCAAGCGAGTTTTCCTTTTCCATCAAGCGGGATTCAATTTCTTTCTTGACCGAAGCGTTCCATTCCATAAGGCAAATCCATTAAGTGACAATATTTTTCGTTTTACAAAATATATAAAAACAACAAAAAGAAAGCCCTGAAGGTGAACTTCAGAGCTTTTTCTAATATTTAGGATTTTTTAAATCACTGGATCCTTCCGCCTTCGGCGTCAGGATGACATTCAGGTCTAGATCCTTCGACTTCGCCCTTACGGGCTCCGCTCAGGATGACGCGACCCTTGGTCGCGTCACTTCACCACGATGTTCACGAGCTTGCCCGGAACGACAATGGACTTCACAACAGTCTTACCGTTCATGAATTGGGCTCTTCGAGCCCTTGCCCAATCGCCTCGGAAATGCCCACGCTAGCGTGGTCGCTTCACTCGGCTCAAGGGCAATCTTTCATGCGATCATTACGCCGGCTTGACAACGATGTTGACCAACTTACCCGGCACAGCGATTGTCTTAACAACCTGCATACCCTTGGTAAATTCCTTGACGCGTTCGTTGTCAAGTGCAAGCTTTTCGAGGGCGGCCTTGTCCATATCCTTGGCGACAGATGCCTTGGCACGGACCTTGCCGTTCACCTGGAACACGACTTCCACGGTGTTTTCCACGGCCTTGGAGTGGTCGGCTTCCGGCCAGGCGACGTTCGTGAGAGAACCTTCGTGACCGAGGATGCTCCACATTTCTTCGGCGATGTGCGGGGCAAACGGGTGCAGCAACTTGACGAAGGTTTCGCACGGTTCGCGGTAGCGCTTGTCCATCTTCATCATTTCGTTGTTGAAGATCATCAGCTGGCTAATCGCGGTGTTGAAGCTCATGTTCTCGATGTCGCTCGTGACCTTGATGACGGTCTGGTGCATCACCTTCTCGATTGCTTCCGGAGCGGTTTCGTCAACGAACACCGGGGCTTCATCGCTGTCGCCCACCACGGAACGCCAGGCGCGGCCGAGGAAGCGGTTCATGCCTTCGATGCCCTTGGTCTGCCACGGCTTCACAGCATCAAGCGGACCCATGAACATTTCGTACAAACGAAGACTGTCGGCACCATAGTCGCGCACCACGTCATCGGGGTTCACGACGTTCTTGAGGGACTTACTCATCTTAGCCACAATCTGCTTAAGCTCGATGTCGGTTCCCTTCTTGAAGAACTTTCCGTTCTTTTCTTCCACTTCGTCGGTCGGGACCTTGGAGCCAGCGGCATCTTCGTAAGCGAAGGCGAGGATCATGCCCTGGTTGAAGAGTTTCTGGAACGGTTCGTCGGTAGAGACGAGGCCCAGGTCGAACAAGACCTTGTGCCAGAAACGGCTGTAGAGCAAGTGAAGCACAGCATGTTCGGCACCACCCACATAGAGGTCAACCGGCATCCAGTACTTTTCAAGTTCCTTTGCCACAAATGCGTCGCCGTTGCAAGCGTCGATGTAGCGGAGGTAATACCAGCAAGAGCCAGCCCACTGCGGCATGGTGTTCGTTTCGCGGATACCCTTGCGACCGTTCTTATCGACGACCTGAAGCCAATCGGTAGCGTTTGCAAGCGGGGACTGTCCGCCGTCACCCGGCTTGTAGTCCTTGAGTTCCGGCAAGAGCACCGGAAGTTCGGCGTCGTCCACCGTAGAGATTTCACCATCTTCCCAGTGGATAATCGGGAACGGTTCGCCCCAGTAGCGCTGACGGCTGAAGAGCCAGTCGCGGAGCTTGTAGTTCACGGTAGCCTTACCGATCTTGTTCGCTTCGAGCCATTCGATCACCTTGGCGATACCCTGCTTCTTGTTGAGACCGTTCAGGCAGAGCGTTGCATTTTCGCTGTTGATGTAGGTGCCATCGGCAGCCCAGCAAGCTTCACCCTTGAGCACGAGCGGCTTTACATCTTCGGGGCAGCTTGCGTCCGGTTCCATGATGCAGATAACCGGCAAGTTGAACTTCTTTGCAAAGTCAAAGTCGCGGGTATCGTGAGCAGGCACAGCCATGATAGCGCCAGTACCATAGCCCGTCAAAACGTAGTCAGCAACCCACACCGGAATCTTCGTGCCGGTGAGCGGGTTCACAGCATAAGAACCAGTGAACACACCGGTCTTTTCCTTGGCGAGTTCGGTACGGTCAAGGTCGCTCTTGAGAGCGGCGGCGTGCACATATTCTTCCACGGCGGCCTTCTGTTCTGCAGTCGTGAGTTCCGGCACCATCGCGTGTTCCGGGGCAACGACCATGTAGGTGGCGCCGAACAGCGTATCGCAACGGGTCGTGTAAACGCGGAGCTTCTTTTCGGTCGGCTTGCCTTCAGCATCGGCGATAGCAAAATCAACTTCGGCACCGTAGCTCTTGCCGATCCAGTTCTTCTGCATGTCCTTCACGCCCTGCGGCCAGTCGAGCTTGTCGAGGCCCTTCAGCAGGCGGTCGCCATACAGCGGGATGCGCATGAGCCACTGCTTGAGGTTACGGCGTTCGACTTCCTTGGTGCCGCACTTTTCGTGGCTGCCGTCATTCAAGACTTCTTCGTTAGCGCAGACAATCTTGCAGTGCTTGCACCACCACACCTGAGCATCGGCGTAATAAGCGAGGCGTTTGCCATCGCGGTACTTGCGGACTTCGTCCTTGCCCTTTGCTTCCACATCGGCCGGAATCGGGAGTTCTTCAATCGGGCGGCCCTTCTGCTGGTCTTCATCGAACCAGGTGCCATAAAGGCGCTTGAAAATCCACTGCGTCCACTTGTAATACTTCGGGTCAGTGGTGTTGACTTCCTTGTTCCAGTCGTAAGAGAGACCGAGGCGCTTGATCTGGCGGCGGAAATTGTCGCAGTTCTTCTTGGTCGTGATGGCCGGGTGCGTACCGGTCTGAATGGCGTACTGTTCAGCGGGGAGGCCGAAAGCGTCCCAACCCATCGGGTGGAGCACATTGAAACCGCGGCTACGCTTGTAGCGGCAAATGATATCCGTTGCAGTGTAACCTTCCGGATGGCCCACATGGAGGCCAGCACCACTCGGGTACGGGAACATATCCAAGCAGTAATACTTCGGCTTGGACTTGTCTTCGCCAGTCTTAAACGTCTGATGTTCTTCCCAGTAGGCTTGCCACTTGGTTTCGATTTCTTGCGGATTATACTTAGCCATTGTAATTGTCCTTTATTTTTTTCGGGCAAAAAGATAGAAATTTTGCGTAAGGCGAGCACCAAAGAAAAAGGGATTGCGGCATGCAATCCCAAAGAGTCAGTCGAAAAAGAGAGGGTTATTCGGCGGGAGTCGTATCGGCGAGAGATTTTAGAATTTCATCGCAACTTTTTTGATAATCAACATCAGATCCCTTCAAGACCCAGCCCTCTTCGATATAGACATAGCAATACTTTGTGTAGGTCTCTATTCCGAACAAGACATTCCCACCTTGTCTAGTAATGTCACAGACATCGCCCAATTTAGGCTCTGGTTGGTATTGTGCGTTACAAGTCGATTCAACGCTAGCCGTTTCCTTTTCAGCATCAAGTTGTCCCTTTTCAGCATCAGAAAGTTTTTCCCATTTATTATTCGCGCACTTAAAGGTCCATGTTGTTTTTGACGCCTTGGGATTCCCAGGATTGCTGCTACAAACAACATCCTGATATTCTCCTTCGTTATTGCCAGCGCACGCTTCCAGCGGGTCGCGGCACTCCGTTTCCACCCATTCGCCCGATTCGCAATGATAATACACATCCCGATCCCAAACCTTTCCATCAGGATACACGGTAACCGTGTCGATTACAGTTTCATACAAGCCCTCATTCTGCAAATTACACTCTATCGAGGGCAATTCAGTCGCAGATGACGAATTTTCACCATCGATTTTCTTCCAAAAGGAGGCATATGTAGTCGGCTCAAATTCTTTTTTATAATAACTTTTTTCATCGCCAGCTTCAATCACACAGGTGTCTTTATCAGCAAATTCCGCAAAACAAGCGTATTGAACATCATCTATTTTTCGCCATCCGTACCAACTTGTACATTGGAAATACTCCGTTTTTCTATCGGCACCAACCGTCAATTTTTTAGCATATTCACCACCAGCACTATTACATTCATCAGGAGTCCAATTTCCATCGCCAGCATAAGTATAGATAGCAGTAATGCCCATAGGATTCGGAGGACGAGACACAGTTTTTATACAAGCGTCACCGACTTGTACATTAGCGGTATCGCAAGTAAGTGTAATATCACCTTTTACCCACGAACCACTTTCGCATCGATAATACGCCGGACTACCGTATCTGTCGGATGCAGTGGCATGACCCGCTTTATATTCCGTAATCACCTCGACCTTTCCTTCATTTTCAGAGGAACATTTTCCTAATTCCAGCGTTGTTGATTCGCTAGAATCAACAGAGACAGGTTCTATTTCTTTCCAGACTCCATCGCCCGCATAGATGTAATAAGCATGGGTACTACCACCAAATTGGAATCCACCCTTGAAAGTCGCTTCTGAACAAGTGTCACCAACAGCTACCCCAGCAGTATCACAAGCAGCCCACGGTTCGACATTTGTCCAAGAGCCCTGTTTGCACCGAGCATAAAGCAATCGATATCCATACTTTGAATTACCATGTTCTGCAGCTATAACTTGTCCCTCATTTTCGGCATTACAATTCTCTTGCAGACATAAAAAACCTTCAGGAATACTTATTCCCTGACATTCCGATCCTGAAGACAATTCCAGCGCAGGTTCAGAATATGCAACAGGTTCGTCGAAATTTGTAGGGTTCGACTCGCTACAAGCTAACAGGGAAAACGGCAAAATCACAGCAAAAGCCATTGCCGCAATCGCAGAAAAAGAAATTTTATTATACATATCCATGGCTCCTTATTTAGTCATAAAAGCTAACGTTTTTTTCACCCACTACTTCCCATTTACCCGACGAGTTTTCGGAATCATATTTGCATTGGTAATCAAGCAGTCGTTTGTAACAAGGTAAATCACCGCTAACTATAGGACCAGCATCAATAGTAACTTTTTCCCCATCATTCGATTCATTGCAAGCTTCCGTAGGGCTTGCCAAGGTTGACCTTTTATAACGAACATCAACCACGACAGCACCAGGTTTCCAACTATATTTGCATGTGTTTTTATTGCAAAAATCGGTAACCGACACATTCTCGCACCTATAAATTTTACCATCTCCTAGTTCATATTCAGCGCCAAGATTTCCTTCAGTACACTCAATTTCTTGGAACCTGCTATCATTTTGTAAATCTTCATCAGTCTCCAAAGTCCAGGTCCCATTTGAGCGATATCGGTAATGATTCTCGGCCACACAGTAAGCTGAGGCTTGCGTCTCGACTCGGACCACACCATAATCAAATCTTTCGCGAACTATTAGGGAAGCTCCATTAACGCAACGTTCCAGCGCACCTTCTGCTCGGTCGCCTACCGAGGCATTTTTGGGCAAATCCAAAACATCATATTCTTCATCACTCAAGCCCTCTTTGCGTGGGTCCGTAAATTGTTGGGGAAGCATAACGGCAAGGAACCATTTACCCCAGGCACAGTAATAATAATCCGCACCCGATTTTTTATACAGTTTACTAGAATTGTAGCCCGTAGGGCACAGACCAAATGTTGAATCAGCGTTAGATTCCCTCCAACCACCATCAAGATACAGATAATCCTTTAAATAGCCGTCATCGTTTTTATACGAGCACTCATCACCGTCAACAGGATTAGGCTTAATAGCGCCGCATTTTACATCTGCTTCGGTCAGTTTTCTATCGGGGGATTTCTCCGACGAAGACGATTCTTCTGATGACGACGAAGGTGCGGAACTGCTTGAAAGTTCCAATCCACTCGAAGAAGACGACTCCGGCTCAACCGAAGGCGTCGAGCTGCTCGAAAGCCCGGATTCTTCCGGAACATTGGTGATATCTGAATTTTCATCACCGCAAGCCGTAAGCGAAACCATTGACAATGCAGCCATTGCCGCAATCGCAGAAAAAGAAATTTTATTAAGCATATTCACGCCCCTTCTTTAGTCTTATCATTCAATGCGTCGATCACCCACTAATTCCCATTTACCCAAGTTTTTTTCAGAATCATATTTGCATTGGTAATCAAGCTCTCGTTTTCTTCCAAGAGGCACCGGCCATTGAGGCGTTACAGATTCGCCAAGATAAGAAACCTCTATACCCGCATCAACAACTACTTTTTTCCCATCATTCGATTCATTGCAAACTTCCGTAGGGCTTGCCAAGGTTGACCTTTTAAAACTAGCATCAATCACGACAGCACCAGGTCTCCAATCATATGCGGTTGTGTATTTACTCCAAGAAACAGCTTTCTGCACATTAACGCACTTATAAGTCAATCCATCTCGTTCATACACAGTGCCAAGATTTCCTTCAGTACACTCAATTTCTTGGAACCTGCTATCATTTTGCAAATCTTCATCCGTCTCCAAAGTCCAAGTACCATTCGAGCGATATCGATAATGATTCTCAGCCACACAGTAAGCTGAAGTTTTGGTCACCCAGTTCAACAAAGTGTCATAGACCAAAGTGACTCCATTAACGCAACGTTCCAGCGTTCCTTCGGCACGGTCACCCATCGAGGCGTTTTGGGGCAAATCCAAAACATCATATTCTTCATCACTCAAGCCCTCTTTTCGAGAGTCCATATACTGCTGAGGAACCATAACGGCAGGCAGCCATTTACCCCATACACAGTAATAATAATCCGCACCCGATTTTTTATACAGTTTATGAGAATTATAGCTTTCAGAACACAGATTAATTGTTGAATCAGCGTTAAATTCTCTCCAACGATTACCAGCATATACAACACTCCTTAAATCACCGTCATCGGTTTTATACGAGCATTCATCACCATCAACAGGATAAGGCTTAGTAACACTGCATTTTACATCTGCTTCGGTCAGTTCTCTATCGGGGGATTTCTCCGACGAAGACGATTCTTCTGATGACGACGAAGATTCTATCGAAGGAGCGGAGCTGCTTGAAAGTTCCAATCCACTCGAAGACGACTCCGACTCTACCGAAGGCGTTGAGCTGCTCGAAAGTTCGGATTCATCCGGAACGTTAGTGATATCTGAGTTCTCGTCACTGCAAGCAGTGAGCGACAACATTGAAAATGCAGCCATTGCCGCGATTGCAAAAACATGATTCCTTTTGAACATAAGCTCATCTCCAGCATAATGCAAAAAAAAATTTTACAATAAAATTAACCAATTAAACGCGCAAAAACACATTCGAACTTTTTTTGTAAGAAAAAAATTCTTACATGTCGCGACTTCTCATAAAATAAGAATCAACTCCAAACAGTGCAACATTATTTCAAAAACAAAAATGGCGTTTTTGATCAAATTTTGGCAGTTCTAAAATTCATTTAAAATTAATTTCAAAAAATAAAACAAAAACAATTTTCTATAAAACAAAGAAGCCCTGGAAGGGTTCCATCCAGAGCTAAAATTACATATCAGGAGACGGTTCGCTTCAATTATTTTCAGCGTGTGCAACATCCCATACTTGCCATTCCACCCGAAGAACAGGAATAACGATAAACCTTATTATCTACCGTTCTTTCAGCATCTTCACTACCACTACATTCCGTTCCAATCTTAGGCGCATTCAGGATTTCTTCACAAGTGCTAGCGTATGTAGGATCATACCAACGGTCAGAACCCTTATGGGTCCAGCTCTCTTCAGTATAGACATAGCAAAACAAATAAATCGGGGTTCCCAACGAAAGATCTTCGACATAATCAATTGAGCAAACATCACCAATCTTCACATCGGATTGTTTGCACTCAATATCGACCTTGCTCTTCATATTCCAGGAACCTTGTTCGCATTTAAAGTATTGATTAGAGCCATACTTTGGAAGCCCTACATACCTTGTTTCAACAGCCCCTTCGCGCTCCGCATTACAAACTGGGAAAGTATAAGTAAAGCCTCCAATATTGATTTGCTCTGTATCACCAGATTCACCCGATGACAAACCAGATTCAACCGAAGGCGAAGTAACATTTTCGTCACCGCAGGCAGTGAGCGATACCATTGATAACGCAGCCATTGCTGCAATCGCAAAAAAAAGAAATTTTATTAAACATTTTTACAAATCCTCTTCCGTTTCAACAGTCCAGGAACCATTCTGACGATACCGATAATAATTCTGAGGCATGCAATAACTAGATTCATCATCATACCAACAGCTTTCTAGAAGTCCTCCAACACGGTCGCCCACCTTTGCATTCTTGGGCAAGTCAAGCACATCAAATTCCTCATCCGTCAAGCCCTCTTTTCGAGAGTCCGTATATTGGCGAGGCACAAGATCCTTTTGCAGCCATTCACCATAATCACACAAATAATATTTATCACCTTTTTTACTGTAAATCCAATTTTTATGATCGAAACTATAATAATGCATCGGGCAGTAGCCCAATTCGGGATCTACTTTTGATTCCGCCCAGAGATCTATGTCTTGAAACTCTGAATGCATAAACAAATAATGTTTTATTCCATTTTCCGACTCAAAAGAGCATGTATCGCCAACAACCGTTTTTTCCGTAGTGCAATGATAATCTTTCTCATAGATTTCAGTCCACTCGCCATTGGAACAGGCATAATATGATGTAATTACATCAGCCCCTTTGCCAACAACGAATTTTTCTTTATCACCCTCATTCTCCGCCGTACATTTCTTGGTCATTTCGAAATAGCCTTGAACATCCTTCCAAACGCCATCACCAGCATATACAAACACATATTCAGGTATTTTGAAATCTGGCATGGATGCCCGGAATGCATTCACCGTTCCAGTTTTGTGGCACAAGTCACCCACAGCCACGCCAGCGGTATCGCAAGTGAGGCTAATGCCGCCACGAACCCACAAACCTTTTTCACACCTACTATAAGTATAGCCTCCATATTTTGCGTTTCCTTCCCATACAACGTTGACTTCACCTTCATTTTTCGCAGTACATTCCACATCAACTGATTTAGAATAGACTTCATTACTTGAATAAGGAGCCCATCCGTTTTCAGTACATTTAAACGCAGAATCTTGAAAAGCCGAACTTCTACTGTCATCAATCAATAATTTTCGCATTCCAAGATTCGAAGCATCGCATTTGCCGAGACCATACTGATTTGTCCAAAAGCAATTCACGTAAGTCTCAAATGCCGGAACATCGGCAATTTTCCACGATTCGATATTTTTACGAATTTCCGCAAGCTTTCCCGAACGATTCGCTTTGCAAGCAAAATCTGCAATCTTCATCTTGAGCAAGGAATCATTCCAAACGCCATCCGCTGCAAAATCTTGGCCCATCAAGGCAAAACGTTCCATGAAACTAGCATCTGATTCATCACCAAGTAAAAGAACGTTGATTGCTAGGAGCGCCGCATCGCCTTCGCCATTTCCAAAAATATTCAGGTATTCTACCTTATCATAATCAACATCGGCATAAAAAGCTGCAAAAATTTCACGATCCGCTTGTCGTTTTGCCTCTTCAATGGACATATTATTTTGTTCCATCAGAGTCTGGACTCGTTCATATTCAAGATGCGTAAGCAAGTTTATATTCACTTTCGGCTGTTTACTGACATCAGCGAGAGCCTTCATGAATATTGAACCATTTGACTTTTTCCCGGTAACCTCATTACGGTAATACCCGTTCACTTCAAGCAAAACATACGGATGATCCAAGGCCACATTTTCGATAGAAAAATCGCCTCTGTCATTTACCACTTTTCCTTTAAAGCTTTTGCCTGTTTGCGCAAACGAGTTTTCATCAAGTTCTTGCATCGTAACCGAAGAACCTTCCAAGAAAGGCCCCTTCTGAGAGACACCGTTAATCATTCCATCAAGGGCTTCATTGCCACCAGAAACATTTTCTGACGAGCACGCCCAAAAGAACGTTCCAACGAGAAGAATCAATCTAGATACAATATATTTTTTGCAGTACATCATCTTAGCGCTCCTTAATAGTCATAAAAATCGACATCTTTAACACAACGAACAGAATGTTTTTCCAACTTATCATCCAAAAACATTCTCACGTCATATCTATTATGCTCTGCAGTATTCATGTTCACCACTTGTCCGGCCGGGACATTCTCACCCAATGAATTTACAAAGACGCCCTCAGTACTCGTCCAATAAGTATTTTTTTTGTCTTTCCCAAACAATTTGTAATATAGATCATCCGTCCTGGCAACATTATAATTCACCACAGTCTGCAAACTATCCTCAGAAGGAACGAAAGAAGGATCATCCCCGTGCGACCAGAAAATACCTATCCATTCATAAATATTAGGCAGTCGCCATCCTTCAGGACAAACATTTTCTACAGCATCATTCCAAGAATAGAGCGAATCGCCTTTATAGCGCATATTTTCAACAAGGACATAAACTAGCTGCCAACGGCGATTCATCAATTCATTATCGATATAGTTAAACGAAACATCAGTATAGTGATACAATTGATCATCTCGTGAATCACTCATAACGTCATATTTTTGTATAGCCGCAAGGCTATCGACATCCAAAACACAGCGAACATAAGCTAATTCAGAGGAATACGGCCTAATTTCGGCTGTAGACGAATCTATCCACAGAACATATTTCGAGCCACTAGAATCATCCGAAGAAATCCACATCGCTGTATTTTCGTTCACACCTTCATATTCGCCATTTCCCCCTAGCAAGGCTTGAAATCCAAAAACATCACGTTCATAATCATTCATTACAAGCAGAGAATCTGCAGCATTCTTACCCGCGCCGCCATAATATTGCAAAAGGCTTTCGACCTCACCATATTTAGGTAAACGGGATCCGTCCGGACACGCTTTCAAAGCAGTTCTATAATCATAGAGCGTTCCATACATTTCGCAATATCTAGGCACATCGCGATAGCATGCGTTTTTAGCATTAACGGTATCATGAAAATCGTATTTTAGATTTTCGGTCGCCCAAAAAACATCCCCTATTTCCTTATATTGAAGATGTTCGCGATTTTCTTCCACATATTTAACCGAATCCTCCGCAAGATACCATCGACATCCGTATCCATCTCCTGTGCATTTATAATAATTCTTGTAGTAGCATACAAATTCTTTATTAAAGTACTTACTATCTGGGTTAGCAACTTTTTTCATATTTCCAGAATGTTTTTCATCACACGGCCCAAGGCCATATTCATTTATCCAAAATACATAAAGAAGACTATCTATATTAGGAACATGGAAGTATGACGGATCATAAGGTATATTCCACGACCCCACATTGTCTTCAATTTTTGATAATATTCCATCCTCTATATTTTTTGTATGCTTTTCACTTTCAATTTGATAAGCCCAATCCACGACTTCGCCCTTTTCTGGACCGTGCCATTCACCACTTTCAGCAAAAGAACGTGCTGCCAACGCGAGGCGTTCAGAAAAGTCCGCAACAGAACCATTCCCCAGCATCAGCACGCTTAAAGCAAACAAAGCTTCAGAACCATCATCTCCTCTAGAAAAAACATTCATATCTTCCGGAGATTGCCAGTTTCTCGCAAAGCCGAATGACGAAAAAATTTCTGACTCAGCTTGTTTTTTAGCATCTGCAAAAGACATGCCCTGTTTCTGAACAAGATTAAGAACACGATCCGTCTCTAGATGCGTAAGAACATTCACATTTACATTGTTACGGTTCGTCAAATCCGTAAGGGCATTTAAAGAAATCATACCTTCAGAATTTTTTCCAGTAACTTCATTACGAAAATAGCCATTTACTTCAAGCAAAGCATACTGCGAAGCTAGATTCACATTCTTGACAGCAAAATCTCCCAAATTAGTTTTTACGCTAGTCTTGAAGCTTCTACCCGTTTGAATTAAAGTTTTTCCATCGAGTTCCTGAATCGTCACCGAGGACCCCACCAAGAAAGGGCCCTTCTGCGTAACACCAGCAACTTCACGATCCTTAATCGCGACAATGCCTTCGGCTTCTTCGCTCGTGCCGCCCGCCATATTGCTTTCGGAACATGCCCAAAACAAAGCTGCAAACGCAAATAAATACAAATACTTCATACTCACTCTCACTCGTTTAAATTCAATTTATTTTTGAGCTTCTCTTATAGAAGCACTTTTGCAAATATTTTCCGTCAGCGGGAAAAGTTGCATGTTCAAACGGCAAACTTTTTCCACATTCTTATCCTCAGAGACAATCGACACAATACGTTTACGGCACTGGACAAGTTCTTCAACAACTTTTGCATAGCTTTCTGCCGTCACACCCATGGTAATACCGCTAAAGTTTCGTTCCGAAATAGGCAATTTGTCCAAAGCCTCCAAAGCAAATTCACCCATCTGGCGCAACAACGAATGAACGGCCACCGCAACGACGTTCAAACGCCCCGTCGAGAGCGATTGATTCGCCTGGTGGTAATGTCCCTTGACATCACGCGTCAAAAGTCCAGACTTCACCAAAAAACTTAAACTTTCACTGACATCCGCTGCAGAAATCGGAGGCTTGCACATTTTGGCAATCTCGTTCGGTTTCGCCCCCGGCATCGCTACAGCAAGTTCACGGACAACAGAATGTTTCCAAGTTTCATAAAAAGAGTACATTTCGCTACCGAGAATTTTCACACGGCTAGCTTCACAGAGCGCTTTCATCTCTTCAAAGCATTTTTTCTTTTCAAGATCCGTTTTCGCACGTTCATAGCGCACCATCAGGACAAAATAATCACGTTCAAAATCGGACAAGTTCATAGCTTGCGCGGTTCTTTTCGCCCCATTTTCGCGAAGCCCAGTCTTACCATCGCAAACGAGCTTCAAGTGCGAACCAGAAGCAAACCCCGCCAATTTCGCAAATTCACGCCACGTAAACGCAGAACAGCGCTTCCGTTCGTGGTAATATTCCAACAAATATTCGCGATAATCTTTGTATTCGGTAATAGGCTTCATGATAGTAAAAATAAAAATTTGTACCGAACAACACAATAGCACTTTAAAAACAAAAATGGCGTTTTTAAGCAAATTTCAACAATTTCAAAATTCAATCTAAAAAATTTTAAAAATTTAAAACAAAAATAAGTTTTTATAAAACAAAGAAGCCCTGGAAGGGATCCCCCCCATCCAGAGCTAAAATTACAAGTCTGCGCTTTTAGTTTTCACTTATCAATTCTTGCCATTTCTTCCGTTTCAACCTTAGTCCAAATTCCATCGCCCTGATACACAAAAGACACAATCTCACCCGTAGGATTCATGCCGGCCTGGAATACGTTTATCGAATTCTGCTTAACACAAGTGTCACCCACAGCCACGCCAGCTGTATCACAAGTGAGGCTAATATCGCCTTCAACCCAAGAGTCTTTTTGACACTTATAATACGACATATGCCCATACTTGGAATTTCCGCTCCACAGCGATAAAACACGACCATCATTCTCAACATTGCAATCTTCCGCATAAACTTCATCGCCAATAACAGGAATCGGTTCACTGCAAACATCCTTCAGCACTTCACCTGATTGTTCCACCAAAAAATGCATTTTGGCACCTTTAGTCACATAATCACACTTCAATTCAACTTGTACGCTATCACCAGATTTTTCCGATGACGATGACAGTTCAATCAAAGGTGCAGAGCTACTTGAAAGTTCCAATTCACTTGATGACGACGGCTGTTCAATCAAAGGCGAAGTTGTATTTTCATCACCGCAAGCCGTAAGCGAAACCATTGACAATGCAGCCATTGCTGCGATTGCAGAAAAAAAAATTCTATTAAACATGTTCATAATCCCATTCTTTAGTCATTTAAACCAACAGATCTTTCTGCAACAACTTCCCATTTACCCAACGATTTTTCAGAATCATATTTGCATTGGTAGTCAAGCAATCGTTTTTGCCAAGGCATATCACCACTAACTATAGGACCAGCATCAACAACAACTTTTTCCCCGTCATTCGATTCATTGCAAGCTTCCGTAGGGCTTGCCAAGGTTGACCTTTTATAGCGAGCATCAACCACAACAGCGCCAGGTTTCCAACTATATTTGCATGTATTTTTATTGCAAAAATCGGTAGTTTGCACATTCTCGCACCTATAAATCAAACCATTTCCTAGTTCATATTCAGAGCCAAGATTTTCTTCGGTACACTCAACTTCCTGGAATCTGCTATCATTTTGTAAATCTTCATCCGTCTCCAAAGTCCAGGTACCATTCGAGCGATATCGGTAATGATTCTCGGCCTCACAGTAAGCAGAGGTTTTTGCGGCACCATAGCCATATACTCCACTACGAAGTATTAAGGTAACTCCATTAACGCAACGTTCCAGCGCACCTTCAGCACGGTCGCCCACCGAGGCATTTTTGGGCAAATCCAAAACATCATATTCTTCATCACTCAAGCCCTCTTTTCGAGGATCCGTAAATTGTTGAGGAACCATAACGGCAAGGAACCATTTACCCCAGACACAGTAATAATAATCCGCACCCGATTTTTTATACAGTTTACTAGAATGATACTCTGTCGGGCACAGACCAAATGTTGAATCAGCGTTAGACTCCCTCCAACCTCCATCAACATACAGATAATCCTTTAAATAGCCGTCATCATTTTTATACGAGCACTCATCACCGTCAACAGGATGAGGCTTAGTAGCACTGCACTTTACATCAGCTTCGGTCAATTCTCTATCAGAAGGATTCTCTTCTGACGACGAAGACGATTCTACCGATGACGAAGGTGCGGAACTGCTAGACAGCACCAATTCACTCGAAGACGACTCTGCCTCAACAGAAGGCGTCGAGCTGCTTGAAAGTTCAGATTCTTCCGGAACATTGGTGATATCTGAATTTTCATCACCGCAAGCAGTGAGTGTAAGCATTGAGATTGCAGCCATTGCTGCTATTGCACAAACATGATTCCTTTTGAACATAAGCTCATCTCCAGCATAATGCAAAAAATAATTTATAATAAAATTAACCAATTAAACGCGCAAAAACACATTCGAACTTTTTTGTAAGCAAAAAGTTCTTACATACCGCAACTTCTTATAAAATAAAAACACGCCCCAAACAACGCAACATTATTTTAAAAACAAAAATGGCGTTTTTGATCAAATTTCGGCAATTACAAAATTCAATAAAAAAAAATTTCAAAAAATAAAACAAAAACAAGTTTCTATAAAACAAAGAAGCCCTGGAAGGGTTTCATCCAGAGCTAAAATTACAATTCTGCGCGGTTAGTTTTCACTTAGCAATTCTTGCCATTTCTTCCGTTTCGACCTTAGCCCAAACGCCTTCGCCCTGATACACAAAAGACACTACCGCACCCGTAGGGTACATCCCTGCCAGAAAGATGTTTATCGAATATTGCTTAACACAAGTGTCGCCCACAGCCACGCCGGCAGTATCACAAGTGAGGCTAATATCACCTTTAACCCAAGAGTCTTTTTGACACTTGTAATGAGTCATGTACCCATACTTGGGATTTCCGTTCCACAGCGACAAGACACGGCCATTGTTCTCTTCATTACAATCTTCTGCATAAACGCCATCGCCAATAACAGTCAATGGTTCGCTGCAAGCATCCTTCAACCTATCACCTTCATTTTTCACCCAAAACCGTGTAATCGCGCCTTCGGTTAAAGGTTCGCACTGATTAACGGCTCCGCCAGATGACGATTCCGGCTCTACCGAAAGCGTCGAGCTGCTCGAAAGTCCCGGCTCTTCCGTAGCACCGACAATATTTGTATCTTCGTCACCGCAAGCCGTGAGCGACACCATCGAGAACGCAGCCATCGCTGCTATTGGAGAAATTTTATTATACGTTTTCATATTTCCTTTATTCAATCCACTTTTCACATCATGTAAACGTGGTTAAAACATTTTACTTTTTTCAGCCCTGTGAAAGACATAGCCAGCCAATTTGTTATTTCCAACATCTTCATCGGAATACCAAATGCATCTATAAGCCTCACCGGGTTTGCCCGGTTGTGACGGGACTTCAAAAACTGCGTCCATTCTTTCTTTAGAACATTCAGGTACTTGGAAACGGCTATCATTTAATCGATCTTCGTCCGTCTCTAATGTCCAAGAACCATTTTCGCGATATCGATAATAATTTCGAGGTTCGCAGTCATCATAACGCTTATGCATCCTGCAGTTACTAATATAAGAATCAGCTTGTTCACTATTGCATAAAAAATAAGAAAACTCTTTGTGATAAACACAATCTTCCAGCAAGCCAGCCGCACGGTCACCCACCGAAGCATTTTGAGGCAATTCCAAGACATCATACTCTTCGTCTGTCAAGTTATCTTTTCTAGGGTCCAAATACTGCTGCGGCATCATCCCCTCAGCCAATACCCATTCTCCTAAATAACACTTATAAACCTTTTCACCCGACTTACTGAAAAGGCGATTAAAGAAATACTCAGTCGGGCACGGGCCTAATTCAGATTTAGGTTCAAACTTTTCCCATACCATTTTCTCCACATCCGTATTTGGATTATACACGCTTAAATAGTTCTGCTTTCCTTCAAGCGTTTCAAATGAGCATACATCCCCAGCAGGGGCCGCGCTTACAATTTCACTATCAGAATACTTTACCGCACAATAATATTCAGCCTCTTTTATCTGGAACCACTCATAAACCATGGGGTCCTCGTCGGGATGCTTCATCGCCTTGTCTTCGGAAAAACCACCCAAGCACATATAGTACTCCGATTTTTGGAACGACTTGTCCCCATAAGTAAGCTTCTGCTTAGAGTTTTCATTTTCAGCAGTACATGGTGCTTTATGAGCAATATCATAAAACGTTTCAAAGACACCATCACCCATATAAACATACTCATTCTCAATGATGCCATCACCACACGAAGCCTTGAAGCCACACACAGGGTCATGTTCTTTCCGTACGCAAACAGAACCAACAGTCAATCCCTCTTCATCACAATCACGCGGTTTGGAGACTTTCGCCGATGATGACGACAGTTCACTCGAAGACGACGACCCCGGCTCAACCGAAAGCATAGAACTACTTGAAAGTTCGGATTCATCCGGAACATTGGTGATCTTTAGACTCTCATCGCTGCAAGCCGTGAGCGAAACCATCGAAATTGCAGCCATCGCTGCAATCGCACAAACATGATTCCCATTAAACATAAACACATCTCCAGTGTAATGTCAAAAATTAATTTGCAACAAAATACTTAATCAAGTGCGTAAAAAACATTCGTTTTTTATATGTAATAAAAAAACTCTTACACATTGCACTCATTTCTTTTCGTAATGATTAAAGATATATTCGACAGGTTCAGCATAACCAGAAACGCATTGGTAAACCGCACCGGGTTCATCATTACGCGGCAGCGAATACCTCTTTTCGCCTTCTGTTTCTGCATTACAGCCTAAGTGGTCAGAAGATAAATAGTCCTCAAATTCACTCCGCGTTTCCAAGGTCCAAGAACCATTTTCACGATAGCGGTAATAATTTCGAGACAAGCAATAATCATACACACCCCAACCACCTATCGTATAAAGTTCTTTATCATACCAGCAAGTTTCCAGCAGACCACCCACACGGTCGCCAACCTTAGCGTCTTTAGGCAAATCCAGGATATCGTATTGCATATCCGTCAAGCCTTCTTTTCGAGGATCCGTATATTGATTTGGCACAACATTCGACTGTTTCCATTGCCCAGCACGGCAATAGTAATTCACCCAACCGGATTCACGTAATTTGGGCTGGTTATATTCGTCAACTTTACAATCAAATTCTGAACCTTCCCCACAAGAGACAAAATAAGTTTTATAAATCACCGGACAAAAACCTAATTCAGGATCATAGCCAGACTTCACCCAACCGCCATTCATCCACATGCCATTGACCAAGATTGCTCCATCATCGTATTTATAGTAAACCATTTTTCCATCTATTTCAATCGAGCAAGTTCCACTAACTGAGACAGAATCCTCTGCACAGTAAAAAGTAGGTTCATCTATTTCAGTCCACTTATTCTCTGAACATTTGTAATAAACAGCCAAAGTATTATCATCACTACCATAAACGAGTTTTTCCTTATCACCTTCGTTCTCGGCAGTACACTCCTTGGTCATCTTGGCTAGGCCATCAAAGTCCTCCCAAACGCCGTTGCCGGCATAAATAAATACATATGACGAGTATGAATACGCCCCATTAGAATAAAAAAAGCCATTTTTGCGATCTCTTTTACAAATCGCCCCCACAGTGACTCCTGTAGTATCGCAAGTTGCGGAAATGTCCGTTTCATTCCAGGAGCCTTGCTCGCATTTATAGAAGCGATCGTAGCCATACTTGTCACCTCCAAGAAATAACTTTTCAACACGGCCTTCACTTTCAGTATTACATACAGGGAAATCAACCGTCATGACGCCGCCTGCATATGGAATTGCAACAGGCACAAGCGAATCCGATTGACTGGACAAAGCTAAGCCATCGCCGGAAGCATCCGTAGGCAACACGGGTTCTGCCAAAGAACGGGGATTACCCACCGCATCATCGCTGCAAGCAGTGAGCGAAACCAACGACAAGCAGGCAAGCACGAGCCATACACAAGAAAAATCTTTTTTGAACATGTCAGCATCTCCTATAAAAGTTCAAACCGCTATATTATCAAACTATAAAAACCCAAGTAAACTATAAATGCTTAGAAAAGTCATGCAAGAATAAAATAAGCATTTAAACACGCAAAATCAGCCCAAACAGGACCACTCATTCATCAGCCGTTCCAGACACGTATTCTGAGGTTACAAAAAAGCAAGGAACAAACAGTTTTATCCATCCCCAAAGGATAAAAAACGCCAGATTAGGGATATTTCACCCCAAAGACCTACAGCAAACATAAAACTTAAGGCATCAGTCCCTCTGTAAACATTTTTTTCTTTTCATTTCACCCTTAATAAAATATTTTTAAGTCGTTGAACCTCCACGTTTTATTATTATTTGACCATGCTTTTAAGAAAATCTTGCTTACTCGCGTCTCTGATCTTGGCCCTCTCCACAGGCACTTTCGCTCAAAGTTCCGATGACGACGAATGGGTTTCAGTCGATTCGCCCAGCCCGGCCTCCAGTAGCGATTCCAACGGTTCATATGACGGCTCTAACGATAGCGAATTTGCAAACGACGAAGATTACGCTAGCGCATACGCAAGATACAAGACCCAGACGACATCGCGTTCCGAAATCAGCAAACAGCGAAGCGAAGGGTTTTCGCAGTCTGTTTTCCTCGGAGCTCGTGTGCAGGGCGGTTTCAACACGTTCCTCGGTTCAAACTCTGAAGGCTGGGGCGCAGGCTGGAACGCCGGTGCCGGTCTTATAATCAAGATTTCGATGTTCACAAAGAACTTCAGCCTCGTTCCGGAACTCACGTTCAACTATCGCCAGTACAATTACGAAAAGGACATGGGCGTTTACACCAACAAGGGCAAGCTGAACATCATGTTGTTCGAACTCCCGATTATGTTCCGCTACACGTTCGAGCAATACGACCTTTTTGCAGCAGCCGGCTTGCATCTCGGACTTAAACTGATGGGCGATACGGAATTCAGTTCCGAAGCCAACGGCGGTGTATTCACAGGAAACTCCGAAAAAAGCACGAACACATACGTTTCAACAAATATGGAAGTGGGAGTCGCCATCGAAGGCGGCTACATGCTCACAAGAAGCGTTCACTTGAACCTTCGCGTTGTGCAGAGTTTCACAAACCTCCTGAATCAGGGATTGACCGTAGAACCGTCCTTCACAAATTCAACGCTTCTGACGTTCTATACGAACGTTGGCATATCATTCCTGTTCTAATGGGTTAGTCATTAGTCCATAGTCATTGGTCAGCAGTTATTAAAAAGTTAAAAGGAAGCGCCGAACGCTTCCTTTTGTTTTACACTCCCGTCATGCCCGATTTAATCGGGCATCACCATTTCATGAATAAAGAAAGCCCGCAACCCCGTCATGTTGAGTCCGCTGGGCGAAACATCCAGTAATGTTTCACAACGGGAAAGGAACACAAACGCGGCATGAACTGCCGCGATTTTTGTATTGAAACATGACGAGACGAGATGTGCCGCGAGCGCGCCCTACTTTCTGCGGATTCTCGGAATTTCCTTCTGGATGAGGAGTTTCTCGATCGGAGCAAATTCTTCGTGCGGCTTGATTGCTTCCTTGTAGAGCACATCGGCAAGCGTCGGATTGTGCGCGAGGAACGCAATCAGAATTGCGTTGCGCAGGAAGAATTCATCCATTGCAGCGACTTCGTACTTCTCGTAGAAATTCGCGACATATTCTGCAGCGAGTCTGTAATTCTTAGTGCGGGCCGCTTCCATGATGTTGAATTCATCGACAAACGATTCCGGCAACACGCCCGCATTCACGAGCTTGCGAACCTTGACATAAACCTTATTCGTGTCACGCGCTTCCATCGGGATGCCACGCATCCATTCCACATATTCCTCGCGGAACTTTTTCCAATCCGGGGAAGATTCATCCACCTTGAATTTCGGACGCACAAGGCTATCCACTGCCGTCGCTGAATCGACAGAATTTTCCGAAACTGCCGCAGAAGTGACTACAGCGACATCTGCAAGAATTTTAGATACAGCAGCCGCAGAATCGTCAGCATTCGCGGCATTCATCGCCAAAACGAAATCAACGTAATCGAACGCATTCTTGCGTTTATTCACTTCTTTAAGATACGCCAATAGCGCACGTTCGCGATACTTGTCCGTACCCGCCTTGAGCATGGACTGCACCTTTATCGGGCGACGCAGCACATAATCCGCCGAGTCCAAATATTCCGGCCAGCAAATTTCGCAGCTGTCGAACACCTGCACAATGCGAGCATTCGAATGCACGAAGCGAGCCTCTTCTGCCTTGTTATCGACAATCGGAATAAACGTGCTATTCGGTTCCACGCCATCCAAAAGTGACGTAATCATCTTCGACGTAAAGAGGAAATTCTGTTCGCCAAAGAAATCCGGTTCGCGATGGATGCGCTTGAATTCCTTCACGAGCGTTGAATCCGTGCTGAAGCGCCCAATTGCACGCTGCATCACCGGTTCGTCACTAGCGACTATGATAATGTCCGGTTCCTCAGGAGCCTTGTACAAGCTCACGTACGGGAACGCGACATCAAGAGCCTTCAAAATGTTGAGGAACAGCAAGTCATTGAATTCATACGTCTGGATCCATTGCACCCAAAGTCCGCCCGGTTTCATGTAGCGGCGCATCTTGGTATAAAATTCATGGCTGAACAAGCTCGCGACACCGCTCACCCACGGGTTACTCGGTACGCTGATCATCAAGTCGTACTTGCGGCGGTTCGTCAGGAAGAACGTCTGCGCGTCATCAATGAAAATGTGGACGCGCGGATCATCGTAACCGCGAGCGTTCCACGGATAAAATCCGCGAGCGAGGTTCATCATTTCTTCTTCGATTTCCACGCAGTCAAAATCACGCACCAGCGGGTCTGCGAGCAAGTAATGCGCACCCATGCCGCTGCCAAAACCGACCATTGCCGCATCGTAAGGTTTGTCCTTCATCGCCATCGGCATAAATGCAGTCGCCGCCTGCGTGAGTTCATCGCCTTCAATCGGGCGTTCACGATTTTTACTCATGCTCGCATCGGCCTTACCGTTCGTCTTCACGTAATAATGCACGTCGGATTCGTGGAAGCTGATCGTTGCCGTCTTGCCGTCACGCACCACAATCTTTTCGTCTGGATGCAAATTCTTGTAAGCGCGGAAGGCGCCCGACGTAATCATGTGCGGATCAAAATTCACAAAGAACGAAGGCAAAATCATCACCGCCGTCATCACGTAAAAGAGCACACTATAACGGAACTTTTTGCGATAAACAACAAGCAAGATAAAGCCAATCATAAAGTCGAGCACAGCAGCAAGTACAAGCGAACCCTTGAGCTGCAAAAGCGGCAACAGCAAAAGTCCACCGCCAGCAGAACCGAGAATCGAGCCCACCGTATTCCAGCCGTAAACCTTTCCAATCGGGGCTTCGCTCTTGAACGCACGCGTCAAAATCAGCGTAATCAGCGGAAGCGTCATACCCGCAAAGAAGCTCGTCGGCACCATCCACAAAATCGAAAGCGCATACTTGAAAATGCTCCAGCAAACGTAACCGTCGTTCGTCGTATTGAAAATCTGGTTCGCAATATTCATGCCTTCCCAGAATGGTTTGTAGAAATACAACGTGCAAAGCGCAAAGAATCCCATGAAAATCTGTGCGAGCGAAAGCACCACGAGCGAGTCCATCTTCAACAGCTTTCCGCTCACGGCACTGCCAATCGCAAGTCCTAAAATGAACGCCGAAAGCATCTGGTCAAAGCTGTGGCTCGACGAACCCATCAACAGCGAGAGCAAACGAATCCAGACAATTTCATAGACAAACGAAGTAAGTCCCGTAATCCCTGCAATCCAGAACCACATGTTCTTCGGCGGCATCGCAAGTTTGTGTTCCGCCACATAATCTTCGTTGAGCGGTTCCGCGCGCATTTCGCGAACACTCGCCGCATCCCCACCTGCCGTTGCGAGCGCCTCAGCCCCCTCTTCTTCAAGTTCTTCTTCATGCGTCGAAGGCGCCGTATAGCCGATATAACAGAACACCGCCGCCAGCAAAAAGTTTATCGAAGCCGCCACGCAAAGCGTCGCATGGTTACCCAACACAGGAATAAGCGTATAGCTTGTGAACAAAATACCAATTGCACTGCCGAGGCTGTTCGTAAAGTAAAGCATCGGGAGCGAGACTTCGGCACCGCTCTTTCGCATAAGACCCGCCGCAATAAACGGGAACGTCATGCCCACCGCAATTGCAATCGGAAGCGTTGAACCCGTCGCGAGCACCACCTTCAGAATTTCCGCTCCGCGCGAACTCAACCCCGCCACAAAATTCGAATCGTAAAAGTAATCCGTAATCCAAATGTACATCGGGTGGTAAATCAACCCGCCAATGCCAATTGCAAGCTCCACCGCCGCATACCCGAGCAGCGGACGCTTCACGCGCTCCACAAGCTTGCCCGCGACAAAACTGCCGATCGCAAGCCCGCCCATGTAAATGCAGAGCGTGAGCACTTGACCATAGCTCGAATGTCCGAGGAAAAGTTTAAGGTACCTGGCCCACGACCCCTCGTAAATGAGACCCGCAAAACCAGAGAGAGCAAAAAGCGCGTAA
>Ga0310695_10001835_pt1 | contig 47688 bp, 25 predicted proteins | sample RumenRJG_04DNA_FD_203882 | JGI IMG/M metagenome (GOLD analysis project Ga0310695, IMG submission 203882) | Bovine rumen microbial communities from Lethbridge, Alberta, Canada - RJG_04 (v2) (version 2) | ecosystem: Host-associated > Mammals > Digestive system > Stomach > Rumen | place: Canada... | reverse complement strand
GTCTGGTTCAGAGCGCCCTTGGCAGCCTTAGGCATATAGTACTGGTAGTACTCGAAGGGCACGCCACCCCAGATAGACTTACGAGAAGTGTAGCTACGGGTACAGTTGGTTGACATGGCAGAGTCGTTGAGCGACTGATCCGTGTTGAACGTACGACTGAAGACAGTACCCTCGACGATAGCCAGACGGGCGTTGGTATAAGCCATTGAGTCGCGATCCTGCAGTTTCTCAGGATAGTCGAAATAAGGCTGATACTCCTCGATGAGCTGTTTCCACACCGCATTGGTAGGAGCCACCATCACATAGTCACTATCCTCAGAGTTGATCAGGCCCACATAGCTGTAGAGCTCGTTGCGCTGTGCGAACACAGAGTCCAGATACTGCGTCTTACCGTTGACGATACTACCGGTAACACTCTGGTTGGGCAGAAACACCTTATAATAGAAATGACTATTATACATGAAGCTGCGGATGCTGTCGTAGTCAGCGTCCTTGCGGAAAGCCTCGAACACGTTGGGTTCGAATGCCAGTTTCTTATCCATGGTGAAGAGCACACCATTGCTGTAGAGCTGGTTGATGTTGGTCATCTTCACGCCATTGATAGTCGTATCAGGATTAACGATAGCATACTTACCGTTCATCAGCACCATGGTATCGGTGCGCATGTTGGTGAACGAGTGGTTATAGAGCGCCATGTGGTTCTGAATGAACTCTTTGACAACCGTATTGTTCTCGGGCAGCACCTTTTCGGCCTGAGCCTTGTACTCTGCAATCAGCGCGTCGGCCTCGGCAGCAGAGAAGTCGTCGTTGGTAGGTACAAACACCGTGAACACCTGGCTACCATTCAGACGGTCCACATAATCACATCCCTCGATGAGCTTAGCGAAGTTGCTCATGTTAGGATTACTCTTGATGGCAGACCAGATGGTACCCTCGTGGACGCCGTTCTCACCGCCACCCAGGCTGTCGTAGTGGTCGTCCCAAGTATCGGTGCAGCCAGCCAGTGCTGCGGCGATACCGCAGCACATCAGGCTTCCACATAATATTTTATTTATCTTGGTAATCATAATTTTCAGTTTTCAATTATCAATTATCAATTGTCAATTATCAATTGTCAATTAAAGGTCATCCTCCATAGCGCCCTCACCATCGACAGCATATACCGACTTTGGCACCATTTCGAAGAAGTCGAACATAAACTCATTGTTATTACCCTTACCATCGCTGGCCACACGGAAACGGATGTAGTGATCCTTGGTGGCGTCGATGTCAGTCTGGCAGAGAATACGACGGTACATACCATTAGCATTTCCCAATGGGTGGTCCTTCTGACCAATGAGCTGGCTACGGCCATCGTCGTAGGCACCGAGGTTCTTCAGTACCTTCTGGTACTCAGCCTTCTCCTCGTCGGTCATCTTCATATAGGCATCATAACTCTTATAACGGTCGCCCAGGTACATATCAGTATCCAGGTTCTTGGTCATATCAAGAGGAATACCCTGAGGCTTGCCGTCGAAGTACACCTGCATGACACCACGCGTAGGAATAGCGCAGAATCCGAGACGGAACTGCCACTCACCGCTGAATGGTACAGGAGGAATACGGAAGGTCATGTCGTAGTCGCCGAAGAGGTTCCACTCGTCACCCTGCCAAGACCAGTAGTACAGGTGAGGACGACGGAGCACCAGGTGACCATCATTATTCACCGTCACACCATCCAGGTAGCCATCGGGGAAGTAACGGTTCTTACCGTTCTTAGGCTCATTACTCTCATCAGGCGTTTCATTAGGGTCATCACCCAGATAGTTACCCTCGTCGCGCATATCGTTGGTCATCACCTCGGGGAATACCGTAGAGAAGTCCATACGGATACGCATGTTCTGCACCTTGTCACGCACATCGGTAGTGAAAGCAACCAGGTCGTCCACATAGAAATAGTGACCATTCAGCGCATCGTTCTCGTATTCATCCTCCACATCCTTGATGATATAAGAACCACGGAACTGGTAGTCAGACGTCTCACCATAACGGCGGTTGAGGAAGAAGCCCTTCACCTTATCGCGGTCGTTACCACGGCAGTCGCGTCCCTGCTCATCCTTATTCATGGTCAGCATAGACACCTTCAGCATGGTGTGAGGCAGCAAGGTGGTATACCACTCGGTGGGGTTGACCAGTGTAGCATCGAAACCGAAGGGGTACTTACCATGCTCAGGAATCTCCATAGACGTGAGCTTGTTGGTACCAGGCACGTAGCGGTTCATGATATGATAGCGGATGAAACGCTTCAAGGGGTTGATACTATCCATGAGGTTCTCGAACTTCCATCCCTCCTTCAGGTCGTCGCGATGCAGTTCATCGCCAGAACCGAACACTGGGTCATAGAGCTTGACAGCCAGGTCGTAGAGCGCATGGAGGTCGCCTTTAGACGTATCGATGCCATACTCCTCGAACTTAGCACGATAGATAGAGTCGGGCTCTACGAAAGCCGTGAAGCCGTACTTCTTCTTCTCGGGCACCCAACCCACCTCAGAGTGGACGTGAGACCTGTACTTATACTTAGGCTGGTTCTTTGAGTAGGTCACATCCTCGATGAGTTCAATCTCATTACGCACGCCAGTAGCCACGAGTGCCTCGTAGAACAACTTAATATTCGGGTTATCGCGCAAGATATCAGCGATATAGCAGTTTGACTTCTCAATCACCTTGTTCACAGGCTGCACGATACCATTCTCCACAGAGTCGTTCTGGTGAATGATCTGTCCGTCGGGCAGTGTGTCGCTGAAGATGATATGCGCGTTACCCTCGATCTGGATAACCGCATTACCATTCTCGTCGACGATAGGCTTGGTAGCCAGGTAACGTCCCTGCAGGTTGTAAGTAGGCAGGAAGTCGAGCACCATCTCGAACGTAGAATACATATTCTGTACCAAGTGTGTGCGAGCGATTGTATCGCAGTCGGCCACACTCAGCGAGTCAACACAAGGGATACCCTTTGACTGCAGATACTCGTCCACAGCCTTGTTGTCGGGCAGGAAGCAAGTATATCTGCCGTAGGTAGAGAGCAGATCCATGAGGTCGGCTTTCTCAACGATATACTTGAACTCACTATACTGTTCGCGGTTGCTGATATAGTCGCTCAGCATCTCGCCCGTGAAAGTATAGAAGTACTGACTATCAGGCTCGTCAGAGCAACTGGTCATAGAGCCCGTTGCCATGAAGGCAGCCAGTGCCATCAACGCTACTTTTATATTCTTATTGATATTCATAATCTTATCGTTTAAGTGTTATGCATTATTTAGCTTTCTCGTAGCTGGAGTTCTCGCCACTGCCAAAGGCAGGATTGGCCACCAGGTTACGGTTCACCTTCATTTCCTCAATGTTGTAAGGCCAGAAGATAGCATCCATCTTCTTGAAGAAGTTCTGAGAGTACTCCTTGTTCACATCCTCGCGGTGCATCACGGCATTGATCACAGGTTCTGTGTTGCCGGCACGCATGGCGTAGCGTACAAGGTCGTACCAACGCTTACCCTCGAACATCAGTTCGCGCTGACGCTCACGCTTCACCAGGTCGGTCATGGCCGTCTTGGTAGCGTAGTTAGTACTCTTCAGCGTATCAGAAGCTGTCAGATCCTTCTTACAGATAGCACGCTTGTTGATAACGTTCACCAGTGTGAAAGCCTTCTCCATCAGCGGTTTGTTCGTGGCGCTAACCAACGAGTCCTCGCCATCGATAGGATTCAGCATCTTCTCGCAGAGAGCCTCAGCCTCCATCAGCATGATATCAGGCAAGCGGTAGATGATCCACATACTGCTGTTGTTGTTCTGAGGATACAAAGAATAGTCAGACTTAGGCGTCGAAGGAGTCTTCATGTCGATTTCGAAGCTACGAGCAGCCAACTTCATGATAGGAGAGTTGTCCTTAGTAGCGTCACAGTTCACATAGAGGCGAGCATCCAACTTGTTCTTCTGCTCAGGCTCAAAAATGACACGCTTAGAGTAGTCGGCCTCGATATCCTCTTTCAGGTACTTAGAACCAACCAGCAGGCCAGTACCGTTAGAGTGACCGTAAAGAGAAGACACAGCACCATTGGCCAGCATACCATTACCAGCTTTCTCATCATCATAGACTAGTTCAAAGACGGTCTCCTTGCTAGCACCTTCTACGAATAACTCTTCATAATAATTGCCAAAGTAAGTACCCGTCAGATTGTCGTTAACCAGAGGATAGCCATTGAGGCGAACCTCCAGGGCAGCCTTCGTATCGGCCGACAGACGATGCTTCTTCTCGTACTCATCGTTGAGTTCCTTCTTAGATTTGATGACCTCTTCTGCATAGTAAACACAAGAGTCGTAGCCAATAGGATCAACGGCACCCTTCCACAGATACATCTCGCACAACATGGCACGGATAGCATCCTGCGTGATGCGGCCAGTCTGATAGAAAGGCTGGGTCTCAGGATAGCGCTTTACAGCCTTATCCTCAACCTGGCGCAGATCACCAATCAGGTTGTCGAGCACCTCGTAGAACCGCGTTGCGGGCAGGTCCATTGTCTGGTCGTCGTCGGTGAAGGCCTCACGAGAGAAAGGCACATCGCGGAACGTACGAATCAGATAGAAATAAGAGAGAGAGCGCAGTGCTGTCACCTCAGCGATAGTAGCGTCGAGGTCACCCTGTGTAAAGGCAGGATCCTTCTCGGCCACGCCGGGAGCATATTTCAGTACCGTGTTACAACGGTTGATCACGTCGTAGAAGCCCTCCCAAGTGGTGTAGGAGTTCATAGCCGTGATATTCTCCTTTAATATATTGGAGAGGTTGATATCATTATTGATACCCTGTCCGGCCATCACATTCTCCGTTCTGGCCTCACCCCAAATCATCATACGCTTTCTGACGCCATCGTTCTGGAGAGCAGAGTAGCAACCAGCCACGACATTGTCCACGTCGGCCTTTTCATTCCAGAAGTCCTCGAATATAATCTCGTTCTGAGGTTTGATATCCAGGAAGTCTGAGCATGAAGTGAGACCGCAGACGACGCAGATTGCGCAGATTATCTTATTATAGTTCTTTTTCATAATCTTCATGTTTCTTTTTAAATCAATCTACGTTTTAGAAATCAACAGTGATACCCAGTGTATAAGAGCGTGAACGTGGTGTCTGCATGTTGTCGATAGCAGGATCCTCGCCACCGAATGCGATATCGGGGTCCACACCAGAGTACTTCGTGAGTACGAAGGGGTTGTTCACACTGGCATAGAAAGAGAGGCGGTTCAGGCCAATCCATGTCAGGTTCTTCTTATTGATAGAATAGTTGAGCTGAGCATAACTCATACGCAGGTAGCTACCATCCTCTACGAAGCGGTCGCTGATCAGCGTGTTGTAGTTGCTGTTGCCACCATACATAGCACGTGGGATAGGTGTTACGTCACCCTCCTGACGCCAGCGGTAGTTCACAGCCTGACTCTGGTTGTCGTTACCAGTCATGGCCTCAGCCTGCAGACGAGCCTTGTTGATAATCTTGTTGCCCACACGGTAGGTGAACTGTGTAGACAGACGCCACTGACCGTAGTTGAAAGAGAAACCGAAACCACCAGTCAACTTAGGCAGAGAAGAGCCCAGGTAGGTGATATCCAGTGCATTGATCTGACCATCGTGGTTCAGGTCATCGTAGATAGCGTCACCACCGTTGAAGCCGGGGAATGCACCATCGTGACCTGTATTATCAGAACGATAGTCGTACATCATACGCTTAGGCACGTTGTTACCCTCGAGAATCAGGTTGCCATCGGCACCGACAGCCACAGGAGCCGTCTTACCAGAACCTGACCACTCTCTCCACCAAGTCTGGATGTCGTCCTTGGTAGCACCGGCCTCAACCATTTCCTGAACATGGTTCTTGATGGTGAGGTAGTTGTACTGGTACACACCCTTGTACTTGAAGCCGTAGATAGCACCGAACGGGTTGTGCAGCTGCACACGACGCAAGGTCTCACCGTTGTTATAGCCGTACTTAGAGTTCTTGTTTTCCAGGATGTACTCGTCCATCTCCAGGATTTCGTTGCGGTTGTTACCGAAGTTGGCGTTCATATCCATTGAGAACTTACCAGCCTTGATCATGCGGTTTGTATTGATATGGAACTCCCAACCGGTGTTGCGCATCTTACCGTTGTTATGATAAGGTACGGTAGCGAAACCAGTATTTGAAGGAATACGGAAGCTACCCATGAGCATGTCGGATGTGGTTGACTGATAACCCTCGATAGTCAGGTTCAGACGACCATCCATGAAGCCCAGGTCGATACCGAAGTTGTAGCTGGATACCAGCTGCCACTTCAGGTCGGTCAGACGGATGTTCAGCGGTTTCATGGCAGCCATGTCGATATACTTGTCGGTAGAACCGTACTTAGAAGTAAACAGGTAGTTCTGACCAGGCTGGTTACCTACACGACCCCAGCTGGGACGGATAGCCAACATAGAGAGTGTGGGCTTCAGTTTCTGCATCCAAGGCTCGTCACTGACGATCCACTTCAGAGATACAGAGGGGAAGTAACCCCAACGGTTGCCGGGACCGAACTTAGTAGTACCGTCGGCACGTACGGTGAAGTCGGCCACGTAGCGTCCCTTATAAGCATAGTGAGCAGAGAAGGTGTAGTACATAGAGCGCCACTGGCTATAGCCAGAGCTCATGCCGTTGATGATACCACCAGCAGAGGGGCTCACGATGACACCGTTGGTAGAAGGCAGGCCGTAACCGTCGGTTGACTGAGAGCTGCTAGAACCAGAAGTCAGTTCGAAGCGTCCCATCATCATCATCGAGTGGTCCTTGTTGGCAAACGCAGGAATCAGGGTCAGCGTCTGCTTGGTGTTGAACGAAACGCTCTTTGAAGAGCTTGAGGCAGAGGTGTTCACCTTGTCCTCCCAGCGCTTGGTCACCAGTTCCTGGGGATAGAACGAATCGTTGTAGTGGTTAGAGATATTCATGTACACAGAGCTGCGCCAGTTCAACTGCCAGTGCTCGTCATCGAGGCCCAGCAGCTGGTAGTTCAAGATCAGCTCAGGGTTCATGTCGTAAACACGGCGCTGCTTCTTGGCCAGATAAGCAGAAGCCACGGGGTTCACGTAGTTACGCTGGTCGTTCTTGAACACCTCAGAACCGATATAGGTTCCACTCTGAGGCATGTTATAGTACTTGTCGGTCTCCAGACCTGTGTCAGGATCGATCTGATAGATGCTCATGTTAGGCATCTTCTTCAGGGCGATGGCCAGCAGGTCGTCAGAGTTGTCGTCGTACTTAGAGTAAGTCAGAGAGAAGTTGGTGCTTACACGGATACGCTGGCTGACATTATAGTCCAGGTTCACACGTGTAGAGAAACGGTTCATCTTCTGCTGGATGATAGTACCCGTCTCGTGGTCGTAACCGGCACCGATACGGAAGCTAGCCTTCTCACCACCACCGGTGATGGTAGCGTAGTGGTTCTGACGCAGACCCCACTGAGTGACAGCGTCGCGCCAGTCGGTATTGGCACGATACTGGCGCCAGTCGGCCAGGATAGAAGGATCGTCCACATAGTTGATCTCAGGGATAGCATACTTATTAGATGCGTTATCGTTCTGACGGGGGTTGAAGTAAGCCTCCTTCAGCATCATGGTGTAGTCGTCACCATTCAGCAGAGCATAGCCCTGAGGCTGATAAGTACCAGTGAGCTTCAGTGAGTAGGTCACCTTTGGAGCACCACGCACACCACGCTTGGTGGTCAGCTCGATAACACCGTTACCACCCTGTGAACCGTATACAGCCGTAGCGGCAGCATCCTTCAGCACAGTGATAGAAGCGATATCCTCAGGGTTGATGTTCAGCAGTTCAGCGAACTTCTCATCATTGGCACCAGCCATATCGAAGTTGTCGAGGTTCACCTCACGGATGTTACCATCCACAACGATCAGCGGGTTGGCATCGGTCAGGGTAGAGATTGACGAAGCACCACGCAGACGCATGGTAGAACCAGAACCCAGGTTACCAGAGTTACCCACGATATCCAGACCGGCGATACGTCCCTGCAGGGCCTCATCGACAGACGTGATACCCAGACCCTCGAACTCCTTCATGGAGATGGTCTGTGTGGCGTAAGAGATTTCTCGCTGAGGGATAGGCAGTGTGTTACCCTGCATACGACGCTTAGAGGTAACGGTCACCTCCTTCAGCTTAGTCTTAGACTTCATCTTCAAGACATAGGTTGTCTTGTTGATAGGCATTGTCACGGTCTCCAGACCCACGTAACTGAAACGAATCTTATCCTTAGTATTGCGGACCTTCATCGTAAAGTTACCGTTCAGGTCGGTGAGAGCCGACTCGATGATACGACCGGTAGCATCGATTTCACAGACGGTGGCACCCATCAGCGGACCCATATCGTCGCTCAGTGTACCGTGTACCGACGTGATATTCTGTGCGCTCAGTGTTGTAGACAGCAGGAGCGCGATTGTCATTATAACAGATTTCAGTATTTTCATACGTTTGTTCCTCCTATCTTATTATTCAACACCAAGTGCTTCTTTCACGATGTCACGCCAAGGTCTCTTCACACCAGGCAGAAGTACGCCGTCGATCTGATGTACCACAACGTCGCTGGCCATGAACAGAGAAGCGTTCACCTCAGAGTTCTTACCCTCGAACCAGTACTCACGGCACTGCAGGTTGTAGAGGCCGTTGCTGGTTACCACGTTGTGGGTCACACCAGCCTTGATAACCTTACCATTGGCATCCTTCACGGTGTTGTCCTTCACGGTCATAGAGTTGTTCGTGTAGTTCACCTCCAGAGGAATGAATCGACCGGTCTCCAGGTCGCGCTTCATACTCTCGAAAGACGTGTGGCTCTTATAACGAGTTACATTACCATTATCGTCGACCTCCACTTCAGGTACCATACCGATAGCCACAGAGTGGTCCTGTACGTGATAACGGATGAAGTCAGACATGATGGTAGTCAGTGTCTCAACCACCTTGGCACGGATATCAGCCTTCTTAGCCTCAGTAGCACCGTCGGGATACCAGCCCTCGGCGATACAGATGCTGTCCACCTTAGGATCGTTCTTGGTCTTCACATCAAAGTCGCCACGGTCCAGTTCCTCGTCGGTAGGCAGGATTTTCTCATCCTGCAACTGCTCGATAGCCTCATTGGTAGGCACATACACGGTGTAGTTATAGTTGTCGAGCAGACGGAGGTTCTTACTGTTCACCCATGACTGACCGGCATAGTACTTGTTGTTCAGCATGTTTGTCAGCACGTTGTTGTAGTCGTTCTCCATCATGGTGAGGAACTTTGAGAACTCAGGATGCTCCTGCAAGGTGATATATACAGACTTCTGAGAAGCGATAGGCATCATGTCGTCCACCATGTAAGAAGAACCGTTTTCCATATCGTAGCGGTCGACAGCAGCAATCTTGCGGTTGTGCTCCAACTGCCATCCGCCCTGGAACTGCAGTTGGCCGCCAACATTGGTCACTTTGATCAGGCCACCACCCTTTGTCTTGAAGTACTTATAGCCTTGGGCCACATACTTCTCAACAGTCATATTCTTGTCGGGCAGCACGATAATCAGGTAGTTCATCATGCTATCGTACAGGCGGTTTCTGAAGGTCAGCAGGCTACCGGTGTTACCAACCTCACCCAGTTTGTCGCCCTTTACGATCTCGCCATTCTCATCAACAGTAGATTTGTAGCGAACGCACTCTACCTGCTGCTTCTCCTTGTTGAAGGTGAACTCGAGGATATATGGTGTCTCGGTCTTCACATCATCCGTTGTAGCGCTGCGGCCGAAAGAGGCGGGGTCGAGCACCAACTGCATGGCATTGTTTGAAGGGAGAATCAAAGCATACTTTGAGTCCATTGACAGCAGATAGGGCTTGAAGGTACGGCCGTCGATGATGCTATAGATAATGTTCATTGTAGAGGCATGAGCCAGAGCGGGGTAAGCCACAGAGGCAAACAGGGCCGGAGTGAACACCTTACTAACCTTATAAACCACACCGTTACAGCCCATGTAGCACTGCACGATATCGTTCTTGGTGATACCCAGAGGCTCCTTGGCATCGTTGAGCACGCTGGCGAACTTAGAAGGCACGTAGGTTGAGAACGTAGGAATCATGTTCACGTTGATCAGCTCAGTAACAATAGGTGTAGGCACATTATCCAGAGTACCATACTCGTCCTGCAGAGACTTACCAGGACCGTTCCACCACTCCTGCACAGCCTGATTGGAAGGAACAATCATCATACCGGCATCATTGTGCAGCGTGTTCTGCTGGTTGTCGTCGATATACTGGTTCCATCCCGGGTCGAAGCGCAACAGCTCATCGTAAGGAATCACGGTCTTTGTGTTGGTACGCTCGTCGTTATAGACATACTTACCATTATCACTTGACGTGTCGTAGCTAGAACGGTCGATGGTCACCTTTCTGCTTCCGTTATAGTATGACTTAGCGGCATAGCGGAGCACAAACAGTGAGTCGCTGTTCTTGTAGTTTCTATTATAATCCTGCCACAATGTCTTATCGAAATAAGGCACTGCATAGCGGTCGAGCAGATGAGCCCATGTGCTCATGTCGTCGTCCTGATAGACGAGCTGAGCCATGTTGGGGCTTGACTCAATGACACGCTCCACCTTCTGGATGTAACCGTTCTTACAGGTTACGTCGTAGTCGATCTTCTTCTTCTCAGGATCGCCAGAGTTGACAACCTTCACACCATTGACCCATGCCTCGTTGATACTGGTGGCACGACGGTTGGTGAGCAGGTTCAGGTCTTCCGCAGTAATCTTGTGGTTCTGCAGGTAGGCTGGCAAAAAGTGGATCATTGGAGCTTCCGTGACATCCTTCAGGATACGGATGGCATGTCCGCCACGTTTACTGGCCCAATAAGCATTGTCTGGCATCTCGTCGGGCTGCATCACATACACCGAGTCGTAGGCAGATGCCGAAGTTGTGCGGCGCATGGTGCGTCCCCACTCAGGTGTAGAGGCATCGCCCTCAGCAGTCTCGTTGGACATCAGCTCCAGCAGATAGGCGTTGTCGATCATTGAGTTTCTCAACAACAGCTTTTTCTGAGGCAACGTGAGGTCCTCATACTGACTAACACCCCATTTGTTGTCCTTGAACCAGGCCTCATAGGCACTGTCGGCTGCAACAAACAACGTTCTTGAACCTGTGTGGCTGAGCACATCCTTCTCGCCCAGGTCATCAATAAGACGCAGCGTGTACTTGTAATTACCCTCGTCTTGCAACCGCTCATAGATAGAGTTGCCCAACCAAGAAGGCTGGCCGGTGAGAATCAGGTCGTCGTCTTTACACGACTGCATCACCGATGCTCCTATCAGCAGTGCACAGGCGGTGAAAGCTACGCTTCGTCCATGCTCTAAGATAGTGTTACACTTCATAGTTTTTTTTAAATTGTTATTTTAAGTTATTATTGTTTACTACAGTTATATTATTTGCTTTTTATATGTTGTCGCCTTACGGCGTGTGGTTTCTTATTTTGGGTAACAGCCACCTGAGGGCCGTCGGTTTGCTTTTGTTTCGCTTGTCACGCGTTGTTCGATTGTTTCGGGTCATTTTGGTTTTGGTTTTTTGGGTTATTAATAAAAACGAAGGAGTCGGAGAGGGCTTTCAGCCCCCCCCGATTCCTTATTTAGGGTATCGGAATTTTCGTTAATCGAATCATTCTTACTTCTGAATCTTTCTTACAACGACTGTGCCGTTGTCCATAGTTGTCTTACGGATGAAGAGGCCCTTGCGAGCTACGCTGACCTGACGTCCGTCGAGTGTGAAGTACTGTACCTTTGCAGGCTTGCCAATATTGATAACTGTCTCTACGCCAGTATTGTCGTTGCCATAGAAGAACAGCTTGAAGTTGTCCATGATGATCCAGTCACCGCCATTGCTGTTCTCGTGCTTGATACCGATGCGGAGTGTGCCGCCATCGAACTTGAACTTGAGCTGGTTGAGGTAGCGTCCCTGAGTAAACATCTCTACAGAAGATACCATGTTGCCAGGACCAGACTCGCCTGCCTCAGCGTCGAAGCCGGCAGCGTGCTTCATCACTTCTGTTACATCCAGAGTGTCACCATCAACTACAGTAGCATAGAGGAATGCAGGTGTTGTATCGCTGACACGCTCGAAGGCGTTCATCTGCAGGCAGTAGTTACCAGCGGGGAATACAACGCTACCAACAGAGGTGATGTCCTGATACATATCGAATGTCTTCTCGTAGAACTCCAGGGCAAGAGCACCCTTCTGAGTGTCGTCGTTACCGAAGTTGTAACCAGAGGTACCCTGCCAGCCCTCGATAGAGTTGGTCTCTACGCCATCCTTAATCTTAGAGAATCCAGGTGTCTGGATGAATGCGGTAAGGTCAGTACCCTGGGCAGAACCCTGAGCATAGTCAGCAGGCAGCTGAACCTTGATTCTCATCTCACGGAGCTCCAGCTTCTTGGCCTCAATATCCTCAGCATCATAAGCGCATACGTTCAGGTTCTCCAGGATGGTACCACCCAGCTGCAGAGCAGCAGTAGCATCAACGCCATTATTCTCAAGATTCTGAGCGAACTGCATGAAGTCCTCAATGAAGTCATTGAATTGCTTGCAAGTGGTCTTACCCTCATTCACATCATCGATAGCCTTCTGCAGCTTGTCGATAGCCTCGAGCATAGCGTCACCATCTTCGCCAGCCAACAGAGTCTCAGCAGCAGAAACCTCAGCTGCAAGGTTGGCCTTAGCAGTCTTTGTAGTTACCACATCCTGGTACTTCTTAGCCTCAGTAATCTTTTCCTCAAGCTGTGGCTTCACGATGTCAACACCATTACCAAGGTAGGTCAGTTTGAAGTTGTCGAAGATAGGCCAGAACTTAGCCTCGGGAGTACCCTTCACGCCAATACGTGTAACTGTATTGGGCTCAGATACCATGCAGATAGTCTCCTGCAAGTAACCACCGTCAGCGAAAGCAGCTGATGCAGCAATCATATTGTCAGGATAAGCATTCTCGTCATTCTCATACAGATAGGTAGCTTTTTCAATTGCATCATAGAATGCCTTTGGTTTTGGATAGCTAAACCAGTTGACAAGACCGGTCTTAGAATCATTCATATAGAGATAGATGGGCACACCTGCCTCGAACAGTTCATAAGACTGTTCTCTGTTTTGGATAGCAGGATTGTTCTTCTTGTCATCGCCACCATCCAAGTAGCGAACATAACCGTTAACCTCCAGCTTATACAGACCTACAGGCAGGTTGCTTACCTCCTGGTAAACATCGAAGTTGGTGCTGTGCCATGCCTCAAAGCAGTGGTTGTCATCGTTACCACCCAGTACAACGTTACCACCGCCCTTAGAAACAACGGTCCATCCCTTTGTGCCGTCCTCGAAACCAGGATTAACCAGGAACTTGGTTACGTCGGTACCAGGCTTCAGGCCTTCCTTCACCTCAGTAAATACGGCATCAATCAGGGTATTGATAGTAGCGATGATATCCTCCAGCTGCTTGTTAGTCAGGTCGCATTCACCAGTCTTGGTCTTAGCATCAAGGAATGCCTTGACACTCATGGGAATCAGAGGATTGCCATCTTCATCGGTACCCTCATCCAGATAGTCACCAAGGTTGTAGGCTGCATCGTAGAGATCGTATTCTACGCTGACACCATGACCCTCGTCATACTTAGTCTGCAGGTCGGCCCACAACTGAGCATTCTTTGCAATAGAGTCGCTGGCAGCCGTGATAGCCTTCATAGCGGCAACAGCCTCAGCCTTGTTGGTTGCTGTAGCACTGAAAGCAGCATTGTAAGCATTCAGATACTGCTCTGAAGCCACTGTACCTGAATAGTCAGTCTTAGGAGACTGTGAAATCCAGTACTGATAAGCCTCAGCAGACTTACCATAGTAAGACAGCTTGAAGTTATCGAATACCACCCAGTCAGTACCAGAGATCTTCTGATCCTTGCTAACACCCAGACGTACCTTACCATCCTCAACGGCGAAGAACAACTTGTTCTTATAAAAACCGTCCTCAAAGTACAGACGACCTGTAGAAGGATTGCTAGGAATATAATATGTAACACCATCATGCTCGCCACTCTGCTCTGCATTAGGAGTCTCAAAATATGTTCTGGTTTCATCACCAGCGATAGGTGCTGTATTCATGGCATCCCATGCATTCTGAATCTCAGTTGTCAGGGTATCGCCATCGGCATGAACGTACAACTTTGCCACATAGTTGGCATGATTTGCATGATCCTCCCAAGAGCCACGGAAGAAGGCATTAGCTTCCAGTGTGTAAACACCAGTAGGCATGTTGCTGATTTCCTGATAGGTGTCGAAAGTCTTGTCGTAATGCTCTGCAACATTAGCAGCGGCGTGGTTGCCATCGCCCTTCATGTTAGGAGCAGTACCCTTCCAACCGGTAGAAGAAGCGTCATCGAAATTAGGATTCACGATTACGCCAGTCATATCAGAAGGCTTCTCAACAGAAGCATCGCCACCCAAAGCTTCATTGATCTTGGTCTGAACAGAAGTAATAGCAGCCTTCAGCTCATCAACGGTAGCAGCCTCATTCTCATAGACAGCCACCTCAGCAGCCACGTCGATATTCTTCTCCTTGGCAGACTTAATGTAAGTCAGCAGTTCTGCAGCCTGGTTATACGCATCCTTCATGGGTTCCCATGCAGCTAACCACGCGTTATAGGTCTCTTCTGTAACGAAGACCCAGTCAGCACCGGCTCCCTCTGCAGCGGGATCAACGAAATACAGACGCGTATCATCGCTGCCATTCCAGCCCAGATACTTACCCTCTGCATTTGCCTTACCATCTGCAGACTCTGAAACGAGGTAATTATTTGAGATACGATATGCGCCCTCAGGCTGTTCTACTACTTCCCAGAAACGATAGGTCTCGGTAGCGTTATCTACCCAGATAGCCAGACCATCAGCGGTAGAGAAGGTGCTCAACCATGCCTTCTTCGTCTCTACGGAATCAGTAAATTCATAAGAACCGGGGAAAGTTTCCATTTGGTCAACAACAAACTTCACCTTGTAACCGTGGTCAGCTACACTGGCACGTGTATTCCAGTCGTTAGCTCCAACGAAGAACAGACGAGCTTTCGTGTTGAATAAATAGTACGTCACATCGGCCTGGAACTTCTCGGCCTTTGCGACATTTGGGCGCTGGCGAACGCCGTTCACCAGTTCCGCATTAGCAGTAGTCCATGCCATCACTAGCACAGAACCCACTACGAATAGTTTTTTCAGATTCATCATAAGTTTTAGTTTAAATTAAATAAAAATATTTTTTTAGTCAGTAAAAATGTAGGTTTCCAACTCATTAATATCACCTTTCACGCGTACATTATATATAATATAAGCATAGAGAGCAGTAACTGCCTTGGCGAAAATCGCTGCAAATATAAGCAAAAAATTAATAACTCGTATCAAAAATTCGTGTTTTTTTTGATTAAAATCAGAAAAAGGTGTTATTTAACACTTCTGTTTCATAAAATGAATCAAATAGAAAAATAAAAAGCAACATGAGACAAAAACATAAGCTCTTTAAGAGAGACGTCGTTTCTCGACAAGAGAGACGTCGTTTCTCTGCAAGAGAAAGGTCGTCTCTCTTAACCAGAGCAAAATATTTTCCTAACTAGAGAAAATTATTTCTCTAACTAGGGAGTAAAAAAAAGACCCCGTCAAACTGGTTGACGAGGTCCTTGATTTTATATCGAATTTCCGATTAGAAATCCATGTGATCCAGTGTGTCGCTGAAGTCCTTTGGCTCCTTGTTCTCAGCGGGGTCGCGATAAGCCTCACCCTCCTTCTGCTCAGGACGGGGACGACGCATTCCCGATTCTGACGAATCGCCTACCCGTTGCCTTTCACCACGCTCAGGACGCTCGCGACGGTCACGACGCTCACCACGGTCACGACGCTCGCCACGCTCGCCACGCTCGCCACGCTCAGGGCGCTCACGGCGCTCACCACGGGCAGGACGCTCTACGTAGTCAGCGGGCTTCTCGATCAGCACGCGGTGTGAGAGCTTGTACTTACCAGTCTTAGGATCGATCTCGAGGAGCTTCACCTGGATGTGGTCGCCCTCCTTGATACCAGCCTCCTCAACAGTCTCGAGGCGCTTCCAGTCGATCTCAGAGATATGGAGCAGACCATCCTTACCAGGCATGATCTCTACGAAGCAGCCATAAGGCATGATGCTGCGAACCACACCATCGTAAACCTCGCCTACCTCGGGGATAGCCACGATAGCCTTGATCTTAGCCAGGGCTGCGTCGATGCTCTCCTTGTCGGGACCAGATACCTGTACCTTACCAACACCGTCGGTCTCGTCGATGGTGATAGTGGTCTTGGTATCCTCCTGCATCTGCTGGATAATCTTACCGCCAGGGCCGATGACAGCACCGATGAACTCCTTAGGAATCTCGATCTGGACGATACGGGGAACCTGAGGCTTGAACTCGGCACGTGGCTCAGCGATGGTATCGGTGAGGCACTTCAGGATGTGCTCACGACCAGCCTTAGCCTGCATCAGAGCCTTCTCGAGGATGTCGAAGCTCAGACCGTCGCACTTGATATCCATCTGGGTAGCTGTCAGACCGTCCTTTGTACCGGTGGTCTTGAAGTCCATATCACCCAGGTGGTCCTCGTCACCGAGGATATCGCTCAATACAGCGTACTTGTCTTCTCCAGGATTCTTGATCAGACCCATGGCGATACCGGAAACGGGCTTCTTCATGGGCACACCAGCGTCCATCAGGGCGAGGGTACCGGCACAAACGGTTGCCATTGATGAAGAACCGTTTGACTCGAGGATCTGAGAAACCAGACGCACTGTGTAAGGGAAGTCCTCAGGAATCTGACCCTTCAGACCGCGCCAAGCCAGGTGTCCATGACCAATCTCACGACGGCCTACGCCGCGCTGGGCCTTAGCCTCACCAGTACAGAATGGGGGGAAGTTATAGTGGAGAAGGAAGCGCTGATAGCTCTTGTCGAGCACATCGTCAACCATCTTCTCATCGAGCTTGGTACCCAGCGTACAGGTAGAGAGTGACTGTGTCTCACCACGGGTGAAGATAGCACTTCCGTGAGGCATGGGCAGGGGAGATACCTCGCACCAGATGGGGCGGATCTCATCGGTCTTACGGCCATCCAGACGGATACCCTCGTCGAGGATACAACGGCGCATAGCGTCGCGCTCTACATCGTGGTAGTAGCGGTCCATCATAGCGCTGTACTCATCGTCGCTGATTTCACCCTTGGCATCCTCAGCCAGCTCAGCACGCTCAGCGAAGAACTTCTCCTTGAAGTCCTCGAGAATCTTCTCGAAGGCATCAGCACGATCCTGCTTGGGCAGAGCCTGCTTGGTGATATCGTATGCGGGCTGGTACAATTCTTTATTCATGCGTGCGCGGAGGTCCTCGTCGTTAACCTCGTGGTTGTACTCGCGCTTCACGTCCTTACCGAGCTCCTTGCTCAGCTCCTTCTGGAGTTCGCACATGGGCTTGATGGCATCCATAGCGGCCTTGAGGGCACCCAGCAGATCCTGCTCAGACACCTCTTTCATCTCACCTTCCACCATCATGATGTTCTCGGCAGAAGCACCAACCATGATGTCCATGTCGGCCTGCTTCATCTGCTCGAAGGTAGGATCGATTACATACTCGCCATTGATACGAGCCACGCGCACCTCAGAGATGGGGCACTCGAAGGGAATATCCGAGCAAGCCAGGGCTGCAGATGCAGCAAAACCTGCCAATGCATCGGGCTGGTCAACACCATCTGCTGAGAGCAGCATGACGTTAACGAAAACTTCTGCGTGATAATTGCCAGGGAAAAGTGGACGAAGCACACGGTCCACGAGACGGCTAGTCAGGATTTCGTTATCAGAGGCTTTGCCTTCGCGCTTGGTGAATCCACCAGGGAAACGTCCAGCAGCACTGTACTGCTCACGGTAGTCAACCTGCAAAGGCATGAAATCGGTTCCGGGAACTGCATCTTTTGCGGCACAAACAGTGGCCAGAAGTACAGTGTTGTTCATCTTCAGCATGACAGCACCGTCGGTCTGCTTTGCCACTTTCCCGGTTTCAATGGTGATGGTTCTGCCATCAGCCAATTGAAGGGTTTTTGTAATTACGTTCATCTTGTTTAAAACATCTAAAAAAATAAATTCGTGCAAAAGTACACATTATTTTATTAAAACGTGCACAAAATCTGCATATTTTACTCTTTTTTATGAATTAATTCGTAACTTTGCACTCGACAAAACAATAACGACAATGAAAAAAATAGCAATAACAGCCTTGGCAGCACTCGTTTTCGCTGCCTGTAGCGACCAGAAACCTACCTTTACCGTAGAAGGAACCATCGATGGCGTCAAGGATACGACCATCTATCTGTATAACAACGCCCTGAGCGGTGCCGTGAAAGTGGACTCTGCCAAAATAGGCGAGGACGGCACCTTCACGCTGAAAGGGGAGGCGCCCAAGGATCCCGAACTCTACTGCATCAACCTGGGCAACCAGATTATCTATGTGGGCATCGACTCCACGGAGACGGTGACCATTCATGCGAAGGCGCCCAACATCGCCCGTGACTACGAGGTGGAGGGTTCGGTAAACACCCAGAAAATCAAGGAACTGTCTTTGAAGCAGCAGGACCTCAGGGCCAGGGTGATTGCCATCCAGAACAACCTGGATTTGAACAGGGAGCAGATCACCGTGGCACTGCAGCAGCTGGTGGATGCCTACAAGGTGAAGATTGCCAACGACTACATCTACGAGAACCCGGCATCTATCTATGCCTATTTCGCCCTATTCCAGACGCTGGGCGGCTATAACCTGTTCGACCGTTCCAACCAGCAGGATGTGCGTGCCTTTGCTGCCGTAGCCACCAGTTGGGACACATTCCACCCGGAATCAGAGCGTACCAAGCACCTGCACAACACCACACTGAAAGGCATGAACGACACCCGTCAGCAGGCTGCCCGTGAGATGATGGCCGCAGAGGCCGCCACGAAGGTGGAGGCTACCGGTCTGATTGAACTGGAGCTGCCCGACGTGAGTGGCCATACCCGTACGCTGACAGAACTGAACGGCAAGGTGGTGCTGCTCGACTTCCACATGTTTGGCATGAAGGAGTCGGCTGCCCGCATCCTCAGCCTGCGCGACCTATACGCTAAATATCACAGTCAGGGACTGGAAATCTATCAGGTGGGACTCGATGAAAACGAGCATTTCTGGAAGCAGCAGACGGAATCGCTGCCCTGGATCTGCGTCTATGACCCATCGGCACAGTCGGCCCTGCACTACAACGTACAGAACGTACCCGAGTATTTCCTTATCGACCGCAACAGTCAGCTCTACAAGCGTTCTACGCAGATGAAGGATGTGGAGGCGGAGATTCGCGCGCTGCTCGCAAACCCTACCAGCTCAGCCAAGTAAGCGATAGTCTCTACTGGCTGAACGATTGGCGGCTGCCCTATCCAGTGTACCGCTTCTGCACAGGTGATGTGGATGGCGACGGAAGTATGGATGCGCTGGTGGGCGTGATCAAGAAGACGCGGTTCCACCGGGAGGAGGGACGCCGTATCTTCATCTTCAAGCAGGTAGATGGGAAGGTGCGTCCACTATGGTTAGGTTCGCGACTGGGTGCTGAACTGGTGGACTTCCGTTTTGTGGATGGATGTATCAGGGCATTGGAGACCGATGGAAAGGGGAAATATGCCGTGATAGACTATGAGTGGAAGGACTTCGGACCGGCCTTCAAACGGTTTATCGTCAAGAATACCAATCAAAAGAACGCCATAAAACAATTTAATCTATGAAGAGAATAGCTTCCTTTATCCTTTCTGGGCTGCTGCTGGCAGGTTGTGCCACCAAGGAGCAGACGGCACCGGTGAGCACGCTCGACGTGGAGAGCCTGCGCGACAGCGTGGACCTCAACATGGATATCACGGGTCTGTCGCTCAGCGACTTGCGCATCCTGGAGAATGTGTTCCTGGCACAGAAGGGTTATCCTTTTGAGGACTCCTATATCCGCAGTATCTATCAGTCGACCACGTGGTACGACTCGCTGATGTGGGCCTTCAGCGAGAACGAGGACTACTACGACCAGAACAGTGGCTACTGGGGCGGCGAGCGCAGCGAGGAACTGTCGTACCGCGAGGAATACTATAACAGCATCAAGCCGGAAATCATCGCTTATACCGACGAGCAGCGGGCTTTCGTGAACCGCGTCAGACAGCGCGAGGACGAGTTGCGCAAGCTGAATTTCAAGTCGGGCAACGAGGACGACAAGGTGAATGTCGCCAATATCGTGAACCCTGCCCTGCTGAAGGAGCCCGACCAGAGGCTGTGGGACTACCTGGGCCATCACGGCTTTGCCATCGTACCCGCCCAGCACCAGCAGCTGTTCCATGTCTATGAGCAGAACGACTACCATGAGTTCCCGGCTTTCGTCACCACCGACCTCTACCTGCAGCTCTACCACCTCTATTTCGACTGCATGTTGCGCGAGGTGGAACAGGAGAAGCTGATGCCTCTGTTGAAGGAGTTCTGCGAGGAGGCCCGCAAGAAGGTATCAACAGAAAACGACGACCCAACAGAGCAATGGCTCTCCACCTATTTCACCGTGGCCAACGCCCTGCTGAACGGACGACTTGCAACCACCGATGAAACGGCACAAACGGAATATGAAAAGGTCATGAAGAGCGAGGACGACATGTCGGAGTTCATGGGTTATACTGATGCTATGTTCAACTACAGTCTGTTCCGCCCGCGCGGCCACTATACCCGCAACGAGACGTTAGGCCGCTACTTCCGCACCATGATGTGGCTGCAGACCGTACCCTTCCAGACCGACAAGGAAGAGGACATGAAAAAAGCACTGCTGCTGGCCCAACTCATTGGTCGTGACACCAAAATGACGAAACTCTATCAGGCGCTGACAGAGCCCATGACCTACCTCATGGGGCAACCAGACGACGTGAGCATTCTGCAGGTTTGGCAGTTGCACCAGCAAGAGCCCGACTTCAGGAAACTCTGCAAAAAGGTCGATGAAATCGCAGAAAAACAGACGCGTATCCGTCCGAAGTTCCTGCGTACAGGCAGGAATAAGGTGCGCCTGATGCCCCAGCGCTATCAGCCCGATGCAGAGGTGCTGCAGGAGATGGTGGACTATGATTCCAACACCACGAAGCGCGAGGTGCCCAAGGGCCTGGATGTGTTTGCCGCGATGGGCGTCAACGCTGCAGAGAAGATTCTCATGGATGAACTTAACGAGCCCGACCGCTGGAGTAAGTACACCAGCAACCTGAAACGGATGAAGAAGCGCATGAACGAGATCAAGTGGGAGGAGAATGCCGCAACCCAGTGGATGAGTGCGCTGAAGACCGTCATCGACAAGCCACAGCATGCGCCTTATTTCATGCTCTCGCCCGAATGGGACAAGAAATCGCTGAATGCGATGCTGGGCTCATGGAGCGAACTGAAGCATGATGCCATCCTGTATGCCAAGCAGCCCATGGGTGCCGAGTGCGGCGGTGCCGGTCCTCCCGACCCTATCGTCAAGGGCTACGTGGAACCGAATGTGAAGTTCTGGCAGAAGGCCATCGACCTGCTGAAGGAGAACCAGAAGATACTGCGCACGCACAACCTGCTCACGGAGAAGATAGCCACTGCCAACGAGCGTCTTACCGAAGAGGCCGAGTTCCTGTTGGCTATTAGCAAGAAGGAACTGAGGGGCGAGGTGCTGAAAGACGTGGAATACGACGAACTGGAGTATATCGGTGCGAAGTTTGAGAACATGTCGCTGGAACTGTTGCGCGACAGCGAGCATGAGCTCTGGGACTGGGAAGCCATTCAGGGGCCCGACCGCAAGGTGGCGCTGGTGGCTGATGTCTATACCGCCAATGCCGACAACAACCCCAACAAGAGTATCCTCTACGAGGCTGTCGGTGATGCCGATGAAATCTATGTCGTGGTGGAGATTGGCGGTTACCTGTGGCTCACCCGTGGTGCCGTGTTCTCATACCGTGAGTTCCAGCGTTCCATCGACGACCAGCGTCTCAACGACGAGGAATGGCAGGAGTACCTGGAGCGTCACCCGAGGTCGGGCGTGCCAGAATGGATGACCCCGGTTACCGTGCCCTTGGAAAAGACGCCTGTAGATAATGAGAGCATATTTTATAGCACTGGTTGCTAGTTTAGCTAGTTTCACTAGTGCAACTAGTCAGACTAGTTCAACTAGTGAAACTGGTGAAACTAGTAAAACCTGCCTCCTCTTTACCGGTGACATCCTTTTGGACCGCGGTGTGCGGAAAGTCATCGGGCACCACGGCATCGACCACCTCTTCACCCGTGAGATGGACTCGCTGTTCCGGGCCTCGCAGGTGGTGGTGGGTAATCTGGAGTGTCCGGTCACCAGCATCCAGGCGCCCGTGCAGAAACGGTTCATCTTCCGGGGCGAACCGGCATGGCTGGGGGCGCTGAAGAAGCACGGTTTCACCCATCTGAACCTGGCCAACAACCACAGCATAGACCAGGGCAGGAAAGGACTCACAGATACCAGAAAAAACATTCTCAAGGCGAAGCTGAAGTCCGTTGGAATGGGCAAAAACCTGCAGGAAGCCGCCCAGCCCGTACTCCTCACGTCACAGCCCCGCAAGGTGTGGCTCATCGCCTCACTGGGCATGGCGCTGGAGAATTTTGCCTACCTGCCCGACCGTCCTTGCGTGAACACCGAACGGACGCAGGAAATCATCGGGCGCATCCGTGACATCAAGCGGAAGGACCCGCAGGCCGTGGTCATCGTGTCGCTCCACTGGGGCGGCGAGCACACCCTGAAGCCCGTACCCAGTCAGCGGTTGGATGCCCACCGGCTGATTAACGCCGGGGCGGATGCGCTGATCTGTCACCACACGCATACGCTGCAAACCATAGAGCACTACAAAGGCCGGGATATCTACTACAGCATCGGCAACTTCATCTTTGACCAGCAGAAGCCGCTGAACAGTAAGGCCTGCGTGGTGAAGGTGGAAGTAACCAGGAATCATGTGAAAACACAAGCCCTGCCCGTCCACATCCAAGGATGTGTACCACATTTAAAGTGAATTTTCTTGCGTCCAATCGTTAAGAAAACAAAAAATCTCCTATATATATAAGGTGAAAGCAAACTTTTTGTTTACTTTTGCACCCCAAATTTACATAACAAGCAAAACTATGCAGAAAAATCTTGTGATTGTGGAGTCACCCGCCAAGGCCAAGACGATTGAGAAATTTCTTGGCGAGGACTATAAAGTCATGTCTAGTTACGGACATATCCGCGACCTGAAGAAGAAAGAGTTGAGTATCAACGACACCACCCTGGAACCCGAATACGAGATTCCCGATGAGAAGAAGAAACTGGTCAGTGAACTGAAGAACCAGGCCAAGAAAGCCGGTCAGGTATGGCTCGCATCCGATGAAGACCGCGAGGGAGAAGCCATCTCTTGGCACCTGTGCGAGGTGCTGGGACTGGATGAGGAGAAGACCAAGCGTATCGTGTTCCATGAGATTACCAAACCCGCTATCCTTGATGCCATCGAACACCCACGCACGTTGGACATGAACCTGGTGAATGCCCAGCAGGCCCGCCGTGTGCTCGACCGTCTGGTAGGTTTCAAGTTGTCGCCCGTGCTGTGGCGCAAGGTGAAGCCCGCCCTCTCTGCCGGTCGTGTGCAGAGTGTTGCCGTACGTCTTATCGTAGAGCGTGAGCGCGAGATACAGGCCTTCAAGAGCGAGACATACTACAACGTGAGCGGTGTCTTCGCCATTGCCAACCCCGACGGTTCAATGACGGAGGTGAAGGCTACGCTAGGCCAGCGTTTCAAGACCGAGGAGGAAGTGATGGCGTTCCTGAACAAATGCAAGGATGCCACCTTCACCGTAGAGGCTATCCAGAAGAAGCCCATGAAGCGCACGCCTGCACCCCCATTCACCACCTCTACCCTGCAGCAGGAAGCCGCACGTAAGTTGGGCTACACCGTGAGTCAGACGATGATGGTGGCACAACACCTCTATGAAAACGGACGCATCACGTACATGCGTACGGACTCTGTGAATCTGAGCAGCCTGTGCATCAACGCCACGAAGGAGGAGATCGGACAGCTGTATGGCGAGCAGTACAGCAAGGTGCGCAAGTATCACACCAGTTCAAAGGGTGCCCAGGAGGCGCACGAAGCCATCCGTCCTACCTACATGGACCAGACCACGATAGAGGGTACCGTACAGGAGAAGCGCCTGTATGACCTCATCTGGAAGCGCACCCTGGCCTGCCAGATGGCAGATGCCGAGATAGAGAAGACCACCGTCACCATCAGCATCAGCACCAGCGACGAGCAGTTCGTGGCCAGCGGCGAAGTGGTGAAGTTCGACGGTTTCCTGAAGGTATACCGCGAGTCTGTTGACGATGATGACGACAACAAGGACGAGCAGGGACACATCCTGCCTCCTTTGAAGAAGGGCATGGAACTGACACGTCGCGACATCGTCGCTACAGAGCGCAACAGTCAGGGACCTCAGCGCTATACGGAAGCCTCACTGGTACATAAGCTGGAGGAACTGGGTATCGGCCGTCCTTCTACCTATGCACCTACCATCAGCACCATCCAGCAGCGTGAATACGTGGTGAAGGGTGACAAGAAGGGCGAGGAGCACAACTATGCCATCATCACCCTGAGGGGTAAGCAGATATCACAGAAGCAACGCACCGAGATGACCGGTGCCGACAAGGGTAAGCTGATGCCTACGGATATCGGTACGGTGGTGAACGACTTCCTGATGGAGCATTTCCCTACGATTATGGACTATAACTTCACGGCTAAGGTGGAGCAGGACTTCGATAAGATTGCAGAAGGCAAGGTGCTGTGGGACAAGATGATGAAGCGTTTCTACAAGGACTTCGAGCCCGTGGTGGAGACCACGATGAACGCCCGTTCAGAGCACAAGGCCGGTGAGCGCCAGCTGGGTATCGACCCCAAGAGCGGCAAGCCCGTCTTCGTGAAGATTGGCCGTTTCGGTCCGCTGGTACAGATTGGTTCGGCCGAGGACGAGGAGAAGCCACAGTTTGCCCACCTGCCCAAGGAACTGAGTCTGGAGACCGTCACACTGGAGCAGGCACTGGAACTCTTTAAGCTGCCCCGCATGCTGGGCCAGTTTGAGGGTGAGCCTGTCACCATCGGTACAGGTCGCTTTGGCGCCTACGTGCTCCACAAGAAAGTATACACCTCTCTGCCCAAGGACGCCGACCCGCTGACCATCGGTATTGCCGATGCCGTGAAACTGATTGAGGACAAGCGCAAGCAGGAGGCTCAGAAGCTACTGAAGACGTTCAAGGAAGACAGTAAGCTGACGGTGCTCAACGGTCGATACGGTCCCTACCTGGCTTACGACGGCACCAACTACCGTCTGCCCAAGAACCTGCACGAGAAGGCCAGGGAACTGACCTACGATGAGTGCATGAAGATCATCAATAAGAATTGAGGTTTGAGGTTTGAGGTTTGAGATTTGAGATTTGAGGTTTGAGATTTAAGAATTGAGGTTTATGAAAAGGATTATCCTCATAGGCTACATGGGAGCCGGCAAGACGACCGTAGGCAAGGCACTCGCCAAGGAACTGGGCATCCCGTTCTATGACCTGGACTGGTATATCGAGAACCGCAGGCGCAAGACGGTGTCGGAAATCTTTGCCGAAGTGGGCGAGGAGGGCTTCCGCCAGATAGAGCATAACATGCTGCACGAGGTAGCAGAATTTGAGGATGTCATCATCAGCTGTGGCGGTGGCACGCCCTGCTTCTTCGATAATATCGACTATATGAACGGGCAGGGACAGGTGGTTTACCTGAAGGCCTCGCCGGAAGTGCTCTACAAGCACCTGCTGATGGGCAAGGGCGAGCGTCCGCTGCTCAAGGGCAAGAGCAAGGAGGAACTGATTACCTTTATCCGCGAACAGCTGGAGAAGCGCGAGCCCTACTACAACAAGGCACGCTACACGGTTGACGTGAGCCTCATGGATAATTACGACAAAATAAAAATCACAATAGAGAAACTCCGCGAATTACTGGAACTATGAAGAAATGGACCTTAGATGATGCCCGCGAGTTGTACAACATCAACGGATGGGGCACGAGTTACTTTGGTATCAACGACAAGGGTGATGTCTATGTGACGCCCAGCAAGGACGAGGCGCAGATTGACCTGCGCGAGGTGATGGACGAACTGTCGCTGCGCGACGTGACAGCCCCTGTGCTGCTGCGTTTCCCCGATATTCTGGACAACCGTATCGAGAAGACCTGGAGCTGCTTCAAGAAGGCGGCCAAGGAATACGACTACAAGGGTGAGAACTACGTGGTCTATCCCATCAAGGTGAACCAGATGCAGCCCGTGGTCGAGGAGATTATCTCTCACGGACGTAAGTTCAACCTGGGCGTAGAGGCCGGTTCCAAGCCTGAGCTGCACGCCGTCATCGCCGTACAGTGCCAGAGCGACTCTATCATCGTATGTAACGGCTACAAGGATGAGAGCTATATAGAACTGGCGCTGCTGGCACAGAAGATGGGCAAGCAGATCTTCATCGTGGTGGAGAAGCTGAACGAGCTGGATATCATTGCCCGTGTGGCTAAGCAGTTGAACGTGCGTCCAAATATCGGTATCCGCATCAAACTGGCTTCCAGCGGCAGTGGCAAGTGGGAAGAGAGCGGCGGCGATGCCTCTAAGTTCGGACTGACCAGTGCCGAACTGCTTGAAGCGCTGGAGCTGCTCGACAAGAAGGGCATGCGCGACTGCCTGCGCCTGATTCATTTCCATATCGGTTCGCAGATTACCAAGATACGTCGTATTCAGACGGCCCTGCGCGAGGCTTCCCAGTTCTATATCCAGCTGCACAAGATGGGTTATGACGTGGACTTCGTGGATTGTGGCGGTGGTCTGGGCGTGGACTATGACGGCACGCGCTCGCCATCGAGCGAGAGTTCGGTGAACTACTCGATTCAGGAGTATGTGAACGACTGTATCTACACCTTTGTAGATGCTGCCAACAAGAACAATATCCCCCACCCCAATATCATCACGGAGAGCGGACGCTCGCTGGCTGCCCATCACTCTGTGCTGGTCATCGACGTGCTGGAGACGGCCTCGCTGCCTGAGATGCCCGAGGAGTTTGAGCCAGATGAGAACAGTCATCAGCTGGTGAAGGACCTCTACGAGATATGGGACAACCTCTCGCCCCGCAATGTGCTGGAGGACTGGCACGATGCTGAGCAGATCCGTGAGGAGGTGCTCGACCTGTTCTCGCATGGTATCGTGGATTTGAAGACACGTGCCGAGATTGAGGCGATGTACTGGAGCGTTTGTCATGAGATCAACGCGCTGGCGAAGAACCTGAAGCATATCCCAGAGGAACTGATGAATATCGACAAGTTGCTGGCTGACAAGTATTTCTGCAACTTCTCACTATTCCAGAGCCTGCCCGACTCATGGGCCATTGACCAGATGTTCCCCATCATGCCTATCCAGCGACTCGACGAGCGTCCTACGCGTAATGCCACGCTGCAGGATATCACCTGCGACAGCGACGGTAAGGTGGTGAACTTCGTGACCAACCGCCATAACTCGCACTCGCTGCCCGTCCATGCGCTGAAGAAGAACGAGACCTATTATCTGGGCGTGTTCCTCGTGGGTGCCTACCAGGAGATCCTGGGCGATATGCACAACCTCTTTGGCGACACCACGGCTGTTCACGTATCGGTGAAGGACGGTCACTACCACATCGACCAGATTTTCGACGGTGAGACCGTGGCCGAGGTGCTGGAATACGTGCAGTACAACCCCAAGAAACTGGTACGCCAGTTGGAAATCTGGGTATCCAAGAGTGTGAAGGAAGGCAAGATCTCCCTTGAAGAAGGTAAGGAGTTCCTGAGCAACTATCGCAGTGGACTCTATGGATATACGTATCTAGAGCAGTAGGAGTTAAAGGAGTTCTTTTAGTCGGTCTGCGACCTTTGTAAAAGCGTCGCAAGCGCCGAGCGAAGGAGTTAGAGGAGTTAAGACAATAGCTTTAGTGATGTTTAGCGACTGGTATATACTCGGATTGAGCGCAAGCGCCTGGATCACCATTGTGACGGTGGTCAGCATCTTTGTGGTGATGGCTCGCTCGCGCATACCTGCAGAGGTGGCCTTTCTGGGAGCCCTGACGGTATTGCTGGTGACGGGTGTCGTCACGGAGGAAGAAGGTATGGCGGGATTCGGCAGCGAACCTGTTGTGGTGCATGCTGCCTTCTTTGTCATCATTGCAGGACTGATGCAGACGGGTGTGCTCTATTGGCTCACCAAGCATGTGTTGGGCGACCCGGAGAACTATAACAACGCGCTGTTGCGACTGATGGTGCCCACCAGTATCTTGTCGGCATTGCTTAACTCGGTCAATGTGGTGGCGCTCTTCATCGATGCGGTGAAGATATGGGCTCGCAAACTGAATATCTCGCCCTCTAAGCTGTTGTTACCCCTGAGCTATGCCGCCACACTCGGTGGTATGTGCACGCTGCTGGGCAACTCTTCCAACCTGGTGGTGGCCGGTCTCTACCTGAATAAGACGGGACACTCCATGCACCTCTTCGAACCACTTCTTCCCGGTATCGTCCTGACCATCGTGGGTATCTTGCTGGTCATTGTCATGCAGCATTATATCCCACCACGCAAGTCAGCCGAACAGTCGTTTGAGACCACCAGCGACTATACCGTGGAACTGCTGGTGCCAACAGATAATCCTGCTGTGGGAAACACGGTAGAGGAAGCCGGACTGATGAACGTAAAAGGTGGTACACTGCTCGAAATTGTACGATTTGACCGGGAAATCATCATGCCAGTGCCCAAGGATGAATGGGTGCTGGGTGGCGACCGATTGATCTATGCCGGACAGATTAACGAGATTCTGGAACTGAAACGTACGCACGGACTGGCTGCTGCTGACCACCACGTGTGGAGTATCAATGATATCGATACCAAGCGAAAGATGCGCACCGCCTACGTCAACTTTGGCAGTTCGCTGATAGGCCGCTCCATGTCGGAGTGCCATTTCGAACAGAAGAATAATGTTGCCCTTGTTGCCGTAGCCCGTCAGGGCTCCCGTGTCAACGGACAGCCACGTGAGATTCGTCTGGAGGCAGGCGACTCGCTGTTGCTGGAATGTCCGCCCAACGAAGACCGCAGACTGGAGGAGAGCAACCATGGAAAGGTGACCTTCTTTGACAGTCATTTCGTGCCGCAGTTGGGTAAGAAGACCATCACGTCAGCCATTATCCTGGCCTTGATGTTCCTGATTTCATCGTTCCACCTGCTGCCCCTGATGGCGTCTACCATGTTTGCCGCAGGACTGATGATGCTGTTCGGTTGCTGCCGTATCACGGGCGTGACCAAATATATAGAATGGGAACTGCTGCTCATCCTGGGCGCTACGGTGGTGTTCTCCGTAGCCATCACCAAGACAGGCGTGGCCGACACCATCGCCCACCAGGTGCTACAGCTGTGCGGCAACAATCCGTATGTCGTCATGGCGGTGATGTGTATCCTGGCCTCTGTCGTCAGTGAGTTTGTAAGCGACGTAGGTTCCAGTGCCGTGTTCTTCCCCATCATGTACCAGCAGGCCGAGATGCTGGGTTGCAACCCCATGCCGTTTGTGATGTCGCTGATGCTCAGCGTGACGCTCAGCTTCGCCTCACCCATAGGCAGCAACACCCACATGCTTATCTATGGTCCCGGTTCGTTTAAGTTCACCGACTTTGCCCGTCTGGGCATCGTGATGCATATCGTGCTGCTCACCTTGGCATTAATCCTTGTCTCGTTAATTTATCCACTATACTAATCAGATTCCGACATGAAACCATCATTGACCATCATTAAAGTAGGCGGTGCCGTTGTAGAGGACGAGGCACAGCTGACCCAGCTTTTACGCGATTTCACCGCTATTCAGGGACCGAAGATACTGGTTCACGGCGGAGGACGACGAGCTACGAAGATAGCCGAACGACTGGGCATTGAGACAAAAATGGTGGACGGACGTCGTATCACCGATGCCGAGATGCTGGAAGTGGTCACCATGGTTTATGGCGGACTGGTTAATAAGAATGTGGTAGCCCGTTTGCAGGCTCTTGGTTGCGATGCCATCGGTCTGACGGGTGCCGATGCGAATATCCTGCTCTCTCAGAAGCGCCCTGTAAAGATGGTCAACGGCGCACCTGTTGACTATGGTTTCGTGGGCGACGTTAAGCAGGCATCAGGCGCAAAACTATCCCATTTCATCGACGCAGGACTGATTCCTGTGGTGGCACCGCTTACCCACGACGGACAGGGACATATGCTCAATACCAATGCCGACACAATGGCTTCTGAGACTGCTAAGGCCATGGCAGTAGCAGGTTACGACGTCACCCTGATTTACGCGTTCGAGAAGCCAGGCGTCTTGCGTGATGCCGATGATGACAGTTCCGTCATTACCACCATCAACCATGCTGACTTCGAGGCCTACAAAGCCGACGGCACCATCAGCGGTGGCATGCTGCCCAAGATAGAGAACGCCCTTGCCGCCATCGACGCAGGCGTGCAGCGCGTTATTATCACCAAAGCCACTGCCATCGACGGTCAGCACGGCACGGTGATTACAGATTGAAACTTTTGGGCAAAAGATAGATAAATACCATATATGTGGTATTGTTGGATGAGAAAAATCTTTGTACTTTTGCAGCCAGAAGTTTAGTACAAGAGAGTCTCATCCAACAAAAAAACGATATGACTAGATTAAAAGCATGGCGAAAGCCTCTCCTGACACTTATCTTATTGATGCTGTCAGGGGCTGGTGAATTGTATGCGCAGGATAACAAAACATCTGTGCCGATACAAAATGTAACCCCGCAGATACCGCAACAGGCAGTACCCGCAGACATGGTTCTGATGACGGGAACGGTAAGAGATACCGAAGGAGAGGTATTGCCGGGTGTGAATATCTATGTACGCGAAACGAAAGGCGGGTCGGTTACCGATAGTGAGGGTCATTTCACCCTATCGGTGCCGCGAGGCAAGAGCATCACCATTGATTTCTCGTATGTAGGAATGAAGACGCTGACGCGTACATACGACGGCAAGCGTGCCCATCTGAACCAAGCTATCGTGCTACAGGCCGACACCCATCTTGAAGAGGTTGTGGTAACCGGCCTGTTTGATTATAAGTCATCTACGTTTACAGGCTCAACGGCATCGTACACACAGGACGAACTGAAACAGGTGTCGGGTGTCAATGTACTAAAGGCTATCCAGTCGCTCGACCCGTCGTTTGTGGTGGACATGAACAGTATCAACGGTTCAAACCCGAATGCGCTGTCGGACATTACCATTCGCGGCAACTCCTCATTCAGCGGTTTGCAAGGCGAATACAGCGGTAATCCCAACGCACCACTGTTTATCCTCGACGGTTTCGAGTCGACACAACAGCAGATTTTCGACCTCGACATCAACCGCATCAAGTCGGTCACGGTGCTTAAAGACGGCTCTGCCAAGGCCATCTACGGTTCCAAGGCCAGCAACGGCGTCATTGTTGTAGAAACAGTGCAACCCGAGGTGGGACGTCTGCGCGTCACCTACACAGGTCATGTAGGCGTGGAAGTGCCCGACCTCACCTCCTACGACATGTGTAATGCAGCAGAGAAGTTGCAGGTAGAACTGAATGCCGGCCGCTATACGGCACAGGCTCCTTATACCCAGGCCCAACTTGACGAGCAATATAATGCACTGGCCAAGGCAGTGGCCCGTGGTGTCGATACCTATTGGCTGTCGCAGCCCCTGCGTACCGGTATCAGTCAGAAGCACTCCGGCTATATAGAAGGAGGTACTCAGGAGATGCGCTATTCCGCCACCGTGTCGTATAATAAGATTGGTGGTGTGATGAAGGAGAGCGATCGTGAGACGGTATCGGGCAATATCAACCTTTCGTACCGCTATAAGCAATGGATGTTCAGAAACTCACTGAGCGTCACCAGCAACCGTGCCGACGATAGTCCTTACGGCACTTTCTCTGACTATATGGTGCTTAATCCGTATTTCACACCTACAGATGAGTATGGAAACATTCAAAAAGTACTGGGCACCTACACCTCGCCCGGTGCCAATGGTAGCACTATCACCTACTACAACCCCCTTTATAATGCCATCATCGGCACGAAGAATTTCTCAAAATATAATGAGGTAGTAGAGAATTTCTATTTGGAATACCGTCCGTTGGAGGACCTGCGCTTCACTGCCCGTATGGGATATACCCACCAGAACAATAAGCGTGAGGATTTCTACCCTGGCGACCATACCCGTTTCACTACATGGACGGGCGACCGCTACTTCCAGCGTGGCAGCTACAGCATCAATAATGGTGAGAGCAATAATCTGTCGCTGGACCTCACCGCCCACTATTCTCATCAATGGGGCAAACACCTGTTTCTCTCCAATGCTGCCTATTCGCTGCAGTCGTCCGACTCAAACACTGAGGGCATGACGGCCTGGGGCTTCCTGAACAACCACGTGGACTATATCACCTTTGCCAAGCAGTATGCTGAAGACGGCAAGCCATCGGGTTCGGAAAGCACCACCCGATCACTAGGTATCACCGGTGCTGCCAACTACTCTTACGATGAGCGCTACCTGCTGGATCTCAGTCTGCGCTTCAATGGTTCTTCGGTGTTCGGCACCGACAACCGCTGGGGTACGTTCTGGAGCGTTGGAACAGGATGGAATCTTCATAAAGAAGCCTTCATGAAAGATGTGAAATGGCTGACGATGTTCAAGTTGCGCGTCACCTACGGACTGACGGGTAACCAGAATTTCTCGCCTTATCAGGCCAGGGCTACCTATAAGTTCTACGACAATATCGTCTATGACAATATCTCGGGTGCCTACCTGATGAGTATGCCCAATAACAACCTGAAATGGCAGCAGACGGGCGACTTCACGATAGGTGCTGACGTGTCGATAAAGAACCGTCTGAACCTGCGTTTCGACTACTACGACAGTCGCACCCACGATGCCCTTATAGCCATGTCTATCCCGTCGTCTACAGGATTCAGCAGTTATATGGAGAATCTGGGTAACGTGCAGAACAAGGGTATTGAGACCACGGTCAACTGGCGTTTCTATCAGAAGGGACAGTCGTTCTTCAGCGTCAATGCCAGTGTGGCTCACAACGTTAACAAGGTGAGCGAGATTAGCGACGCCCTAAAGTCGTTCAACCGCACGCAGGATGCCAACAACACCACGTCGCCCATTATCCGCTACGAGGAAGGTCAGTCGATGACTGCCATCTGGGCCGTGCGCTCACTGGGTATCGATCCTGCTACCGGTCGTGAGCTGTACCAGAAGAAAGACGGATCTGTGACCTACGACTATACCACCGACGACTATATCATTGCCGGCGATTCCAACCCCAAAGTGCATGGCTCTTTCGGACTGAACGGTGAGTATAAGGGGGCAGGTCTGAGCATGCTGTTCAACTATCAGCTTGGTGGCGACTATTACAACCAGACCCTGGTAGATCGTGTGGAGAATGTCAACATCGCCTATAACGTGGACCGTCGCGTGTTTAATGACACATGGAACAAGCCCGGCGACCTGGCACTCTACAAGCATATCTCGAGTACGCCAACCACCACGTACGCCTCTACCCGTTTCGTGCAGCGTAATAATATGCTCGACCTGACCAGCATCTCGGGCTATTACGACTTCAAATACTGCAAATGGATTCATTCTATTGGCCTGGAGCGCCTGCGCGCCACATTCTATATGAATGATGTCTTCCACCTCTCTACAGTGAAGGCCGAACGCGGACTCAACTATCCCTATGCCCGTTCGTTCTCGTTCTCGCTGTCTGCCACTTTTTAGTACACCATATTAATATATAGACTACCGTTATGAAAAGAAATATATTTGCTGCTATTTGCTGTCTGATAGGCGGTATGGCCCTGACCAGTTGTAACGACTGGCTCAACGTGCAGCCCCGCTCTCAGGTGGACGACAAAGAACTGTTTGAGAGCGAGAGCGGTTTCAAGGAGGCCCTCTCAGGCGTTTACTCTTCCATGGTGTCGTCCAGTACCTACACCAAGGAGATGACCTACGGTTTCATCGGCATCCTCGGACAGGAGTGGGACTACTATTATGCCACCCAGTATGACGATGCTGTGGCCTATGATTACGAAGCCGCACTGCCAACCAACATTATCCGTGGCATCTGGGGTGGCAACTACAGTGCCATAGCCAATGCCAACAATCTGCTGGCACATATCGATGACAACCCAAGTCTGTTCTCACGCGATAATCATGATGTGATTAAGGGCGAGGCACTGGCCCTCCGTGCTTTCCTGCATTTCGACCTGCTGAGGTGCTTTGGCGTCAGTTTTGCCGTCAATCCCGATCAGCCCGCCATCCCTTATGTCACAGCTCTGACCTATCACGTGTTTCCCCAGTTGACTGTGCGCGAGGTGGCCGAAGCCATTGGAAAGGATTTGGATGCTGCCGAGGCACTGCTCAAGAACAGTGACCCTATCGTAACCGGCCGCACCATCACCGAGTCGGTGGACAACGGCTATCTGGCCAACCGTCAGTTGCACCTCAACTACTATGCTGTCAAGGCGCTGCAAGCCCGTCTGTATATGTGGACTGGCGACTACCAGAAGGCTTATGATGCTGCCTGTGAGGTGATTGACTCGAAGAAGTTTACCTGGGCCAAGGTGACCAACCTACAGGCTGGCTATGACCTGACGCTGGCCACCGAGCATCTCTTTGCCCTGAATCATCTCACCATGAACAATGATGTGGCAAAGACCTATTTCTCCACCGATTCTCCTAACAGTTTTGCTGTGACCCGTGAGCGTCTGCTCAACTATTTCAACAACGCCACTCAGGACTATCGCTATACGTTCCTCTTCAAGGCCGGTACGGCTACACATGCCGCCAACCGCTATCTGAAGAAATATGACGAGTCGGCCAGCACAGACACCTATTACCGCTACAAGATGCCGCTGATGCGCCATTCGGAGATGTACCTCATCAAGAGTGAGGTGGAATATCGCCAGGGCGACAGTGAGAGCGCACGTGCTACGCTCAACGAGTTGCGCGTGGCGCGTAACCTGACGCGTCTCAACGTTCTTCCTGCCGATTTCTATCAGGAGCTGATACAGGAATACCGTCGTGAGTTCCTGGGTGAAGGACAGCTGTTCTTCCTCTACAAGCGACTGAACCGTCCCACTATTCTCTATTCCCTCGTCGATGCAGTAGCAGAGAAAGTATATACCTTCCCCCTGCCGCTGTCTGAGACAGAATCCATCGAACGCCAACCCAACAAGTAATCCGACTGCCCCATGAAGAAGAAATATCTGTTTCCCGTTATTTGTCTGTTCACGGCGATGAGTGCCATGCAGACCAGTTGCTCGCATGAGGATGTTGATACCTTCGACACATCATATACCGCACTGAATATCTGGGTGGGCAATCCCGCCGCCGTCTATGAGTCGGCCACCTACAACTACTCCTACGCCTACGAAGAGGGCACCGTCACCTTCTATGCACAGATTAGTGGCATGCCGGTGGACTATGACCGCACCTTTACGCTTGAAGTCTTCGGTGAAGACTCGGCCACGGTGGCGCCCACGGTGCGTACCGAGACCTATGTGCTGCCGGCAGGAGCCATCAGCGGCACCTATAACGTGCATTTCAACTCACGCCAGTTGGCCTCGCCCGACCTCTTCACCCAGCACGACGGTAAGGTACAATTTCGTGTCAAAGAGAACGACACGTTCGCTACGGGTACCACCGGCCGCCAGTCGTTCACCATTATTCTGAAGAATTATCTTGCCAAACCCGACAACTGGGATACGGCCAACTATCCCCGTTTGCCACTGAGCCGCTATTTCGGGGCATATAGTCGGGTGAAGTATCAGTTTATGATTGAGACACTGGGGCTAGTCACCTTCGAGATCAATTATAACGCTACTACAGCATTTGATTCAGAGACTAACGTGGCCTCTGCCGCCTATGCGCTCTATCTGCAGCAGGTGATGCAGCGTGCCCTGCTAAACTATAACGAAACCCACGACACACCGCTCACCGACGAGACGGGGGTGCCTGTAACTTTTTAACTGACAGCCATTATCATTTATGAAAAGATATACCACATCCCTGTTTTGCCTGATGCTAGTGGCAGTAGCTTTCACAAGCTGCTATAAAGATGAAGGCAATTATGATTATCACCAGCTCGACGAGGTACGCATTGACACCACCGGCACGGGCATTCAGTCGCAGTATGCCATTATGCGCTACGATACGCTCCACCTGGAGCCCCGTATTTTTTTCAATGGACAACTGGTGAAAGACGAGACCAATGCCCCACTCGATTTCCTGTGGACCATATACAGCGCACATACTGGTGCCGGTGCCAATACCAGGATTGACACCCTGAGCACACACGCCATCCTCAACGAACCCATTCCCTGTATTGGCGGAAACTACCAGTTGCGCCTGTCTATCACCAATCGCAACGATGGAACCCGCACCTTCTTCCCCTTGTCGGTATCGGTCAGCGAGGTGTTTGATGGCGGTTGGCTGGTGCTCTATGAGCGTGCCGACCATCCCGACAATTCCGACGTGGCACTCATCTATAATCCCTGGACCAAGCGTAATGCCAATTACGACCGCCGCTATGTGAACCTCTACGAAGGTACCAACGGTGAACTGCTGCCAGGTAAGCCCGTGCGCGTTCTGGATATTGCCGTTTCGCTGGTGTCGGGCAACAACTATATCGGTCTTTGCACCGATCGCACTCTGGTAGGCGTTAGTGAGAACGGCATCGAGAAGGCTCTCAGCTTTGCCGACTTCTTCTATGAAGCTCCCGCCACAGAGGCACCAGTATGGTATGGACAACACGGTTCTGGCGTCATGTCGGGTCAGAGTTCCGAGATACTCATCAACGACAACCATGTTTATACCAATACCTACTCGTTCAGTGCTTCCGAAGGTCGTAACACCCGTTTCGGTGTCCATAAGTTTGCCGACGGCATTGGTAAGCTGGCACCATGGAATGCTGAGGTTCCCAACACACTGAGCTACGGCGTAGTGGTCTATGACCAGACCTATCATCGCTTCCGCTTTGCCGGATACAACCAGGCACAACTGGAGGAGTTCGGTCCGCAGAACCTGGAGGTGGCAGCCTTCGATATCAATAATACCGGTATGGAACTGTTGATGGGCGACTGGGGGCGTGGTGTCAGCGAGGGCATGGGCCTGCGTCCTTACGATTATCTGCTCATGGCCAACGGAGCGCGCCGTTATCTGGCGGTGACCGATTTTGCCACTACCAACTCATCCAGCGAGAACATAGGCATAGGCCTCTATCCGCTCGATGCGCTCTGTCCCGATATTAACCAGGCCACGACCATGGCTGCCAGTCATGTGGGTAGTTTCATCTACTATGGCGCCGGCAACAAAGTCTATAGCCTGGCATACGACAGTCAGCTGCCTGCCACCGTGGCTTGGACAGCCCCGTCGGCCGACGAGCAGGTCACCTGTGTGCGCATCATGAAATATTACCATGGCTCTATCTATGCTTCAGGTCTGGTGCCCTATTCAGACAATCTGGTACATATCGCCACATGGAACGAGCAAACCCGCGAAGGTCATCTCTACGAGTATCTGATTAACCCCGCCAGTGGTATCCTTGATACAGACAAACACTACGAGTATACTATCCCAGGCAAGGTGAAAGATATGGCCTGGAAATTCTCGATGCAGTAATCATCCAATCATCACATTAATTAGAACTAAAAATGACAACGACAATGAAAAAACTATTCCTTACAATGATGTCAGTCATGACTGTTGCAGTCATGTGGGCACAGGGCGTTGCCTTCGAACCAGAGGGCACAACGCTTGAACAGGCTTCAGCCAAAGCTAAGGCCGAGAATAAACTCATCTTCCTCGATGCTTACACCCAGTGGTGTGGCCCTTGTAAGATGATGGCAAGCACGGTGTTTCCTCAGGAAGCCGTTGGTAATGCACTGAATCCCCGCTTCGTCAGCATCAAGATTGATATGGAGAGTGCCTATGGTGCTCCGCTGGCTAAGAAGTTGCAGATCACTGCCTACCCCACCTTTGTGATTTTCAACGCCGATGCCCAAGAGATTGGTCGTTTCCTCGGTGGCAGCAATGCCGAGGAGTTTATCAAGCGTGTAGAGGAGAAGAGCAAGGACAACTCTTCTAGCAGTCTGCAGCAGCGCTGGAAGAATGGCGACCGTGACCCGCAGTTCCTGAAGGACTATCTTGCCACGCTGACCGCCTCATATAAGCAGGACGAAGCCAACGAGGTGGCAGAGGCTATCCTGGCAGGTAAGTCTGAGACTTTTGCTGCCGATTCTACGCTTCGTGATATCTTCATGAAGAATATTACCAATCCCTTCTCGGAGGCCTTCCTCTATACCGCCCGCAACCCACAGGCGCTCTCTGCACAGATTGGCGAGCGTGCTGTAGAGATGAAGATCCGTAATGTGCTTGGCAACTACCAGCGCCAGATAATCAATGAGCACGACGGTACTGCCACGCTCGACCAGGAGAAGTTTGATGCTTTCGTATCGCTTCTGAAGAGCCTCAACCGTCCTGATGGCGAGCACTATCGTCTGATTACCCTGATTACCCTTGCCGAGAAGCAGAAGGACTACCAATCCTATCTGGACCGCATCAACGAGTATCTGCGTACACCTACGCTCGATGCCAACGATATGCAGTTGGCCCAGTGGACCAAACCCTTCTCCAGCCCGCAGGTCGATGTTAAGTACCGTAACCAGATGAAGGCTATCCTGCTGCAGCGTCTCGACGATATCAAGGCCGGAAAGCGTCAGGCCTCTAATATGGCAGGAAATATGCGTCTGTCTCGTCCCACCGATGAGCTGCTGCGTATGATTGTCGATGCCCTTGACGGAAAGATGCCCAACCAAAATACTAAATAAAAGATTATTTTTAAACATTAAAGAGAAAGCGTATGAAAAAAGTATTCCTTTCCTTGGTGGCCTTAGTAGCCACAAGCGCCGTGTTTGCGCAGAAGAAACTAGTGACAGAAACCGAAGTGTCGGCAGCAGATGCAACCGTGGTTGTAGCCCACAATTTCTACGATGCCTCAGGTAACCGTTCATTCCGTCTGGTGGAAGGTGTGTCTCAGACCATTTACACCTACAATGCCCTTAATCAGGTGGAGCGTGAGGATTTCTTTAATCTGACCGATTCTAACAAAGACCGCACTTATGTGTACACCTACAATGAGGCCGGTCAGAAGGCTTCTAAGGAAGAATTTGCCGGCGAGCGTTCTCTAAGCAAAGAGACCTATACCTATGATGAGCATGGCAACATCCTCACCATTACCCCCGGCGCCCTGCCCGTTCCCATCCAGTATACCAATGAGTATGATAATGATGGCAACCTGATTAAGTACGCCATCACTTTCATGGGACGCGACATGGGTAGTGCCACTTATACCTATGAGAATGGTTTGCTGGTGAAGAGTGAAAGTGGCAATACTGTCACCACCTATACCTATGATGAGACCGGTCTGCTCACTGCCCAGGTAGTAACCACTGGTGAGGGTGACGAACAGACAGTCACCGAGACCAGTTACGAGTATGCAGATATCGATGCCTATTTCCAGCCACAGGGCTTGCAGTATGTGGTCAATGCTGGCAACACGGTGACCTTCACATGGACCAGCAATGTTAACGCCATTGTCTTTGACGGTCAGTATGTCGAGGTAGAGGGCAACAGTTTCACCACCCCCGTGCTGCAGGATGGCACCTACACTTTCTACGTAGCTAATCACGGCAATGCCCAAGTGACTGATGAGATCGCTGTCTATGACAACACCAAGGTGGGCGTTACCAATATCCATCTCAACGGTACTATCACCGCTCAGACTGTGATTTCTCTCAACGATAATAATGAGGAGAAGCGCACCACTACCTATTATATCCCCGTGGCATGGTCACTGGCAGAAGGTTCCAACCCCATCGGTTTCCGCATCTATTACAACAGCAATTACTCTGTATATGTAGAGGACGGCACCATCCGCGAGTACGTGATTCCCGCTTCCAACTATACCATCTATAACATGGCAGCAGGAGGGCTGGTTACACTTCCATTTGAGATTAAGGTAGTGGCTGTCTATGCTACTGGTTCTGCGGAGCCCGACCAGACCCTCCCGCTCAACACAGATGAGATTATGGCTATCAGCCCCGAGGTCATCAATGGTATCACCAATGTTACTGTCGGTGAGCTGTCTGACGGTGCCTACACCCTCAACGGTGTACGTGTGGCTGCCGATGTCCGCAACCTGACCAAGGGACCCTATATTGTTCGTAAAGGCAATAAGACCAGTAAGGTGCTGGTTCGCTAAATCCACTCCACATGAACAAACGTTTAATATCTATATTGCTGGCCCTGATGCTCGTCCTGAGTGTCGGGGCCAGAAGTTTGGTACTCCAGTTAACCGACGGTACCAAGGTCTATTACCTGCTAAACGGCACCACCAATCCCGCCATAAGGTTTGCTAACGACCAGTTGCTTATCCAGAACGATGGCTATGCCGTGGAAGGTGTCAGCAAGTTCTATATCTCTGAGACAGACGATCCCTGCACCGCTGTAGAGTCTGTCATCATGGATCAACAGAACCTGCACCGGCAGGATGGCGTCATCTATGCCAAGACCCGCACCTTGCGAGTCTATACGCCTGCTGGCCGCGCTGTCAGCGCTCCGGTGCAGGTTGTGGGCGATGTGCGAGTTGTTCAGTTGCTGTCGCTCCCCGCTGGCACTTATATTATTCAGATGGACAACCGTTCACTGAAGATTGTCAAACGCTAAACAACATGATGTCCATGAACCACCAACGATACATCCTCCTGCAGCTATGGCTTTTCTCCATGCTACTTGGCAGTTCTGCTCAGACCACCATCTATGGCATCAGGCAGAACGACCGTTTTCTGAGCCATAAGACCAAGTATGTGCTGAACGACGACGATGCGCTGGAATTTCAGTCCAACCGCTTCTATGTGGTCCGAGCCGACGGCACCCGTCAGAGCCAGCTTTACACCATTGCCGACTCCTTCTACGTGGCCGACCCTGGGCTTGGTGTGCATAAGCCCAACTATCTGCGCAATATCAATTTCAACGACGAACGCAGCTATTACTGCTGGAGCCGTTCTCTTCAATCAGACCATTTCATCGTGTTCTGGGAACCCGAGTTCGGTGCTGACCCCACACAGGCACCTGCACCTTATACCTTTGATCCCAATGAACTTCTGCAGCGTGCTGAGAAGATTTACAATGTCTATACCGGTCAACTGGGTTTCTCTCAGCCCGGCAACTCGCCCACGCTCGACACCTACAAGATTATCATGCTGGTGCACTATACCGACACCTGGCGTGCCACCGGTTCTGGTGTTGACAATACTTGCGGCACCCTGGACGTCAATCCTGATGCTGCCAATTCTATCATCACCACTGCCCACGAGATAGGCCACACCTTCCAGTATATTGTCAGTTGTGACCTAGGCACCAATCATGGCTGGCGCTATGGTTTCGGTCCTAATGCCTCTGGCGAATGTGGCTGGTGGGAGAGTTGTGCCCAGTGGCAAGCTTTCAAGGTCTATCCCGAACAGCAATTCACTACCACCTGGAACACCATCTGGAAATATGCCCACCTCAACCTGCTCCACGAGGAGATGCGCTATTACAACTTCTTTGTGCAGGACTACTGGTGCCAACTCTATGGTGCCGACTTTATTGGCAGGCTATGGAAAGAGTCGGTAAAACCTGAGGATCCAGTAGAGACCTATCAGCGTATCAACAACCTTTCGCAGGCCGACTTCTGTCGTGATATGTACAACTACGCCACTCATGCCATCACATGGGATATCGATGCACTGCGCGCACGTGGCAGCCGCTATACAGACCGTTTTGAAACGTCTCTGCACCACGTGGCTGATGGCTGGTGGGAAGTTGACTCCGCCTGTTGTCCACAAAACTACGGATTCAACGTCATCCGCCTGCGCGTGCCTCAGGCTGGTACTACAGTCAAAGCCTTGTTCCGTGGCGAGGCTGGAGCTCCCGGTTTCCGTGACTATCGAAAAGACTTAGCCGGCTGGCGTTACGGCTTTGTAGCACTGAAATCAGATGAGACCCGTGTCTATGGCAACATGTTTGCCGACAAGGAAGGCACTGCCACCTTCACCGTTCCAGAGGGTACCACTAAACTCTGGTTTGTGGTTAGCGGAGCGCCTACAGACCACTTCCATCACGCATGGGAGATGCCAACCGATGCCAATGGCAATGACTATCATACCACTCAGAGCCTCGCCAACGACGAGCAGTGGCCTTATCAGGTGCGCTTTAGTGGTACGAACCTGCCAGGCGAGTATTATTATCCTGAGGACTACGAGCGACAGGATATAACTTTGACCGAAACGGTATATCTGCACAAAACGGGCGCAACGGGCACCAATATCTCCGCATCCGTAGAACTGCCTATGGAAAGAATCTTCGATGCGCTGGGGCTGCCTTCTACCGTCTATAGTAAACTGAAGCCTGGTGCCAATGAGCCTGCCTCACTGCGTCTGCGTGCTCTGAATGCTGATGGTACGGAAAGTGACAATAGACTGCTGACGTCTCAATACTACTGGGGTTTCGATGCTGAAGGAAACGTTATTCGTGGTACCGTAGCCAGCACATCCTACGTGCTCACACTTAACTTTGCCAACGGTCGAATCGCCGTCAACGGCTATCGTACACGTCTCACCATAGGCACCACCTATCAGGCTGCTGTTGCCCTAATCTATACCAATAGTGACGGTAAGGAATATACAGCCACCATCAGATTGAATATTGCAGTGGATTAATCACGCAGTAATGTCATCATGTCTATGATCGAGAGAAGTCAGTGTCAAAAAGGATGCAAGAATGAAAAGAAAAAGACATTTTTATTTTGCATTTTGCTCAATTCTTCGTACCTTCGCAAAATAATCTATATACAATGGCAATGAACCTAAATCTGACAACTACGATTAATTTCGACCATATCGCTGACCGCAAGTTGCGAAGTGATGTGATAGCACTCTGCCTCAAGACAGGCAAACCGGTACTGAAACTCTCGACGAAAGACTATGTGGATAATGGTCTGGAACACTATGTGAAGGAATACGGGTCGGCAGGACTGGTAAATATTGCCGTGTTCAATATCCTGCAGCATACGATTACGGGATGGCCAGGAGGTAAACCAAACGCAGACGACTCTACACGACCGGAGCGTGCATTGCCCTACCCCAAGCGGGTTATCGTGTTCTCGCCGCATCCGGATGATGACGTCATCTCGATGGGTGGAACTATCCGTCGCCTGAAACAGCAAGGGCACGATGTGCATGTGGCCTACGAGACCTCCGGCAATATTGCTGTGGCTGACGAGGAGGTGAGGCTCTATATGCATTTCCTGCGTGCCTTTAATGAGAAATTTGCCAATGGCAGCGATGACATCATCAAGCACTATTCCGACGAAGTGCTGGGATTTATCAAACGGAAGCAGGAGGGCGACCTCGATAATCGTGATGTGCTGACCGTGAAAGGACTGATACGAAGAGGCGAGGCACGCAATGCCTGCGGATACAACGGTATCAAAAAAGACCATATCCACTTCCTCGACCTGCCTTTCTACGAGAGCGGAAAGATAGAGAAACTGCCGATGACAGAGCGTGACGTGCACATCATTCAGGAACTGCTACAGCAGATAAAACCGCACCAGATATACGTGGCTGCCGACCTGGCCGACCCACACGGGACGCATCGGGTTTGTACCGATGCCGTGCTGGCTGCCATCGACGAAGAGAAGCAGGCGGGTGCAGAATGGCTCCACGACTGCAGGGTGTGGATGTATCGCGGTGCATGGTCGGAATGGGAGATAGAGAATATAGAGATGTGTGTACCCATGAGTCCTGAGGAACTGCGTGAGAAACGCAACGCCATCCTGCGCCACCAGAGTCAGATGGAGAGTGCCCCATTCCTAGGCAATGACGAGCGCCTGTTCTGGCAACGTGCCGAAGACCGCAACCGTGCTACTGCCAAACTCTACGACGACCTCGGACTGGCCTGCTATGAAGCCATGGAGGCCTTCGTAGAGTATAAGTTCTAAAGAAAGCGTAGTACTTATATATAAAAGAAAAGAGAGGTCAGCCCTCTCTTTTTCTTTTATTTCTATTATTTCTTTTTCTTCGGTTTCCTGCGAGCCCAGCCCTCTTCGCTGAAATCGGGTATTTCACCCTTAAAGTCCACACGGGGCGAGTTATTGTTCATCAGCGCACGCCAGTCGTCCTTCTTCATCTTTCTCTTGGCTGGTGCAGGATTATTCGTCTGCTTGTCGTCCTCCGAATTACAACGCACGGTACGACCCTTGTAACGGATACCGGTGAGCTGTGTCATCACCTTACGGGCATCCTTCTCGGGTACCTCAAAATATGAGATGGTGTCGAGCAGGTCGATATGTCCCACCTCCTGACGACCACCGACATAACGATTGAGCGTCTGCATGAGCACACCAGGGAAGAAGCCATCCTTCTTACCAAGGTTGATGAAGAGACGCTTGAAGCCCTTCTGAGCCTTGTTCATGCGCTTCTCGCGGTCGCTCTGGGGTTTCTTTTCCTTTTCCCTGACAGGTGCCTCAATCTCGGGTGCATCGGCATAGTAAGCCAGGAACTTACCAAACTCCAGCGACACAATCTTCTTGATGAGTTCGTCCTTGTCGATAAATTCGAAGTAACGGTTGATATCCTGCAGGAAAGGAGCGATTTCGTCGTCGTTGACATCGGTCTTCACAATCTGGTCCATCACCTTATAGAGCTGCTTCTTACAGATCTCCTCAGCCGATGGAATGGGCGTCTCGATGAATTTCTTACCAATAATCTTCTCGATATCACGAATCTTGTGTTTCTCCTTTGAGTGAACGATAGAGATACTGGTACCCTTCTTGCCGGCACGGCCCGTGCGACCAGAACGGTGGGTATAGCTCTCGATATCATCGGGCAAACCAAAGTTGATGACATGCGTCAGGTCGTCCACGTCGAGTCCACGGGCAGCCACGTCGGTAGCCACAAGGAGCTGCGTGAGGTGCTGACGGAATTTCTGCATCGTAAGGTCGCGCTGCTGCTGCGAGAGGTCGCCATGGAGCGACTCTGCATTATAGCCGTCGCGTATCAGTTTATCTGCTATCTCCTGCGTCTCCAGTTTGGTACGGCAGAAGATAATAGCGAAAATCTTGGGATAATAGTCAACGATGCGCTTCAGGGCCAGATACTTATCCTTGGCCTGCACCATATAATAGATATGATTCACGCTCTCGGCACCCTCGTTGCGCGAGCCTACCACCACCTCTTCGTAGTCAGTCAGGTATTTCTTGGCCACGCGCTCCACCTCGCGGCTCATCGTAGCCGAGAACATCAGCGTGCTGTGCTCCTGGGGGAGCGACTCAAAAATCTCGTTGATAGCCTCCGAGAAGCCCATATTCAGCATTTCATCGGCCTCATCGAGTACGATATTGCGTACATTCTCCAGTTTGGCATAGCCACGGTTCTTCAGGTCAATAAGTCGGCCCGGGGTGGCCACGATAACCTGAGCACCCTTCTTCAAGGCGCGTATCTGCTGTTCGATGGCAGCACCGCCATAGACGGCCTCCACATGGACGCCCTCCATATATTTCGAGAAATCGCGCAAGTCATCGGCAATCTGTAAGCAGAGCTCACGCGTAGGACTCAACACCAAAGCCTGTGGAAGGTTTGAGTCTTGAGTTTTGAGGTTTAAGGTTTCCTCAAGGCGCATCAGCAAAGGGATGCCAAATGATGCCGTCTTACCCGTACCGGTCTGTGCCAGCGCAATCATATCGCGCTTACTGGTTAGTAGTCTTGGGATTACTTCTTCCTGTACAGGCATTGGCTGTACGAATCCCATCTCTTCAATGGCCCGGCGTATCTCTACGCTCACGCCTAATTCTTCAAATGTCTTCATTAAATAATTTAAACTGTTTACTCTTCGAAGCCGCCGCCTCCGCCGCCAAAGGTGTTCTCCTCTTCGTTGACACCCTGGCCGTCTTCACGATCGCGGTCGGTCTTCTTTCTTGTCATATTTCCAAAGTTCCACGTCAACTGCAGGTTGATACGTGGGTCGCGCCAGTTTTTCTGATGGCGCCAGAAGGTTGGACCCTCGGTATAGTTCTCAAACTGACGCGTATTGAACACGTCGCGCCAGTTGAGCGCCAAAGCAAAGGTCTTATTCAGGAATGTCTTACGCAGGCCCAGATCGAGCGAACCGTTAGCCTTGCGGTGTCCCTGCGTAATCACGGAGCGCGAACGGTAGTTACCCGTGGCCTGCACAGAAATGCTGTAAGGCAGGATAACAGAAGCCAGCACACGGGCATCCCATGCAAAGTTCTCGTTGCCCTCGCCTGTCACGGTCTGGTTCTCCACAACCGTAGAGAAGCCATCCAACTTGTAATAGTAGGCATTCAGCGTGGTGGTGAGGTCGAGGATGCGGAAGAACTTGTCCTTCAGGATCACCTCGGCACCGGCACTCTGACTCTTAGCCACGTTGAGGTTGGTCATATACATCACGTTCTGTCCCTCATAGAGGCCCTGATAGCGGATGCGCTGCATCACGTCGGTAGTAGGACGATAGTAGGTACCCACAGACAACGTATGGGCAGCCCATGTCTTGAGGTAGTTCAGCGAGAAGGCATTGGTGAACTCAGGTGTCAGCTCGGGGTTACCGAACTCAATCATCGAGGCATCACGCGTATTCTTGAACGAGTTGAGCTGCCCGCCCCAGGGACGACGCAGACGACGGGTGACGTTCAACTGTATCTGTGATGTGGGTGTGAGCTCATAATTCAGGAAGAGCGAGGGGAACAACTGGAAGTAGTCCTTCTTAAAAGGCGTCTCCGTCTGATAGTAGTCGATACTCTTCGTATCCACCTTCCAGTACTCACCACGCAGACCGGCCATCACACCCAACTTACCGAACTTCATGTTGGTGGTGGCATAGAGGGCATGGATATCGCTGTCGTAGATGAAGCGGTTGTAGAAGAACTCCTCGTCATCATACTGATTGGTGGTCTGGTTCCATATCTGCGACTCCTGCGGTGTGTTCTCATGCGAGAAGCGGCCATCATAGCCAGCCTCCAGCTTGAAATTCTCGCTGACTTTGTTCTCGTAGTCAACCTTCACCTCCCATGAACGGTTATTCATGTGCATCGGACGGTTCTCCTGGCTCCACGTAGCAGGTGAGCCGTCTGTGTAAACGGTATCATTGCGATAGAGCGTAGAACTGTTCATCTTCCACTTGTTGAACTCTACCGAGACATCCAGCTTATGCGTACCATTCTCATTGAACTTATGCGTAAAGTCCAGTTCGGCATTATACATCTGATGCTTGCCATCAGGAGCTGTCACGCTCTGCGTCATGTGTTTCAGTACCTGACCTGTCGACAGCACACCATAATCGTATTCCGACACATTATC
>Ga0310695_10001832_pt1 | contig 47724 bp, 27 predicted proteins | sample RumenRJG_04DNA_FD_203882 | JGI IMG/M metagenome (GOLD analysis project Ga0310695, IMG submission 203882) | Bovine rumen microbial communities from Lethbridge, Alberta, Canada - RJG_04 (v2) (version 2) | ecosystem: Host-associated > Mammals > Digestive system > Stomach > Rumen | place: Canada... | reverse complement strand
AGAACATGGGGGGGGGGGGGGTATTACAACCGCGCGCGGACGCGCCACGCGTCATTCTAGCGCGGTTCTGTGCGATTCTGTGTGCGGTTGCACTCATGGGGTAGGTCAAGCATACGTCTGCGAAAGACGGCTCAAGGGTCATGCCGCTGCGCGCGGCATAACTCCTCGCTCCGTCGATTATCTCCGGCTCCGCCGTCAATGTTAGAGACATGGTGTTGCCTTCCTTTTGACGCGGTAAATTATACCAAAATTTCGCCTCGTTGTGGCGGACGATTTTGAAAGAGTTAGGCGTGAAATTTCGGCCGCCCAACCGCGCTTGGAACGGCGGCGTGCATCGTGTTCACGCTGGCGCAGCCGATGTGGTGGACCATGCGCCGCTACGGCCATTTAGGTCGAGCGTCGCTCCGTCCTGCAAGGTGCATCCATAGAAATAGTCGGTGGCGGGCGTAAAACGTCCATACACGTTCATCGCAGCGGTGCCGTTGTTGACATTGGTGGTGCATGCGGCGTAGTAGTCATCCACGTTCAGGACATTTCCGAGCCAAAGCGCGCTCTCGACCCGCAAGTTGACATCGCGCGCTTGAGTCGTTTTTAGCCGCGTAGAACATTTAGAACGTGTAGGAGGGACTTGGCTATTTATCTACTCCGCAAGATCGAAGAGGCGGGTGTCGGGGGTAGCGAATACGCACGTGAAGCTGTCGGCGTTCTCCGCGACCACCTTGTCTTCGAGAAGATCGGTTATCTTCGCGTACTTGCGCGGCAGGGACACCTTGATCTCGCCGCCTTCCTTCGTGTGCACCGCGAGGAAGCGCTCGTTCGCGAAAACGACGCACGGCTTCGACGCCCACACGCGCGCACCCGCCGCCGCGATGATCTCGCGCAGCTTCTCAGGCGTGTAGAGCTTGTAGTCGCGTGCGTACACGCTCGTCCAGCCGCCCGCCATCTTCGTTGTGCTCACGCCCTTCGTTCCATACGGCACGCCCGCGTATTCCTTCACGCGCTTGACGTCGAGGTTCCGGCCGTCGGAGATCCCGGGCGCGTAGCACCACACCACCGTGCGCCCTTCGGCGAGGATCTTCTCGTCGATCAGCGCCTTCTTCTCGGGTGTGATGTTGATCGCGGCGGGATAGACCACCACCTTCGTCTTGGAGATGTCGCGCGTCTTCAGGTCGGAGAGCGTGCAGATGTCGAACGGAACGCCGGTCCTGGCGAGCTTGTTGCGGAAGTACTCGCCGAACGCGCGTGACTTCCGGTCTCTGTCGTTGACGTGGTAGATGCTATCCGGATCGCACACGAGAAGGACCTCGTCGACCGGATGCGGCAGAGCCGTGCCGTAGCGGCGCGTGATCGTCGCGAGCTTCGCGAGCCGCCGGCGCAGTGCGGGATCGTCGTAGAAGCCGTTCTTGCCACCCCACATGTCGAACCAGCTGTAGGAGCATCCGTTTGCGATGCAGAATGCGGCCTCGCGCGTGTTGCCCGCGACATCCTCCTCGAAGGTCTTCCACACGCCGGGCCACCAGAAACTCTGCGAGTGGGGGCCGATGTCGATCTCCTGCCAGATCCGCTTGCCGTGGAGCCGGGCGGTGGAGTAGATGATCTGGCTGCCTGTTCCGCCGCCCATCTTGCGGTCGGAGTAGCTGGGCGGGTTGATGAAGAAGTCGATGTCGGGCGAAGCGAAGACGCGCTCGTAGTCGAGATGCCCGAAGAAGGTCTGAGGGAAGTTGCTGTTGTAGTAGTAGCCGTAGAAGACGCCGATCTCCTTCGTCTTCGGAATCGCCTTGCGCGCGGCGGATGCGTAGGCGAGGATGGCGTCGGCGATGACGGAATTGTGGAAGCGCCAATAGTCGATCTTGTGCCGCTCCTTGACGGGGTCGTACACAAGATTCTCGAACGCCGCGCTCTTGATCTTCACCACATCCGGCACCGTCGCGCCGTAGTTGAGCTTCCGCGCCCTGCACCACCTCACCCACGCCGCGTTCTTGGCGTTGCTCGTGTGCCCCTTGTCGAGTTCGTACCATTCGCACGTGCAGCCTCCTATGAGAAGATAGGCGCAGATGCGGGAGCCCCACTTCTTCTCGGCGTACGCGATGAAGTCGAGCATCCATTCCCTCGTCATCTTGATCCATCCCGGATTGCTCGCGGCATGAGAGATGTCGGAGAAGGAGTCGACCGACAGCTTGCGTATCAGCCAATAGGGCGTGTTGAGGTCGATCATGCAGACGAACTCCGCCTTCGGGCTTGCCTTCAGCATGTCCTCGATCTGCGCATCGAACGCAGACCAGTCGTACTGCTTCGGCCCCTTCCAGATGAGCGGGTAGTCGCAGTAGGGCATGGACTTGACGTTGATGGTGTTCGCCGCGAAGATCGTGCGCAGCGGAATCCCCATGTCGGCGAAGTCCTTCGTGCGTTCAAACTGCGTGCGGAAGCTCCTGTAGCCGATGTACTGAGGCCGCGAACGCGCCTCATCCCGCACGTCGGCGACTAACGACGGTGAAAATACCGCCGCGCACACGGCCGCAAAAACCGTAAATGTCTTGATCTGTTTTGCGTTCACACGATACTCCTTTCGTCACATCGCGCGTATTTTACCAAAAACAAAGCCTCCGCCGCAAACGGATTTGCACACAAATCAAGCAACGTTTTCTGCACATTTCAAGCACACTTTATGATATACTTTACCGTCGTGAAGCACAACCAGACAAAGGCAATACTTGTTGCAATCTCATGTTCACACGCAGCATCGCGGCAGAAGCTGCGTGGAATATATCAATATGCGTCCGTAAAGGATGCGTGGGACATCACCCTCGTCCGATCAAAGGACGACCTCACGCCGAAGTTACTTGACGAGTGCGCCAATGGACACTTCGATGGTTTCATTCTGTCATCTGACGAATGTACGACGAGAATCAGCCAGTTCATTCCGACTGCTACTCCACTGATCGCAATCGAGTTCGGCACGGACATTCCACAGGATCGCGACTCCCGCATAACGTCTGTGCTCAACACCGACAACGTGGCAATCGGACAGATGGCCGCATCCCATTTCCTTTCCCTCGGACACTTCGCTGCGTTCGCTTACATCCCCGATGAGATGGGCCGCGAATGGTCAACTATTCGCGGGCGGGCCTTCATCGACACCTTGCGTGCGAACAGATGCACCACTGAAACATACGACAGCTCTAAAGAGGGCGTTTCCGAATTCCTGCTGAGGCAGAAAAAGCCTGTTGCCGTATTCGCAGCATGGGACTTCATCGCCGCAGAAGTCATACGGGCGTGCCACAGATCAGGACTGCGTATCCCTTCCCAAGTCTCCGTCATTGGAGTGGACGACGACGACTTGATCTGCGAATCGGTTCGCCCGCCGCTTTCCACAATCCTTGTCGACCGGGTCAAACAGGGCTTCGTCGCGGCAAAAACACTTGACGCGATGATGAGTGCACCGCAGAAAGCCACTTTGCAGAAATACATCTGCCATCCGACCAAGGTGATAGAGCGAGAATCGACGGCATGCGTTTCACCGGGGAACACGGTTATAGACAGAGCCCGCAAGTTCATCAGCGATCACGTGACTGGCGACATCGGAGTACAGGACGTCGCCGACGCAATTCACGTCTCACGCCGACTTCTTGACCTGCGGTTTGCCGAATCCGGAATCGGCACGGTGGCCGAGTTTATCCGAATGCGCCGACTCGCCGCCGTGAAACAGCTTCTGAAACAGACGTCGCTTTCCGATACGCGAATCGCCTTGCGTTGCGGATTCAAGAGCGTCGGCGCGCTGCGAAACCTCTTTCGGCGTGAATGCGGCATCACGATGAAGGCATATCGCAACCTTCGCAACTTCCCGTCTCGACGACGCCTAAAATCGGCGGCCCCGTTCATTACTTAATTAAGACCATCTCGTTCGGAGAGAGCGTGATGGTCACGGAATCGCCATCGACCTTGAATCTGCGGAATTCTTCACGTCCCTTGGCGGTGACCGTCCAGGCCTTTGCATTGCCCGATAGCTTCACGCCAGACGGAACTTTCCACTTGCGGTCGCGGCATCCCCTCTCGGAATACGCCACAAGCGCGTTGTTGCCGAGCCACAGGGCGGGAATGAGCATGTCGCTGCCGTCGGAGAGTATCTCGCCGTCCTTAGCAACGCTCAGCCTCCCGCCCTTCCACATCGTGCGCACACCGTCCTCGAACACGCCGATGCTGCCGCCCCTGCCCTCAATCAGCGCCTTGCGCCCGAACGTGTTGAGGTACTGGCAGAGGAGAACGGTCTTGCAGAACTCCCGCTTGAACAAGTCAAGCGCCTTCGCGACATCGGGATTGCGCATGAACAGCGCTTCGCCGTTCACGTTGCTGCCGAATGCGCACTGACTGCCGTACACGTTGCCGCCGCACGCCTGCGACGCCTTGAGGGAGAGTGCGTGCTGGCGAGAGCCGTAGTGCCAGTACATAGGGAACCATCCCTCGCCGATTCCGCCAACATCCATGCCGCCGACGCCTTCCGTCGTCACGTCTATGCCCTTCGAGTCAAAGTACTTGATGATGTTTCGCTTTGCGTCGATGTCCTGTTCGCGCGTATGGCCGTGCCACGGGCTAATGGGCGAACGCATTCTGATGGAGTGCCTGCCATTGGCCCCAACCACCGGAAACGGCACCGCTGAGTGGAATGCGTCTACGTGGATCGTGCCTGCCTCCTGGATCGGAAGTATGCTGCAGAGACGGTCCACGCGCTTCTGCAACAGCCCCTTCTCCCATTCCGCCGCGTAGCTCACCTTGTACGCCCAGTCGCCGAGGATGTACTTGCCGTCCTTCTCGCGCGCGAGCACGTCCGCGCGGACATACTCGTCGAAGAGCGGACTGTCGTCGTATGCGTCGAAGAGGTTCACGTGCAGGCTCACCGTCGTGTGGTGCTTCTTCGCCTCCCGCATGAGCCACCTGATGCTGTCGAGCGGATCCTTGTCGCACGCGCGGGCGATGGCCCTATTGCCCTCGAAGAAGGCTGGGTACTTGGAGTCGTGCCCGTTGTACTGCCAGCCCACGAGATAGACGATCTTAGGAAGCCCTAGCGTAAGCGCGTCCATGCCCTTGATCACCTCAAGCGCCTTTTCGCAGCTCATGCAGACCTTCTGCTTGCCGTTGTCGCGCATCTTGTACTTTCCAAGATGCACCGGATCGAACTCCGCCTGCGAGAGGAAGAGTTTCGTGACATACGTCTTCGAGTAGTCGTGGCGGGGATGGACCGCCCACTTGAAGTCCGCCTGTTTGAACGCATTCGTCCTGACAGGCCCGTCAAGCGTGAACACGTCCTCGTTCGCGGCGCCCATGGAGACAAGCGTGGAGGCCAGCGCAGTTACACATAGAATGCTGTATTTCATGCCTTTCTCCTAATCAAGCAATGACGCGGACATCGTATTGTCCGAACTTTCTGTCGCCCGTGATCACTGTGAGATCGTGAATGAGCGCAGTCGCGATTATGATCCTATCCGCCGGATCCTTATGGTGATCCGGCAAGCGTGCCGTACGGATCATGATGTCATCGGTCGGAGGGATGGCGGTTATTCCGTATTCGCTCGAGAGGTCGGCAAGGAAATCTTCAGGCGTTACAGGAAGTGTAATCTTCCCCTCCTTCTGGAGCCGCGTCAATTCCCATGCGGAGATGGAGGAATAGCAGAGGGATGTGGCTACGCTTATCCGTCTTTTCGCCTCGGCACTCAGGTCTCCTCCGCCCATGCCGAGCCAGATGAGTGCGCATGTATCGAACAAGTACCGCATCAGGCATTCTCCCAGAGATCTGAATCATCCGCGAACAAGTCGCCCTTGACGGCGATTTGCGTCCCATACCGCGGCAAAGGCCGAATCTTTCGCACGTGCTCGACAGGCACGATCCTGGCGACGGGGTGCCCATACCTGACTATTGTAAATGAAACAAGCCGCGACTCCACCTCGGAAAGCAAGCCCGAAAAATTGGCCTTCGCCTCGTTTACGCTCAGTGTTGCAGGCATTTCGTTTTCTCCTTGTCGGTTGATGCCTCGTATTCTACCACATTCTGGTCTGTGGAGTCAACTATGACCTGTTGGCCTACTTCAGCGGGGGGCGGGCGACGCGCCGGACGGAACCTCTGTTGTTGCCCTTGCACCTCGTCCTTGAAACGCGGATTGCCGCCGAGGATGTTATTGACGAAGACGAACGCGCCATGTTCGCACGAATATTTGTCGAGCGAGTCTGGCGCACGACAAGCTCCGGTACGGACTCGTTCGGATCGCGCGCGAACGCCGCCACGATCCTTCAGCTCGCACCTCGTCCCGGAATGAGTGCGGCACTCCCTTCGCGTCCCCGCGCCCCATGTGAAAGAGAGTCATCTTCGCGTAGTACGCGCCCGCGTCATCGGAGTAGCGGATCGTCATGCCGTCCGGACGGATGGAAAGCTCATATCCTTCCGATGGGATGCCTTCTACTTTCTCCATCTTCGGCGGCTTCTTCGCCCAATACTCGCCGCCCGTCACGCGCATATCACGCGGCGCGGGTATGATTGTGGCAGTTGGCGGCGGTACGGCAAACACCGCAAGCGACATCGACAGAAAGCCCATCGCTGCCGCCGCGGCTGAGATAATTTTACCTGATTTCATCCCGGATCAGATCTTGAAGTGGGCGAGGTCGATGTCGACCACTTCCATCTTCGGCGCGGTCTTCCACGCGCCGCGCGTGAAGTCCGGCACGTCCATCGACTGCGAGCGGTTCGTGGCGCTCCTCTCGGTGAGTTCACAGAGGCAGCCCGTGGTCGCAAGGTCGTAGACGCTAGTGTCGAGCGGAAGGCCCATGCGCAGGCAGTACGACCAGCGCGCATCCTGAATGTAATCCATGCCGCCATGCCCGCCAGACCTCTTCGCAATCTCGCCGATCGTCTTCCAGAGCGGGTGCTTGTACTTCTCGCGTATCTCGTTCGCCCGCTTCTCGTCCCACCAGCCGTGCGCCCCGCTGCCGTAGTAGTACTTGCCTTCGCCCTCAAGGGCGATGCGGTACGGGTAGTCGGCGATGATGCCGCGCGTGCCCTGCACCCTCTGGAGGCGCGAGTACGGGCGAGGCACGGAGACGGTGTGCTGGAGCATGATCGTCTTGCCGCCAACGGTCCTGATGAGGCTCGTGTTCATGTCGCCGACCTTGAGCTTCTGTCCCTTTCGGGGGTTGCCGGGCCGGAGGCCGTGCTCCATGAAGTCGGCGAACGCGGCGTTCTTGGAGTCGATGGAGACGATGTAGTCCATGCGGTCGCCGCGGTTGACGTCCATCGTCAGGCACAGCGGCACGAGTCCGTGCGTCGGATACGGGTTGCCGGCGTGGTCGCGGTACCAGTCGTATCTCCAGTACTGGTAGGCCGGGAAGAGGTCGTTCGCCATGTGGCGGCCGTCGTGGTTGTACGCGCCCTCGGCATGCACCACTTCGCCGAGCAGTCCCTGCCTGACAAGGTTGAACGTGAGCATCTCGATCTCGCCGTAGATGCAGTTCTCGAGCTGCATACAGTGCACCTTGCGCTTCTCGCTCGTCTCGACCATCTTCCAGCAGTCCTCCACCGTGAAGGCGGACGTGACCTCGGTCAGGACGTGCTTGCCGCCGTTCATCGCGGCGAGCGCCACGGGGACGTGCAGGTGCCAGGGCGTCGAGTTGTAGATCACATCCACGTCGGACGAGTCACACAGCGCGCGGAACGCCTCGGGACCCTTGTAGACCTTCGGCTCTGGACGTTTCTGGCGAGCGAGCGACGTCTTCGCCGCGTTGATCTTTGCGTCCTGGATGTCGCACACCGCCGTAACGTCCACGCCAGGCAGCTTCGAGACGCGGCTGATCATACCCATGCCGCGAGAGCCGATGCCCACCACGCCCACGCGGATGCGCTCCATCGGCTTGCATCTGAATCCCAGCATCGGCGCGCCGGCGGGACCTGTGGCAGCCGCTTCTGCCTTAAGTCCGTTCACAGCAGAGCACGCCGCTCCGGCGAGAACCGCGCTCCTGAGGAAATCTCTTCTGTTCTGCATTGTTTTCTCCTTGTTGCTTGTCGCCAAAGACATCCAAACCATCCATGTCAATATTCTACCATATTTTCGCCCTCGCGGAAAGCACGCCGGCGCGGTGCTTCACGAACTGGGCGAAAGTGCGGTTCCGCATCGCCTGTTGAGAGCTTCTGAGACTACCTGAAAAATATGGTAAAGGTTTTTGGCACGTGATGGAACAACGCGTAGTTGCGCGCAATGACATGTCCGCTACGGTCATAGGAGACAAGCGAAAGGCAGTTGCGGCGGCCGTTGCCCTCAACAAGCGCGCCGGCGGGAAACCTTCCACGCACAGTCCCGCCATTGACGGCGAAGGTTCCAAGCACGTGTCCGTTCAGTATCGCCTTGACCCTGTGCGCACGACGCAGAACAACTGTGAAGACGCTTCGTCCCTCTTCGATGCGAGGCTCGATCTCAAAGGCGTCCGGCACGTAGGGATGCGTCTGGCTGGAGTTCCTGAGCGACGCCATGAGAGTCGCAACGTCCGCGAACTGGCGGTCCATCCAGGCAAGCCTCTTGGCGTGGAACGTCTTGAGGATCGCCACGTCGCCGTTGAAGGTGCGCGTGGCGTTCGCGGTGTCCTTGCGCGGTGCCCACAGCCGCTCGTCGACTAGCGCCGACCTGCGCACCGTGGCAATCGCGCGGTCAAATTCCCCGCCCTCCGCGTATATCGCGGCATAGCGGCTGCGCACCTCGTGGTACCTTTCCCACACGCGCAGGCAGAACCACGGATCGGTCGTCCACTCGCGGTTCATGTTTGCCACGCCGCCGCCTGCGCTGCGCCACTTCTCGCAGCGGTCATCGACGGTGCGGGAATGAGAGCCCCAGTCGAAGTCCCATACCGGACCCCACACGAGCTTTCCGCCGCGGTCGATGTACGCGAAGCGGCTCTTCTGGCCCATGTCGCCGTTGTCGAAGAGCTCGTTCACGAGAAAGAAGTCAACCATCGAATCCACGTCGCAGAGCTCGCTCCAGTGCCGGCCGTCGATCGTACAGCCGTCCCATGACGTGATGGACGAAAAATACCGCTGCAGATAGTTTCTGCTCCAGGCGAGCATCTTCGCAGAGGTGTTGAGGTATTCGGGCTTCTTCACCATCGTGTGCATGGTCAGCGAACCGGCGGCCACGTCGAAGCAGACCACTTCGTCGGCCTCCGTCGAGAATTCGAATAGATACCCTCCCGTTATGTCTATCGAGCCCGGCTCGGCGTCAAGCGCGGCGTCTATCGCCGAGAAGTCGGTCTCGGTTGCGCCATACTCCTCGGCGGCGTCCTCCCAGTCGTAGATGTTCACGCGGTCCTCGGCGATGCGCACGTGCTCGCAGAACTGGTACGTCCCGAGCAGCTTGCCGTTCAGCACGCAGTCCACCCACGTCGAACGCATACCGAGGCCGCCTATATCCCGCGCGAAGTCGTAGGGCAGCTTGTTGCGCGTCTGCGAAAGGTCGTTGTAGTTCGCGAGCAGCACCCAGTGCTTGTTCTTCTTCGCGCCGAGGTCGAACATCTTGGCCTTCTCCGCGAGCTTGATCTTGTACGGCTTCTTCGGGTAGTTCTTGGACGAGTTGCCACGCACGTTGATGGTCATCGCGCCGTCGTACTGCTTCTTGAACGCGTCGTTGCCCTGCATGAAGAGCGTTCCTTCGTGCTGCTCCTTCGAGGCGGTGGGCGTTTTGCCGTCGTTCGTTGTGAGATAACACACCGGCAGGCTTGAGAAGTAGAAAGTGCGCGTGTACTTCGCAGCGCCGCTCCGCGATGCGGTGAAGCGCAGCCAGTGGCAGTAGTCCCAATCGTGCGGAGTGTACGACGGATCGCGCCACACCTCTGAAAAAGACTTCTTCGCGTAGTCGCCGCGCTCCCAGAGGAAGTCGTACGTGGGCGCGACACCAAGGAAGGTGGCGATCTTCGGCTCAAGCGCGCGGCCGACGCGCGGCCGATCCGCGTCCAGCGAAACCTCCGTCTCGAAATCAGCACCAATCACGCTCGTCCCGTCCTGCACCGCGAGAAAGTCCACAACCGCCCGTTCGTCGCCGTTCTCCATCGCAACGGAATTAGTGACGAATGCGTAGGATCCCGCGCCAGGCACGCCTGCGCCGGCAATGCCGTTTGTGGACCAGCAGGCGGGATCATTCCAGTTTCCCGTTGCGCCGCCAGTCCAGTAATAGACAGGCTCGAACTTATCCTGCGCCTCGGCGCCCTCGAATCCGCCGAAGAGTCCGCAGCCCACAAACGACACGCCGCGCCTCGCCTGCGCCGCGCCCGCGCGGAACCAGGTGCGCCCCTGCGCATCGGCGCAACGCGAATACCCGCCGCCCCCGTCTTTCACGAGATAGCTCACGAAGCGCAGTCCATTCACCACCTTCGCCTCGAGCCGCCCTTCCATCCACGTTCCTGCAACCGGTTCGGCGCCTTCTACGAAAAGCGCGTTCCAGCGTCCGTCGCCCCATCCGTAGTATCCCGCCGCGCCGGCGATCCGTGCAGGAAGCAGTCCGCCCATCGCCTCGACCGCTGCCGGACGCCCTGCATCAAGCGCCTCGACCTTGAGCGAGAAGTCTATGCGCTCCACATTGCCGGAAGTCTCGGCCGCCGCCGTGAAATGCGCCGCGCCGCTGAGCGCCATCGCATGCGCCGCGCCGTCCACTACGTTTGTTGCGGATGCTCCTTCGGAAAGCGTCCAGCCTCCGCCCGAAGCCCCCTTCCCGCTCAGCGTCTCGCCGGGAGCGTACGCGCCGAACTCCGCCGAGAACGACGGAGGACCGAACGGCGTCTCGGCCATGGCCGCCGCCGCGCATACGACGGCGACCGCGCTCGACGGAAGACGCAATCCCGTACCTCCTAGCGGAAGAGGATCATCATGGACGCGCGCAGCAGATACAGGCCTCCAGGCCGCCTCAGAAGAGGACGTTTGTTCTGGAGCGCAGGCCCCGCGAGCTTGAACGCCGTCGATACGGGCGGCTCCTCCTCCCACGCGACAACCTGCGCGAGACCGTTCTCGTCGAACAAGAGCTCGCGGTCGGCAGAGAGGGCCACGTTCACCACGGCGTTCGCCGCGAACGTCACCGTGTTGAGCCCGCTCGTGAACGCGCCCTTCGTGCTCCACACGTCGGTCTTGGACGTGAGATCGAGCGTCGCCCCGTTCTGCAACGTGCAGCCGTAGAAGTTGTCCGTCACGGGCGTGAACGTGCCGTACACGTTCATGGCCGCCGAGCCGGCGTTCGACGTGCCCTCGTAGCGCGCGGTGTAGTCGCGCACGGTCAGGGCCGCCGCCACGTTGAGCGCCGTAGCCGCGTCAAGGTCCATCGTCTGCGATCCAGCCTCCGTCGTGACCTGCAACGTGCCCGCCCCGGTCGCGCGCAGCGTTCCGTCCGTCGCGGTGCCGCGGAAGACGAACGTCTTTTCCGACGCGATCGAGCATGCAAGCGCGTTCCCGCCGAAATCTATCGGCCCCGTCCACACGATGTTGCTGCCCACGTTCACAGACGAATCCGCCGTCAAGGTCACGTTTCCGAATCCGCCCCAATTGCTGTGGCTCTGGTTCAGGCTGTTCGCGACCGTGCCGCCTTCGAGACGGAACGTTTGCAGGTTCGTGCCGTAGATGCCGTTCACGTCGAACGTCGCGCCGCTCTCCACCACCACGGGCACGCCGTACACGCCTAGTGGATTCGGATAGTTTTTCTGATCGAACGCATATTCGCTGTTGTCCTTGGTGGTGTTGTACAGCTTCAACGTGCCACCCGCCACGGTGTTTCCTCCTGTGTAGGCGAGCTTGAACACCTGCGGCGTAAACACGCCTGCGCCTTCCTTGACGAGCTTGACGTTGCCGGAAAGCGTCACGCGGTTGTTCGTGAACGTGGCGCCCGCCGGAACGGCAATGTGCAGTTCGCCGGGCTTTGAAGAGTCGGTGGTGGAGTCCGTCACGGTGAGCGCGACCGGCGGATTGCCGTTCGGCGTGTTGACGTAGAGCTTGTGGCCGCGCAGGTCGATGGTGGATGATGTGTCAACACACGCAAAGAAGCTGTCCAGCCCGCGCATGTCCACATCGGCAGTGAGCGACATGCCGCCGAATGTCACGCTCTGCCACGGCATCGCGGCAGGGGTGGGAATGCTGGCACCGAACGCGCCGATGATCTGCACCTTGGCGGATGCGCCCGGCACGCCGTTGGGCACGATGTTTTCATGAGCGTTGACGCACGACCAGTTTGCGGAGTTGGACAAGTCGTCATCACCCGCGAGCCCGGTCCAGACGGCCTTGACGACAAGCCGCGAATCAGTGGCGACGTCGTAGAACACGCCGTTCTCGATCACGCATATCTTGCTGCCATCCACGTTGTCGCCCTCAAGCGTGAACGTGACTCCTTCGGGAATCGCATCCCAGGCGATGAGCTGCTCGTCAGCTTGAAGTGTGCGCGCGCCGACGTTGACCGTGACGTTGCTTGTGGCCGCATCGTACGACAGCGCGCCGATCGGAGTAGTCGTCTTCATCGCAGCGGAAAGCGCCGAAAGATCGATCGTGGCGCCCTCGTGCAGAACAGTGCGGTAGAAGCGGTCGGAGAGCGGCTTGAACGAGGACAAGACATGGATTGCCGACGCGCCGTGTCCGCTCGTGTCAGTGCCCGCATATCGCGCCACGTAGTTCGACACTGTGATGGACTGGTTCAAAATCATCAAGGAGTCGCAGTCCAGCGTGGCCGTTTCCGCTTCAGATGCTGCGGAATTGAAATCCAGATAGCCATTGCCGGTCACAGCGAATGTGCCATTTGAAATGGCTACGCGGTACATGTATAGATGAGGTTTTGCGTCTGTCATAGGGAACTGCGCGGTCAGTGTATGCCCGTTGAGGTTGAAGACGGCGTTCCCGCCGGAGAATACAACTGTCGAATTCGATGCGTCGATGAACGAGTCCGCCTCGAGCGTCACATTGCCGATACTGCCCCAGGCGTACTGCGTCTGCGCCTTCGCGTTCGTCATCGTTCCGCCACGAAGAACGACTGGATAGCAGTTGATGTCGTACACTCCGTTGATGTCGTAGAAGGCGCCTGCCTCCACGCGCACCGCTAAGTCGTATTGGCCAAGCGGCTTGGCGTATCCCCTGTTTGGCGAGTATGTGGAGCTGTTCGCGACTGCGTCGTTGAAGAACCGCAGCGTGCCGCCCGCCACCGTGTTTCCGCCAGTGTAAGGCTGGTCGTAACGATGCGCCACGAAAACGCCCGCGCCGTCCTTCACAAATGCGGCGGTGCCGCCGATTGTTATGAGCGTGTTCTCGAATGTGGCGCCCTCGGGAACGTACGCAATGAACGAGCCGCCGTTCTCCTCGGCGTCAGTGACGGTGAACGTCTGCTGCGAGATTCCTTCTGGAGCGGTCAGCTTGAGCGCGTGTCCGCCAAGGTTGATCGTCTTCCCCGCGAACAGGCCGTCGTTCACGCTGAGTCCGCTCCAGTCGCAGTCCGTCGTCAGCATCGCCGGCGGCTCCAGCGCCACGCTCTGGTACGTCGAGAGCTTCGCGACGGACGCCGCATCGGCAAGGTCGAAGTTGAAGGCGCCGAAGAACACGCTGCTGCGCTCGCCCGGCACCGCGCCGGACATTGCCGCGCCAACCATATTCGTGCATGCCCAGTTCGCAGGATCGTTGAAGTCGTTGTGCGCGCCGGCGCCCGTCCAGTGCGCAACAGCAACCACGTTGGCGTCCGGCACGTCGTAGTAAACGCCGTCCGCCTCGATGCGGGCGGACTCCGTTGCGGCGATTGCCGTTCCAGTGATGCGGAAAGCCACGTTCTCGGGAACCGCGCTCCAGGCAAGGACGCGCTCGCCGTGCGCGATGCTGCGCGCGCCCACGTCGATCGTCACCAATGCGCCCGAGGCGAACTTCAGAGCGCCGAACGTCCCCGTAGAGGACCATGCGCCGCTGCACCCGGAAAGGTCTATCGTCGATCCGTTCTGCATCGTGGCGGGGTAGAAGTTGTCGGTGACAGGCGTGAACGTGCCGTGCACTCTGAACTCCGCCGTGCCCGAGTTCGAATCGCCCTCGTAGCGCGCCACGTAGTTCGAGACGGCGATCGGCTGCGCGATGTCGAGCGCGCACGCGACGTCGTAGGTGGCATTGGTGCTCGCATCTATCGCGTCGTACGTCTGGAACACGCCGTCGCCCGCGAGCTTCACCGTGCCGTCCACCGCCGATCCGCTGCGGCATTGCCATGTCTGATCCGCCGCGATCGTGGCGTTGAGCGTGTGGCCGTGCAGAAAGAACGGACCGCCTATGTGCGCGGTGCGCGCCACGTTTACGAAGGAATCTGCGCCGAAGTCGATCGCGCCGTTGGAGCCCCATCCCGGTTCCTTCGGCATACGCGTGTTCGTGAACGTGCCGCCGTTGATGTACATCTTGTACAGATGAAGGTCGTAGATGCCCTTGTAGTCCAACGTGCCGTTGGCATCTATGGTGATTGGCGCGCCGGCGGCGCCGAACACGGGCCTGTTGTTCTGCGCGTAGTACGCCTCGTTCTTGGTGCCCTCGGCGTCGTTGGCCAGGAACACAAGCCCTTCGTGTATCCTCGTGCCGCCCGTCTGCTGATAGTAGCGCATGCCGGTGGCTCCGTTGGCATAGTTTGGCACGTACGTTCCCTTGCCGTCCTTCACCACCTCCACGGACCCGGAGAACCAGATCACGTTGTCGCTGTTCCAGCCGCCGTTGTTTCCGTACTGGGTCCCCTCGTCGACTTCCATGTGAAACTGGCCGCCGCTGCCGGCGGGGGAATCGTCGGTCACGTTGATGCGCCTGTTCGAGCCGCCGTTCGGCATCTTCACGTAAAGGCTATGGCCCTTCATGTTGAGCGTGGTGTTTGCGGCCACGAAACCGCCGAACAGCGAACCCGCGCCGCGCCAGTCGCAGTCCGCCGCAAGCGTCACAGTGCCGCTTACGGAAAGCGACTTCCATATCGCGGTCTGCCCGGCCGGGAAGTTGAACGTGGTCTCGCCCGTCACGCTCACGGTGGTGGCGGAAGCGTCCGGAATCGCGCCTTCCATCACATTGCCCGAGGCGTCCTTGCACTGCCAGTTCGCGGGATCCGTTACGACCGCCCGGTCGCCCCCGCCGATCCACGTGGCCGTTGCGGGCGCGTCGGCAAGCGCCGGCATACACACCAATGAGAATGCCGAAACCGCTGCAAGCAGCGCCTTCGCGGGGCGCACCGCATCAGTCCGCCGCACGCACGCAACGATGGAATCCAGACATGTCATATCGCATTTCCTTTCCTTGGGGAAATCCCAAAATTAACATGGTGTAATTATATCATACCCCCACCCTTGAAATCAAGCGGATTTTAGCAGTTTTGCGAACGGCAAGTTTTGCGAACGGCGGCATACAATGGGAACAAACGCGCAGCGACACACGCAACATTCACGTTACCGCACTGTCGGCGGAGCCGTGCGTACGGCAGAGACGCGGCCATAGCCCGTGACGTTCTCGAAAACGACGCCGCTGATCTGATGCGCGGCGTCCTTTGCCTCCAGATGCACACGCATCGTCTCCGCGCCAAACGGATTTGGAATGCGGATGTCGCGCAGCGTGCAGTCGCGCAGGCGCCCAGGCTCCTTCGATCTGGTCAACGTGCCGACGATGGACTGCGTCTTCACGTTCAGGAAGATGTCGCTGCGCTCGACCGAATCGAAGCGGATGTCGTCGAACAGCAGATTCTCAAACATCGTCCCGTTGGAAGGCTGTATGAAGATCGCACAGTTCGCCCAGAACGTCTCTGGCTTGTTCTTGTGCAGAGAAAGATGCAGAACGTCTATATCGCGAAATACAAGGTTGCGGAAGCCACGTCCGCCCTCGGGCAGACACTCGTAGCCCACGCGAAAGGCGTTCGCCGCGTCAGTCCAGAGGATGCACTTCTCCACGAGGAGGTTCTCGCACCACCACTTCGGCGCGATCGTGTCGTCCTGCGCGCGGATGAATGAGTTGCGGATCGTCACGTTCGAACTGCGGCAGATGTCGATGGCGTCGTCGTTGATCACGTGTCCGCCGAGAATCTTGATGTTGTCCACCAGCACGCGTTCGGCATTGTCGAACACGAGGCACCAGGTCCACGCGCCGACGATCGCGATGTCGCGCACCATGATCTGCGAGCCTTCGAGGTGGACTACGTGTCCGCCGGGATGCACCAGACCGCCGGGATGCACCATGCGGCCGCCAGGTCCTTTGTAGTGCCCCCAGCATAGCCCGCTGATCGCGCCGCGCCCGCGTATGACGATGTTCGTGCCAGCACCGAAGACACTGCCCTCCAAGACCGCGCCGGGCGCGAGGTAGAGCGTCTGGTTGCTCGCAAGTTTCACGTTGCGGCGGTGGCGGCCGGGTTCCACGAACACGACGTTCGGGTCCTTCGCGTCCGGCACGTCCGTCTCCGGCAGATTCGCCGCGATGACGAGCGCACGATGGCGTCCATTCGGCTCAACAGCCACCTGACAGGGCGGCACGAGCGTGAACGCCACCTCGTCATCACCCGTACGCGTCACCTTGACGGCCGCCTTCTTCGGCAGCACCTGCAACCTGTCAACGCCTGCGCGCGCCTTCACGCGCACCTCAACCGGACCTGGCGAATCGAACTGCGCGTACCAATAAGGTTGCGCATCTCTGCCCTTGAGCCTGACGACGGGCGCGGCGATTTCCTGCACGTCCACATTTTTCCCCCCAACCGTCACCGTAAACGGCAAGTCCGCCGCGCGAACGGCGAGACCGAACGCCATGCACGCCACCGAGACCGCCATGATTCCGATCTTCATCTTAAGGCCTTTCTCAAATGCTATCCGATGTAATTCACAAACCACTTCTTCGTGGAGTCTGCAGTTCAAGCCACCCGTCTTGAAAAACTGTCCCCGTGAGATTACGGCACCCAGGAGGCAACTCGTTCGAGAGCTTCCATGAGCATCGCGCGCGGGGAGGCGAGGTTCACGCGAAGAAATGCGCCGCCCTGAGGCTCGGCGTAGATCGAGCCGGGCGCAAACTTCACGCGCGCCTCATCTTCAAGCCTGCGGGCAAGTTCGCCAGAAGGAAGGCCAAACGCGGAAACGTCAAGCCATGCAAGATAGGTGGCTTCTAGCGTAGTGCATTTCACGGCGGGCATGCGCTTGCGCAGAAAGGCAATCATAGCCTCGTAGTTGCCGAGAAGATACGCCCGCAGCTCGTCAAGCCAGTCCGAACAGCAGTCCCACGCGGCGGCGGACGCAACAAACCCGAATGCGTTTAGATGGCCGGATCCGCCGACCTCCTGCGCCTTGCGGATCTTCGTGCGCAGCACGGAATCCGGACAGAGCGCCACGGCCGCATGAAGCCCGGCGAGGTTGAATGCCTTCGTGGCGGACCAGAACGTAACAAACTCTCCCGGCTTCCAATCTCCCGCAAGCGCGAACGGCACATGCTTCGATCCCGGTATCTGCAGATCCGCATGTATCTCGTCGCTCGCCACCAGCACCCCGTTACGACGGCATATCTCCCCCGCCTTGCGCAACTCCTCGGCCGTCCATGCACGCCCGGCGGGATTGTGGGGATTCGAAATGAGAAACACCTTCGCGCGCGGATCGGCGACCTTCCGCTCAAGATCCTCGAAGTCCATCTCGTAAGTGAAGTCGCCCTTCATTCCGCTGCGCGCAGGCACACGGCGAAGCGGACTCCAGCTGATCTCGCACCCTTGGCTCGCTATCACGGGGAAAAAGCCGTTGTAGGCTGGCGCCTGCAGCACCACCTTGTCGCCCGGCTCGCAGCACGCGCGCAGCACCGCGCCAAGCGCCGGCAGCACGCCAGTCGAGTCAACGGCCCACTCGGGGAGAATGTTCCAGCCATGACGCGCGGCAAGCCACTTCGCAAGGCTCTCGTGCCAGGCGGCGGGCGGCAGGGCGTAGCCGTACACGCCTTCCTCGGCGCGGCGGCGCAGCGCCTCCACGATGGCCGGCGCGGCGCGGAAGTCCATATCGGCCACCCAGAGCGGCAGCACGCCTTCGGCGCACACATCCCACTTCACGCAGTTCGTTCCCCTGCGGCGCACAGGCTCGTCAAAGTCGTATCTCATGTTCTTCTCCTCCGCACTTGAAGCAAAGGGCACGGCGTTGCCGCCGTGCCCCTCGATTTCAGCCGTATGGCCGAACTCCTTACTTGGCGATGACGCGAGCCATCTCAAGCACCTTGTTGGAATAGCCCCACTCGTTGTCATACCACGAGAGAAGCTTCACGAAGGTGGGATCGAGGCACATGGACTTGTCGGCGTCGAAGATCGACGTGCGGGCGTCGCCGCGGAAGTCGGTGGAGACCACCGCGTCCTCGGTGTAGCCGAGAATGCCCTTGAGGGAGCCCTCGGAAGCCTCCTTGACGGCGGCCTTGATCTCTTCGATCGTGGCGGGCTTCTCGAGTTCGGCCGTGAGGTCGACGATCGAGACGTCGCTCGTGGGAACGCGCATGGAGATGCCGGTGAGCTTGCCGTTGAGGTCGGGGAGGACCTTGCCGACGGCCTTGGCGGCGCCGGTCGAGGACGGGATGATGTTCTCGAGGATGCCGCGGCCACCGCGCCAGTCCTTCTTGGACGGGCCGTCAACCGTCTTCTGCGTCGCCGTGGCGGCGTGCACCGTCGTCATCAGGCCGCGCTTGATGCCGAACTTCTCATGGATGACCTTGCTGAGAGGCGCGAGGCAGTTCGTGGTGCAGGAAGCGTTGGAGATGATGTCCTGGCCGGCGTAGGTCGTGTGGTTCACGCCATACACGAACATCGGGGTCGCGTCCTTGGAGGGAGCGGACATGATGACCTTCTTGGCGCCGGCCGTGATGTGGGCGCGGGCCTTCTCGTCCGTGAGGAAGAGACCGGTGGACTCGACGACGATCTCGGCGCCGACTTCGTTCCACTTGAGGGCGGCCGGATCCTTCTCGGCGGTCAGGCGGATCGCCTTGCCGTCAACGACGAGGTTCGTGCCGTCCACCTTGATGTCGTGCCTGAAGATGCCATGCACGGAATCGTACTTGAGCATGTACGCGAGGTAGTCAGGGTCGAGAAGGTCGTTGATGCCGACGATCTCGATGTCGTTCGCGAAGTTCTCAACCGCCGCGCGGAAAACCATGCGGCCGATGCGGCCGAAGCCGTTGATGCCAACTTTGATAGCCATTTCTTTTTTACTCCTTGTAGTGCCTTCGGAAGACTTTTCCCCCGATGGAAAAACGGGTAATAGTGTATCAAAACGGCGGGGCGATGTCAATACCGGGGTTGACGCGTTAAAACTTGGCACAAAAACCACTCACGGACCCGGCAGGCAATCCCAACGTCAAAAGCTTTCTTGTCCTCTGTAAAATCGTCATGCTCTCACCTCGGGTGTTTTCATTATAGTCGGAGACTCCCATGTCCCCAAGCAGCCCCTGACATTCCACTTTGTCGCTTCCTGACACACATGACACGGTGTGCACCTCACTCGCCATCTCCGATGTCCAGCTGCACAATCGGCTGCCCAGACGAGAGAAGTTGGTTGGTTTCATCCACTCCAAGAAATCCATGCCACGTTCCAAGCTCCTCGTCGGGATTGTATGGCACCCCCTCGTCGGGAATCGTATGGCAGCCGCTCAGCCGCATCGCCCTGTATATGAGTTTCCTTGCGACGCGGTTCGTCTCGGTCGGAGAGAAAGCCGAACCTTCACCGAACGCTACAAGAATGGCTATCGCCACACTGAAGAACGCAATGATCTTTCTCATCTTCTGTAAACCTCCTCTGGATAAGGCAGCTCTTTATTGTGGTTCAACAAAATTTAATTTTCTCCCGGAGATTTGTTCGATGGCCAATTTAATCTTTGTTCGTTCTTCGACCGAAAGACTGCACGAATCTACGCGATAAAACCATTTCGATATCTCCATGAGATAATGATCAATATCCCCCTCTATGGACTTCAACCAGCCAGCTTGCCCTTGCCCTGAACTTATGAACGGCGACATTCCTGACGCATCTTTCTCTTGTTCTCTCTCGTTCTCATATCTTTCAAATTTCTCCCAACTTCTATGGCACTCATTCGTTGCATTTACATAGCGTGCAAGCATGGAAAGACGCAAATCCCATATATCAAAAGATTGGCCCCCAATTCTCCTAAAACCATCGCAGGCTTCTTCTGTAAGCTGTCGACATCTGGACAACTCCCGACATCTCAACTGCAAGTCGAGACTATTGCAAGATCTTGACTTTACATTTTTCGCAAAGAGCTGAAGAAGCGTAACCTTGACATTTCGGTTTGAGACCTCACATATTTCATTAACCAATTTTTCATCATGACCTTGAATGTCCTGCACAGATTGCTGGATCGATACTATGCGCCGCATTAACTCTTCCTGATGCCCATCGCCACAGGCACCTTTCCTTACTAAGATTATCAACATACATATGCAGACAAACATAACTCCCATCATCAAGCCACCAATGGCAACCTTTAAGTTTCTCATGGTTTTAGCACTCCGTTGAGGCGAACGACATCATTCGTTTGCCGTGTGATTTGATTGAAAAACTTACTTACACCAGAACGCCCATTTTCATAGATTCTGAATGACTGCTCATAACCTTCAAGCTGTCCAACCTGTCCTGAATCATCTCTTGTACCTCTCTCCCCCCAACCTAATGGCACATCCCAGTCAACTGTTCCATACTGCCACCCGTATATCTTGTTGGTCGTAATGGTTCCATCATCCATCATGCGCGGTAGTGAACTACTTATACTGGGAGTATCCTTGAAGAAATAATTGTCATTGCCTATATCATACCACGTCCCAGCACCACAAGCTCGCGAATGAGACCATAATCCGGCAAACTCTTGATTGTCAAAATAACCCGAATGTGATCCTGTGAGACATGGAACCTCCTGCATTGCAATGTTGCCAAATGACACTGTTCTCGGCAACACGTAGAGGTCTAGGTTCATGCCAATGCCTCCTGCCTCCCCCTTCGGTACGCCAAATCGAACTGGAGCGGCATTGATGGCGACAATTCCCTCTGGTTCAATGACCATAAGAAGCGGTATGTAAATCTGCCCACGACATGTTACACGTATACCATTCTTTCCGGCAACCAACGGAGAGGAGAAAATCGTTTGTCCCATGACGCTTGAAACCGCCCAACCTGAAGTTGAGAACCACGTCACCTGTGGCATACTAGGATACTGTAGGCAATTTACATTCTCTCCAATTCCCAAAAAATGTCTATGTGAACATGGATTTTCCGCTGCCGTCGCCCAAGGGGTAAGTTCCACTCTCACCACGGTCAGAGCGTTAGAATCCGAAAGCTGCTGCGCTGTAAAGAACTCCGAAAACGTACCACTCACAGAAACATCATCCTCTGAAGAACTCGCTTCCGAGCCCTCGTAAACACCAGTGGTATGGAACGACTCTTCCGATGCAAGTGCTATACCGGTTGATGGCAATGCAACGCCAGTACCGATGGGCGTAAGCTTACCAAGGTTACCAGAAGAAAACGACAATGCGCCTCCATACGTTCCCCCGTATGCATCCACCGAGATTCGCACCCGAGAAGACCGCTTGGGCACTGAGACACCAGGAACGTTCTCATATTCATCCTCGAATATCACAGCCTGCTTGCTGAATGTAATCGTCAAAGACGCCCCTCCTCCATGTTCGGCAGGAACACCCCACGAAGGATCCTCAAACCCACACCGGCACATACCACCAGTGACTTCGAAAGATGCACCCTCCAGAGAGTAATTCCCGACGGCTCTACACCCCGCATCGCATGTACATGAGGGGGAACATGTGAACCACACGGAACTACCACCACAGCTCAGGCAGCCACATGAACATCCCGGCGACGACCCCGCGGAACGAAGACCACCGCCCGAGCTAGCGCCATTCCAGGTCAAATCCCCATCTGGATCGTAAGGTTCTACCGATACCGTATAGATGCGGCTGACTTCTCCAACGCTTTCGGTAAAGTCAAACTCCAATGGCCAACGCACTGTGTATCTTGCCGGGCCATCGACTTCGATTTCTGTGTGTTCGCAAACAGACGACACCGTGATCGGCACTGTGGACGTCACCGCGTACTCAATGCCCATCAGAAGCGGCACATAGTTCGTCTCGCCTTCACGCGCGATAACGACAGGCGATCCAAGACGCGACTCTCGATCCGCCGTAAAGTAGATCGGTGCGGGGCCGCGAGATGCCACGACCTCGACAAAGTAGTAGGCGTTAGTATTGACGCCAAACGTGCGGGGAAGAAGGACAATGCCGGGAGGGCTGATATCCGTGTCGGCCATGGCCGAGACGGCGCCTGGCCCTCCCTCTGCCGCCTCGTACACATTGGAGCATACGACGTTGTACCATTCGACGTTCGTGCCGTGCGCATCAGGCCCAGCGACTAGCGGTTCGGGATCCACGGAATTCTCAAGTCCATCGCCGTCCCAGTCGAACGGGAATACGGGCGCATATCCAACAGTCCGGTCGTCGTAGCGGTACTCGAAGCTGCCGTTCGCGAACAACTCAGCCTGGAAGTTGGTGATGCTGTTCACGTCAAGGCCGACTGGTGAGTTCTCCCATGTGACCACTAGCGAATTGGACGGCGAGACGGCGTGCCAGAACACGTTGGAGACACCGCCCGGCAGAAGGTTCCAGTTGAAGGACGGCACGACCGCAAGCGGAACCTCGAACGGCGGCGGGAAGTATGGCGTACGCAACGCCGGACGCAACCCTCCATCGGAGAAAACCGTTATCCCATCAAGAAAACCGTCGCGCCACGGGAACGACCAGCCGACGGCGGGAATGCGCACCACATCAATGAAACCGCCACGTATCAGCCAATCCTCGTGTATCTGCGGAGAGTCAAAGGCGTCACGCCCAACAATCTCGCAACCTTCGCGCATCTCGGCGACACGCCAGCAATTGGTAATATCCTCGTCGGTAATCTGAACCTGCGAACATCCCGAACGCAATGGCACGCCAAGGCCCGACGGCTGGCAGGGCGGCCAGCCTCCTGGCCGCCGCAATGGCCTACCGCTGACTTGTCCCTGCTGCACTTGGTTCGTAGGATCACCGGGCACTTTGACAGACCCTATTGAAACGCCAATCCCAAGTATAGCAGACATGAAGAAAACGCCAAGAAGGCCATAGCGGCATATCTTCACGGCGGATATCTTCACGCTCTTAATCAACGCAACAGCCGATGAGATCGTGAGGACGCCAAGCGACAGCGCGACTAGGGCGTACAGCACGAGGCTCTGGCATGACTCGAGAAACAACTTCACGTCATTCATCGTGTCACCTCAGCAGAAACACCGTTCCGTCAACCGACGCCTTGACCGCAGCACGAAACTCAGCGAAAACGAAAGCGTGCCCGACGCCGACAGTGCATTCAGCGCAATGTTTGTGCACGCACCGGCATCGGCAAAGTCTGGTTGTGGCAACGGCGCGGCAGCCGCCTTGCGCGCAAAAGCGGCAAAGGCAACTACCGTGAACAAGATCGCGATGTGTCCTCTGATGGGCATAAGGTTATTATAGCATTTCATCTGTTCTTCGTGTGAATTATTTGTCAAAGATCGCCCTTCTTGAGGTTGCACGTGCGGCACAACATCTGGAGATTCTCGGGAATGGTGTGGCCGCCCTTCGACCAGGGCGTCTTGTGGTCGCCGTGCATCTCCTCGAAGTCGCAGAACTTTCCGCAATCGGCGCATCTGCCGCCCTGGCGCTCGTATGCGGCGCGCTTCTGCGAATTCGTGAACTTGCGAATCGAAAGCGCGCTCTCCCGCTCTCCCCCGGAGAGAAGATACTCGTAGATGCCGCCTTTTCTCGTCACATCGTCGTCGGCCATAAGCCGCTGCACGTCCCTCTCCATCGCAGCAGGATCGTATTTACCCTTTCCGTAGAGACGGAACATCCCGCCCCAGTCGAGACCCTTCATCTCCCTGCGGTATTTTGGGAAGAGCGTCTGCACCCAGTCGATGACGCCCTTAAAGTGCAGCCACTCCGCCATCGCCGTCGTGTCGTGCTGGTGCAGGGCCATGTACGACTTCACGTCGCCGTTCGACATCCATTCAAGCGCCGTCTCCATGTAGTCCTGGCGTATCGGCTCGCCTTTGAGGTAGCGGTTTGCCAGCGAATAGGCGGGACCCGACGGTTTGGAGAAGAAGCGCTTCATGTCCGCCGTCCACGGTCCGGCGTATACCGCGTTCAGCAGCTCCTGGTCCGTGAGCTCCTTGCCAGCGATGTTGATCGTCTTGAACCATTCGAGCTTCTCGTCGTCCCCTCCCTCGCAGAAGTAGACCGTCAGGGCGTAGTCGAGAATCCTATTCCGCTCCTCCTTCGAGAGGTTGGAGAAGAAGCGGAAGAAGTAGTCGAACTTCCCCGCCACGTACTCGCAGATGGAAAGCGTGCGCTGCTGGCCGTCCATCACCTCGTACGTGCCGTCGCCCCGCACCGCCCAGTACATGACGTTGAGCGGATATCCCTTAGTGACGGTGTCGATCACGGCCTTCTGCTCGGCGTCGGAGTAGATGAACTCGCGCTGGTACTTCGGACGCACGTCAAGCCTGCCGCCGTATGCGACGACGCCCTCCTCGTCGTCGTTCCTGTAGCCCTCGACCAGCTCTCGGACGATTATGATGTGCGGTTCGATCTTCATACGTCACGCCTTTCTGTTTACAGGATTCACAAGGTTGTGTTCCGCCGTCGGGGCAAGAGGAAAACGCCGCCCGAGAAACGGGAGCACAGAGTGGACTAGCTCTCTCGTCGTCCGAATGAGAACATTGCCCGGACCAGTTCTCATCTTTTCCTCCGGATGATGATGCGTGAATAGGGGCATCTGTCTTTACCGTCAATTCGCAAAGCAACGTCCGTACGCCCCCGAAAGTTTTTCCCAACGCCGATTTTCTTTGCGAGATCGCCTGCGCCCAACCCTACAATCTCAAATTGATCAGGATTGTAGATATCAAGAAAAGTATCGGGTACCCCCATCAAACCATCCCAATCTTCAGGAATTGCCTTGCTTTCGGAAACATCTATAGCTTCTAGATTCTCATACTTCGGGTATTCATCAGAATTATACTTACGTATAAACACAAATTCCTCATGCCGTTTCTTATAATCAAGATTGGTGAACCATCTAACGCCTTTCACTCGGATGAATCTTTGACCATTCTCATCAATGCCACAACCCGCCGCATCAAGAGGATAAGTATCAGGTACCGTGAATTTCCTATCGCCGCTATGAATAGATGCCCCCAACCACATTTTATTCTCCTTGAAAAGAGAAAATATCTCTTTGTAGTGCATGGCATTCAAATTTCCTATGATGAGAAAGTTCTTGTCATACTGTATGAGCTGTGCAATGTATTCGCGGAAGAGAGAAAACGGCGGATTGGTGACAACGATGTCGGATTGCTTCAGTAGTTCGACACATTCTGGCGAACGGAAATCGCCGTCACCTTCAAGACGAGTCAACACGTTCTTGTCGTTCTTGATGAGCCATTCGACGTCGGCGAGGTCGATACGCCCGTCGCCATTCACGTCCTTCACCTCGTTGATGACAATCTTGTGGGGGATGCGCGAAGAAACACTCGGCGCGCGCGGCACTCCCGCCCCGCCGCCGTCATCACCGAACAAATCCAGCTCCAACTGACGCCCCGCGACGGGCGAACCAGCGTAGCATGTGGCAATGAGCCTCTTTAGCTTGAGCGCGTTGAAGTTTGCGGCGAAATACTTGAAGAAATTGGATTCGTACGGGTCGTCGCAGTTGCAGAACACGACTTTCCCCTCGAAGTGATGCGTGTAGTGCCTGAGCTCGGCGTTGATGTCGGCGAGCTGCGTGTAGAACTCGTCCTTCTTCGCCTTCTTCGCCGCCGATAGATTAGTGTTGGCCATGCTGCGTTCATTTATGCTTCGCGCTCGTGTTGTCGTTGAGACAGTCTCGCGTGCATAAAAAAGAGCGCACGTCTTTCCATGCACTCCTCTGGAAGCCCGACCAAAGGCTTGGGTTGAATACACGAAGAGACAATGCGCCCGATCGGGCGCATCATCACTTACATGTCGTTCAACCTTTGAAAAGATTGGTCGTATTTCCAGAGGAACGACTTGTTAGCGTTGATGCTAAATCGATTCTCGGTGCATTGGATTTCTCCCCGCCGCGCCAAAGTCCCGCCATTGACGGAACGCGAGTATTATAGCAAAAAACCGCCCGTCGCAGGCCAAGAAAGTTTCGAAGTTTCTGGCTTCCGGGTTTCAAGTTAATTAGGGCTGATGCAGCTGCGGGGTGAAGCGGCTGTCGCATGTCGGCCGCCGCAAGTCCTGCAATGGCGCGCCATTGCAGAGCGGCTGAACCCATTGCAACAATCCCAACTATCGCAGCAGCAATCGCAAAGAGCCACAATGGTGGCTGACGGGACATCCGAGACGATGATTCAGCCGCCATGCATGAGCCCGGCATTGCGGCGCACACGGGGTGCGCGCCCTACCGGCGAAGCGCGCAAAATGTGCCCGGCACTGCGGGCGCGTGGAACAATCACTGCCAAGGATATTACTACAGAGTGACACCGGTTTTGAAGATCGCGATTCCCCTGGCGCCCATGCGCTCGCTTTTCGTGCGTTCGCCCGAGGCGACGCGGAGAACGTGCCTGAAAAGCCGCTCGCCGGCCGCGTCGAGAGTCTCGTCGCCGTCCGCAACCGTGCCCGCGTTGAAGTCCATCCATCCCCGCTTCCTCTCGAAGAGCGGCGTGTTGGTTGCGATCTTCACAGTTGGCGCGGGCGCGCCGAACGGCGTGCCGCGGCCCGTGGTGAAGAGGATGAGCTGCGCGCCGGCCGCAGTGAGGGCAGTGGCGGAAACGAGGTCATTGCCCGGGCCGGACATCATGCTGAGGCCCTGCCTGCACACGCCGTCGGCGTAGTCTATCGCGTCCACCACCGGCGCACTGCCGCCCTTCTGCACACAGCCGCAGCTCTTGTCCTCAAGCGTCGTTATTCCGCCCGCCCTGTTTCCCGGGCTCGGATTCTCGTACACGGGTTCGCCGTGCGCCGTGAAGTACGCCTTGAAGTCGGCGACCATCTTCACCGCCCTTTCGAACACCTCGCGCGACTTGGCGCGATTGAAGAGCATCGGCTCGGCGCCGAACATCTCCGGCACCTCCGTGAGAACGGTCGAGCCGCCGAGCGACACGAGAATGTCGCTGAACCTGCCGACGGCCGGATTCGCCGTTATGCCCGAGAGACCGTCGCTGCCGCCGCACTTCATGCCCACCACGAGCTTCGAGGCGGGCAGCCGTTCACGCCTGTCTCCACCCATCGCGCGCGCGATCTTCTCAAGAAGACGCTCCCCCTCCGCAAGCTCGTCCTCAATCTCCTGGCAAACAAGAAACTTCACGCGTGCTTCGTCCACATCGCCAAGTTCCTCGCGGAACTGCTTCGGCGTGAGATTCTCGCACCCGAGCGCAAGCACCAGCACGCCGCCAGCGTTCGGGTGGCGGCAGAGGGCCGCGAGCAGCTTGCGCGTGCGCGCATGGTCCGCCCCGGTCTGCGAACACCCGTACGGGTGCTCGAAGGCGTACACTCCCTCCACCGCGCCGCCTACGAGCCGCTGCGCACGCGCCGCGAGCGCGCTGGCCACTGAGTTCACGCAGCCCACGGTGGGCACGATCCATATCTCGTTGCGGATTCCGGCTCTGCCGCCAGGCCTCGTGTAGCCGTCGAACGAAGCGTCCGCAATGGCAGCAGGAGCGGAAAGGCGTGGTGCCGCCGAAGGCGCGTAGAGGTATTCCGCCTTCTCATCGAGCGTGGTGCGCACGTTGTGGGTGTGCACCCATTCGCCCTTCGCGATGTCGCGAGTTGCGACGCCGATGGGGAAGCCGTACTTCACGATCTTCTCGCCCGCACGTATGTCGCGGAGGGCCAGCTTGTGGCCGGCGGGAACGTCGCCGCGCGGTTTGAGAAGCACTTCTACGTTGTCCGCAGGATGTATTCTGATCGAGTCCATGGTCAGAGATATGCGCGTATGTCCTCGCCCCAGAAGTCCGCATTCGCCGCACACTTCGCCACGAGCTCGTCGAGCGGAAGAGCCCTGTTCGCAAGGAACCACTCCAGCACCTTCGCGTCGTCCCTCACGAGATAAGTCTCGTCGCCGCGCTTCGCCTCAAGCGCGTTGTGCGCCTCGTTCCACCTCTCGCCGCGCGAGTAGAACTCAACGAGCGAGCGGAACGACGACGACAGGTTCTTCGCCGGACGGCCGAACTTGGCGAAGTAGCCCTTGACGCTCGGCAGGCAGCGCGCGCGCCACTTCGATACGGAGTTGAGAGAGATGTCGAGCAGACGGTGGTCGATGAACGGGTTCTTGAAGCGCTCGGTCACGGCGTGCGCGAAGTCCTTGAGATCGGCCTCAGGCAGATCGAGCGTGGGGATGATCTCGTTGTAGATCGTATCCTCCATGAAGCCTCTCACGCCGTCGTCGTTCATGCAGTCGCGCACGATGTTGAAGCCCTTGAGGTACGCGCCGAGCACGAACGAGGTGTGCGCGCCGTTGAGGATGCGCACCTTGCGCTGTTTGTAGGGGGTGTGGTCGTCAACCACGATGATGGGCAGATCGGTCTTGTCGAGGCCAAGCTCGGCGGCTATGGACTGCGGACCCTCGATCACCCAGAAGCCGAAGCATTCGCCCGTGTCGATCACGTCGTCCTCATATCCGTTCGCCTCGTTGATGGACGCCGCCTCGGCGCGTGGGAAACCCGTCACTATGCGGTCGACGAGCGTGGAGCAGAACACGTTCTCCCCGTCCACCCAGCGGGCAAAGTCTTCGCCCAGCGCCCAGTCCGATATGTACCTCTCAACGCACTTCTTCAGCTCGCGACCGTTGTGGTCGATAAGTTCGCACGAGAGGATGATGAACCCCTTCCCCTTCTCGCCGCCGAAAAGCCGGAATCGTTCGTAGAGGAAGCGCGTGAGCTTCGCGGGGAAGCTTGATGGCGGCGCATCCTCGAGCCTGCACGCGGGATCGTAGGCGATTCCCGCCTCGGTTGTGTTTGAGACGATGAAGCGGAGGTCGGGGTTGGACGCGTTCGCAAGGAACGCCTTGAAATCCACATACGGGTTTATGCAGCGCGAAACGCTGGAGATAACGCGCTTCGCGTTCACCTTCTTCCCGCCTTCGAAGCCGCGCAGATAGAGCGTGTAGAGTCCATTCTGCGCGTTGATCGCATCGCGCAGGGCGTCCGCGCCGGGAATTGGCTGCAGTAGGCACACCTTGCCGTTGAAGCCGGCCTCCTCGTTGAGGCGGTCGATGAAGTAGTCCACGAACGCCCTCAGGAAGTTGCCCTCGCCGAACTGCAGTACGCGTTCGGGCGCCGACTTCAGCAGATACCCGTCATATCCTGCCTTTTCGAGCGTGACGTAGCTTAGCCTTTCCATGTTTCCATTCTCCTTGTCGCCGTTAAAACAACTACGCCAATTATACCACCCTTCCCGACATTCCATCAAGCGGAAAATCGGAATTGCTCGTGGGGGTTCGTGGCTCGTGGTTCTTTGGAATAGTTAATGCTAGAATATGCCTACGATGAAATTGCTATTTTCCATAGGCGTGTTTTCGTCAGCCTTACGGCGTACCTTCTCCTACTGAAGGTTATTGCGCGTCTGACGGATTTCCAGATTGGTAGCGGGGGCTGGATTTGAACCAACGACCTTCAGGTTATGAGCCTGACGAGCTACCAGGCTGCTCCACCCCGCAATCTGGTGCTTTCCGAATGGCGGGCCTGACAGGAGTCGAACCTACAACCCTCAGATTCGTAGTCTGATGCTCTATCCAGTTGAGCTACAGGCCCATTGAGGAAAACGGCGTATATTGTACCACAGACCTTGCCGTTGCGCAAGGGGGAAAATGAAGAAAAGTGAAAGTTGTCATAATGCCACAATCTCAAAATCCCACAATGACCAACTGCTATCGCATCAAGATCACGAGTCCAGACGATTCTACGTAAAGACCATCTTCCATCACGACAAACATGATATTGCGCTTCCCGTCGCGCGGAACGAACTTGACCGTCGCATCAGGCTTCGTGGTCTCGTCCCACGAGATCACCGGCACGTCCTCCGGCACCCTGCGCTCGCCGAGGATGACGCCTATCTTTGCGCCAGAATCGAAGCGCAGCGTCTTCTCGCCCTCCGCGCTGGCGTTGAACGGCGATACCACTTCCATCGGTTTCGCCATGCCGCTCAGATCGATCGTCACGCCATCATGCAGGGTCGCGCCGTGGTACAGCCCCGATTCGCCTGGATTGAACGATTCATAGACATTGATGGACGCATTGCCATGGTTGTAATCGGGAATGGCCAGAGTGGACCTGTAGCCACTCACGGAGAAATTTCCCTCGATGGAAGAAGCGCTGTGTACCGTCAGCGTCACGTTGTTCGTGGCGATGACGTTGTTGGTGGTCGCGAACCAGCCGCCTTCCCTGATGTACAGACTGCCATTCTCAAGCGTGGCGTTCTGGAGGGCGAAGAATCTTCCACCAGCAACCCGCACCGAGAGCTCATGTCCGTTGAGGTCGGCGTATGCCACGCGGTTGGAGCTGCAGATTCCGAAGGGGATGCCGGAACCGACGTCCGGCGTAGTCTTCATGTACGAATCCGAGTCGAGGCGGAGATCGGTGACGACGTCGTCGCCGCTGTTGCATATCGTTCCACCGTCCAGCACGTACTTGTACCCGGTGTATCCGATGCGCTGCCCAAAGTCAATTGTTCCGCTCGTCCCGGTATAATTGCCCGAGTTGTCGCCGCGCACAAGGACTTCGCCGCCCTTCTCGCCCAGCAGGTCGGAGTTGTTTAGCGATGCGGTTCCTGTGCCTACCAAGATCATTCCGGTCGTCACCTCCGTGCCGCCCACGTATGTCTGCCCCTTCTTCGTAAGCCGGATCGAGCCAGCTCCCGCAGGGCTTCCGAAAAAGAGGCGCATATTGCCTGCAAGCGTGAGGCCGGCGAGCTCAAGGCTGTCGCCCGCAGCAGCCTCAATGTGCAGTTCGCCCTGCGTGGGCTTCAGATTGAAGTACTCGAGCTGCACGAGCTCGAGATACGTGCCGTAGATGTCGGCGCCGCCGCAATTCTCCTCCAGGGTGATGCGGTAGCGGCGGTACGCCGTAGTGTTGGAGAACGAATACGTGCGGTGGGCGTTCGTGGACGGCCACAGGAACTCGCTGCAGCGCTTGTCCAGAAGCGTCCAGCTCTCGCCGTCGTCCGATCCCTCGAACTTCCAGCGCTTTGGCATGCGTTTGATTTCGCTCTGGGGGCCGGCCCACATCCTGTACGCATCCACCACCTTGCCTTCGCCGAAGTCGTACGTTACGACCAGCGGCCAGTCCGCCTTCGGAACGAGCACGCGCTTCGTGTTGTCGCCGTGCACGTAGTTGTTGTTGAAGAGATTGCTCGCCGGCGTGTTGCCGCCGTTGAAGAACGAGGACGACACGCGCGATGCGTCAGTCGTGGTGAGGTCAAGGGCGTGATCGACTTCGGCGTCTTTCACGGTGCAGGTGCCTGTTAGGGCACGCGCGGGAACGTAGAGGCGATGTCCGCACAGATTGATCGTCGCATTCTCAGCCACGCGGAGCCTCGTGCCGAGGCCACGCAGGTCGCAGTCCGCCGCGAGAGCGCTGTCGGCAATGATGCAGTCGCCGCAAACGAAACCGCTCTCCACGGGAATCTGCACGTTGAGCGCGCCTTCCAGATACACGCGCGTCATGTCGCCCGGAAGGCCGTTCTCTAGCGTATTGCCAGCAGCGTTCTTGCATATCCAGTTCTGCGGGTTCGCGAGATCTCCGTCGTTCGCGGCACCGGTCCACCACGCCTTCTCGGCTACGTTGTCGAGCCAGCCGTAGAAAAGCCCAAGCTCCGTGGCGACGGGCTGAACGCCGCCTGCGGCGGTGGCGGCGTCGAACTGGAACGTGACGTCCACCGGCTTTTCCGTCCATTCAATCAGACAGTCGCCGACTGCGGGAGCACGCCCCGCGATGTCGATCGTGACGGTTGCGCCTTCGTCGAACAAGACCTTAAGCATGCTTGGATTCGTGCTGGCGCTCGCCACGTTGAACACGTCGTTCCACGACTTCATGTCGAAGGTGGAGCCGTCCATCATCTTCACGAACGGAAAATTCTGCGTCTCAGTCCTGAACGTGCCATGGACCTTGTACACGCCGCTCGCGGTGGCGGACGAATGCGCGGTGAATCCCGCACGCAGCAGAAGGTTGCTGACCGTCACGTCATGATATGCGCCGGTGTGCGCGTCGATGTCGAACGTCGAATTGCCGGCGCGCGTTTCGCCGTTGTTGAAATAGACGGTGTTGCCGCCCGTGCCGCGCACTATGCGCAGGGTTCCGTTGGATATGCCGGCGTTTATGAAGCGCGTCGAGTCGCCCACCGTCACGTCAAGGACGTGTCCGCCGAGATCGATGGATAGCGGCTGGGCGCTCACTTTGTAGAAGCCCACGGCCTTCGGAGACTCGAGAAACGAGTCCGCCGTGAGCGTTGTGTCGCCAAGCTGAAGGTGGTTGCTTGCCAAAGCGGCGCCAGTGTTCACCAGAGTGCCGCCGTTCAGCGTGTAATGATAGGTCGAACAGCGGGTGGAGCCGTTTATGTCGAAGACCGCGCCGGAATCGACTGAGATGTCCGAACCGTTCTCGCCGAAGATCTGGTCTGCGAGCGCAATCGGCCTGAGCGTTCCGGCGGCGATGTGGCTTCCTCCCGAATACATCTGCCCCGCCTTTGCGGCCACGAACTCGCCCGTGCCCTCCTTCACAAGGCGAACGTTGCCGGAGATCGAGACGGTGGAGTTTGTTGCGGATTCGCCCGCCGGGACGTTTATGCGCAACTCCGGCAGAATATCCGGCACTGCGGACGAGTCGAAGTACTCGAGCTGGACGAGCTCAAGATATGGGCCGTTGTTGGCCGTGCTCGTGTCGCTTGAATCCGTGAACGAAATGCGGTAGTAGCGGTAGGCGGTGGAGTTCTCGAATGCATAGGTGCGCGTCAGCTGGTTCTTGGGCCATGTTTCTCCGTCCCGCGAATCAAGCAGCGTCCACGTGAGGTTGTCATTGGACCCCTCGAACGTCCATGTCTTGGGTCCGCGGGCATTGTAGTTGTTCGGTCCCCAGTACACCTTGTACATGTCAATCTTCTTCGGCGAATCCGCGCCGAAATCGTAGGTCACGGCAAGCGGCAACTTGGACTTGTGCACAAGCACGCGCGTGTCGTTGTTGTTGGCATAGCTGTAGGAATTGTTGAAGAGATTGATTGCCGCACCGGCCTGGATCACAGTGGGAGTCCACACGCGCTCGCCGTTCGGGTCTGGCGAGGTGAGGTCCTGGGCGCCTGCGGTGATCGTGCCGTCACCGGCAAGCCCCTTCACGCTGAGGTTGTGTCCGTTCAGATCTACGGTCACTCCGTCTGCGATGGTGAGCACGCCATCGACCGTCTCGTCTGCTGAAAGTGCGTAGTTCGCGCTGATCGTACGGTCCGCCGAATACGCCGACAACGCCGCCGCAGCAGCTGCCGAAGCGACCAGTCTCTTCACCACCTTGCAGTTCATCATTGCCTTTTCCTTGAGGTAGTTGCAGAACCCCTCGTTCGCACATTCACGGGCCAAGCCACACAGCCTGCCAAAACCCGCAAAACCCACATTGCGCGACCGAAGGATTCAACAATTACATTTTACCAAAATGCGAACATCTGGCGCAAGCAGAAAAACATTGAATTGACTAGCGCAACGGGTTATGGCGAACGAGCGGGTTAACGCAGTCTCACTGATTCGATCGTCACGCGCATACCGTCCGCCTGCGTAGGGTCGAAGCGGAAGTGGTTGATTCGGCCGCGCCAGGTGCGGTTCGCACCCACAGGGAAGCGGTAGTCGTGGAATGCGCCGTCGACCGTCACTGGCAAGGAGACCGACGAGACCTCTGCCGCCTTGCGCCCAGGTCCCGCCCAAAAGAGCTGACAGTTCCCAGCCGCCACAGCCCCTTCCACCTTCATGCGCACCACCACCTCACTGAAATCACGCGCGTCGATGGGCGCGAACGACACGCAGATGGCCGGGTCGCGCGTCGTCGTGCGGAACGTGATTCCGCGCGGCGAGGCCGCGAAGTCCGAGAGACCCATCAGAACGCGCCAACCCACCGTGCCGCCGCCCGTGAAATCCCAGGCGGAGACGCGCGGCATCGGCGCGGGCGGCGGGAGGTCGTAGGGACCAAGCCCTACGTCCTTCGGACCATAGTTGATCGGCCAGCCGCCCGCCGGACGCTTGCAGAACGTGTCGCGCACCGCCTCGTAGAATCCGAACCCGTGCTCCGCGTTAGGCTCGGCGTAGGAGCCCTCGCCCCACTCGTTGAGCGGCGCGAGGCAGAGGCGCTTCACGCCCGTCTCGTCCGCAAAGCGCTTCGCGTCCTGGCAGATGCGACGGAAGCCCTCCGCGCTTTTCCCGTAGATCTCGCAGTGGTCGTTCCATGGACGGTCGTCCCAGCCCGTCGAGAGGTTGGGCATGAACGGCAGGATGCCGGACACCTGACGCTTCCGCCACGCAGGCAGGCTCGCCTCCACGCAGAGGTCGTAACTGTAGCGGCGGCCCGACTTGGCCTTGCCGCCGTGGTCCATGAAGTGGTAGATGCCCGTCATGTCGAAGCCGCGCTCCTTGTACGACTGCACGGTCTTCTCGTCCCAGTCCGCCTCGGGGAATTTCATCGCGATGAAGTAGATGCCCTTGTAGCCTGCCTCGCGCGCCATCTGACGCGAGATCTCAAGCAGTTTCCTGCAGCCTCCCGGGCCGAGGTCGCGGTCCATGTTCCCCGCGGCCCATATCCACACCACGGGCTTGTCGTCGATGCGCAGGTACTCGGGCGTGTTGAAGTAGTTCTCGATCCAGAACTTCGTCACGGCGCGCTGGTCCTCCTCCGAGTGGCTGCCCTGCGGGTTGTGGTTCGCCCACATCATCGCCCACTTCAGGTGGCGGCGGTACTTCGCCTTGTAGAACGCCTTCACCCAGTGGTCAAGGTGCTGGCGGCCGCGGTCCCAGTACCAGTCCACATAAAGCGTGCGGATGCCGTTCTCCACGAGCCACTTGATCTGCCAGTCCACCACCTCTGGGTTCGCCTCGTCGTACCAGCCCAGCACGGGCTTGCGCTCGGGGCACACGTTCCACACGCGCTGCCATGCCTCCACGCGCGGCCAGCCCGGGAAGTAGAGCGCGGCGATGTCGTAGTCGGTCTCGACCGGCTTCGGCTCGGGCACGTACGACGCCTTCGCGAGGTTGAGCGACGGCAGCACCTTCACGGGCACCGAAAAGGGAACCGGGGCGACGCCCTCCGCCTTCAGAAAGAACTGCGCCGTGAAGGAGCAGGGCGTGTCGACCTCGAACGTGGCGATGAAGGATTTCGTGTCGAGTCCGCAGAGGTCGCCAATGTCGGCTAGCACGGCGGCGTTCGCGAGGCGGACGCCGGCGGGGAGCGATCCGGCCGTCAGCGACACGTGGCGGGCGGTGCGGGTGCCGATGTTCTCGATCGACACGCGCACGGGCACCTGCTCGCCCACGCGGTTGAAGGCATCCTCGGCGCGCGCGCCCTTCACCACGAGGTCCGCAGGGAGTTCGGGCTCCTCGCTCACAAGCACCATGGACGAAACCTGCGCGGCGTCAACGACAAGATTCGTCCAGGACACCACCCCGCTCCAGTCGGAATCGGCGGCGAGGTCGAGGTAGATCTGGTGGACTCGTCCATCGCCGGGATAACGGAACCCCTTCTTGCGGAGACCGCTGCGCACCGACGAGGCCCAGCAGAACTGCCCTGTGCCGGGCGAGTCCGCCTTAACGTCAAGGACGAGCCCGCCCCACTTCTCGGCGGAGAACGCCGTCACCTTCGCCGAGGAGACGACGGCGACCGACGACACGTCGAACACGCCGCCCTGCGCGCCGGATGGCGGGAAGTCGATCCGCAGCTGGCCGATGCGCCGCTGGCACTGCCAGAACGGGCGCACCCGGTACTCGTGCCACTCGCCGTCGCCGATCCACTCGAAGCTGACGGACTGTGCCTGCAATGGTCCCTTGCCTGGCTCCATCCAGAAAAGCTCGCCGATGCCGGAGCGGTTCCCCTTCGCGCGGAACACGACCTCCTGCGCAGCGGAGGAGGCAAGGTCGAACGTCCCGCTGTAGATGTGCGTATCCACGCCGCCGCACACGACATGCAGCGCGCCGTCCTTCATGGATGACGACGCAACCTGGTGCCCGCGCTTCGTCCACATGGCGAGCGACTCGGGCGTGTTCCATTCGACGGATTTCGCCCCCGCCAGACAGGCGGCGAGCAACGCGACAGAAAAGAGGCCGTTTTTCATGGCCCTAGTTTACCATATTTCAGGCCGTTCGTCTTTACGGCTTTCACTTGCAATTCACCAAATGGCTTGGAGGTTCCCCAATTCCCCATTTTTTTCGCGGCTGGCGAGGCGCCCCCGCACCGAGCGAGGCGTCGACAACGAGATTCGTCCAGGAGACCACCCCGCTCCTAAAGATCGGCGCCCATTTCCTTGAACTCGGCGGCGGCGTTGAGGAAGTGCGCCGTCATCCAGAACACTTTCCACTTCTCGTTGTAGCCGCCGCGGTATCGACCGGGCGTAGGACGCCCGTGCAGTCCGTAGTTCGTATGCTGTATCTGCTCGCCGATTGAACCGGACGCGTCCGTCATTTGGTAGCAGCTCCTGTACATCACCGCCGCAAGATGCTTGAAACGTTCGTCCTTGAGGTATTCCCCCATCCACCAGACGTCCGGCGTGCCGAGTACGCCAAACACGTCCAGATGCTGATTCTGCGGCGAAACGACCGTCCAGCCCGTGGACTTGAACGCATGGTCTGCGAGGCGTCCCGGAGGCATGGGTATGTCCCATACGACGGTAAAGGAGAGCATTACATACATGGAGTGACGGGCAAGCCTCTCGTACCTGCGCACGGAATCCCTGTCGCCAGTTTTCAAGGCGTGACGCAAAAGGGCGACGTATCCCTGAAACGCCGCAAGCGCGCCCTCCTTGTCCTCGCATCCTGCATCGCACGATCCGCCCCAGTATGTCGCCCCACACACAAAGTACTTCCGCGCGAAGGAATCGGCGAGCTTCCGCGCGGCGGCAAGGCAGTCCGTATTCCCGAACAGTTCCGAGGCAAGCACAAGCGGCGCGACCAGAAAACCTGGTCCAGAGGAGGCCGGCGGCGCCCAGTCCGGGCGCAGAATGTCGTGCGCGACGGCTTCAGAGACTTTCTGCGCGAACTTCCGCCATTTTGCCGCGTCAAGCCGTCCCGCACCTTTCCTCTCAGCGAAGCGGATTGCCTTGAGGATCGAATAAAGCCCCTGTCCGCAGGAGACCGGATCGCCTCCGCCCTTCTTTCCCGAATCCACGTCATATTGCACCGCGAACATCCCGTCACCGCGCACCATATCGCCGAACGCATCGCAGATGAAATCGAGCGAGCGCTGCGCCATCGTCCAATCCGCCGCATCCATGTCCAGCACCGGTAACGCATAGCCGCACGTCGCGGCACAGCCGCACCAGCCAACCGTGATCGGGCTTTTCGGGTTGATCTCCTTCGGAAGTATCGGGAATCCGCAGACGCCGCCATCATATTCCACCCATCTGGAGACCGCGTAGTTCCGCTTCGCACGGACAATCCTTTCCTTCGGCGCGAACCGCGTTTCGTCAAACGGACTGAAGAGCGAGAGCGACGCCTCGACGGCACGTTCGACGCCGAACGCATCCTTCGTCGTCCTGCCAGTCTGGATCCAGAACGTCTTCTCGACGATCTGCCCCGGCTGGAGCGTTATGTACGCCTCGTCATACGGCATGCAGCCAGACGTAAGCTCCTTCACCACCGAACGTCGACGGTTGTATCCCACAGGGCCGGAGAGCATCACGATGTCGACGCCGCTCTTCGCCGTCTCCACGCCGAGGCTCCACCACTGGTCTTTGAGCACCGCCCCTCGCACGGGCGACGGCAAGGTGTGGACAGCGACGAAATCCCCGCCTGCGGCATTCTCGACCAGCGCAAACGGCATAGGCAGACGGTGTTCCTCGAATATCGCGAACTCGCCCTCTTCACCCGCGAACACGGGCACACGCCAGTCCCTGCGCCCCCTGTTGGACGGATTGCCGTAGAGCAGTATGCCGGGAATAAACGGTTTGAGCGCCACCGGTTCTCCCTCTATGCGGTAACGGACGGACAGCGTGACCTTCTCAAGCGGTGCCTTGCCTGTCCACGTCCAGCGGCGCACGACCTTCTGGAGGTTATCTGAGACATCCTCGGTACTGTCCTCCACGAGAAGCCCGGGCACATCGCTCTTCCACTCGTACACCCATCCGTTCTTCCATCCAATTCCCGTCTCAGGCGGCAGAAGCCCAGCCGAAGCGGTCAAGGCAGCCACAGCCGCCACGCATATCGTCGTTGCAATATCGGCATTTGGTGTTGCTGTTTTCATGGCCGCCATTATGCCATATTGTCTCCTCATTTTCAATTCAAATTTGTCCAAACTTTTTCTCCCGCATCCGCGAATCGTACACGAACTACGAAACATCCCTCAAATGGTAGGGTCGCCTCGCCGAGGCGACCGCAGTGAAGCGCCAATGACACATCAATCATTAACCCATTGCGGTCCGCTCGGCGAGCGGGCCCTATCATTTTTACGCTATGTACGATTCGCGGATGCGCCCTTTTCTCCATCAACTCCAATTGACAACGGGTGCATCTGAGTAATTCACCGCCGAGCCTTCTGATGATTGGAAACAACTACTTGACACAACTTGCCTTTGGCGCGCGGGCTAACTCGCCCGCGCCCATTTGCCGATTTAGGAATGCAGTGCGCCCACAATGTCATAGACGTGGTTTTCCAGTTTGCCTATAAGTTCTATTGGAAACAACAAAAACAACGTGTAAAAACAACATCTTCTTCTTGCCGCGAAACCTCGCGGCGTTCTTGAATCGGCGGGCATGTTGCCCGCCGTAAAAGAAGTTGTTTTTACCAGTTGTACCGGTTGTTTCCTATCTCAAAAAGTATGGGTGAAAAACAAAGATGCGCCCATTGACAACTCTGTGCGATTTCTCACATTGGCAACAATCGGGAAATTTGATAAAATGCCGTGCGTGAACGTAAAGGAGAACACATGAGCATTACTCTTTCAATTCCTCCTGCGATTGTACAGGAAGCGCGTGCCTATGCAGAATCCCAGGGAACGTCCCTAAATGCGATGATCCGCGACTATCTATTTGGAATCACCGGCGGAGAAAGCAGACGGCGCGAGGCGGCACGTACATTTCGCGAACTGGCTTCAGCTGTTTCCTCCGGGAACAGACATCGTCGTGGCTATCGCTTCAATCGTGCCGATGCGTATGACCGCGAGGTGTAGAAGATGACATTTCTCGACACCAACATTGTTGTCCATGCGGTCGATGCGCACGATGTCCGCAAGCATGAGATTGCCGCTTCGATAATCGATGAGGCAATAGGAGGAGTGTCATACTGCATATCGGCGCAGGTTCTCTTCGAGTTTGCCAGCATCTGCCAGAAGAAACTGGGGTGTGATTCTCAAACTGTTCTAAAGTTTCTGGACTCCCTGCGTTGCGTTAACGTTGCCGATCAGACGCCGCAAATGGTTTCTCGGGCAGTCGAGATAAAGGCGTTGTATGGAATTTCGCTTCAGGACTCGATGATAGTGGCCGCTGCAGAAAAACTTGGGTGTTCCGAATTGCTTACCGAAGATCTCAATGACGGGCAGACATATGCTGGCGTACGGGTACGCAATCCATTCAACAAGTAGCCGCCAACTGCGGAGAGGTATAATGTCGGCATGGTAAAAACGAACAAGCAAAAGCATGTTGTGAAGGAGATGGCGACGATGGCGCTCGCACTTGTCGCCCAGGCGTCTTTCGCCGTCAATCCGGGAGAGCTCGCCGACACGCGGGTTACGAACGAGAACATCGACCGCGACGCCTGCGCCGTGTGGACGGACGGTGCGGAGACGAAGGAGGGGCTGCCCGATCCTCACCAGATTCTCTGGCGCCGAAACGGGAACAACCGCTCGCCCTACGGCGAACATTTCGGCAGGCGCGACGCCAAGCAGCTCACCCAGCATCTCAGATATGCCTTCAAAGAGGAAATTCCCGTCGGCGCGATCCTGAGTTCCGCCAACGACCACGTCAGCCTCCTCAAACCGACAGCGAAGTATCCTGGCGACATGAACGACGAGAGCCAGTGGATCTCCGGCGAGCATCTCCTCAAGGACGGCAAGATTTCGAAATCCGGCATGAGCGGATTCATTCTTTGGGTGTTCCCCGAAGGCACGAAAACCCGCGCCGTGAGGTACACGCACGTAGCCCAGCCACTTGACTCGGACAAGCGCGGATGGATAAACACGATCCTCCTCATGCCCAAGCGCAGGTTGAGCCTCGGACGTTTCGCAAAGGCGTACTCCAACCAATACTCGAAGCGCGCGGACAGGCTGAACGACGGACAGGACAACGGGCTCCACAACTGCTGGAGCAACCTCGAGGCCCGAGACGACAACCTGCCGAAGATCTCGAAGGACAACCCCGGCGTCTTCTGGCTCGCCTGGCCCGAGCCCGTGGAGATCGACTCGCTCGTGCTCCTGCACTGCGGATGCGGCGCGGCCGAAGTCGACATATACACAGGGCCAGAGGATCGGGACCCCGGCGCGGCGAGAGAGGACGACTGGAAGTTTCTGAAGGCGTTCTCCGGCTTCGAGTTCAACTTTCCGTGGACCTTCCCCAACTTTCTCAACTTCGACAAGCCCGTCAAAACGCGCGCCGTGCGCGTGCGAGTGACGGGAACTGAACACTGCGGGCATCCGCACGTCGCAGGCTACCACTGGAACGACAGGCGCGTCGTTGTAGGCGAAGTGCTAGCGCTCGGTCCGCTTGGTGCGGCCGCGAAACATCAGGCGCCCGAGTTCGTGCGCAGGCTCAATCGCGAGATACATCCGCCGATTCCGATCCATTTCGAACTTCCCGAAGCCGGCAATGTCACGCTCGTACTCGAAGACAAGACAGGCCACCGCCTGTGCAACCTCGTCTGCGACAAGCCGTATCCGGCAGGAAAGAACGTCTTCTGGTGGGACGGCTCGGACGATCTTGGACGCGACCTCGACGCCGCGAACCACGGCCTCTACCGAATCCCCGACCAGCCCGTCGCGCCGGGCGACTACGTTGTCCGCGGACTCTACCACGGCAAGATCACACCGCGCTACGAGTTTGGGTGCTACATCTCCGGACGCTGGGTCTCAGGCGACAACGGCAGCGACTGGCTCTCCAACCACGGCAACCCGCAGGCCGCCGCATACTGTCCGGGCACGGGAATGCCCAACGGCAAACCGCTTGTCTTCTTCGGCGCGCTAGTCACGGAAGGCCTGCACGGAATCATCTGGGTTGACATGGACGGCGTCAAACGCGGCGGCATGACGTGGGTCGGCGGCAACTGGCTCGCCGCGCCGTACCTTTGCAGCGACCTCGGTCCTGACGCCGATCCAAAGAACGCCGTCTACACTGCGGCCATCTTCGACAAGGACGGAGACGGCGCTCAGAAGGAGGTGCGAATCAACGCGCTGCGCAAGGAGAACCTCCACCACGTGCACCAGATTGCGAGGCTCCCGATAATCCGCGAGCCCAAGTGCCCCAACGACCAGCTTCTCGACGGCACAGCCATCTACAACCGCCGAATGGCTCTCTCGCTCAACAAGCAGCACGCGATTTGGATCATCAACACGGACGACGGTTCTATCGTCGAGAAGATACAGGGCGTGCAAAGTCCGCACGGACTCGCATACGATCCCGCGAACGGGACGCTATGGGCCATCTCCGACGACAAGGTCGGCAAGATCGTCGACGGAAAGTTCCAGGCGGTTGTGAAGGCAGGGCTCGACCATCCGCGCGGGCTGACGATCGACCGCAATGGGAACTTGTACGTCTCTGAAGGCGGCGATTCCAACCAGGTCAAGGTGTACGAGCGCTCCGGCGCGCTCTTGCGCACCGTTGGCAGGAAGGGAAAGATCGAGAGCGGACCTTACGTTGCAGAACAGATGCGTGCGCCGCACGGCATGGCCGTCGACTGCGAGGGGCGGCTCTGGGTAGCGGAGAACTTCAACCTTCCCAAGCGCTGCAGTCTCTGGTCCGCCGATGGCAAGCTAGTCAAGACGTGGTTCGGACACGCCAAGTACGGCGAGGGCGGAACGATAGACGGACACAACCCGCGCAAGTGGTACTACGCCGAAAGCAACGGCATGATGGAGTTCGACCTCGACTGGAAAAAGGGTGAGGCGAAACTCGTCAACATCCTTGCGTACGCAGGAGACTTCAATTTCAGTCCGCCCGGCGGCTACGGCGACTGGGGCACGTTCCCTGAACGCGCGACGTATCACGAAGGACGCAGATTCCTCAACAACAGCTACAACAACAGTCCGGTCGCGGGTCCGTCTACAATGTCGATGTACACCGACTGCGGCGGCGGCAGGATGCGTCCGTGCGTCTCCATGGGCGATACAAGCACCTTTCGCAGAGTCCTCGAAAAAACCGAGTTCAAGAACTGCTGGCCTGATCCGAAGAACCACGGCGGCGGATTCTACATCTGGTGCGACCGCGACAACGACGGAAAGATGTCGCCTGCGGAAGTGAAGATCGACGCACGCCGCGGCGGCTCGCCGATTGTGCAGGACGACATGTCGATAACCATCATGCACGACAACAAGGCGAAGAGACTCGTCCCGGAATGGCAGAAAGGCTGCGATGCGCCGCTCTACAGCCTTGACAAGGCGGAGACGCTGTGCGAAGACATCAAGTGGTCCCCTTCCGACGGCGGCAACTACGTGCTTGCGGACTCCACCGGAGTGTTCGCCATGGCCAACAGCGCAAAGCCATATCCGGCGCATTCCCTGGCAGGCGGCAAAAGGGGCATGAATGCGACATGGTCGATTCCGTCCTACTGGCCCGGACTCCACGCGTCGCACTCCGCGCCCACGCCCAAGAAGCCAGGCGAGCTCATCGGAACGGTCCGCGTAATGGGTCCGCTCATGAGGCCCAAAGGCTCCAGGATCGCTCCGATATGGCTCATGAGCGGCAACACCGGCAGCGTATACGCGTTCACGCAGGACGGACTTTTCATCACGTCTGTTTTCGGCGACGAACGCCAGTGCCGCGGATTCGGCGTTCCCGAGGATGTTCGCGGGCTGGAAATGTCCGGCGAGACGATCCACAGCGAGAACTTCTGGACAACCGCGACATGCTCCGACTCAGGAACCGTCTTCATTACGTGCCGAACGAAGATCTTGAGTCTTCTCGGCTTCGGCTCGCTGAGGCCCATAGCGCCGTTCAAGTTCACAGTCACGAAGGCAGACCTCGACAAAGTGCGCGTCTACCGTGCCGAACTGGAGGCGCAGCGCCGCGCGAGGGAAGGAAGCGGCGTCATCCAGGCGCCGATAATGTCCGAGGGGGCGATCAAGATAGACGGCTCGTTCGACGACTGGAAAAGCGTCACGCGCGTGAACATCGAACAGCAGGGAGCGTATGCGTTCTTCGACTCGTCATCACATCCCTTCGACATCAGGGGCGGCGTCGCAGTAAGCGGCGACAGGCTCTGCGCCGTGTGGGCGACCGGTAACCGCGATCTTCTCAACAACAGCAATGAAAACCCCACGGCGCCGTTCAAGACCGGCGGATGCCTCGACCTTATGCTCGGCCTCGATGCGTCCGCACAGGCTAAGCGCACGGCGCCGGTTCCTGGCGACATCCGCTTCCTCGTCACGCTCGTCAACGGCAAGCCCAAGGCGCTCGTGTACAGGCAGAAGATGGCTAAGACCGATCCCGCAAGGGCTGTAGCATTCAAGTCGCCCGTGCGCGAGGTGACGTTCGACCAGATCGACGATGTCAGCGACAAGGTCCAGTTGGCGAAGGACGACAAGGGACACTACGAGGTGTCGGTTCCGCTCGCCGTGCTCGGATGGAAGATTCCGCCCAAGAAGGGTCAGCGCATCAAGGCCGACATCGGCGTTCTCAGAGCGGAGAACGGACACGTCAACGCGCGCCACTACTGGGCGAACAAGGCTACCGCGATCACCGCCGACCTGCCTTCCGAGGCCGAGCTGCAGCCCGGCTTCTGGGGGGAACTAGAGTTTCAGTAGGAACCAGCGGGGACTGTCTCTACTTGTTGGTTACAAATCCCGCAGGCCAGCTATGCGCTCGAGTGGCAGGAGCTGGAAGCCCGGGCAGACCTTCAAGATGGCAGCGCCAGGCACGAAGCGGAAATCGCCGTTTGCCGCGTCGGCGAATCCAAACGAGCACGGCGCCTCGGGCGAACCGTTGAGAACGGTGAAGCCCGCGGCGATTCGCGAGTCGATCGATGCTGCGGCCACGCCGTTTGTTCCGCGCGTGTTCACCACCACGTTGTTCGCGATGGGCGCCATGCGCGCCAGTGGTGCCTCCCTGTCGAGGGCGAGTATCTGCTTTCTGCAGTCGATGAAGATGTTGTTCTCAACCGGATTATACAGTGGTTCGCGAGGATGGTCGCGCATGATGTCAGCAAGGCGCGGATAACGCGCCGCCCACACGCCGTTCGTGTAGTCGAACGCCTTCGCCTTGTCCTCCAGCAGCCACGAGCTGCCTCCATGTTCGGCGCTGTTCCAGTGCTTCCACGTCATGCCGCGGCAGTCGATGGACATCCCCACGAGGCAGCGAGAGAAGATGTTGTTACGGATCGGATGCTCGCGCCCGCCGCCCACCATGATGCCGCGCGACACGTTGTGGAACACGTTGCCGTACACCTCGTCGCCGCAGTCGCAGTCGTCGAAGTAGAAGCCCATCGTATTCGCCATCTCCCCTTCTGCGCCAAGGTCGTGCGTGTAGTTGAAACGCAGCACGTTGCCCTGCGTGGTCCAGTCGCGTCCCGTGTAGTATGCGCCAGCGTCGCCTGTCTCCAGCAGTACCCGGTACACGTTGTTGTACTCGAACAGGTGCTCGTTGCCGCCGTAGAGGACGGCCGAGTGCGGCGCGTCGTGCATCACGTTCGCACGCAGCGTGATGCCACAGCCGTTGACGCCGAAGGCAGGCGCGTACGTGCGCTGGAACACGCCGAAGTCATGCACGTGGTTGCCTTCGAATACTGACTCCGCGCGGCGTAGCATCTTGCGGTCGCCGCCGCTCGCCGAGACGCCGTTGCGCCCCGTCTGCGCCACCTCGCAGCCGCGCATCACGTTGCGGTCCCCGTGCAGCGTCACGCCCGTTCCACCGCAACACGTCACGCGGCATCCGACTACCTGCACGTCCGTGCCGGCAAGCGAGAGCCCTGTTCCATAGGCGTATTCGAAGGCGATTCCCTCGAAGCGGACGTGCGCGATCTTGTTCGCCGAGACAAGCGGCTCGCCGAAAGTCGCCATGAACACTTCATCTGTCTCCTTCAACCCACCCTCCGACGGAGAGATGTAGAGCGTCTTGCGTTCGCGGTCGAGATACCATTCGCCCGGCGCGTCCAGCTCGTCCAGCAAGTTGAACACGTAGAACCTGCGATCCTTGCGCCCCCAGGTGCCGCTCATCACGCCGTATGGAACGGAAGCAGCTAGGCGGATCACGTCGTTCATGCCGTTTTCAGGGCCGTAGCTTGCCGCCTTGACGGAACGGTTATCCCAGTCGTGCGTCCAGTATCCGTTCATCCACACACCCTCGGCAAAGTTCCATCTCTTTGCGCGCGGATTGGAATATACGAACGCGCCGGGCTTGGTCACGTCGCTGCCACCGGCGTTGCGCTTGACTACGGCGCCATGGTCCACGCACTTCGAGAACGAGGTGAAGTCCGCATTCGGCCAGCGCGCGAGCGTGCCGAAGCGGTGGTTAATGAAGAGCATAGGCGCGGTTGGCGTGCCTCCAAACGAATGAGACATCGGCGGAATCTTGCCGGGGAGGAGCGTTGAGACGTCGGCCTGCAGCACCTTGCCTCGCGCCTCTTCGGGGAGACGTGCGAGGATGGACGCGTCCGTCACGGGCCTGAACGCGCCCGCCGGCACGCGCACCCCTCCAACCACGCGCGCCGTTCCGGCCTTAGCCGCCTTCCAGACGACTGGCGCGGACTCCGACGAACCTCCGTCGCTCTCTTCAAGCGCAAGGCTCCCCTTCAGCACGTAGTCGCCCGGCGCGAGAACGATCTTCACCGTCTCGTCGTTGGCAAACTTCCCCGCCTGGCGCGCCGCGCGCACACCGTCGCGCGCCTCAGCAAGCGTGGCGAACGGCTTCGCGGACGAACCATCGCCGTGCAGTGTCGCAGAGTTATCCACGTGGAACGTCGCAGCGCCCGCGGAAAGCGCCGCACACGCGAGCGCAAATATTCCAGATCGGTTCGTCTTCATTTCTCTTCCTCCAGAACCTAATTCGGCATAATCGGCTTCGATCCCCGCATCCACGTCCAAACCGCCGTCACTAGCGGCTGACGCGTATCTCGAGCATTCCGGCCGAAAGCTTCGGACGGCTCTTCACGACGATCCTGAAAGAGTCGGAATCAATCGGCTCCTTGAAGGTGGCCGACGAAAAGGCGTCCCTCACCGTGGTGTACTTTGCATCCGCCACGTCAGTCCAAGGCAGCCCCGGGAAAAGGCGGCTCTGCACCTTCCACCGCTCCGGCAGCGTGCAGCCGCCGCGTCCCGCGTGGTGGTCGTCGAACCAGTACACCTCGATCGACTTCACCGGCATGCGAGCGGGCAGCTCGATCTCCACCCACTCCTCGGTGCCACGATGGTCCCAGAATGAGAACCGAGGGATCGACTCGTCGGCCGACGACGCAGGCAGCACCCCGTCGAAGAGGGAATCGACCGTGTCGAGCCGCCAGCAGCACGACGCCTTCACGAACACGCCCTGGCTGTTGCCGCTCGCAGTCTCGCGGCTCGTGGCGAACCACGTCTGCATCTCGCCGGCGCCTCTGTGGCACCACGCGAAGAACGGCACCAGCGTGAGCCCTGCGCCCTTGAGCGCCGTCATCGGCGTGTTGGCGATGACGATCGGCGAGGGAGAGAGCTCGGCGTCGGGCGGGAGCACTGCGTTGAATGCCTTGCCGCCGTTGTCGACGCCTTCCGCGCAGTAGAGGAGCGGACCCCGCTCCACGGCGAGGCGACCGCGGTCCTGCGCCACGCGGTCGTCGGCCTTGATGCGCTTCACCTCCATCGGCAGGCTCAGCGTCACGGCGTCTCCGCGCCGCCACGCCCTCTTGACGGAGATGTATCCGTCGGCGCCGGGTATTGACGAAACCGCCTTCCCGTTCACCGTGCAGCGCACGTCCTCCGCGCGAGAAGGCTTCGTCTGCTCATAGAGGCCGCCAGGCGCGGGCACGCCTCTCGCCCAGCCGGGCACGCGTATCTTGAGCGTGAACTCGTCGCCGTCGCGCGCGGGGCTGACCGTGAGAGTTGCGACCCCGCTCCACGGGTAGTCAGTCTTCTGCGAAAGGCGCACGCGGCCGAGATCGGCCTCGTTCGCCATGAAGAAGTTCCAGTAGAACGTGTTCTTCGCGGCGTCCGAGGCGTATGCCCAGTTGATGAACTGCGGAATGAAGCGCACCACGTTCGGCGGGCAGCACGCGCAGCCGAACCACTTGGATCGCTTGTATCCGCCGCGCGAGGCCATGGGATTCGGGTAGAAGAACTCGTCGCCTGAGATGGAAATAGAGCAGAGCGA
>Ga0310695_10001829_pt1 | contig 47804 bp, 46 predicted proteins | sample RumenRJG_04DNA_FD_203882 | JGI IMG/M metagenome (GOLD analysis project Ga0310695, IMG submission 203882) | Bovine rumen microbial communities from Lethbridge, Alberta, Canada - RJG_04 (v2) (version 2) | ecosystem: Host-associated > Mammals > Digestive system > Stomach > Rumen | place: Canada... | reverse complement strand
GCCACCGAAAGCTCTGCGGCGTCAGCAATTTCAACTCATCTTTTGAGCGCGGCCACTGAAAGCTTCCGTTATTCAAGCGCTTGTACAAAAGGACAAATCCATCTCCCGAAAACCACAGCGCTTTGATTCTGTCGGTTCTTCGTCCGCAGAAAAGGAACAAGCTGTTTTCGTCGATTTCATAGCCGTATTGCAGCGTGACGATTTGCGCTAACCCATCGATTCCGCGGCGCAGGTCAGTGTAACCGCAGGCGATGTAGTAGTTTTTAATATTCGATAAATCAATCATGACTGCCTCAAAAATGAAACTGCGGCGGCTACGACATCCGGCTGCGTGTTCACCGGAATTTCGATAGTTGTGTCAGCAGTCTTGATGACGATGCGTTGCTCTTGCCCGAAAGTGTATTCTGCCGGCGGTGTGAATTGTACAAGCTCAGGCTGAGCTGCTTCGGAGCGCGCTTGTTCAACTGCGGATTCTCTGAGCCTGCGCAACCGATAGTAATACGTCTTGGCGGCAATACCGGTCTGCTCACAATATGCCTTGACGCTCAGACCGCTCTCCTCGCGTTCACGCACCATCGCGCTCCATTGGCTTAACCTGACCTGCCGCCTTATTTCCATAATCCCGTTCATGTAACCACTCGCTTTCTTTTCTCAAAAAGTGCAATTTTGTCCATTGCACTTTTTGAGACTGTTTTTCACATCTATTATCTCATGATTTTTTCAGTTTTGAAAGAGGGGTGGTTGTTGAGCGGTTACCTTTCTTTTCTCAAAAAGTGCAATTCTGTCCATTGCACTTTTTGAGACTGTTTTTCACATCTATTATCTCATGATTTTTTCAGTTTTGAAAGAGGGGTGGTTGTTGAGCGGTTACCGAATTCCTTCATCAGCCATGTTTTGCCGACCTGACGTGCGCCTTCAATAATCATCGGTTTGCGGAAATAGCTTTTCTTCCATTATTTTCAGTTTCTCGATTGCAGAACGATATAGTATGTTTTTGAGTTTCCTTTATTTATCGTTACAGTTTTCTCAACTTGATTGTATTGATATTAGAAGCTATACTGATTCTGTAAAGGAATATATTATAAAAAACAAACCAGATATTGTTATCTAGGTAACCTCTAAAAATCCAGTTTCTTTTGGCTCTTCCATAGAACCAGTGGGTAAGAAATTGCAGTATAGTAGAAAAAATCTGATAAATCTATAAATCGCATTTATTCCACGGTCTATTGACAATGAGCCTCTATGCATATGGTATTCCGTCAGCGCTGGCAAGCCCCGTAAATGGGCTGCTGCCCGGCATTTAGCCTACCATATGCATACTCATTGTCAATAGCTTTCGCGGCATAAACGCGGGTTTTATCTACCCACACTTTCTAGTGAAGCCTCTTTCTTATCCTTAATATCATTCTTAATTCCAATTCAGAAAAAACATATAGAAATATAACCTTTTATATCATTATCCATATTGTTTTACCTGATTTTTGCCCATTTTGGGCGCAGTTATCCTATGCAAGGCTTTTACGACTGATGATGGAATACCTGCAAATGTTATAAATCAGGTTTGTTAAGGATTCCCTGATTTAATCACTCGCCAAACCGGCAAAAGAATGGTATAATAGAACCATATCAAATACCACAGGGGCGAAGAAGATGAGACAGCAGAGTTTCAGTGATATAGAGTACAGCATGCGCAAGAAAATCACCAAGAGAGAGGAATTTCTCAACATTATGGAGGAGATTATCCCTTGGGACGAGTGGGTGGAGTATATACGTCCGTACTATCCCAGCTCCAAACGTGGACGTCCGGCAAAGGGTATCGAAAAAATGCTTCGCATGTACCTGCTGCAGGTCTGGTTCAACCTGTCCGACGAAGGAATAGAAGACGCAATTTATGACAGCTATGCGTTCCGCAAATTCATGGGTATCAACTTTTTTGACGAGCAGGTACCCGACGCGACAACGCTGTTAAAGTTTCGTCATTTGATAGAAAAGAACAAAATCGGCGAACAATTGTTCAAAGCCATCAACTATGTTTTGGAACAAGGCGGCGCTATGATGAAAGGCGGCACAATTGTTGACGCAACCATCATTAATGCCCCAAGCTCCACAAAGAACAGAGAAAAATCGCGTGACCCTGAAATGCACTCAACCAAAAAAGGAAATGAATGGCGGTTTGGAATGAAATGCCACATTGGCGTCGACGCGGGGGCGGGGTATGTGCATACCATAACGGCAACTGCCGCCAATGTGCATGATATAGAGGAAGCGCATAATCTGATACGCGAGGATGATGATGTCACCTACGGCGATTCAGGCTATGTAGGAATCGAAAAACGTGACGAAATCAAAAACGATAAACATTTATCCACAGTAGAGTACCGTATAGTCCGCCGCCCGAAAAGTCTGCCTAAGATTTCCGAAAACGCGTATGATTGGGATAGAATGATAGAACACCGAAAATCCTCTATTCGCTGCAAGGTAGAGCACCCGTTCCACTATCTCAAGAATAAGTTTGGTTTCCGAAAGGTGCGCTATCGCGGCATCGCCAAAAATCTTAACAAACTCAATGTGCTCTTTACATGCATCAACCTACTAATGTGGGACTACGCAAAAAAACATTCTGTCCCAACCAAGGGATAAGTGTACCCTTTTGAGGGTAAAACCCCCGATTTTGGGAAAATCTGAGGTGTAATAGTCTCCATAACACAGGTATTTCCTTAAAAAATTCCTGTTTGGAAATATAATTTAAATAGGTTCTACTGAAAAACCCGAAATAACGAGAAAACAAGAGAAAAACAAAGTATACAAGAGATTTTCATACATCTATAATACCCCAAAATATGGCATTTCTGTCAAAAATCACACGTTTTGGGGTAGATGAGTATTCAATCTTTGATAGAATTCCGAAATTATCTGACCCTTAATGAAAATAATCGCCTGCTTTTTATACTTTTGTTTTGCTTCATTTGCAATAAAGGGCGAGAATAGTTGATAGTCTACTTTTTCAGGAGACTCTAAATAGACCTTGAATTATTCAGTGGTTCCTTAATCCAATGTTGAACTTCGCGCGCTTTATTCCGATGGTGCGCAAAGTGATACCGTGCATTGAGCCTGTCATAAATCCAAAAACATGTTCAATGCGGCATCTGATTTTTGATTTTCTTCTGTTGTTTTGCTTTTGCTCCTCTGTCAGCGGATGGTCTCTGTAGCCCTTCTCACAAATCTGCGCTTCAACATGTTCAGGAAGCTCTTGACCCACATATGCGCTGTCGGCATACGCAACCTTGTCTTTTTCGGTAAAGAAGTTCGAAAACCTTTGGCTGTCATGAACGGATGCATCTGTTACTGCGTAATTTGTTATGATCTTTGAATCAACATCGACCTTTGCATGGTTCTTGTAGCCGTAGTGGGTTTCGTTGTTTTTCTTCGTCCATCGAGCGTCTGTGTCCTTCTGTGCCAGTTTATGCTTTGCTTTTTGGGTGTTTTCCTTCCATTCTTCCGGTATATCACCGGACTTGATCGTTTTGTTTTCTTCGCGTGTATTTCTCTGTTTAGGCGCGTCCACGAATGTCGCATCAACGATCGTTCCGGTACGTGTGATGATCCCGTTTTCTTCTAATTCTTTGCAATAGTCGATAAACAACTGGTCTATGACACCCGATTTGGTCAGATTCTCACGGAACAACCATATTGTCTTTGCATCCGGCACTCTGTCACCAAGCGACAATCCAAGAAAACGCATAAAACTCATACGGTCATTGATTTGGTATTCCGTTTGATCGTCAGATAAATTAAACAGCCGTTGAAGAACGAGAACCTTAAACATCATCACTACATCATAGGGACGTCTGCCCGCGTTGCTCTTTCGCTCTCTTTGGAACGCTTTTTCAAGCGCAGGACGGAAGTTCTCCCAATTTACTACGTTCAGTTTGAGCAAAGAATCGCCTAATTCCGTCAACTTCTCAAGTCTGTTATCTTCTGCAAATAGATTCAACTGCATCCAAATCACCAACCTTATTTGTTGGTTCTATTATACCATATTTCTTTGCTTTTGGGGAGCTATTTTTAGAGGTGACCTCTATGTAATTAGTGATCATCAATAAAGATTACGGGCGAAGATGGAATTGTTTTATCTTCGCTCACATTATTTCTGTTTTTTTCTTCGAATACTATGTTGGTCAGCTGAGTTAATACATATATGAATGCTTTTTTAACTGGCAAAAACGAGCAGAAATAACCATTTAACACCAAATTTGACAATTTCGGTTAGGGGTTGACATCAAGAAAAAATATGATATAATTAAAACAATGTAGAATGATAAAATTGGGTGTTTATGGCTAAGTGAAAGATGAAGTGTCGATTTTTCACGAATATGGTAGAAATATTATGTACAAAAACCACATCAAACGGCTATTTGACGTCATCTTGTCTGTGTTGGCAATCATCGTGCTGAGTTGGTTATATCTGATTATCGCCATTTTGATTAAGTGTACTTCTAAGGGACCTGTCCTTTTTAAGCAAGACAGAATCGGCAAGGATGGCAAGGTGTATCAGATATATAAATTCCGTTCCATGAAGGTCGGCGCCGAGAGGTCCGGCGTTTATTCCGATAAAAAAGATCCGCGCGTCACCGGTGTCGGCAGATTTATCCGCGCGACAAGCATAGATGAGCTTCCGCAACTCTTCAATATTCTCAAGGGCGATATGGCGCTTATCGGACCTCGTCCTCCGCTGACTTATCATCCGTGGAAATGGGAGGAATACTCCGATTATCAGAAGCGGATGTTTGAGGTGCGCCCCGGCATCACCGGTTGGGCGCAAACGCACGGCAGAAAAGACGTCGAATGGAACAAACGCATTGAACTCAATGTTTGGTATGTTGACCATGTTTCTTTTGGGCTGGATTTTAAGATTTTCTGGCTGACGATTTTTAAGATTTTAACGAACGCGGATAACGAAAACAAAGGTGAAACTGTGAAGAAATAGGGAGAGAATAAAATGGCTTTTGGAAAGAAAAAAAAGAATGTACCGCCCGTAGAAGAACCCAAGGAAAAACCAACTCCTGCTTATTTGCGCGACGATTATCCCTATAAGGCAGTCGGTGAGCGGATTACCGATATGTCGCAGGTCAAGGACGGTATTGTCTATGAAATCAAGTGCCATCAATGTGAGATGAGTATCCGTTCACAGGGGCAGAATATCCGCAGTACTTATGAGCGCATGAAGGATAAGGGCTGTCTCGGTTGCGGCAACAAGGATCTTGTTGTTAAAATGGTCGATATGTCCAAGGCACCAAAGCGCGAGGAAATGATGAAAGAGGAAAACGAGAAGAAATAAGGGTTCAACATGGCGCTGAAATTAATGTATATCACCAATCAACCACAGATTGCGCAAATTGCGGAGTCATCCGGCGTTGACCGCATTTTTGTCGATATGGAATACATCGGCAAGGCGGAGCGTCAGGGTGGTCTTGATTCGGTGCAGAACTATCACACTATTGAGGACATAAGGGTTATCAAGCAAGCAGTGCAAAGCGCTGAGGTGCTTGTCCGTGTTAATCCGATTCATGAGGCGACTGCTGAATACACATCCTCCAAGGAGGAAATTGATGCTGCCATTAATGCGGGAGCGGATATTGTCATGCTTCCTTATATTACATCCTCCAAACAAGTGGAGGATTTCCTGCGGTACGTAGACGGCAGAGCAAAAACTATGCCGCTGATTGAAACGCCGCAGGCTGTGGCGGTATTTGATGAAATCCTCTCACTTCCGGGCATTGATGAGATATACATCGGGCTGAATGATCTGAGCCTGGGGTATCATAGAAAATTTATGTTTGAACTGCTCGCTGACGGCACAGTCGAAGGTCTGTGCCTTAAAAGCAAGCTAAAGGGCATTCCGTACGGCTTCGGCGGCATTGCGTCACTCGGCAAAGGGATGCTTCCCAGCGAGTACATTATCCGCGAGCATTATCGCCTTGGCTCCAGCTGTGCTATTTTGTCACGCAGCTTTTGCAATGTTGAAAAGGTAAAACATATCGGCATAATCAGCTCAACCTTTATTGACGGCGTTAAGGCTATTCGGGAGCTGGAAGCCGAGTGTGAAAGCAAAATTAGCTATTTTAGAGAAAACGAGAGAGTTGTCGCACAGAAAGTGCAGATGATTTGCGAGGGGTAACATGAATCTTCTGATTACCGGCGCATGGAACGACGGAAAAAATTGCATGGATGAAATCAAGGCAATGGGGCATCAAGTCGTTTTTATGCAGTATGAGAAGGATGCGCTGCCCTGCGCGTATGATTGGGTTGAGGGCGTTGTCTGCAACGGGCTTTTTCTCAGCCATCCGATGGAGAATTTTCCAAATTTACGATATATACAACTCACCAGCGCCGGTTTTGACCGTGTCGATATGAGCTACGTCACGGCGCACGGCATTGAGATTCACAACGCGCGCGGCGTTTACAGCATTCCCATGGCAGAATTTGCCCTTTGCGGCGTTTTGCAGCTGTATAAGCAGGCGGCGTTTTTCCGAGAGAACCAAAGGCAGCATCTCTGGGAAAAGCATCGCGGCTTGTCGGAGCTTTGCGGCAAGCAGGTTTTGATTGTCGGCTGCGGCAGCGTTGGCAACGAATGCGCCAAACGCTTCACGGCGTTCGGCTGCCGGGTCACCGGTGTTGATTTGTTTCCGCGTGAGGATAGTCTGTACGACAGGATCCTGCCGCTGGAACAGCTTGATGAAGCTTTGAAGACGATGGATGTCGTTGTTTTGACATTACCGCTGACAGAGCAGACAAAACACTTATTAAATGAAGAACGGTTTGATTCACTAAAATCTTCCGCTGTTCTGGTCAATATCGCAAGAGGTGCGATCGTCGATACCGAAGTGCTTCTGCGGCATATAGATCATATAGGCGGTGTCGTCCTCGATGTATTCGAGGAAGAACCACTCACGGAAACCTCTTTTCTTTGGGATAAAGAGAATGCTATCCTTACTCCGCATAATAGTTTTGTGGGGGAAGGGAATTCAATGCGTTTGAAGGAGATAGTGTTATCTCATTTAATAGATGTCATATGTTAAAAACTGTCACATGTTAGCTTGTTAGTCGGATGAAATTGAAAACGAAGGAGTTTTTTGATGAATCTGAAGCAACAACTCAATAAGAAACCTAATTTGCAAAAGCACCTGTTTGAACGCGGCTATTTAATTACAGATGATGATTACAGCGGTGCTCTGCACGATTATCCGTTTTACGGAAATTGGAAAGAATACGTGTTTGGTGACTATCGCTTTTATGTTTATCAAACAGTCAGTGCGTTTTTTCAACAGATTGGTAATCGAACCTTTTTCCTGATCGGACACGCCTATGATCCTTATAACATGGAGCCGGACGAAAACAAGCTTTTGCAGTATATCGGCAAAGCTTATGGTACGGACGAGTATTTTGACCGTCTTGACGAGCTGACCGGACTGTTTATTTTCGGCTCTGTTTGCGGCAACAGCATTGATTTTACCGTGGACGCTTCGGGGATGCAGTATGGCTGTTACGGCACCGTACAAGGAAAACAGTATATTTCGTCACATATGCGTTTGATTGGTGATTTGTGTTTACTTGAAACAGATGATTATGTTAAACGTCTGGTTAACTATAAGTGGTATCACTATATGATGGGCAATTATATGCCAGGAGATATCACCTGTTTTAGGGAATTGAAAAGAATTGTTTGCAATACCTATGTTTCCTTTGACGGTTCCGGCTATAGCGTTGAGCGTTTTTATCCGAAAAAAGCCATCAAAATGTGCCAAACCGATGCCGAGTATAATGAGGTCATCAAAGAAGCGTCGCGCATCATGATGAATAACATGAAGCTGATTCCGATGAAATGGAAGCGGCCGGCTATTTCACTGACCGGAGGTATAGATAGTAATACCACTTTTGCGGCTGCAAACGGCGTATATGACAAATATACGACATTCAGCTATATCTCGATGTATCGTGAGTCGGTAGACGCAGAGAAGGCAAAGCAAATCAGCGACAAATTCAAAGTGAAACATGTCGTTTATCAAATTCCCGAAAAGAATGAAGATATCGCTGATTATGAAATATATAAAGCAATCATCGAGCATAATGACGGTGATATCGGCACTTACAGCGACAGCGATTTACGTAAGAAAATAACTCTTATAAAAGAAGATGTTTGTGAGGTTGAGGTTAAGTCATGGATCTCCGAGACGATCCGCGCATATGCCTATAAGTATTTCGGCAGAACAAAATTCAAGCCGGATCTGAAGCCGAGAGACTATTCTTCATTATACAAGATTTTTCTCGGAAATCGTAAATTGCTTAAAGAAACTGACAAATACTTTGCAGAATATATTCAAAACACAAAGCTTAAGGAACATTTGTTTAATTACGATGAGTCGGATTTCTTTGTATGGGAAATGATGCACGGTGGAAAATGCGGATTGGATATCGGTGTTATGAAAGGCTGCTTTGATATCACGATTCCCTACAACAACAGAAAGCTATTGGATTTGTTGCTTAGGGTACCGCTGGATAAACGTATTTCCGATAGGCATCATTTGGATATGAAGAAGCTGATGAATCAAGAGCTTTATGATATGAATATCCGGGTAGTTAATCTTAACGAAACCGACAGACGAAAAAAAGTTATCAATATGTATTATATCATCAATACACACTTGCCGTTTTGATAAGGAAGTTATTCAATGAAAGTATTGCTGACCGCAACAGTGCAGAGCCACATTTGCCAATTTCATAAGCCTTTGGTTGAGGTGCTGCATGCCCATAACTGTGAAGTGCATGTTGCGGCACGCAATAATCTTGCCGAGAAAAACGGTTTGAAGCTGGACTTTGTTGACAAAGTATTCGATATACCGTTTTCCCGTTCGCCAAAAAGCCCTGATAATCTGAAAGCAGAGAAGCTTTTGAAGAAGATTATCAACGAAGGGCAGTACGACGTTATCCACTGCAACACACCGATGGGCGGTATTATTACCCGCATTGCTGCAAAGCAAGCCCGTAAAAACGGCGCAAGACTGATTTATACCGCCCATGGTTTTCATTTTTACGAGGGTGCACCAAAGAAGAATTGGATGGTTTTTTATCCGATTGAAAAATATTTTTCCCGCAAAAATGATACCTTGATTACTATCACTAAAGAGGACTACAGGCTCGCGAAGGAGAAATTCCACTGTCAGGTTGCGCATATTCATGGCGTTGGAGTAGATGAAAAGCGGTATTTTCCTGTAGATGAAGCGGAAAAGCGCAGACTCAGACAGCAGATGGGCTATGGTGAAAACCAAAAGCTTCTTCTTTGCGTCGGAGAGCTGTTGCCCAACAAAAATCAGAAAATGGCGATTCGCGCCATGAAATATATTAAAGAGAAATATCCTGATGCTGTTTTGTTTATTGCCGGAAACGGTCCTGAAAAGGATAATCTGGAAGCTGAAATCAAGGCTTGTGATGTGGAGAATAACGTCAAAATGCTTGGCTATTGCACACATTTGCAGGACTATCAGCATATCGTCGATGCTTTGATGTCGTGCAGTTACCGAGAGGGTCTGCCGCTCAATATCGTTGAGGCAATGCTTTCGGGAACTCCGGTCGTCGCAAGTATTAACCGCGGTCATAAGGAACTGATTCAGGATGGAGAAACAGGCTTTCTTGTATCTGCAAATGATGATAAGGCAATGGCGGATAGGGTGTTGAGATTACTTGGCGATGAAGTGCATGCCAAAGAAATTAGCCATTCTGCTTATCAGTACGCTATGGATTACAGCTTCACGGCGGTAAAAAAGGAGCTGGAATTGATTTATTTTGAGTAGAGTTGGATGTAATCGATGTTTGATATAAGGTACACAAATGATATCGTTCTTCTGATTTGGATAGGAATAGCCGCTCTTTTGAGTAAAAGTGTTACCAGGAAAAAAGTAACGGTATTAGGGCAAGAAGAAGAGAGATATAGTTGGCTTTTTGCAGTTGTTGTTTTTTTTCCTATCATCTGGTTTGTAACGACAGTATTTATGCGCGGCGATATGTATGCGTACCAGGGCGGCTATAATAGTGATAACATGACAGTTAGCGATGTATTTCAAAACTGGAATTCTATTGATAAAGGTCCGGGTTATTCGTTACTGGTCGCTTTTTGCAAAAGTTTAGGTATTATTAATTTTCAGCAGTTTAGATTGGTTCTTGCTTTGTTGCAGAGCATACCTTTAATTTTGATTTATCGTAAATACTCTGACGACTATGTTTTTTCTATTTTTTTGTTTATAGCGAATGGAATATATGACGGTTGGATGATGAACGGTATGCGTCAGTTTTTAGCGGCATGTATCATCTTTGCGGCTTTTCCATTTATGCTTAAAAAGAAACGGGTCATTTTTGCTTTGTTGGTAGTGCTGCTTGCTATGACGGTACATAATAGTGCGATTCTCATGATTCCAGTAATACTGTTGGTGCAGTTCAAGCCGTGGGGTAAACTGAGTATTATCCTTATGATTGGCTTTGCAATAGCGCTATATATATATATTTATAACTCAAACTGGATGAGTGAAGAAACCCTACAACAGGCAACGGGTTCCAATCCGCTACGAATTGTTGTCAGTGCTATTCCGGCGGTGATTGCGTTTGTGGGTCGCAAACAAATCGCTGCGGCTAATAACCACATAGTCAACATCTGTATTAATATGTCTATTGTAACGGTGGTTATGTATGCGGTTGCATCTCTAACCAGCGGTATTTTGGCAGGACGTCTTCCGGGTTATACGTTGATTTTTAATTTTATTCTATTCCCGTATTTGTTAAATAAGGTATTCAACGAAACCATTTCAAAGAATCTTCGATTGGTAATAACGCTGTTTTATGTAGCGTATTTTATATTAGATTTGTATTTTATATAATAATGATGAATATTACGATATCAGTAATTATACCGGTTCACAATGTTGAAAGGTTTATAGTGCAATGTAGCAATAGCATTCTGGCACAATATAGGAGTTATTTAGAGATTATCCTCATCGACGATGGCTCGACGGATGATTCAGACAAGATATGCTGTGAATTTGCATCGCAGGATAATCGCATCATTGTTATCCAAACACCACCGTCCGGAGTGTCATTTGCGAGAACCATCGGTCTACATGTGGCAACCGGCGATTTGGTGATGTTTGTGGACAGCGATGATTGGCTTGATTTGGATACTGTTAAGCAGTGTGTATCTGAGTTTGAGAAGAATCCGAATTTAGACTGTTTGTTATTCACTTACGCAAAGGAATACGAGGGTAATACCTACCCAAAGCATACCTTTGAATCAGATTTAAGAATTGATAACAAAAAAGACTTTCAAAGCATTATCTACCGGCGGTTGTTTGGTTTGACAAACGAAGAATTAGATCATCCCGAACGGCTGGAATACATGACAACCTGTTGGGGAAAGGTATACCGCCGCGAGAAGATTCAGAATTGCCGGTTTGTTGATAACGAGCAAATCGGCTCCTGCGAAGACGGTTTGTTTAATATGGATGCGTTGCTAAATTGTCAATCGGCGGTATATTTGGACAAGCCATTTTACCATTACCGGTATACGACCGGTTCCTTGACACTAAAATACCGACCACGTCTCAGTAATCAGTGGCATCGTCTCTTTGCTTTGATGCAGCAAAGACTTGACAATAATGGTTTGTCCGCTGATTTCCGAGAAGCGCTCAATAATCGCATCGCGTTAAGCGTTCTTGGTATTGGTATGAACGAGATGGATAATCCCGATGGCAGTTTCTTTCAGTTTGCCGGATATATGAAGCAGTATATCAGCAGCAGTGATTACCGCGCTGCTATCAAAACGATGAAGCTTCAAAAATTGCCGTTACCATGGAAGGTGCTGATGCTCTGCTGCAAATGCCGGTTTGGGTTTGGAACAGCTTTAATTTTGAAAGCCATCCGTATGATAAAAAACAGATTATAGGCAGGTGAGATGATGCCGCTGTTAAGCGTAATAATACCAATATATAATGTTGAAAAGTATCTCCATCAGTGCGTAGACAGCGTGCTTCACCAGAACCTTAATGACTTGGAAATCGTGCTTGTCAACGATGGTTCACCTGATAACTGTCCGCAGATTTGTAATGAGTACGCGAAAAAATATCCGTTTATCAAGGCTCTCCACAAGGAAAACGGTGGTTTGTCCGATGCGCGTAACGAGGGCTTAAAGGATGCCTCCGGAGACTATGTTATTTTCTTGGACAGCGATGATTGGTGGAATCCCAACGTCAGCGTGACAGATATGCTGTCGTATGTTAAGAACAATCCTTCTACGGATATGTTTCTGTTTACCTCCTACGATTATATTGAGGGAGAGGGTTATTTCCAACGCAACGAGCATCAGAATCTAAAAAACGTTGATACTTCCTCTGTGAAGAATTATTATCAGTCATTGCTTGATAATGGCAATATGGAGGTTGCGGCGTATACAAAAATTCTGAAAAGAGAGTTTTTGGTAAAAAACAATCTCTATTTCAAACGAAACCTGTTGAGTGAAGATAATGAATGGTTGATGCGTTTGCTGCGGGTAGCACACAAGGTTGATGTTATCAATCAACCTTTGTCGATATATCGCGCAGGTCGCGCTGACTCCATTACCAATACCATTAAAAAGAAAAACATCGTAGACTTGTTATCCATCGTGCAAAGCAGCATAGATTATTACGCTAAGCACGATAATGATATTAAGGAGCAGGAGCTTTGCTTTGCTTCTTACCTTTGGTTTTGCGCCTTAGGTTTAGCAAACCGTTTGAATCAGGCAGAACTGCAGGAGGTTAAACCACTTTTCAAAAAAACATCCTCTGTATGCGCTTACAGCAACTCGAAAAAAACAAAGCTGAGCAATACGGTTTATAAAATTTGCGGCTTTAACTTAACGGTGAAAATTCTTGGCGCATATCTTAAAAGAAAGAAGAATGATACCGCAAAAACAAAAGTTGCCGAAGAGATAGGACAGATAGCATGAAACCGACAATCACAGTTTTCACGCCGACCTATAATCGTGCCTATTGTCTGCACAATGGCTATGAGGCGCTGTGCCGGCAGACCTTAAAGGATTTTATCTGGCTGGTTGTGGACGACGGCTCGACAGATAATACTAAAGAACTGGTTGAAGAGTGGCAAAAAAAGGACAATGGTTTTGAAATCCGATACCTGTATAAAGGAAACGGCGGTCTTGCCACCGGTTACAATGCTGCCATTGCGGTGATGGATACAGAGTTGTCGGTCTGCGTTGACAGCGATGATTATCTGGCAGACGATGCGATTGAAAAGGTCGTGAAGTACTGGCAAGCCAACGGAAGCGAGAAAGTTGCAGGTATCGTAGGATTGGATTGCACACCCGACGGAGAGGTTATCGGAGATTTGTTGCCAAATCAAAAAACGATAAACCTGATTGATTTGATGGTTAGTAAATATCCGATCACGAACGGCGACCGCAAAAATATTGTCAGAACCGATTTATACAAGTCAGTCGCACCGATGAAGGAGTTTCCGGACGAGAGGGATTTTAATCCCCATTATTTGCACATCAAAATCAGTAAGCAATATGATTTTCTGGTTCTTAACGAAAAACTGTGTTACGTTGATTATCAGACAGACGGTATGACAAATACAGTCTTTAAGCAGTATCTAAGAAGTCCAAAGAGTTTTCGCGAGCAGCGGCTTTTAGATATGTCGCTCAAGGGTGTACCGTTTATCTTTACGGCAAAAAAGACGATTCACTATGTTTCGTCCTGCATTTTATCCAAACAGCCATGCATTTCCGCTTCGCCGCGAAAGTTACTGACTGTTCTGATGTATCCGTTCGGTGTTGCATTGACAATTTATCTCAAACATACCCAGCGTGAGCATATATAGATACTCTAATTTGGAGGAAACATGATTACTTCTTTTAAAATGGCGAAGCAATACATTAAAGCTGATTATGAAAAAATCAACGGAAAGATTTCTTTTCGCGGTGTTGTTACATCGCTGATGTTTGAGCCTGGTTTTAAGTATATTTTTTGGATGCGTTTAACGCAATTTTATTGGCTGAAAAAGGGTATTTGTTTCCCGCTTTATGTTATATGTAGATTTGTATTGAAACATTATGCGTATAAATTCACATACGATATCTCCTATAGAGCAGATATTGCCCCGGGTTTCAGTATCAGTCATCATGGGGTTTTAATTATTCGTGCAGACACAAAAATAGGAAAGAATTGTTGGGTAAGACCGGGTACTTGTATAGGAAAAAAGTCTGTAGAGGATGAAACAGATCCGCCAATCATTGGCGATAACGTACAAATTGGTTTTGGCGTCTGTATTTTTGGAAATGTTCATATAGGAGATAATGTCAGCATTGGCGGAAATTCTGTTGTGATTCATGATATTCCATCCAATAGCGTTGCAGTTGGTGCTCCCGCGAGGGTTGTAAAAACATTAAAGTAATCTATGAAAAAGATATTATTTTTTATTCCGAATCTGTCCGTCGGCGGTGCAGAGAAGGTACTGGTTAATCTTGTCAATAATATAGACAGAAAGCAATTTGACATTACTGTTCAGACATTATTTCCCGGTGGCGTCAATGAACAGTTTTTGAAAGAAGATATCCGCTATAAAGCTTGTTTTAAAAAGACCTTCAAGGGCAATAGTCAGATTTTGAAGTTGTTTAAGCCTGAAACATTATATAAACGCTTCATTACTGAGCACTTTGATATTATTATTTCCTATTTGGAAGGTCCGACTGCTCGCATTGTTGCAGGATGTAATGATAAAGATATAAAGAAGATTTGCTGGATACATTGCCGATTTGAATCTCCTGATACAGCGACAATAGGATTCCGTAATTTTGCGGAAGCAAAAGAGTTGTATAGTCGATTTGATAATATCGTTTGTGTATCCAAATGGGTAAAGAATTATTTTTGTCAGACGATGGATTATTATGGTGATATTGAAGTTTTGTACAATACAAATGAGACTGAAGAGGTTTATCAAAAATCGTTCGAGCCGGTGGAGGATGTGATTTTTGATAATGATTGCCTTAATCTTTGTTCTGTCGGAAAAATCGCTCCAATAAAAGGGTTCGATCGTCTTGCGAGAATACATAAGAAGCTGCTTAATGATGGAATAAAAAATAAAATATATATTCTTGGAGAGGGATATCAAAGAGATGAAATTACATCTTATTTGAAAGCTAACGGTTTAGAAGAAACGTTTATCTTCCTGGGTTACCATACTAATCCATATAAATATGTATCAAAATGCGACTTGTATGTTTGCAGCTCGATTTCTGAGGGATTTTCTACAGCGGCAACCGAAGCGCTTATTGTTGGTACGCCGGTATGTACGGTCGAGGTTTCAGGTATGAAGGAGATGCTCGGCGAGCATAACGAGTATGGGGTTGTTACCGATAATAACGAGGAAGCTTTGTATGAAGGGGTAAAATCATTATTGAAGAACCCCGAACAACTTGCATACTATAAAAAGCAAGCACAAATCAGAGGAAAGTATTTCAGCACGGAGAACACTGTGAGAGCAGTGGAAGAAATGTTGAACCGTGTTTAAAGAGGGTACCGGTAAATGGGATTAAGAATAGAAACATGGAATATAGCATACAGAAAGAAAGCGGATACCTCTTTTCGTAATACCGAGATTCCCTTTACTGTTATTCCAAACGGGCATCGCGGATGGTATGCCGATCCTTTTTTATTTGACTATAAAGATGAGACGTATTTGTTTGCGGAGTATTTTTCTTATAAATTAGGAAGAGGCGTTATTTCTGTTTCAAAATATGATACCGAAAAAGACAAATTTACCGATTTTTCTGAGATAATAAAAGAGGATTACCATCTTTCATATCCTGTGGTGTTTTCGTATAACAACCAGATATATATGATGCCTGAATGCGGTGAGTCAAACAACTTGTTTTTCTATCGCGCACTTGATTTTCCAAATAAATGGGAAAAAATCAGTGTGATAGATAAAAAAATAAAATTGGCAGATACAACTCCATTTCAAATCGGACAAGATTTGTTTGCGTTGACTTTGAAACAGAAAGCGGATTCTGCAGATGGCGAATTAGTATTAATGAAGTATGATGGTTCTGTTTTTCAACCTGTAAAAACCATCACCAAGGATATGTCGGTAGCGCGTCCGGGCGGAAATATGATTATTTCCGGAGATTCAGTTATTCGCGTAGCGCAAAACTGTGAAGGGGATTACGGAAGGGAGTTAAGCTTTATTTATGTAAAGAATATGGAATCGGATTATCAGGAGAAGATTGTTTTCAGGCTAACACCAAATGATATTTCGTTGAATAATGGTAAAACACCTGCCGGAATTCATACATATAACAGCAGTCGTAATTTAGAAGTTGTTGATTTGAAATATTATAAAAAATCCTTTTACAGATTATTGCTCAGGCTGTTTTAATTTTAATTGTATTAAATAACGATTACAAGGAAGATTTTTAAATGGATATAGATTATTCGGTTATTATTAGGACAATTGGAAAAGCAAATGAAAAATATCAAAAGCTGCTGGATTCAATTGCCAACTTATCGCCGCAGCCTAAAGAAGTTATCGTTGTCTTACCCGAAGGGTATGAATTGCCTGAACAGCAATTAGGATGGGAAACCTTTTATTATTCAAAAAAAGGTATGGTTTCCCAAAGAATGTATGGTATTACGGTATGTAAGACTCAGTATGCATTAATATGCGATGACGATGTGAATTTTGAAAGTGACTTCGTACAGAAACTGCACGAACCGCTTGAGCAGCGCATTGGTTCATTATCAATTGCTCCTCTTTACAGTTTTTTGCCGCCTAAAGGATTCAAGACTTTTATCGGAGCATTATTGGGAACGGCTGCACCGACCGTTTTTCACAAAAACAATTATTGCACAATTTTAAGGGGAGCAGGGTATTCTTTTAATAGAAATTTAAAAGAAAACAGGAAGTATTATTTTACACAGTCCGCAGCTTGGACGTGTTTCTATGCAAATATTGATGAACTGAAAAAAGTACGTTTTGAAGATGAGAAATGGCTTGAAATGAATAATTATGCAGCTATAGATGATACAGTGATGTTTTATAAGGCATATCTTATGGGATATAAAACCATTGTTGTAACAAATGCCTCGTATGAGCATGCAGATGCAAAAACCTCTACGCGAAACAATCAGGAGGTTGTCAAGTTTTGTTCTGCCTTTAATATGGTTGTCTTTTGGCACAGATTTATTTATTTGAGTCAAAAGAATGCAATAGGTAGATTTTCAGCCCGTATTTGCTTTGCTTATAAAAAAATGTGTACTATTCTTTACGAATGGATTTATTATATTCTAAAGAGGAATGATAAGCAATGTCTTGACTTGACAAAAAAAGGCATGAAGGATGCTTACGAATATATTGGCTCTAAAGAATATTCTTTGCTACCTGATTATAGACTTAAACGGTGAAAGCATGAAACTATCAATTGTTGTTCCTGTATATAATGTCGAAACAACTTTGGAAAACTGTCTTGAAAGCATAGTTTCGCAAACATATCGGGACATTGAAATTATAATAATCGATGACGGCTCATTTGACAAGAGTACCGGGATTAGTGATTCATATGCGAATAATTGTGAAAATGTTATTGTAATTCACCAGAGAAACAGCGGAGTTTCAGCAGCACGAAATAAAGGGCTTAGTTGTGTAACCGGTGATTTTATTACCTTTGTTGACAGCGATGATACAATTGATATAGATATGTATGAAGTATTGATTTCGAATTTTGAAGCAGATACGGATGTTGTGCATTGCAGCTATAAAAGAATAGAGAATGGTGAAACCAAAAATGTTGGCGGCAGCGGTGAAATATTGATACAAAACCGCGAGGAAGCCATAGAGTATTTTTTGCTTGGCAAGCGGTTTACCGGAAGTCTTTGGAATAAAATAGTCAGAAAATCCATAATTGAGTTTATTAGATTTAACGAGACATTAGTTAATAACGAGGATTTTTTATTTTTCTTTCAAATACTGAATAATGCGCAAACAATGAAGTTTATTGATATCTGTAAATATAATTATATTGTAAGGCAGGAATCTGCTACCAATACTCTTAATGAGGTAAAAAAATTAAAGGATTCTATATACGTATGCCAATATACGTATGCGCATTTAACAAATCAACATTTAAAACAAATTGCTTTCAATCGATTGGTTTCAACAGAATCGTTTTTGTATCAAAGTCTATTACAACACAAATCGAGTGAAAAAGAAGTTGTTCGGAAGCACCTTAAGGAGTATGGGAAACAATCTGAACAATTAAATAAGCGTAATAAAACAATACTTTTCGGATTATTGTATATGCCTCATCTATATTGTACAGTACATAATATCTATGGAATGCTCCGAAAACCGAATTGGGATGTGAATTAATGCAGCAGGTCATCAGCGTTATTGTTCCTGTTTATCAAGTGGATACTTACTTAGACAGATGTATCGAAAGCTTGCTTTGCCAGACATATCACAACTTGGAAATTATTTTAGTGGATGACGGCTCCTGTGATAAATGTGCTCGAATTTGTGATGATTGGGCAAAAGAAGACTATCGCATTCGTGTGATTCATAAAAAAAATGGCGGTTTGTCAGACGCGCGTAATGCCGGGATGCCTTTTGCAACCGGAAACTATATCAGTTTTATTGACAGCGACGATACGGTTACACAGGATTATTTTGAGGTAATGCTGCATACCATGTATGCGGAAAAAAGCGACATCATAGAATGCGGCGTTGTCAAGTTTTATGAGGACAATCATTTCGATGCGTTTCAGGATGATTTGTCGGTGACAAGTTATTCGGCTGTCGACGGTTTATCCGGATTGATAAATGAGAATCCATTTCATCAGCATGTTTGGAATAAACTATATAAAGCAGAACTTGTTTTGGATGTTCCTTTTCCGTTTGGTAAACTGAATGAGGATGAGTTTTGGACTTATCAGATATTCGGCAGAGCCAAGATGGTAACAAAAATAAATAAAACGATGTATTACTACTTTCAGCGTAGCGGCAGTATTATGGGGGCAGGCTTTAACCTTCGCCGGTTGGATGCGTTGGAAGGTAAATTTAACAGACAACAGTATATTGAGAAAAACTACCCTACGTTAGCTTCTCAGGCGAGAATTAATTTGTTTTCTTCCTGCATTTTTTCCGGACAGTCAACCTTGAAATACTTGAGAAATCCGGAAAAAGAGCAAGCGATATCAAAAATCAATCAGTACGTAAAAGGATGCAAACTCAGCCAATCTGAGTTGAACTCCATTCAAGGGAAAAACAGGTTTTGGTATTCCTTTGCAGACAAAAGCTTCTGGCTGTGCTGTAAGGTCAGAAGCTTGACAGGGATAGGGTTTTAATAGGGCAATATTGGGAGAAGAATAATATGGCTATACCTAAAATCATACATTATTGCTGGTTTGGAGACGGTCAGATACCGAAAGAGAATCAGGCGTATATAGATGAATGGAAGACAATTTGCCAGGACTACCGGATTATAAAATGGGATGAAAGCAACTATGATGTGAATAAGGTTGCTTTTATGCGCGAGGCTGCTGCTGCCAGAAACTGGACTTTCATTGCAGATTATGCAAGGTTCGATATTATTAACACCTATGGTGGTGTCTATCTGGATGTTGATGTGCAGCTATTGAAGAATCACGATGATTATTTATGTCTATCATCCTTTTGGGGAATGGAGCAGGACTTTAATCGACAGCTTTATGTTAATCCGGGTTTAGGATTTGGTTCTATCTCCAATAATCCTGTATTAATTGAATTATTAGATTTTTATAATAAAATGCATTTTGATAATGATAAAATAGTAGCCAGCCCAATACTACTCAGAAGTTTCTTTGAGCAAGAAGGTTTTGTGCAAAAGAATACTATTCAGCAGTTTGATTTTGGAAATATATTTCCAAAGGATTATTTTGCCCCATTGGATTGCTTTGGAAAACTAAAAACAACTGCTAACAGTGTATCTATCCACCATTATTTAGGCTCATGGATTAACAATCCGGAAAACAGTGAAAATATATTATTCAAAAAATGTGTTTATTATTTTGGTGAGAAGATGGGTGAATATGTTTTTCAAGGATTAAAGCGTATAAAACGAATAGGGAAACGATAAAATGGGACAGCTAATTACAGTATTTACGCCGACGTATAATCGAGCTAATACCTTAGAATGTCTTTATCAATCACTATGTAAACAGACTTCATACCAATTTGAATGGTTGGTTGTAGACGATGGTTCAACTGATAATACAAAAGAATTGATTAGACAATTACAGAAAAAATGCACGTTGTTCCCAATTCGATATTTCAAAAAAGAAAACGGCGGAAAACATACTGCGATTAACACAGGTGTCGAATTGGCAAAGGGATTTTTGTTTTTTATCGTGGATTCCGATGACTATTTAATGCCGGATGCAATTGCAAGTATCCTTAAATGGGAACAATCTATTTCCGCAAATGATAGCTTTGCCGGCGTTTCCGGAAATCGTGGCTATTCTGCTAATCAATTAATCGGTGAGACTTTTGAGGGCGATTTTATAGATGCAACTGCTCTGGAGCGTGAAAAGCTCCTTATATTAGGTGACAAAGCAGAGGTTTATTATACAGATGTGTTAAAACGCTACCCGTTCCCTGTGTTTGAAAATGAACGGTTTTTAACCGAAAGTATTGTGTGGAATCGGATGGCAGAAGATGGCTATAAACTAAGATGGTTTAATCAAATCATTTATATTACAGAGTATCGCGATGATGGTTTAACCAAGCACTATGTGCAACTTTTAGCAAATAATCCTCAAGGCTATGCTTTGGATGTAAAGGAACGAATACGGCTATTTCATTATTCTAAACAGCGTGTAGATTCAGAATATTTTAATTATCATATGACTGTAAAGAATAATATAGGGTTTGCTGATAAAGCAAAGTGTCTGGAGATTAGTCAGTTTCGATTAGCAAAAGCAATTTTTTGTTATTATCTTAGAGTATTGATTAGAAAGGTAACACCTAAATGATACATACAAAATCCGATTTGCAGCGTTATTTGCAAGAGGATAACGGTTACTTGCACAACGGTGATGAGAATTCCAGGAAAGCATATATGAAACGCGCCAAAGACGCGGAGTATTATATAGGGGAGTTTTTAGTCTATTTACGGAAAGAAGAGTATTATCGAAATTGCGGCAGTTCTCTGTTGGGTAAGTTCTGTGCTTTGTATTATGAACGCAAGAAAAACCGATTAGGCAATCAACTCGGTTTTTATATAGATACCAATTGCTTTGAGGAAGGATTAACCATCTTTCATCATGGCAGTATTATAGTAAATCCGAATGCGAGAATCGGAAAAAATTGCAAGCTGCATGGCAATAACTGCATCGGAAACAGCGGTAACAGCGAGGCGTGTCCTGTTATTGGGAATAATGTTGATATAGGATTTGGCGCGGTTGTTATCGGAAACGTTCAAATTGCCGATAATATTACCATAGGCGCCAATGCGGTGGTCAACAAATCTTTTACAGAACCGGGGATTACCATTGCCGGAGTTCCGGCAAAACGAATTAAAAAGTATTGAGGGAGAGAGAGTCATTGTCTGATATACAAAGCAATTATCAAAAGTATCATTCCCACATCTCGTCAAAGCATAGGTGGTTTGATTTAAAGCTGAAAGAGGTTTGGCAATACAAAGATTTAATATGGTTGTTTACCAAAAGATCTTTCGTGGTCACTTATAAGCAGACAATTTTAGGTCCTGCGTGGATAGTGCTAAATCCGATTATCACCAGTTTTATATATGCTTTTGTATTTGGCGGTATTGCCGGAATGGGTACAGACGGAATTCCACAGATGGCATTTTATATGACAAGTACTGCGATTTGGACGTTTTTTTCAACGTGTCTGACAAATAATGCCACAACATTTACATCTAATGCAGCAGTTTTTGGAAAAGTTTATTTTCCGCGTTTGACAACACCGATTTCTAATGTATTGTCGACAATGATTCAGTTTTTGATTCAATTTGGTATAGCGATGGCGTTTGTCATTTATTATGTTATTATTGGTCAGCTGTCACCTAATTGGTGGGCGTTTTCATTGATTCCTATAGTTTTGATACATCTCGGCATGATGGGGATGGGATTGGGCATTATTATATCCAGTATGACGACAAAGTACAGAGATTTATCTGTATTGGTTGGATTCGGCGTTTCTCTTTGGATGTATGCTACGCCTATCGTATATCCATTGTCGCAATTGGACTCACAATTCAACAACAATGTGTTAAAAATGATTATTATGATTAACCCAGTTACTATGCCTGTTGAAGTGTTGCGATATGCTGTTTTGGGCAAGGGTACGATTAATCCATTGTTTTTAACGATATCGTGGATATTTACTATTTTAGTGATTGTATTCGGTATCATGGTGTTCAACAAGGTAGAAAGAACCTTTATGGATACTGTGTGATGGAGGAAAAATGGCAGAAACAAACGAGAACAAACCTGTTGCTATACAGGTATCCGGAGTAAAAAAGATGTATCGCCTCGGTCAGATTGGCGGAGGTACCTTACAAGCAGACTTGCAGAGTTGGTTTGCTCGTGTGCGTGGCAAAGAGGATCCTAATACAAAAATAGGTGAGGGCGAACGTATAAAAGGACAAACCTTCATGGCGCTTAACGGCGTTGATTTGACAATTTATCAGGGAGAAGCTGTCGGTATTATCGGTAGCAACGGCGCAGGTAAGAGTACTCTGTTAAAACTGTTGTCAAAGGTAACAGCACCAACAGAGGGAGAAATTGATATCTACGGTCGTATTGCATCTATGTTGGAGGTTGGAACCGGTTTCAACGGGGAACTGACAGGACGCGAAAATGTCTATATGAACGGCGCCATTCTTGGCATGACAAAACAAGAAATTGATGCCAAGATGGAACAGATTATAGAGTTTTCTGAAGTAAGAGAGTTTATTGATACTCCTGTCAAACGCTATTCTAGCGGTATGTTCGTTAAGCTTGCTTTCTCTGTTGCTGCACATCTTGATTCCGAAATTATGATTATGGATGAGGTACTTGCAGTTGGCGATATGGCTTTTCAAAAAAAGTGTCTTGACAAAATGAGAGAGGCAGCCAAGCAAGAAGGCAGAACAGTCTTGTATGTTAGCCATAATATGAATACGATACGAACATTGTGCGATAGATGTATCGTATTGGACAAAGGAAAGGTTGTATTTGATGGAAATGCCGAAGAAGCAATAAGAATATATATGGGTACAGAGGAATCTAAAGATTTTCCAGTTGCATTTAACTATGAAAATGTAAAAAGAGATTATCATTTTGGTAGAGAAATATTCGTAAAATCAGTAAGGTTATTAGATAAAGATGAAGCAATATTTTCTATAGGTGAGAAGATACTAATTGCAATTGAGCTTAGGTCAGAGATTCGAATATCGAATCTCCAAATGATTTTGCGTGTCAAAGATAAATCAAATGTTGACAAGATTGCAGCAGCATTATCAGAACCTTTCAGTGTATCAAAAAACAAATGCGAATTGATAGTTTTTTCATTTCAAACAGATAAATTGGCAGAGGATCAGTATTGCTTAAGTTTCGAAATAATATCGAAAGATCATGCTGGTAATTATTTCTCATATGATAACCCATATGCTAGAATTCAGGTATTAATCGAGAATGGTGATTTGAATGAGATTTTCTGGTCAAAGAAGTATTGGGGAAATGTGCGCTTAAATGAAATTACTGTTGTTAGTAAAGAGGAGGTGTGATTTTTGAGAGAAGGAAAGTATAAACGACTACTTTATAAAACTAAGATAATCCCCGCATACCGTGCTTTTATTCAATACAGAGAGAATAAAAAACAAGAAAGATTAGGAAAACTAGACAGATGGTATTTCATGTTTCTGCCTATCAAAAAGAAAAAGATTGTTTTTGATAGCTTTTGTGGTAAGGGATATAGTGATAATTCTAAAGCTATTGCCAAAGAGATACTTAGTCGGGGCTTAAAATGGGATTTAGTTTGGTTAGTTAATGAAACACAAGATATGCCTTCTGAAATTCGGCAAGTTAAATATGGTTCGTTAGAAGCGATGAAAGAACTTACAACTGCCAAGATTTGGGTTTTTAATTGTCGGTGTGTTAAACACCCACGAAAAAAAAGAAAACAAAAATATTTGCAAACATGGCATGGTACTGGTATTACTTTTAAAGCTATTGAAGGTATGACAGATAATTTAAGTAAATCATATGTTGATGCTGCAAAAAATGACGGAAGAGAATCTGATTATATTCTTTCTTATTGTAGTGGTTTGACATTTATTGAGAAAAATTTTTTTTGGTTGGCTAATACTGTACAGATTCTTGAGTATGGATGTCCTTCTTGTGATGCGCTTTTTGACGAAAAAGAATTAGATAAAATAAAAAGAAGAGTTAGAAGTTATTACAACATTAAGGAAGGAAAAAACATTATTCTTTATATGCCAACTTTTAGAGATGATACGACAACATCGGGTTTGGATATGGATTATTCAAGAGTCATTGATGCATTTGAACAAAATTTTGGAGCGGATTTTTGTTTTATAATAAGACTTCATCCAAATGTAGCGTCTTTATTTGAATTAAGGATTACTGATAGTAGGATTATTAATGCCACAAAGTATCCTGAAGCTATGGATTTGTTTTCGATTGCTGATTTTTGTATTACTGATTACAGTAGTGGAATCTTTTATGGTTTACCGAATGTAAAGAAGTGCTTTATTTACGCTAGTGATTATGATGAATATAAATCTACTAGAGGATTTACAGAGTATTATGATAATTTGCCTATTAGAATAAACAAAACGAACGATGAGTTAGTTGAAGCTATATTAAATTTTGATGAGATAGATTATTATGAAAAATGGAGTAACTATCTTGAAAGCGAGAAGTTTTTTAACGATGGCAAAGCTTCTCGAAAGGTTGTTGATCTGTTTAAAAAAATTATCTCCTAAGCAATCTAGAATAATTATTTATACTGATTAAGTATAGTGTATGTGATAATTATTATGAGACTAAATAAAGAAAACGGATTAAGATTACAAATTTAAAATATTAGCACTTCAACTGATGATAATAATATACCAAACTTTTTTAAAGCAAAAATTAATAGAAGGTGCGTAACATGCAAAACATTGCGTTAATAATCGCTGGAGGAATAGGTTCAAGAATGAATCAAGATATTCCTAAACAGTTTCTTAATGTTTATGATAAACCTGTTATTGTTTATACGATGGAAGCTTTCCAGAGACATACTGAAATTGATGCTATTGAAATAGTATGTCTTGATGGTTGGCATGATGTTGTGTATGCATATGCGAAGCAATTCGGAATTTCAAAACTGGAAAATATTGTTAGTGGAGGAAAAAATGGGCAGGATTCCATTAGAAATGGATTATATGATATTGTTTCTCGACATAGTTTAGATGATGATGTTGTTTTAATTCATGATGCGATTCGTCCAATGGTCAGCAATAAGATAATCTCTGATAATATTCAAGTATGTCGTGAATGTGGAAACGCTATAGCAGTAGTTCCATGCACTGCTGCAATGCTGAAAACTTTTGACTCTATTTCTACAACGGAACAGGTGCCTCGAGATAATTTGAAAATCACACAGACACCACAGGCATTTTTTATTAATGATATTTTAGAGGCACATAAAGAAGCTTTGTCAAAGGGGATTACAAATTCGGTTGCTTCCTGCACAATGTATATTGAATTGGGGAGAAAACTATATATGTCAACAGGTTCAGAAAAAAATTTAAAACTAACAACAACAGAAGATATAGAAATATTTAAGGCTTTGTTAATTGCAAAGAAAGATGAATGGTTACGATAATGTTTAAGCAGAGCTTAATTTATATGACATCAATTAAAAAGATAGCAGCAACCATTATTCCTGAAGGTGGAACAATACTGATAACTGGTGCAAGTGGACTTATTGGCACTTGTTTGGTAGATGTTTTCTATTCGGCAAATATGTATTATGGTAAACATTTTACTATATATGCATTGAGTAGGGATTCGGATAAACTAAAGATTTTATTTGACAAAAAAAAAGATGTTTGTTGCGTTGCACAGAATGTAGCTGAGCCAATTACAATAGCAAATATAGATTACATAGTACATACTGCCAGCATTGCTGATCCCGTAAGTTATGCTAGGTTTCCGGTTGAGACAATCCTAACAAATGTATTAGGCGCAAAGAATGTGTTGGATTACTGCAAAGCCAATAACACTCGTGCGTTGTTAACGTCAACATTTGAAGTGAACGGAAAATTAGAGCAAGATAATTATAAAGAGAATGAGTATGGAACCGTTGATTTGAATTTGATTCGCTCCTGTTATCCAGAGAGTAAAAGAACTGCAGAAATGCTATTTAAATCTTATTGGGACGAATATGGTGTTGATTGTTTAATTGCAAGGTTGCCAAGTGTATATGGACCAACAATGCATAAAAATGATAGTAAGGCGCAGTCGCAATTTTTACGAAATGCAATTGCAGGAAAAGATATTGTTTTAAAAAGTAAAGGGACGCAAAGACGATCGTATTGTTATGTGATGGACATTATAAGTGGAATAATTTTTTTGCTATTCAAAGGAAAAACTGGAGATATTTATAATATAGCTAATGAGTTTTCGGTTACGTCGATTTACGAACTGGCTCAAACAATCGCATATTATTCAAATTTAAAAGTTGTTTTTGAATCGCCATCAGAGATAGAAAGAAAGGGATTCTCAAAACCACAGAATTGTATTTTAAACACAAAAAAAATTAACGATTTAGGGTGGAAAGGAATGTATGATTTGAATTCGGGTATTAAAGAAACGCTTGATATTATGCAGGAATGGTTTAAAGGAAAACATGATATTCTCAAAGAGAATTAAGAGAGCAAGTTTGTGATACAAATCTAAAACGTGGACTTCCTTTTATTGGTAGAATATAGTTTCTTCCTGCGTTGCCTCTTAGCAAGCTCTAAAGTTTGATGAAAAGTTTCGATTCCCAGTACTTATGCTTTTTTCGTTTGTTTGAATGTTTTGGTTTTACACAATGTGATTTTTGCGACAAAACATAGGTATGGTTTGCGCTTTGTTCATAGACATTGGATATAAGCTTAAAGAGATAGATTTATCAAAACTGAAATGGTATATTATTTTGCTGCTTTTCGCCTTTTGGACATATTGCAGTTATTCTGACATTTGGATATCAATGAATATGAGGCAGTATCCGGGATATGGTTTATGCATCGCAGTTGCTGTTGCCGCCTGTGTTATTATCTTCCTCTTTAGTCAATCTATTCAAAAACTGAAAGTGTCATTTGTATTTGTTTTCTTTGGAAGAAACACATTGGTCGTTTTAGCTGTTCAAACAATCACACCGTACTTTTTTCAAGCAACTTCTACAAAGCAAAAGATTCTGGAAATGATTGTTGAAATAGCAATTGTAGTAGTGTATATTTTCGCAAAATCCTTGTTTTTAAAAACGTATCATAACATTTTTAATCATAAGAACAAAGAATAGAAATGATGAAATGAGAGTAAATATGCCAACGATAAGTGTAATAGTACCGGTTTATAATGTTGAAAAGTATTTAGTGAGATGTATTAATAGTGTTCTTGCACAGACTTTTACGGATTTTGAATTGATAATTGTTGATGATGGTTCACCTGACAATTGTGGAGAAATATGTGATAATTATGCAGAAAAGGATAGTAGGGTTGTTGTAATTCACAAATCAAATGGTGGATTATCGGATGCAAGAAATGTTGGAATTGACTGGTCGTTTCTTTATAGTAGCAGCGAATGGATTACTTTTTTAGACAGCGATGACTGGGTACATCCAAAGTATTTGGAATATTTATATACTGTTGCGATGATGACAAATTGTAAAGTTAGTGTTTGTGGTTATCAGAAAACAAAAGATGATGCTTTACTTGGACCGGATGATTCATTCAATTATAAAACCATGGATGTAGAGGATTTTTATTGTCAAGGTGATTTATCTTTTATCGTTGCATGGGGAAAGCTTTATAAAAAAGAATTATTTGAGAATATACGGTATCCTGTAAATAAATTGCATGAGGATGAATATGTAACTTATAAAATTTTGTTTAGTCTCAATCAAATTGCTTTGGCGCAACATAACTTTTATTTTTATTTTTATAATGAAGACAGCATTACAACAAATTGGTCACCAAAACGACTGGATTCTTTAGAAGCATTACGCAACCAGATAGTTTTTTTTCAAGATAACGGATATGAGCGAGCGTATAATCAAGCAATACTTAATGTTGCAATGAATATTTCAAAGAATTATATTCAATTAAATGAAACGGAATGTTTTAATGGTAAGGAAAAATATAAAAAAATATTAAGTTCTGAACTAAAGAGTATCTTCCGTTATAAAGGTGCAAAAGAAATTTTGCCATTTACACATTATCGATATTTATATGAAATTGCATATCCAAATCTTATGAAGTGTTACTGGTACTTGCAAAGTATAAAAACGAAATTAAAGGATAATTAAATGCCGGATATTAGTGTTATTATTCCAGTTTACAATGTTGATACATATCTAAAAAGATGCGTTGATAGCCTTTTGTCACAGAATTTTTTTAATTTTGAAGAAATACTTATAGATGATGGGTCTAAAGATTTCAGTGCTCAAATTTCAGACGAATACGTATCTATTGACTCAAGAATCATAGTGATTCATCAAAAGAATCAAGGGGTTTCTGTAGCCAGAAACAATGGAGTAGAATGTTCTAAGGGAAAGTATATTACTTTTATAGATAGCGATGATTGGGTAACTTCACAGTTTTTGGATAGACTTTACAGAGCTTGTCAAGAGACTTGTTCGCAAATGGCTGTTTGTGATATAAAGCAAGTAAAAGATGCAGTAAATGAGAAGCCATTAACTGGAACAAATATTGTGTTAAGCAATGTGGATGCAATAGAAAAACTTGGTACATCTATGGACACTCGATTTCGAGGTCCTGTAGCAAAATTGATTGATACCTCTGTTGTAAAGAAACACCTTTTCCCAATTGATAGAAGGTATGCAGAAGATGCAGCGTGTGCGTATTTATGGATGTACGATTGCGATAGAATAGTTTTGATTCCTGAAGATCATTACTATTATTATCAAAGAGACGATAGTACAGTACATGTTGATTATGATTGGCATCGTTTGGATGCTTATTCAACATTTGAAGAAATGTTAAGTTTTTTTGAAGAACATAATATAGATAAGCCATTTTGCGCATGTTTATGCAAATATCTTCACGAGATGACAGACGGATACGAAAGATGTATATTATTAAAAAGGATTGAAATCGCAGAGACAATCCAAACTAATTTAAAAAAAGTAGTGAAAAGAAGGTTAAATGTTTCAGAATTACGGGAATACAAGCATAGAGAGGATTTGCTTCCTGAACTAAAAAAATTCAATTCTTTTCTGTATGAAAGATATTTAACAGATTGTTGTTATGGATTGTATGCTTTGTACAATCAGCTTGATAGTGATTATTGTAAACAGATAATTAAGAATCGACTTGTAAGAATAATAAAACAATACCATCCGCCATTAGACAGTTTTACGTATGTATATGAAATTGCTTTTCCCAAAAAAATGAAAATGTATTGGCTAAATAAAGCTTTATCTAGAAAACTTAAGGGAGAAAGAATAGATGCCAATTAAAAGAATAAAAGCGTCCCTGACTGCCCGCAAGCAAAACCGTGACAGTCAGCATTTTGAAACAACTCAATACGGCAAGGCGATTCGTGCCTTGAAGGGCTCGCACAAGGGTGAGAAGTGCTTCGTCATCGGAAACGGACCGAGCCTTACCGCGGAGGATTTGAACCGGTTGCAGGACAGCGGTATTCCGACATTTGCGATGAACCGTGTGTTTAAGTTCTTTCCGCAGACGAAGTGGCGTCCGACTTACTATATCAGCGAGGATATTCTGATTCTGAAAGATACGATTCCGGATGTAGAGGCGATTCCGTCTGAAATTACCTTTATTCCGGTTAATCTGCATTGGTATGAAAACGTTGATGTAAAAGGTGCGCAGTATTTCTGGATGGATTACAATTCCGAGTTAAAGGAAAGCTTTGAACTATCCTTGGATTGCGCCCATGCGGTTCGCTGCCGCGGCACAGTAACGTCAACGTGCATCCAATTCGCGGTTTATATGGGATACACTGAGATATATCTCCTCGGTATAGACCATAATTATTCCAAATCCATTGATATGAACGGCAATGTTGTTGAGGACAAGAGCGTGAAGGACTACTTTGTCGATAACTATGACACGGATATCAAGGATCAGGTTGTGCACGATATGAGAGCGCCGACTCTCGCGTTTTGCGATGTCGAGCAGCTCAGCCGCAAGCTTGGTACTTTCCGCGTATATAATGCAACACGCGGCGGTAAATTAGAGGTGTTTGAGCGTGTTAATTTTGATGAGATGATTCGATAGAACATAAAACCCAATTAAATCATGTACTGACTGATTGCAAAAATACTAATAGGAAGGCGTTTTGCTTTCCTTTTTTGTTATATAGAACGCAAAATAATAAAGAAAAATGTTGATTTTTTAATAAAAAACTGTTATAATAGCTTGGAGTAATGTAAAATGAAAGTAGTAGGCATTATCCCTGCGCGGTACGCTTCTACGCGGCTGCCGGGAAAACCATTGAAGGATATCCTTGGATATCCGATGATTTGGTGGGTTTACAAAAGGGTGTGTTCAGTCAAAGCGTTAGATGAAATCTATGTGGCGACCGATGATAACAGAATCAAAGAAGTCTGTGAACACTACGACATCCCGGTCATCATGACCTCTCCCAAACATCCTAACGGCGCCATGCGTTTGCAGGAGGTTTCCGAGACAGTGCAGGCGGATTTCTATGTGCAGCTCAACGGTGACGAGCCGTTGATGAACACGGACGCGATTATCGCGGCGATTCCCGAATCAGTGCCGCAGGATGTGGAATTTGGAACAAATATCATCACACAAATTGACGACCCGGCGCAGGTGATGGATGCTTCCAACATCAAAATGGTGTTCGACGACCAAATGAACGCGCTGTATATGTCGCGCACACCGATCCCGTATCCTTTTAAATCCATAGATTTTCAATATTACAAGCATGTCGGCATTATCGGCTACAACAAGATGATGCTCGACTTTTATAAAAACTCGAGACCCGGCAGGTTTGAGAGAATCGAGGGTATTGATACGCTGCGTTTTCTCGACTACGGTAAACAGCTAAAGCTGTCATTGGTTCCCGATTGCCACTCGCTGTCGGTGGACACGCAAAAGGATTTGGACATGGTCATCAAAATGATGAAGGAGCAAAATCGCGATGGCGAATGATTTGAAAATTTTAGATTGTACCCTTCGCGACGGCGGCTATATCAACGACTGGAAGTGGGGCTGCCGTACTGCGCGCGATATTATTCATACGCTCGTCAAGGCGAATGTGGATATTGTCGAGGTAGGATTTCTGCGGAATGTGGAGGGCTATGACCCCGATGTGACCGTTTGTAACACCATTGAGGAGCTGAATAAGCTGCTTCCGGAGGATTGCGGCAACACGATGTTCTCCGGTATGGCGATGCGCAGTAATTATGACATCAACAAGCTCAGTCCGTATTCCGGTAAGGGCATTGAGATGATTCGCATTACCGCTCATGATTACGACATTGCCGAGGGCATGGAGTTTGCGCGCGAGGTCAAGGAAAAGGGCTACAAGCTCAGCATCAACCCGATTAACATCATGGGTTATTCCGATGAACAGCTGCTCTGGATTATCAATCAGGTCAATGAGATTCATCCGTATCAGTTTTCGATTGTTGACACCTTTGGCAGCATGAAGCGCCGCGATTTGGACAGAATTGTCAGTCTCGTTGACCACAACATGGACAGGTCAATCCGTGTGGCGCTGCATTTGCATGAGAATATGTCGCTGAGCTTTAGTTTAGCGCAGAAGTTTCTGGACAAACACCTCAACCGCTCGATTACGGTCGACGGTAGTCTGATGGGCATGGGCAGAATTCCCGGCAATTTACCGATTGAATTGATTGCCGACTACATTAATGAGTACTTCGATAAAAATTATGATATAGATTTTATGCTCGACGCGATTCAGGATCATATTGCGCCGATGAAGGGTGAGACAGAATGGGGCTATTTGCCTGCGTATTTTCTCTCGGCACGCTTCAATCTGCACCGCAATTACGCGGAGCATTACCTCAATAAAGGCGATTTGACCAACCGCGATATTGATACAATTTTGGCGCGGATCGACAAAAGTAAAAAGACCGCGTTTGACAAGGCATACGCGGACAGGCTCTATGAGGAATACCTCAACAACAGCATTGACGACGCTGCAGACAGAGCAAGGTTGTATCAGGAGCTTGGGAACAAAGAGGTTCTCCTGATTGCGCCCGGTGCGACGATTGCGTCACATCATAGTGAAATAATTACGTATATTAACGATAAAAAGCTATTGGTAATCGGCGTCAACTTTGTACCGGAGGATTTCGCCTGCGATTATGTGTTTTTCAGCAACAGCAAGCGATTCTCAAAGCTTGACAGTATTGGCTGCAAGGTGATTGCGACGTCGAATTTACCAAAAGAGAAATCCGATTTTCAGATCAACTATAACAGTCTTTCGGGCTCCTTTGAACAGGGTTGTAACAGCTTATTGATGCTGCTGACGCTGCTGAAACAGATGGAGGTCGGCGAGGTTTCCATTGCCGGCGCTGACGGTTATTCTATTGGCGGTAAGAACTATTTCAGTTCCGATCTGCGAACATATACCGAGCATGGTCAAAACTTTAATGTCGCGGTTGCCAAGGTGATTCGCAATATGGGGTTGAATTTGCGTTTCATCACACCGTCGGCGTATGACACGAATGAGGAATAGCGGTATGAATTATATCAATATAGCTATCGCTATCAGCGACAGTTTTATGATGCCGGCGCAGGTGATGCTGCACTCATTATGCCGTCAGAGCTCTCGACCGATTCAATTGTTTTTGCTCTATAACGCGCTCAGCACAGAGAACCGCGCAAAAATGAAAAGGACAATTGTAGATTTCGGAGGACAATATCAAGAGATTTTGATTGACAAATCATATTTTGAAAACGCTTCGCTTGACAACAATCCGCTGTATTCCATTGAAATATATTACCGCGTTTTGTTGCCCTACATCACAGAAATGGATAAAATGCTATGGCTGGACGCGGATATTATCGTCAACGGTGATATTTCGGAGTTGTATGATAAGGATATTACCTATTATTATCTCGCGGCAATCACCGATGCCGTCGAAGAGAACGGTGGTCGCGAAGAAATCAAGAATGCCATGCAGATGGCGGACAGAACGTATTTTAATTCGGGTGTTTTGCTTTTGAACAATCAAAAGATCCGCGAGGAAATTCCGCAAGAGCGGTTCTTCCAAACTATTGAATATTACAATGATATTCTGAAATGTCCAGACCAGGATATTTTGAATAAAGTGTTAGGTGAGAAATGTTTGATTCTCCCGATACGCTATAATTATCAACATCACATGACGCCCGATTGCAAGGCTGAAAACGGTTTGATTTTGCACTATATTTGGAAAAAACCGTGGAACGCCGATTATCCGGGCTATCTGGATGAACCGTTCTGGGATGAGGCGGTTTTATGTGGATTCAGCAAGGAATATAAGAAATATAAACGGCAGAGGAAATTGGATTTTTATAAAAATGAGTTAATTCCTGCCGCATTGTCAAAAATCAAAAGAAAAAAATGAGTCAATTTTCAGAATTAAGCTATCTGGTGATAGACGTGGATGGCACGCTGACCGATGCTGGTATCTACTATGATGAGCATGGTAACGAGTTAAAAAAGTTTTGCACTAAGGATGCGGCAGGCTTCTTCGCCGCAAAGGCAATAGGAATAAAAACCGTAGTCCTGACCGGCAGAGAATGTGCCGCTACTGCGCGAAGAATGAGCGATTTAAAAGTCGATCACATCTTTCAGAACGTCAAAGATAAGCAAAGCTTTTTGCTTTCGTTCATGGAGGATAATCAACTATCAAAGGAGCAGCTCGGCTATATCGGCGATGATTTGAATGATTTGTTGCCGATGCAGTTGGCAGGATTTATGGCCTGTCCGGCAGACAGCTGCGAAGAAATTAAAAGAATTGCTGACTACGTCAGCACCGTCAACGGCGGTCACGGCGCAGTCAGAGAAATCATCGAGCACGCCCTGAGAGCGTCAGGCGATTGGGACAGCTTGGTAGAGAAGATTTATGGTGGGGTTTGATGTTAGAACAGCTTAAACAAGAGGTTTGTGAAGCCAATTTAGAATTGCATAAACGCGGCATTGTGATTTATACATGGGGCAATGTCAGCGGAATTGACCGCGCGTCGGGCAATATGGTGATCAAGCCTTCCGGCGTTGCCTATGAACAAATGACAGCTGAGGATATGGTGGTTGTCAATGTGCAGACCGGTGAGGTGGTTGAGGGAAAATGGAAGCCCTCCTCCGATACCGCCACGCATTTGGAGCTTTACAGAGCCTTTCCAAAAATCGGCGGCATTACGCATACCCACTCTGTCAATGCCGTCGCTTTTGCGCAGGCAGGACTTCCCGTTCCTGCACTCGGCACGACGCACGCCGATTATTTCTACGGCAATATCCCGTGTACACGAGAGCTGACTGAGCAAGAGGTTAAAGAGGCGTACGAAGCCAATACCGGCAAAGTTATCGTCGAAACCCTGAATCAAATGGACACCGATATTATGGCGATTCCTGCAATTTTGGTCAAAAACCACGGTCCCTTTACTTGGGGAAAAAACGCTGCGGAGTCGGTTTATCATGCTGTTGTGCTGGAAACCATTGCTGAAATGGCGATAAAAACAATGCAGTTGAATCCCAAAAGTGAATTGAAACAATATGTGCTCGATAAGCACTATTTCAGAAAGCATGGGGTATGGGCTTATTATGGGCAGGGATAATCGTTATCCCAAGAGAATATTTGCGGAGAGAAAATGTGAGTATTTTAATCTCAGTTGTAATTCCCGTTCATAACGGAGAGAAGTACATAAAAAAAATAGCTAATAGAATATTAAACCAATCCTTAAAGGAAGTAGAATTGATTCTAATTGAGAATTTCTCTACTGATGATTCGCTGAAAGCTTGTCAAAGTATTGCGGAGAAAGACAATCGAGTTACTGTAACGCAGTGCTTTGATAAAGGTACGTCATTTGCGCGAAAAAAAGGCATAGAACTGGCGAGTGGAAAGTATACTTTCTTTTGTGATCAGGACGATGATTTGATTGATAATAATGCGCTTGAGGAGATGTACCGAATTATCGAAGCGTCGGGTGCCCAGCTTTGTCAGTTTTCCATTTATTCAAAGAGATTAAAACCAATTAAAAAAATGTGTGTCGATAGACAAAAGATTTTTTCGATTGACGAAGTTAGACGCGAGCAGTTCGCTTCAATTCTCAGCGGAAGAGGATATCTCAGCCCGACAGTTTGGAGTAAATTATATTACACGCCTGCTTTGAAGAGCATTTTGAAATATCTGGATTTATCTCTGTTTTATGGGGAAGATCAGTATCTAAATATGTCTTTTTTGAGAAGTGAGCTAATAGAAAAAGTATGTATTGATCCTCGTGCGTTCTATGTATGGTATCAAGGTGTTGGTTTTTCCGCAAAGCAGTCTTCCAGATTGGCGCTGTTAAAGGATTATAGCCAAACAAAACTTCGTTTTGAAGAAATCATGGAGAAGTTTCACGCGGACAGAGATGCTTTCTTTGATAACTATATGGAAACCATGTATTTCACGATGTTGTTAATGATAGATGAAACAAAATGTGTGGATACGGAACAGTCCTATGATTTTATTAGATGTGTGAATGGTTTGGAATTTGTCAGGATGACGAAACATAAACTACGCGATATGCCGGATAAAATGTATGAGGAATTAGAATTTTTAATCAGTGATTACAAACCGGAAGAGTTTTGTGAGAGATTTCGATATAGGACAAAGACATCACCTTTTGATAAGTATAAAAGATATTGGAATTATTTTAAGCGGCTTATAACTAAACAATAGGATAATACATGAGTAACTTATTATTAACAGGGACAATTGACCCATCAAAATTCAATAATACAATGACGACGTTGACAGATGTACATATCAGATTGTATCAGTATGAAACTGCAATCGAGTGGTGGATTTGTAAGTCAAATTTTCAGAATATCATATTTATAGAGAATAGCGGTTTTCCTTTTGATGTACAGAAATACACGCGATTAGCCGAGCAGAATAATAAGAGATTTGAATACATACTTGGTATTCCATATGTTGAAGAGACGATTGCTCACGGTAAATCGTACGGAGAGATAAAGCTGATATCTGAGGCTATCGAAAAGAGCATGCTCTTAAAATCAGAAAAGAGCTTTTATAAATGTACCGGTCGATTGATAATTAAGAATGTCAATAGAATCCTTAGAACCAAGTATAAGAGCGATACTGTGTTTACCGGAGTGCCGGCTGATAAATGGGCATTTACATGGTTTTTTTCGGTGAATAGAGACTTTTATCAAAAATACCTGAGCGATGCGTATGAATATGTCGATGATCAAAATGGCATTTATATGGAGAATGTCTATTATAAACGATTGTTAGAGCATCGTGACATAATTGATACGTTTTCTGTATACCCAAATGTGGACGGTGTGTCGGCGGGCACAAATAGTCAGTATCATAGTGGAAAACTGAGATTAATATATAAAAACATTCAAATGAAGAAAGGCTTCTTTGGTATTTAGTTTTTTATAATAACAATTTATAGTAATTATATTTTCGTATTTTTGTTTTAATATGAAATGAGATAATGCGCAAGATAGGGTTTCCTGAGATGTGCTAATACTGTTTTAAATATTTAGGGTTCTTAGATTTTATAAAAATGCAGGTGTATGAATGAAAATAGGTGTTTTGCTGGCTACATTTAATGGTGAAAAGTATTTGAAAGAGCAATTGGATAGTATTTTTCATCAAACTAAACAGGTTGATGAAATCGTTATTTCTGATGATGGCTCTTCTGATAATACAATATGTATTATAAATGAATACATAAAAATGAGTAATAGTATACCAATCAATTTAGTTTTTAATCGTGAAAAACACGGTGTGATTTATAATATTGAGAATGCATTTAGACACTCATCTGCTGATTTTTTATTTTTTTGTGATCAAGATGATGTTTGGAAGGCGAGTAAGGTTGAATCTTTTTACAAGGCTTTAGAAGAATTTCCTGATTATAAGTTGTATTTTTCCAACGCAACACTTACTGATGAAAAATTAGAGCCATTGGGACAAGGAGTATGGGATGTTTACCTTTCATATCGTAAGTTTACATCAGAGTATTGTGTTTTATGCGGTGAAGAATTTGTAAAAAAATTGAGCTTTGATGGAAACATAGTAACAGGTATGTCAGCTGCGGTTAGAAGAGAAGTCTTAAATGAAATATTTCCGTTAGATCCGGATGTGCTTCATGATGAAATTGCAGCGTTTTATTGTTCTGTTAACGGTGGATTGGTGGCAATTAATGAGGAGACAGCTTTTTACAGACAGCATACGCAAAATATAGTAGGATTATCAGGATCAGCATTTGTATCTAATGACAAAAGGAGAAATAGCATACTGGGATTAATAAAATATTCCGATCAAAACATGGCAATTGTGAATTCTATGTATTATAAATCAAAGGCATTTTTGTCCTTTGACAAGTTACAAAAGTATCCTTTCTTGAAAAGTCGATATCAATTCTATAAGAATAAACGCGATATCTCGCAATGCAATAAAATCGCTGCTTTATTCAGGATGATAGGTTTGTTGTTTAATGGAGAATACAAACGGAACGAAATTTCATATTTAAAATGTTTCATATTGGATTTAGCAATGGTTTTATTTGTTGGAACCAAAAAAAGGAAAAAATACTTTTCAGAGTATTAATTAGTGTTGCTTAAAAACCAGTATTTGCTTAGGGTACCTCTAAAAATATAGCTACACATAGCACACATTTTCACAACATATTTTTGGCAAAGTTCCTTGTTATACGGCAGTATAACTTTGTCGTTTTGACAATAATCTGCCATAAATTATCAGTACTTTTGCACTACCATATATTTTTAGAGGTGCCCTTTATCTCATATAATTCAGGCTGTTGATTTAAAACAAGTGTTTATCTTATGGCTTGAGCAGAAGTTGACAGAATTATTTAGTATTTTTCATAAAAGGTGGTACTGTGAGAAAGCAAAGAGTTGATAGAATTTTTATAGTTTTTGTTCTTTTTTTAGTGACAACAACATTTGTTACCATTTGTTCAAAATGTTCACCAATTTATCCGTTAAATAATTGGGATGACGCTAAATGCTTTTTCACAGTAGGAAAATCTATTGCGAATGGTTCGGTGCTGTATCGTGACATTTTTGAACAGAAAGGTCCGTTGCTATATTTTGTATATGTAATTGCATATTGGATTTCTGCTAATACTTTTTTAGGCGCATATTTTATCGAGATAGCATTTGGGTTTATTTTTTTGTTTTTTGCATGGAAAACAATGCGATTGTATATTGGAGATAAGGCTTTATGTATCATCCCAGTATTAGCTTTGTTAGTATATGGTATCCGTGCCTTTCAGATGGGCGGTTCATCAGAAGAGTTATGCCTGCCATGGGTAATGTATAGTGCATATACAGGAATTTCCGCTATAAAAAATCAAACTATTATTCGTAAGAGAAGTTGGTTCTTTATCGGGTTAGCGATGGGCTTTATTTTTTGGGTGAAGTTTTCATTGATTGGCTTTTTTATAGGAATGGCAGTATTTTTTGCGATTTACTATATAAAACTACATCGTGCTAAAGAGATTATTATTGCCGTATTATTTATAATCATTGGTGTGATTTCTATCTCACTTCCAGTAGTGATTTATTGTTTGATTACTAATTCTTTTTCAGATTTATTGGATGTTTATTTTTATACTAATTTGTTTGCATATACAAAAGCAGACCATTCCAATCCAATATTGTCTAAAATGATTAGTCTATTTATGGGTGCGCTAAGCATGATGAAGAATAACACATTGTGTTTACCGTTAATGATTTGCACATTGGTTTATTTTTTTAAAACAAGCAAACAAATAGCATGGATGCTGCTAATTGAATTTTTCTGTTCGTTTGTCTTGATTTATATAGGCGGTAGAAGGTTTGCATATTATTCATTGATACTATGTGCTTTTATTCCTTTTGGTCTAATTGTAGTGTACAAGATATTAAAAAAACAAACTTTCTTGAGAATACCGGCAAAATTACCAACTGTATTTTTAGTGATTGTTATTTGTGTGATTTGTGGGAGCATTAGTTTCTTTGTTTCCCCTAATACATATATGATAAAGTATAAAAGAACAGATTTAGCTCAATACCGGTTCGCGGATATTATTAGCAAATCCCAGAATCCAACTTTATTGAATTACGGATTTATGGATGGAGGTTTTTATACTGCAAGCGGAGTTAAGCCCAATTGTCGATTTTTCTGTTCATTAAATGTTGATAACGATATAATTCAAAAAGAACAGAATAAATATATAAAGCAAAAAAAGATTCAATATATAGTTACTATCCAAAAAGATTTGTCGTTTGATGGATACACTTTTATAAGTGAGGCTGTAACAGAAAACAGATATGGAGATTTTGTTCATTACTACCTTTATGAACAAAATGCAGAATAAATACAGGAAAGCGTAATGAGGAGAAAAAATGCTCTTTTCAAGCACAACATTTATATACTTATTCCTGCCACTCGTACTCTTATTTAATTTTGTTATATTCAGGTGGAGCAGGTTACTTCAAAATATTAATTTGCTCTTTGCCAGTCTCTTCTTCTATGCATGGGGAGAACCAAAGTTTGTTTTGGTGATGGTTGCCTCGATCGTTGTCAACTGGTTCTTTGGACTGATGGTCAGCAAGAAGCGTGACAACAAAAAGCTTTGCAAATTATTTATCGTATTGGACGTCATATTCAATTTAGGGGTATTATTCGTATTCAAATATCTTATCTTTACGGGGAATATCATTGATTTGTTGTTTGGCGTTCATCTGCCGATTCCCAATATCGCTCTGCCGATTGGTATCAGTTTCTTTACCTTCCAGGCAATGTCCTATGTCATTGATGTGTACAGACAAAAGGGAGAGGTGCAGACCAATATTCTCTATGTTGGATTGTATATTTCCTTCTTCCCACAGTTGATTGCAGGCCCGATTGTACGCTATGAGACAATCGCTGATGAAATTAAGAACCGCAAGGAAAACCTAAATGATTTCTTCGATGGTTTTGCGCGTTTTGTTGTCGGACTTTCAAAAAAGGTATTGCTCGCCAATACTTTCGCCATTTTAGCGGACAATGCTTTTGACGCATCGAAAAACGGCGACAATATCTCCGTGCTGTTCAGCTGGTTGGGTGCTATTGCGTACACGCTGCAAATCTTTTTTGATTTCTGCGGATACAGCGATATGGCAATTGGTCTTGGAAGAATGTTCGGTTTCCATTTTCTTGAGAATTTCGATTATCCGTACATTTCTACCTCCATTACCGAGTTTTGGCGACGCTGGCATATGTCGCTCGGCACATGGTTCCGCGATTATCTCTATATACCGCTTGGCGGAAGTCGTTGCAGCAAGGGACGAAATATTTTTAATCTTTTTGTCGTTTGGTTCCTGACGGGTTTATGGCACGGTGCTAATTTCACTTTTATTGTCTGGGGCTTGATGTATTTTGTCTTACTTGTTATTGAAAAGTTAACGGGGATACATAAAAAGAACGGCAAGGTACTGAACGTGTTCAAATGGCTGTACACAATCCTTTTTGTTGTGCTTGGCTGGGTTATATTCCGAGCGGAATCTATTGGCGATGCGTTTGTGTATCTCGGAGCGATGTTTGGGCTGAACGGCAATGTGTTTGCTGATGGTATGTTTACCGGCTGGTTTGAGCAGAATGTCATTATGCTTAGTATCGGCGTGGTGCTATGTACACCGTTGTTCCGTTTGGTGAGTCAAAAGACAAAGAACAGTAACGTAATGGGATTTGTAAAGGCAGGCGGGTTGATTTGTTTGATGGTGCTGTCGATTGCGAGCTTAGTCAGCAGTAGTTACAATCCGTTTATTTATTTTAATTTCTAATCGCACAATTAGTTTAGGTGATTAATATGAACAAACGGTTAGATTATATTGACACAGCAAAAGGAATAGGCATTATTTTAGTAGTAATCCATCACCACTTGCTTGGTGCAGAGTTTATTAACAATTGGATTTCCTCATTTCATATGCCTTTGTTTTTTATGATTACTGGATATTTATATGCTTTTCGTGATAACTATACAAAGCCGGTCGGCAAATTTATTGTACAGAAGCTTAAAGGATTAATGTATCCTTTTGCCACCCTTAGTTTCATTGTAATTATCTGGAATGCTTTTTTCTATAATGTTATTTTTCCCTCTGTTACTCCTGAAAATAGCACGTTGGAAATCTTTTGGTTAACGATTACAACATATGGATATCATGCACTGTGGTTTGTTCCGTGCTTGTTTTATAGCTCTGTAATATTTTATGTCTTGCGTAAATTTAGTTTTCATCATTGGATTTGGGCAATCATCGTCCTCTTTGCAGTGGTTTTTACTTTTGTCCCGGGGGCTGACATATTTACATATTATCCTGTAAGATTTTTTGTCAGAATTCTGATAGGATTGATGTTTATTTATTTTGGTTATCTCTTTTTCAGATTATTATCTAAAATACAAAAGAGCTGGCAACTCATTATAATAATTGTCAGCGGTTTGGTATCGGTATTATCTTTTATCGGTTATTATTTGTATCCGGGACTGCTGCCGTTTATCAATATCGGTGTTTGTCATATTGAGAAGCCAATCATTTATGTATTTCTTGCATTATCAAGCTCTGCGTTTATAATCTTATTGAGTCAATATATTGGGAATAAGGCGTTAGGGTTCTTTGGCAAAAACTCCATTATCATTATGGCTTTTCATATGGACTTAACGATAGAAGTGGCATGGTTGATAGAAGGCCGTATTCCGTGGAATGTGAATGAGACGATTCAATCAGCCGCAGTTGTGGCGATTGAACTAGTGATGTTGGTTATTCTGATTCTGTTGATAAACCGCTTTGTTCCGTTTCTATATCAATATCGGAAAATTCCGTTTTTAAAAAATGGTGAATAAACTATGAAAAGAACGATCAATAAAAATACAATTGTTTTTATCATGTTTGGAATAATGATTCTCGCAGGACTATATGGCGAATGCATTCAAGGACTTTTCTCAAATACTATAGAGGCATTTAATGAGATAAAGCGAGGCTCTGTTAAAACTGCAATTAATGTCGTAAAAAAATCAGACAATATTTCAACCGATAAGTTATTATACCATGATACGTTAATTGATATTAATTCGATAAAAAACAACCTTACCAATACACGATTTGTTCAGAAGTCCGGCAATACTGTCAAATGTGAATCTGATATGTTGGCGATGATTAATCAAGAACGTTTTGATCAAAATAATTTGCAATCTGTTGCGAATCGCATATCAGAATTGCAAAAGAAGTCCGAGTCTGTCGGTGCGGATTTTATTTATCTTGCAGTCCCCGAAAAAGGATATTATCAAACTTTTCCTTCCAATATCCGAGATTACAGCAAGGTAAATTTCGACGATTATCTTGATTGTTTGAAAGAAAACCATGTTCCTGTCCTCAGTTATGTAGATGAATTCACAAAGCGTAGTATGGACAAGGAGGATATCTATTACTATACGGACACGCATTGGAAAACGCATGTAGGGCTTTTAGCAGCGCAGCTTGCTTGTGGTTCTATCAATCAAAGGTATGGCATCGCCTTTGATCAACGTAAGTTGGATATTAATAACTATAATCAAAAGCTGTATCCCGACTGGTTTTTGGGAGCGCTTGGCAAAAAGGTTGGCACCTACTTCACGTGGAAGGGCGCGGATGATTTTAATCTGATTACTCCAAAATTCAAAACATCCTTGATAGAAGAAAAACCATACGAAGATTCTGTCCGTAAAGGTGGTTTTGAAGATACCATCCTTTATGGAGAGCAAATTTATGAAAAAGATTACTATCATCATGATCCATATTCGGGATATTGCGGCGGTAATCACCGTCTGCAAATCTTCAAAAATCAGTTGGATAACAATGGCAAAACAGCATTGTTTATCCGAGATTCTTTCTCACACGTAGTTACTCCGTACTTTGCTTTGCAGTTCAAAGAACTGCATGTAGTTGATACTCGCGGAAAAGAAATTGAACTTTATGATGAGAAAGTTGATTGGTATAAATATATAGAAGAATTGAAGCCGGATGTTGTTATTGTGCTTTATAAGGGTGTTCCGTATGAGACCATGATTGATTTTGAGGGAGCAATACAATGATTGCTTTTTTGAAATGCGAGGAGATGCTATCAATGAAAAAGAATTTTTTTAAAATTGTTCTATATTCTGTTGGCATTAATGCAGTACTGGTACTAGTATATCTATTATTCTATACTTTTAAAGTGGAAATGCCGGATAATTTGGCTTATGCACAGTTTATTGCTGAAGGTGACTACACCTTTGACTATATGGATTTTTTTATATCTGCCGGTATTGGATTATTGCAAAAATTGATTTATCCAATTAATGCTTTTGTTATAGCTCACTTTGCTTTTTCTTTTTTTTCTTTTTGTGTAATTTTAATAGTTTTTATTGATAAATTAAATTATAGTATAGGGACGATTGTGTCGTTAGTGATTATATCATTTTTTGCCATTAGTCATTATGGTAACCTATCGTTTACGAGAGATGCCGCATTGTTCTGTATAGCAGGTTTTTTGTTGATTCAGCATTTTTATAATAAGAGTCATTATTTAGCAGCTTCTATTATTGGTGTGTTATTAGTTTTTGTGGGTTCGCAATATCGTTTTTTGGTTTTTATTGTTTGTGCATTTATGTTTGCTATTTTTGTTATTATGGATTCTTTGGCAATGATGAATACCGGAAGTATTAAAACCAAGATGATTAAAGGAACAAAGATTTTGTTCGAACGAAAGCGTTTCATTGCACTTATAGTATTAATGGGTATTTGTGTTGCGATGCATTTTGCATCTATCGCTGTTAATACGTCAACGCCTGAATTAGCTTATTATCGTGAGTATACTTACGCTCGTCAGGCGGTATATGATTATCCGATACCGGATTATATAGAGTGTAGTAAAGAGTATGACCGTATCGGTTTTGACCAAAATGATATTGATATGAATAGATCATGGTACTTGGATGATGGTGGAGCCTTTACGTTGGATAATTTAAAAGAGCTAAAGGTAATCCGGGATAATTATTCTGCGAAGAATAAGAATTTTGCCTCACTATTGTCTTTGATGATTACAGAGGAATTATCTAACGCCAAAACATTAGGAGATAAAGGAGTAGCGTTATTGGGGTATATCCCCATAGTTTTGATTTACTTAATTCTGATGAAAAAAAGGTATTATTACATTCCGGCAATTATTAGTTTAACTATTTTTGGCTTTTATTTATATTTATGGAATACTGATCGAAATCCACCATTTAGGGCAGTATATATGCTTTGGCTTTTCTCTTATGTTTTTTTACTTTATTCTTTTAGAGGGGATAGAATTAAAGAAGTATGGAAAAAAAGAAGAACAAATTTTAAAATGTGGATACTTGTGGTAAGCGTGGCGATGCTATCTATGGTAGGTTTCTATTTATCAACAGTGGCAAATTTCGGCACATCTGTATATGGTAAGAATGATTATTCTGTTTTTGGAATTCAGAGAGATAATGGGGACGAAAAAAGAATATTTGATTTTAATAATACTTATTATAAGTACACGAATACGATGCGACATATGAAAGAATTCGGAACAAATAATATGTATATGAATTTATTAAATGAAAATGTGTATTTCATATGTGATGCCGAATATGATGATTCTGAAATGATGCGTAGATATCTTACAAAATACTATGGGGCTGGTAGTGAAATTGATTGTCAAAAAAAAGAGGAGATAAATGGAAATAGCTTTCTTAACGATTATTTGAAACAGCATAACAGTGAAAGATTTGAATTATCCAGAAAAGCTTCTTTAACCTCTGATGCACATTTAATAATATATAAGTATAATGTGCATGGCATATAATATTTTATTCATCGTCTATTTTGATATTAAAATAGACGAATGGGTAATCTTTATGATTAACAATTAATCGCTTTTAATTGGTGGGATTAATTTAATCTTCAATTCCTACATATTTATCTTCGCATTCTTTCCAATAGTCTTTCTCGGATATTTTGGATTGAATCATTTTCAAAAATACACAGCGGCGAAATTTTTTCTGAAAATCGCTTCACTCTATTTCTACGGTTACTTCAACTGGTGGTACCTGTTGATTATTGTGACATCGGTGGTGCTGAATTATTGTTTCAGTTGTATCATGCTGCGTGATAGAACAGCTAAGATTGTACGAAAAACAATATTTAAACTGGCGTTAATACTAAATATCGGCAGTTTGTTCTATTTTAAGTATTATGATTTTTCCATTGGAAACATCAATTTGTTGTTTCAATCGGATTTCCCGCTGTTACACTTTCTTTTGCCTCTCGGTATCAGTTTCTTTACTTTCCGGCAGTTATCTTACGTGATTGACAGCGATAAACGAGATAAAAAATCGACGAATACAATTTTTGACTACACTTTATTTGTCACGTATTTCCACAGTTGATTGCGGGACCGATTGTCATCCATGATGAGATGGTGTCAAAGTATGCCGACCTCAGCAAGAAGAGATTTAACACGGATAACTTTGCGGTAGGTTTATACGCGTTTACCTTTGGCTTAGGCAAAGATAGAAAACTAAGATCCTTTTTCACATGTGGTAACTCCGTATTTCGCGTTGCAGTTTAAGGAGTTGCATTTAGCAGATACCCGTGGCGAAGATATTGAGCTTTATTATGATAAGATAAATTGGTATGAGTATATGGAAAAATTAAAGCCGGATATTGTTATTATGTTGTATAAAGGTGTGCCTAACAATACAATGTTGGGTTTTGAAGGACGAATACAATAGCGTTATGTATGATATGGTTTTAGGCGGTGGTATAAATTCAGTGCTATAAGAGATTGAACTATATTGATGTGTGCAGAGCAATTGGTATTGTTCTTGCTGTTTTAGGACATACCTATCACATTCCGCATAATGTGTATCTATTTATTTTTTCTTTCCATATGCCATTTTTCTTTATACTCTCCGGTTTTGTATATAATGCGGATAAGAATCAGAAAATGGGTTTTAAGCTATTTGCTACGAGAAAGTTAAGTCAATATGTAATTCCATATTTTATTTTTGGAATTATGAATCTAGTTTTTGAAATCATTTGGAGATTGGTGGTTACAAAAGAAGTAATTGATTTCTCATTTTTATTTTTAATCCCGACTTGCACATAGCACCCAAAACAAAGCATTATTAATGGCTTTTTTGAGCAGTGTTATACGGATTTGGAATTTTCAAAATCGAAATAATAGATTCACGCCCTGCATAAAACGCATATTTCCTACATTTTTTGCTCTTAAATGCAAGAATCAGGTGCTGTGTGCAAGTCGGGATTCTTTATTTTTTCGAATTAAAGGGTTGATACTGTGTACTGATGATATGTCAGCTACCGGTGCGCCAATTTGGTTTTTGCTTTGCCTTTTAATTTCCAGCATTATTTTTTTTCATATTCCAAGATTAAGATTGAAATATCAATGTATTATAGTACTTTCTCTAATAGCAATTCATTATATATTGATAAGATTCTTTGGGGATTATGTGACATTTATTCTTGGTTTCCCAACTTTTTTTATATCGGTCTTTTTTATGTGGATAGGTTGTAACTATTCAGTACCCCATTGAATTATGCAGATTTTAGCCCCAAATCAAACAATAATTCATCACAATCCAAAGGATTATTGCAAGGCTTAATTTGCCAAAAGGACGAACCCTATGGATTTTCGTTGATTTTGATGGGGGTTCTGAATAGTTACGATAGGTTTTATATTTAGAGTGATATTGGAAAGGAAACCTTTGTTATTTCAAGGGAAAAAAGGTATTATTTTTTCTATAGTATTAATACTGATTTCTGGATTGATTGTTTTTATTACACAAAATAGAGTCAATTTACGTTCTAATACTTATAAAAATTATGCGGTGTTTTTATTTGCTGCGGTTTCAATATCATTAGGTGTAATTGTTTTAATTAGTAATGCTAAATTTTTAAACACCTCATTTACGTGTTGGTTGGGGAAAAATACTATTTATATAATTGGGTGTAATTAGGCTCTGCTGAAAAAGCTCTCCGACAGCAAAAACCACAATATATCAAATATCCTCTATCATTCGTTCACAAGATATGGTATAATACTCATATAGCGGATGCCCCCAAAACCGGGGCGTTCTATAAAAAAACAGCAAATCTGAGGGGTGTTGAGGTATGTACATCAACGAAAACAGTTCACAAATGACATTGGA
>Ga0310695_10001828_pt1 | contig 47818 bp, 41 predicted proteins | sample RumenRJG_04DNA_FD_203882 | JGI IMG/M metagenome (GOLD analysis project Ga0310695, IMG submission 203882) | Bovine rumen microbial communities from Lethbridge, Alberta, Canada - RJG_04 (v2) (version 2) | ecosystem: Host-associated > Mammals > Digestive system > Stomach > Rumen | place: Canada... | reverse complement strand
GGGAACATGGCACTCTTACCAGCACCACCGATGAACATCATGAACAGGGCCATCGGCAGCACCCAGTAGGCTCCGTCGAGATGAGCAGAGAGCTCAGGCAGCGCGTTGATGTCGAAGCTGAACGTTCCCACATAGAAGCTGTAGAACAGGATACCGATGAGGAAGAACAGGTCGGCGAAACGCGTCACGATGAAGGCTTTCTTCGAAGCAGCCACAGCGGTGTGGGTGGGATAGTAGAAACCGATGAGCAGATAAGAGCTCACACCCACCAACTCCCAGAACAGGTACATCTGGAAGATGTTGGTGGCCACGACCAGTCCGAGCATCGACATGGTGAAGAGGCTCAGGAAGGCATAGTAGCGCTGGAAACCCTTCTCGCCGTGCATATAGCCGAACGAGTAGATATGCACCATGAAGCTGACGGTGGAGATGACGATGAGCATCATCACAGAAATCGGCGTCAGGCGGAAGCCCAGGGTGAACAACAGCTGCATGCCGTTGATGGTGCCGAAGTCGAGCCAGGTGAAGTCAAACGGAGTCAGCACAGGATACATCCCCGTAGCGGCATCGCGTCCGATGACGAGGAAATATTCGATGGCGGTATAATAGCTTAACACGGTCACGACAGCCAGCGAAGCGGTACCGATGATACCAGCCAGCTTGTGCGACATCTTCATGCCCGCAAGGCCCAAGAGGATGAACGAGAGCAGCGGGAGCAGAAGAATCAAAAATACATAACTATATTCCATAACTTTTCAATTCTTTTAATTTTTGAGTTCCTGGATGCTGTTCACGCTATCATTGTGGAAATTGCGGTAAACATTGATGATGATGGCCACGGCGACGGCTGTCTCAGCGGCTGCCACACCAATGGCAAACAACGTGAAGAAGAATCCCTCCAACTGGTCGGGATGAACGAGACGGTTGAATGCGGCGAAGTTGATGTCGACAGCATTCAGGATCAGCTCTGTGGAGATGAGCATGGCAATCAGGTTGCGGCGTGTGATGAAACCAAACACACCGATGAAGAACAACAGTGCACTAAGCACGAAGAAACATTCTACAGGTACCATAATCTATTACTCCTTTCTTGAAATGACGATTCCACCGATGATACATGCCAGGAGGAAGAGGGAGATGAACTCGAAGGGGAGCACATATCCATGACGTCCGGCACCTACCAATGCGTCGCCGATGGTCTTCATCGAGACCTCTGTATCGGCCACTTCGGCAAAACGGTTGATGAGATGATTCTTGAAGAAAACCAACGCTACGGTGAGGAAGCCGATGAGCGTCACGAAAGCCCCAAAGGCCACGCGGCTACCCTTCATGCGCTCCACGAATCCGCGAAGCGTCTGCTTGTTCACCAGTTGGATGGCAAAGATGTAAATCATGGTGACGCCACCAGCGTAGACCGAGATCTGCGCAGCTCCCAGAAATGTGTAGTCGAGCAGGAAATAGATTCCGGCAATGCCGAACAGCACAAAGAGCAGGAACGTGGCGGCTCGCATGATGCGCTTCGTCATGACACACATCACGGCCGAACCGAGTATCACGACGGCGAGTATTGCAAAAACGATTGTGTTAGCCATACTTCACTTACTTGGTTTTGGTGTTAAACTTACCGATTTCGAGGGGTGCGCCGCCATCGAGGAGGTTAGGCAGCGAGCCGCCCTGATAGATCTCCTTGTCGAGATGCAGCACCAGGCTCTTGCGGTCGAACACAGCATTCTCGAAATCGTTTGTGAACTCAATAGCGTCGAAGTTGCAGGCATTGGTACAGAGCTGGCAGAACATGCAGTCGCCCAGGTCGTACTGATAGTCGCGCAACACGCGCTTCTTCTTGCCGTCCTCCATAGTGACCATCTCAGAGAGAATCTTGATGGTGCCGTTCGGACAGGACTTCTCGCACAAGGTGCAGGCCGTGCACTTGTAGCTGCCGTCTTCGTTGCGCTTGAAGACGAGGCGGCCACGATGGCGACTGGCCACGTGCAGGGTAGTCTTGCGGTTCTCGGGATATTGCTCGGTCGACTTCGCCGTGAAGTATTCCTTCAGCGTAGTCTTCATGCCCACAGCCAACGTCTTGATGCCGTGGCCGAGCTCTCCGAAATATGATTGATTGTTTTCCATTCTTTTTGCTTTTGATGATTTTCTAGATTTTCTAGAGATTCTAGATTTTCTAGAGATTCTAGAGATTCTAGATTTTCTAGATTAATTACCAGTGGAGGCCGAAGGCCACGACGATGGTCATCAGCACGATGTTGATCAGGGCCAGCGGCATGAGGTATTTCCACTCGAGCGCCAGGATCTGGTCGATGCGCAGACGGGGGAATGTCCAGCGCACCCACATCAGCAGCCATACGATGAAGAAGGCCTTGCCCAGGAACCATACGATGCCGGGGATGTAGTTCATCACGTTGTCGAAGCCCTCTATACCTATATTAATAGGAGCCCATCCGCCAAGGAACACCGTTGCGGCGATGCCTGAGATGACGAAGAGGTTGAGGTACTCAGCCAGATAGAAGAAGCCAAAGCCCATACCGCTGTACTCCGTGTGGTGGCCGGCGGTCAGCTCGCTCTCAGCCTCGGCCATGTCGAACGGGCCACGGTTGGCCTCAGCGTTGCCGGCTACGAGGAAGACGATGAAAGCGATGATGGCAGGCAGATGGCCTTTGAAGATGAGCCAGTTCCAGGGACCTGTCTGGTATTCCACGATGCCGCTCACCTGCATGGTTCCGCAGAGGGCGACGGCGGCGATGAGGCAGAGGCAGAGCGACATCTCGTAGGAGATCATCTGCACGGCGCCACGCATAGCCGACACGACGGAATACTTGTTGTTGGAAGCCCAACCAGCCAGGAAGATGCCCACCACGCCAATGCTCGAAACGGCAGTGATGAGGAACACACCCACGTTGAAGTCGAGGACACCGGCACCCTTGTTCCAAGGCAGGAACGAGAATGTGCCTACAGAAGCGACGAGCACCAGGAAGGGTGCCACGATGTAGAGCAGCTTGTCGGCCTTGTCGACGAAGAAGATCTCCTTGATGAGCATCTTCAGCACGTCGGCAAACACCTGCAGCAGTCCCCATGGTCCCACACGCATAGGACCGATGCGGCACTGGAAGTAGGCGCAGACCTTACGCTCCATGAATATCAGCACGATGGCCAGCAGGGCATATCCCACGAGGATGAGCACTCCCACCAGCACGCACTCAATCAGTATCGTCCAGAAGTCGCCCAGACCGCATGTCTGGCGGAGCAACTGGTCGAACCATTGTGTTACTATACTAAAATCAAACATATATTCTTTATTTTTTTTCGACAACGGATTCCACTGATTTCACTGATTGGCTTTCGCCTTACTAAATCGGTTTAATCCGTCTAATCCGTTGAAAGATACAATATTATCTGTCAATATCAGGAATCACCACGTCGATGGCGGCACAGGTGGCAATGAGGTCGGCCACCTTCTGGCCACGCAGCATCGGGTCGAAGGCACCCACCAGCGAGAGGCCCATCGGGCGCATCTTCATGCGGTAGGGGCTCTTGTCGCCACGCGAGTCGAGATAGACGCCAAACTCGCCGGCCACACCCTCCACGGAGTAGTACCACTGTCCTTCGGGCACCTTGATGATGGGCTTCTGCTTCACGTAGAAGTCGCCCTCGGGGATGTTGTCGATGAGCTGGTCGATGATTCTCAGGCTCTGGTACATCTCGTTGATGTGCACGAGATAGCGTCCCATAGAGTCGCACGTGTCGAGCGTGCACTGCTCCCACTCCACCTTGTCGTACAGGTCGTAGGGGTGGTTCTTGCGCACGTCGTTCTTCCAGCCAGAGGCACGTCCGGCAGGACCGGTCACGGCGTAGTTGATGCAATCCTCCAGGCTCATCGGGCCGCACTGCTCCAGACGGTTGTGCGTGATGACGTTGTCGCCAAACACGTCCATGTATTCCTGAATCATCGGGCGCAGGTACTTCACCAGGTCCTTCACATTCTTCACGAAGTTGGGGTCGATGTCGTCCTGCAGTCCACCTATTCTATAATAGTTCTGGATGAGTCGTCCGCCAGTGGTTTCCTCCATCACGTTCAGCACGTGCTCGCGGTCGCGCATGCCATAGAGCATGGCCGTCAGGGCACCCAGGTCCTGGCCTACACACGAGGTGAAGAGCAGGTGGCTGTCGAGACGTTGCAGCTCGTCCATGATGGTGCGGATGTACTTGATGCGGTCGGTCAGTTCGATGCCCATACCTTCCTCAATGACGCCCACCAGAGCGTGGCGGTGTTGCATGGCTCCCAAGTAGTTAAGACGATCGGTTAAAGCGAGCGTTTGGGGATAGGTCATGCTCTCCCACATCTTCTCGATGGCGCGATGGATATATCCCAGGTGGGGATAGATGCGCTTCACGGTCTCACCGTCGAGCACGGTCTGCAGGCGCAACACGCCGTGGGTGGCGGGGTGCTGCGGGCCGATGTTGATGACGTAGTCGTCCTGCTCGAACAGCGGGTTGCGCTTCTCCACGAGCTGGCCGTCGGCATTGATGGAGTACTCCAGTCCGTATTCGGGTTCCACGTCGTCTTCCAGCGAGTAGCCTTCGTAGGCCTGCCAGTCCTTGCGGAAGGGATGACCCTTGAAGTCGTTGCGCAGGAAGAGTCGGCGCATGTCGGGATGGCCCAGGAACTTGACGCCGTAGAAGTCGAAGACCTCGCGCTCAAGCAGGTTGGCCACCTTCCAGATGTTGATGACAGAGGGGATGACGCTGTCCTCGCCCACCTTCTTGGCCAGCATCTTCACGGCGCAGCGCTCGTGGCTCTGGGTGTTTTCCAAGATGTAGACGCAGCCGAGACCTTCCTCACCGAAGTCTTCGCCGACGATGGTGACGAGATAGTCGAAGCCCTTCTTATCCTTCAAGTTCTGCATCTCCTGTGCGAACTTGTCAAAGTCGAATGATAGGAACGCTAATTTCATGCCTTTACCTCCTCTGCTTTATTTTCTGCCTGGGCAGACTTCAATTCTTCTACGAACTCCTGGGGCACGTCGTTCACCACGATAGTCTCGCGCTGATGGTCGCCCAGCTTCTCGCGGAACGTCAGTTCCTCGTTCGACACGCCCAGCTCGCGCTCGGCCTTCGTCTGCTTGTGGTTGGCGCCACCAAAGAACTTCTCCACCTTCACCTTGCGCTGCAGCTGCATCATGCCGTAGAGGATAGCCTCTGGGCGCGGCGGACAGCCAGGAATGAAGACGTCGACGGGCACGATTTCCTCAATGCCTTTCACGACGTGGTAGCTCGACTTGAACGGACCGCCTGAGATGGCGCAGCCGCCCACGGCGATGACATACTTCGGCTCGGCCATCTGGTCGTACAGCCGCTTCAGGGCAGGAGCCATCTTGTGGGTGATGGTGCCGGCACACATGATGAGGTCGGCCTGACGGGGTGAGTTGCGCGTCACCTCGAAGCCAAAGCGCGAGAAGTCGTAGCGTGCGCAACCCACGGCCATGAACTCGATGCCGCAGCACGAGGTGGCGAAGGTCAGCGACCACAGCGAGTTGGAGCGCCCCCAGTTGATGAGCTGGTCGAGCGAACCGGTTACCACATTCACGCCGCCCTCGTTGAGCTCCTGTACGAGCTCTTCCAGACGGTCGTTGTCCTTAAACTCTGCGTAAGGAATACTCTTGATTTTCGGCTTTCTTACTTCCATTCCAACGCTCCTTTCCGCCAGGCGTAAGCCAAGCCAAATACAAGTACAAGCAGGAAGAAACCAATGCTGGCCATAGCCCAAGCACCGTACTCCCTTACCACCACTGCCCATGGATACAGAAACACGGTTTCCACATCGAACATGAGGAAGAGGATCGCGAACAGGTAGAAGCCAATGCTGACGGGAATCCACGACGAACCACGGGTGGGGATACCGCTCTCATAGGGCTCTCCCTTCACCTTGTTGTACGAGCGCGGACCAATCAGCTTGGCGACGACATAAGCGCCTGCTACCAAGACGATAGCCGTTACGATAACGGTGATAAACAAAGTAAAATACATATATTTAATTATTAAAGTTATATGCCCGCTAAAGCATACGTGTTTTAAAACGTGTGCAAAGGTACGCATTATTTTGCGAATATTAAAACTTTCTTTGACTTTTTTGTCCGCTAAAATCATTTTTTTTCTGCGCCCCGCGGTTTTGCTTTGGGAATTGCACGAAAGAAGCGCTATCGTGCACTCTATAAAAATGTTTCACGGTTGCACGACCAATATGCATAAACATGCAAAACCGAATGTATAGTCATTCAATGTTTCACGCGGCATCACCCTTAACCAAGTGAAGACCACTTGATTACAGATTTCAGTTCACTTATGGACAGATGGTTTGTTTTATGGCAATGATATAGCAAATGAGCTCAAACCAATCTTCGCTTTTCCAAGGCTGACCCGACAAATTGTCGTATCAGGTCAGCATCGCCGAGTGATATTCCTCAACGAGTCGGGACTGCGGTTCACCAAGGTGAGAATAGAGAAGACTGGTAATATGGTCAGCACGTGGAATGTAACATTGTTACATCGTTACAATGTTACATTAAGCATTTTCTTATATGCGAAAATATCGATTGAAGGTGTTATAATACTATTATATATAATATATATATTATATATAATAGTATTATAAAATTCTACTCTGACTTTTTCATGATTTTGGAACATCCTTAATGTAACAATGTAACATGTAACAATGTTACAAAATGTGTCTTTTCCTGAATAAGGTTGACTCTTTTTAGGCCTTGTTTTTTAACAATTGTCTACCCGTACTGACTTGGTTGACTGCCTCGCCTGAGTACAGTTGACCACTTTCACCGGAGAGGTTCTTCGCAAGCGAAGCGTCGCAAGCGCCGAGCGGACTCTTTTCCTGAGAACGTGGACTTCCGACGGATATTGTTGACTCTTCATCTGTTTTGGTTTTGTAATAACTTACGCATACTTTTAAATTTATTAATACAAAACGATTATTTCTTTAACAGAAATTTGCACGCTACGAGGGGCGATATTTGGAGGTGCAAGATTATTGTCGTACCTTTGCAGTGCATTGAGATGCACTGCGAGTGAAGGCTGCGGCTCAGCATAGCTCGAGCGAGCTCGGCTCTGCATTCGCCTTGCACTTCCCTTGCGGTGTATTTGGGGGAGACCTCTCCCACCGCCCTCCCAGAGGGGAGGGAGCTTAGATAGCTTGAAGCACAACATACAACCGCCCCAAAGGCAATCGCTCTTTGAGCTTCGCTCGAAAAGCTTCGGCGCTCGGGATAGCACAAGCAAACTTTTGCTCTCCGCTCGCTTCTTCGCTCTTTAACTTACTGACACACCGGCCTAACCCAACCCTCCGTAGGGAGGGAGCATAGAAAGAATGCTCTGCGAAAAACTCTGCGCACGCTGCGCCTCTGCGTGAGAAAACATTTCCTCCGTGTGAGAAACCATCTCCGACGCGCACAGAGACCATCTCCAGCGCCCTCGCAGATCATCTCCGACACGCTAAAACCCGCTCTCACATCATCTCTCACACACGCTAACACCGCCTCCCACACCGCCTCCCACACACTCCCACGCCGCTCACCACTAAATGATTCTCAACCCTTAACTACTCAGCACCCTCGCTGGTTGACCTCCCCCGACCCCTCCTGTAGGAGGGGGGACGACGAAACCACCGCCTCCCACAGGAGCGGCACAACAAACTAATCCCCCTCCCACAGAAGCGGCACAACAAACTAATCCCCCTCCTACAGAAGCGGCACAACAAACTAATCCCCCTCCCACAGGAGCGGCACAACAAGCTAATCCCCCTCCTACAGGAGCGGCACAACAAACTATCCCCCTCCTACAGGAGGGGTGAGGGGAGGTCACGAAGGAAGGGAATGGGGCTGGGCATACACCAGCGAACCTTTCGGGTTAACTTCTATGTTATTGCCTTTTTATTTCTTTTTTTCTTCATTTCTTGCATACCTCGAGAATTTTTTGTACCTTTGCATCAGCAAAACAATGCTAAGGAAAGGTAAGTTTCGCGCTGCAGCCGCTGAAGTGAGATGGCGCCCTCGCGGATGTCTGCTGAGGCCGAAAATACCGCACGATGGCACCCCGCCAGTGTGAGTTGGCGCGCTCACATGACATCGGTGGCAAAGTCCTTGAGCTAAATATAGTCCTTGAATTAAAATAAAGTCCTTGAGTTAAAATATAGTCCTTGAATTAAAATAAAGTCCTTGAAAAAACAATAATATGATGAAAATAAGAAAAGTTACCCTCTTGGCAATGATGGCAATCTTCGCTTTGTCCATCCACGCCACCAACGGCATTCCGCTGCTGAAGAAAGCGGAGAAGGTGTTTGTCGACGGCATCCACTACCAGCTCGACGCAAAGAACCAGAAGGCGAAAGTGATTGCCGGCACCAACCTCTACACGGGCGACATCGTCATCCCCGAGAAGTTCGAGAACGACAGCATCGTCTACTATGTGGAGGAAATCGCCGCCGATGCCTTCAAGAACTGCCCCACCCTCTTGTCGGTCAGCATTCCCACAACGGTGACGAAGATCGGCTCAGGAGCCTTCGAGAAATGCACGGCGCTGGAGGCCATCAGCATCCCCTCGTCGGTGAAGGAAATAGCCAGCGGCACGTTCTTCGAGTGCTCTTCGCTGAAGGTTGTGGAGCTCCACGACGGCATCAAGGAAATCGGTCACGGCGCTTTCAAGCGCTGCACCGCCCTGGAAGAGATCACGATTCCCGCCTCCGTGAAGTCCATCGACTACAACACGTTCCTGGGATGCGCAAGCCTGAAGCATGTCAACCTGCCCCGTTCGCTCGAGAAAATCGGCTACAGCGCCTTCCAAGACTGCTCGTCGCTCGAGGAGATTCAGATTCCCGGCGGTGTGAAAGCCATCGGATGGGTAGCCTTCAAGAACTGCACGAGCCTGCGCTCGTTTGCCTTCACCACGAGCATGGACAACATTGCCAACAGCATTCTCGAGGGATGCACCAGCCTGGTAGACGTCACCATTCCCGCCAGCATCAAGAGCATTGCCCACGACGCCTTCAGAGGGTGCGCCAGCCTCGACTCGCTGAAGCTGCCCAATTCCATCAAGGACATCGGTTCGAGCGCCTTCGAGGACTGTTCCAACCTGCGCATCATCAACCTGCCGAGCATCAAGGAAATCCCCTCGAAGCTCTTCCGCAACTGCAGCAGCCTGGCCAACATTCGTCTGCCGCTGTCGATCAAGGAAATCGGCTCCGACGCGTTCTACGGCTGTTCGTCGCTCACACGCATCGAGATACCCGTCAGCGTGAAGGAAATCGGTGGCGGTGCCTTCAACCACTGCAACAGCCTGGAGACCGTGGTGATGAAGGCTGGCACGCCTGCGAAGATCAAGAAGGACTCGTTCAGCAAGCGCTTCCAGAAAGAAGGGACGCTCGTCGTGCCGAACATCATCTCCTATCAGTCTGACCCGAAGAGCAACTGGGCGAAGTTCCGCAACATCACCCTATAGTTCGCAACAATCGCAATGCCATGAATCTGTCATTGAAGATGAACGCACGCATCGCCCTGCTGCTGGCTTGCCATATCCTTCAGCCCGCTGCAGCGCAGAACGATGGCGACAGCATCTACAAAGACCGTCAGCTCGACGAGGTACAGGTGTCGGCACGCCGTCCGGGCAGCGTGAAGAGCCGCGGCGTGGCGAATGCCGTGACGCTCACCGACCGTGAGTTCACCAAAGCAGCCTGCTGCAACCTGGGCGAGAGCTTCACGACCAACCCATCGGTAGACGTCAACTACAGCGATGCCGCAACGGGTGCCCGCCAGATAAAGTTGCTCGGACTGAGTGGTACCTACGTGCAGATGATGACTGAAAACATCCCAAACTTCCGCTGCGCCGCCCTACCCTATGCGCTGGGCTACGTGCCAGGGCCTTGGATGCAGAGCATCCAGGTGTCGAAAGGTGCCGCATCAGTGAAGAACGGCCACGAAAGCATCACGGGGCAGATCAACATCGAATACCTGAAGCCGCAGCTGAAAGACCAGTTCAACGCCAACGTCTACGGCAGTTCAATGGCGAAATTCGAGGCCAATGCCGATGCGTCGTTCCACCTCACGCCACGCACTGCCGACATCCGCCAGCGCAACGAGGTGAACGGCTGGAGCATGGGGGTGATGCTCCACCATGAGGACAGATACCACCAGACCGACCACAACCACGACTCGTTTGCCGACGCGCCCGACATCCAGCAGTGGAACGCCTTGCTCCGCTGGGCATACTTCTCTGACAGATTCATCCACCAGTCGGCCTTCCGCGCCCTCAAGGAAGGGCGCAAAGGCGGGCAGATAGGCCACGAGGGAGAAGCCCACATTTCAGGGAGTTTTCTCCCAGATGCGCTCTCGTCGACTGTCGCTCCACGCTACGGCATCTCGCTCGACACGCATCGCTATGAGGCTTTCTCGAAAAACGCCTACATCTTCGACTACGCCCACAACAGCAACATCGCGCTGATCCTGAACGGCACGTTCCAGCAGATGGAGTCGCTCTATGGGTGGAAACACTACGACGTCATTCAGCGCGACTTCTATGCGCAGCTGCTTTTCGAGACCGATTTCACGCCTCAACACAACCTCTCGGCAGGCCTCAGCTATCAACATTCCTATTTCGACGAATGGGAGCGCCACAGCAACATCAACCTATGGTCTGACAACAAAGACATGCTGGCGGGCGGTTCCTACAAGCAGACGACCAACGAGCATACGCCAGGAGCCTATGCGCAGTACACGTTCAACCTCGACGACAAATTCATCCTGATGGCAGGACTGCGTGCCGACCATACGCAGATTGACCACATGAGCCGGGGCACGTTCCTTACCCCACGCGCCCACCTGAAATACGCGCCCAACGATGTGCTGACGCTGCGTGCCTCCATCGGAAAAGGCCATCGCTTCGTCAATCCGCTGGCAGAGAACAGCTTTCTCCTGGGCAGCGGGCGCAATCTCCTGTATGCCTACGAGGGCCGCAACATCGGTTTGACTTCCGAGTTCGTGGTGATGTCGAACTGCTTCCCCGACGTATTCCTTGAAGAAGCGTGGAACAGCGGCATGAGCCTGCAACTGAACATCCCGCTTTTCGGACGGACAATGCTGTTGAATGCAGAGTATTATTACACGCATTTCACCAGCCAGCTGCTGGCCGACTACGACACAGACGCCGACCATATCTATCTCGTCGAGTCGCACGGCAAGAACCGCAACCACTGTTTCCAGGTGGACCTTTCCTATCCCATCGTGAGCGGACTGGAGCTGACGGCAGCTTATCGTCGCAACATCGCACGCTCCACCTACGGCGGGAAGCTGCAAGACAAGCCCCTGCAGAGCAAGTATAAAGCGCTGCTCGCTGCTTCCTACAAGACGCCGCTCGGCCTTTGGCAGTTCGACGCTACGCTCCAGCTGAACGGCGGCGGACGCATGCCAACACCTTATTCTATAAATGGAGAGCCGTCGTGGAGCGAGACATTCAAAGGCTACGAGCAGCTGAACGTGCAACTGACGCGCTGGTTCCGCCACTTCTCCGTCTATGCAGGCGGCGAGAACCTGACGGGCTTCAAGCAGAATAACCCCATCGTGCACGCGCAGCACCCCTGGAGCGGACACTTCGACCCCACACTCGTCTATGGTCCCGTAGAGGGTGCAATGTTCTATGTGGGTGTTCGCTTCCATCTGGAACGCTTCTAACCATCAGCCATTCCAATAATATGAATCATCAAATAAACATAACGAAAAAATGAAGAAATTAGCATTCATCGCCGTGACCTTGCTCATGGCTCTGTCCGTAAACGCGAAGGACATCAAGACACTCGTAGTCACCACCAATCCGCAGATGCACTGCGAGAACTGCGAGAACAAAATCAAGGATAACATCCGCTTCGAGAAGGGCATCAAGAAAATCGAAACGAGTGTTGAGAACCAAACGGTCACCATCACCTACGATGCTGACAAGAACTCCGCTGAGAACATCATGAAGGCTTTCTCGAAGATTGGCTATGAGGCCACTCCCGCCAAGGAATGCCACAAGGCTGAAGGCAATTGCTGCAAGAAAGCAGAGGGATGCAAGAAAGCAGAGGGATGCAAGAAGGCTGAAGGATGCAAGAAGGCAGAGGGCGATTGCTGCAAGAAGCAATAATCTGCGAGGGAACGCAAAAATCTGTTAAGACACGTATTTGCAATCTTTCTACCACTCATGATTACAAATCCGACTGAGCGGGTCGAAATGGGGTGTTTTGAAAACACCCCATTATTTGTGACAGGTTTTCGTCCCGCCGGCGGTTTTGTCCCCCTCCTCCTACAGGAGCTACTCTTTATATTTATGATGACTATAGCAGCGACGATTCGGAGTAGGACTTGTGTTCTAAGAAACAAAATTACTCCACGAAATCGGTCACGGCATTGAGAATGCCCTGCAAGATGCCGTTGATCTCGTTGCCGATGCCCTTGAGCTTGTCGAAGAAACCTTCCTTCGCGCCCTTGGCCATGTAGCCGGCACACTTGCCTTCGAGCACACCGATCTTCTTTTTCTGCTCGGCAGTATACTCAAACTCGTGCTTCTTGATGTCCTTGCGGATGTCGACAAACTTCTCGGCTGCTTGTTTCCATTCGTCCATCGTATAGTAGGCGCTATGGTCGCGAAGCTCATACGAGAATTTCTCCAAACGGTTGATGGCATGCTCCTTGGTGGCACACGAGCTGAGCAGCCCCGTGGTCAGAATTGCCATCACGGCGATGGCGGCAAACATTTTCTTCATACGCTATCTTATCTTTGTTTTAATACTTACTTCTCGCTTTTCACTTCGCCACTGCTTTCACGAATCTTCAGCACCATCGGCACCACCTCCTTGCGTATCTTCGTGTCGCCGTTGATGTGCTTGATCAGCATCTCGCAGGCTTTCCGTCCTTGCAGGTTGGCCTGGTCCTCGATGGTGGAGATGCGTGGGTTGACATACTCGCAGGTGTCCGTATCGGTGAAGCCCACCAGTGCCACATCGTCAGGGATGCGCAACCCCATGCGCTTGATGGTCTGGAAGGCCGCGTAGGTGGCAATGTCGTTGAAGGCGATGATGGCATCCGGCCGATTCGGCAGCTGCAGCATGCGCTCTGTGGCCTGTTGCATCTCCTCCTTGTTGATGGGTCCGCAGGCCACGATTTCGCGGTCGATGGGTATGCGGTGCTCGCGCAGTGCCTCCAGATAGCCATGCTTGCGGCGGCGCACCATGTCCAGATGGTTGGGCCCTCCTACAAAGGCTATGCGGCGGCGACCGTTGGCTATCAGGTGTTCTGTGGCTTCCTGAGCGGCTATGTCGCCATTGCCCGTGACGCAAGAGAAGAGCTCTGGCAGACAGGTACGGGCGAAGAACACCAAGGGGATGCCCATGTTGTGAATCGCCTTGAAATGGTCGTATTGCGTCGTGTCTTGCGCCAGGCAGGCAATGATGCCCGCCACGTGGAGGTCGATGAAGTTGTCGATGGCCACTTCTTCCTTCTCATGGCTCTCGTGCGAATTGCTGCTGATCACGGCATAGCCCTCTTCGCGCGCGCGTTCCTCTATTCCATTGAGCACGCCGGCATAATAGTGGGTCACCAGGTCGGGCACCACCACTCCAATCACACGCGGAATCTCGCGCCGCAGACTACGGGCAAAGGGGTTCGGACGGTAGTTCAGCTCCTTGGCCAGCTTCTGCACACGACGCTTCATTTCGTCGCCCACTTCATGCGAGTTGCGCAAAGCTCTCGAGACGGTGGCGATGCTGACACCCAACTGTTCGGCCAGGTCTTTCAGCGATATTCTGCGTGGTTTCATAAGCTATTTTTGTGGCAAAGATAAAAAAAAGATTTGAAATACGCAAACGTTTACGTAAAAAACTTGCAAAATATCAGAAAAGTGCCTATTGATGATTGTCAATTGTTATTTATTTACTACCTTTGCAGCCATGAACCAATTGAAATTCATTGCTATGATCCCTGCCCGCTACGCTTCTACGCGTTTTCCGGGCAAACCGTTGGCCATGCTTGGCGGCAAGATGGTCATCGAGAGAGTCTACGAACAAGTGTCGCGCGTGATTGCCGATGCCTATGTGGCCACCGACGATGAGCGCATCTATCAGGCTGTGCAGGCTTTCGGCGGCAGAGCCGTGATGACGGCAAGCACCCATCAGAGCGGTACCGACCGCATAGCCGAGGCTGTGGAGCGTGTGGGTGGCAACTACGACGTGGTGATCAATGTGCAGGGCGACGAACCGTTCATCCAGCCTTCGCAACTGGAGACGGTGTGCCGTTGCTTCGACGATGCCCACACCCAGATAGCCACGCTGGGCAAGCCCTTCACCCAGGAGATGGGCTTCGAGGCGCTGCAGAACCCCAATTCGCCCAAGATTGTGGTCGACAACCAGTCGTATGCCCTGTATTTCAGCCGCAGCATCATTCCTTTCCTGCGTGGGAAAGAACCAGAAACATGGTTAGGTCAATATCCGTTCCTGAAGCACATCGGCCTCTACGCCTATCGCACAGAGGTGCTCAAAGCCATCACCCGGCTGCCGCAGAGCAGTCTGGAAAAAGCTGAGAGCCTGGAGCAGCTGCGCTGGCTGCAGAACGGCTACAAGATAAAAGTGGGACTGACCGATGTGGAAACGGTGGGCATCGATACCCCTGCCGACCTTGAACGGGCAGAGGCTTTCCTGCAATCGCTCAGCGCTTCCGATAGGGTTTGACCGTAATCACGACGTATTCCGAACAGGTGCCGATGCGATATTTTCCACCCCAGATGCCAATGCCGCTGCTCACATAGTAGTGGGTGTCGCGACGTTGGTGATGGCCGTAGGCACATTCGTAGACGGCATCCGTAATCCATGAGATGGGCCATACCTGTCCGTGATGGGTGTGGCCACTCAGCTGCAGGTCGACATTCATCTGCTCAGCATGCAGCAGATGATGGGGCTGATGGTCGAGCAGGATGGTGTAGCGATAGCGGTCGATGGGCGCTACCAGCGTCATCACCGTCTTGCGGCGAGGATTGGTGCGGTCGTCGCGGCCAATGATGCACACTTCGCCCCAGTTCAGCACCTGGTCGCGAAGCAAAATGATACCTGCCTCTTTGTAGAAATCCAGCGAACCCTTCTTGCCCGCATAGTATTCGTGGTTGCCCAGGCAGGCCACGACGGGTGCCTCAAAGCGTCGAAACTCTTCGTACATCTTCTGTTCCAAGAGCGGCCGCAGACTGCGGTCGATGATGTCGCCTGCAATGAGAATCAGGTCGGGGTGCTCCTGATTCACCAGGTCAACCCATCGCGCAAGCTCCTTCCGCTGATTGTGATAGCCCAAGTGCAAGTCGCTCATCATCACCACTTTCAGGGGTTTCTCCAAAGGCTTTGCCGTAGTGAGTTCCAACGTGTGGCGTGCCTTATGATGATAGTTCAGGTTGCCATAGACAAACAAGACTGTTATCAGCAACAGGATGCCCAGCGTGCCGCGCCAGCTGTTGGTCAGCCATTGGGCGGGCACAAGATGGAACAGGCGCCCCAAGTCGAGCAGCAGGAAGATGATGAAGAGGTAGAGCAGGACGATGAGCCACGACGTGCCCACCTCGTAGATGGCGGTTGCCCAGGGCATGGGGAGCGTGTCGAGCATCGACATCAGCGCTATGAAAAACAAGGCAAAGGCACCAATCATCAGCAGCATCGCCAACACTTTCGCCCATACGGGCAACGGGAGGATGCGCCAGGTGTGCCACATCACGTAGCCGCTTCCAACAAAGGGCATCAGCAAAAATACGATTATTCCGAGTTTCATAGCTATTGAGAGTTGACAAGTAAATTAGTTGACGAGTTGACAAGTTGATAGCTCATTGTGATAAAAAAAACGGATGGACGAAAGGGTCCATCCGCAGTTTCTTTCTGTTGGGAAAGCGTGAATTAAGCCTCCTGAGCAGGTGCTTCAGCAGCAGCTTCCTCAGCGGGAGCAGCCTCAGCCTGAGCGGCAGCGGCAGCGGCCTTCTTCTCAGCCACCTTGGCGGCGATAGCTTCGTTCACTTTCTTCTCTGCCTCGAGTTTCTTGGCAGCGAGGTCCTTCTTGGCCTTAGCGTCCTTCTCACGAACAGCCTCGAAGCCCTTCTCCTTTGCCTGTTTCCAAGCGTCGAACTTTGCCTGAACGGCATCCTCGCCGAATGCGCCCTTCTTCACGCCACCACGCAGGTGCTTCATGAGGTAAACGCCTTCCTTGCTCAGGATGTTACGTACAGTGTCCGTGGGCTGAGCGCCAACCTCTACCCAATAGAGTGCGCGCTCAAAATTCAAATCTACTGTGGCAGGATTGGTGTTGGGGTTGTAAGTACCAATCTTCTCAGTAAATCTACCATCTCGTGGTGCACGAGCGTCGGCGATAACGATGCTGTAGAAAGCATATCCCTTATGACCGCCACGCTGCAATCTGATTTTTGTTGCCATTTGTTTTTATTTGTTAAATTAGGTTTGAATTATGCTACCATCTCGTGATAGCGGCTGCAAAGGTACGGCTTTTCCCGCGTTCCCGCAACTTTTCTGACAAAAAAGTGTATTATTTCTTGTCTTTTTTCTCTTCCTTGGCCTTTTCAGGGGTGGTATTTCCCTTGTAAGCCTTGTTCAGACCGTTGATGACGTCGTTGGTGATGTCGTAGGCCTTGTCGGCATAGAGCAGTCCGTTCTTCGTCACGATGAAGGCAAACTTCTTCGTCTTGTTGTACTGGTCGAGGAAGTGCTGGATGGAGTCGTTCACAGCCTGAAGGTACTTCTGCTGCTCGTTGGCCAGCTCGTTGTCGAGACGCTGAGCCAGAGCCTGCAGGTCGGCATTCTGCTTCTGCAGTCCGGCATTCACCTGCTCAGCCTGCTGCTGGGTGTACTTGTTGTTCTGAAGGTCCTGCTGGAACTTGGCGGCAGCAGCCTGCAGCGACTGCTGCTTCTGAGCCAGCGTGTTGCGAGAGTTCTGGGCTTTCTTCTCGAGAATGGGCTCCATGTACTTGCAGAACTTGTACTGCGACATGATGCTGTCTACTTCCACGTAGGCAATCTTCATCTCGTTCTGCACAGAATCCTTTTGTGTCTTCTCGTCCATCTTTGGTGCCTGGTTGTTGCACGATGCCAAGGCAAGGACGGCTGCCACGGCCATAAATACTGATTTCTTCATTTTACTGTTTTGATTATTTGTTTGTTAGTTTCTTCCTGTTTCTTTCCTCTCGGTCCTGATCCACCACGCAATGGATGCCCATCTTGCGCATAGCAGGATTGTCGTGCACATGCTGAGAGGAGAACTTGCCGTTTTTCTTCAACAGCACCTTCACCAGCAGCAGCAATATGCCTATTGCCAACAAGCCCAGACTGAGCAGCAGCGTTGCCATCATGACCTTAATTCTTATTTTCTGTTTATTATTTCTAAATCTTCTGTTTTATTTTGTGCGACAAGCAAATTTATGCTAACTTTGCAACACTTTAATTGAATTTCGGGTGCAAAGGTAGTGATTTCTGCCAACATTCCGATAAAAAAAGCATTAATAATGAATAAAAGTGAATTAAAACCAGCTTGCGTCTTTGAAATGTTCGCTAAGATCAACCAGATTCCCCGTCCCAGCAAGCGCGAGGAAAAGATGATCGAGTATCTGAAAAACTTCGGTGAAAGCCGCGGCCTTGAGACCAAAGTCGACGAAACAGGCAATGTGCTGATCCGCAAACCCGCCACCAAGGGCTATGAGAACCGCGCCACTGTGATTCTGCAGAGCCACATGGATATGGTGTGCGAGAAGCTTGTCGACCTGGACTTCGACTTCGACAAGGATGCCATTCAGACCTATATCGACGGCGAATGGCTCGCTGCCAAGGGAACCACCCTGGGTGCCGACGACGGTATCGGCTGTGCCATCGAGATGGCTATCCTCGATAGCAACGACATCGAGCACGGTCCTTTGGAGTGTGTCTTCACACGCGACGAGGAGACCGGACTGACGGGTGCTGAGGGTATGAAGCCCGGATTCATGACTGGCGACATGCTCATCAACCTCGACTCTGAGGACGAAGGCCAGATCTTCGTATCGTGTGCAGGTGGCCGCAACACTACGGCTACGTTCCGTTTCCAGCGCGAAGAGGCCCCCGCAGGCATGTTCTTCATGAAGGCTTCGCTGAAAGGTCTCGTAGGTGGACACTCTGGCGACGACATCAACAAGAAGCGCGGCAACGCCCTGAAAATCATCGCCCGCTTCCTCTACATGGTTCAGGAGAAGTACGGATTGCGCCTGGTGAGCTACAATGCAGGCAAACTGCACAACGCTATTCCTCGCGACGGTGTGGCTCATTTCGCAGTACCCGCCGACGTGAAGGAGAACGTAAAGGCCGACTGGAATGTCTTCGCCGCTGAAGTGCAGGAAGAATACCACGTGACAGAGAAGTCCATGCAGTTCAACATGGAGAGCGCTGAGGCTGCTCCCGTGCTGCCCCTCGAGGCCAGCACCCGCATCATCCAGGCCCTGCAGGCTGCCGACAACGGCGTGTTCGCTATGTGTCAGGACGAGGAAATCGCTTGGCTCGTGGAGACTTCCAACAATGTGGCCAGCTGCGAGACGAAAGAAAACGAGATGGTAGTGATCGCTTCACAGCGCAGTAACGTGATGAGTGCCCTCGACAACCAGGCTGCCACCATCAAGGCCGTGTTCCAACTGGCTGGTGCCGAAGTGGTGCAGGGCGACGGCTATCCCGCATGGAAGATGAACCCCAACAGCAAGATGACCAAGCTCGCCGTAGAAACCTACCGCAAGCTCTTTGGCAAAGACCCGAAGGTGCTGGGCATCCATGCTGGCTTGGAGTGCGGTCTGTTCTCAGAGAAGTATCCCAACCTCGACATGGTGTCGTTTGGTCCGACGCTTCGTGGCGTCCACTCACCCGACGAGCGTCTGCTCATCCCGACCGTGCAGATGGTGTGGGATCACCTGATGGAAATCCTCAAGAATACACCTGAGAAGTAATCAGCAGTTTTTTTGCAGATACTTCATGAAATGACCATTCATCGAAATAGAATGAAGAAACTCTTATACCTCACGACCTTTGTCCTTGTGCTTTGCGGTTGCGGCCAGAAGCACAAGGCAAAGGCCTTGATAGGTTCGTTCGTCGAAGAGAACACCACGATGGGCGACATGCGCCGCAGCTACGACAAGGTGGACTCCACGTTCAAACTGACAGACAGCATCATCGTGAATATGCAGCAGCAAGCGGCAAACTTGCCCCATTTCAAGAAAAACATTGCTTTCGGCGAGCATATCAAGGGCGAACCCCTACTCTACTCGCGCGTCCGTTTCACCAACGAGCACGACACACTCCACTTCACTTTCTACATGAATCGTTCGCTTTCGCAGGTCATTGCCTGTAAAGAGAACTAAATTCGATTATCTCCGAGCTGTCTTAGACGGTCAGAAAGGATGTCGCAACAGCCTCACGAGAGGCTGAAGATGCGCTCCACATTGGCATCGGTAACGGCTGAGATATGCTCCTCGGTTGTCTGGTAGCACTCGGCCAGACGTTGCTGAACAAACCTCACATAGCTGCTTTCGTTGCGCTTCCCACGCATGGGGACGGGCGCCATATAGGGACTGTCGGTCTCCAAGACGATGCTTTCCAGCGGCACCACAGCCGGAAGCGTCTCTGGCAGATGGCTCTTCTTGAACGTCAGCACGCCGCCAATGCCCAGCACGAAGCGAGGGAACTGCAGCAATTCCTCGGCTTCGCGCTCATTGCCCGTGAAGCAATGGAACACGCCGCCAGGCAAATCGTCCTTATATCGTTTCAGCAAATTGACCATTTCGTTTTGCGCCTTGCGACAATGAATCATCAGCGGCAGGCGCGTCTCTATGCTCCAGCGCACCTGTTCCTCGAAGGCTGCGAGTTGCTCTTGCTCAAATTCGCGGCTCCAGTAGTAGTCGAGGCCTACTTCGCCAATGGCGATGAAAGGGGGTTGCTGACGTGGCGAAACCACGTCACACTTTCCTGCGGAGGGCAGATTGGCATCGAGGAGACGGCGCATTTCAGCAAGGACGGCAGGATAGTCGGCCTTCACTTCTTCTGGATGGAGCCCTATCATGGGATAGGCAAAGCCCTCAAATTGGCGGCAGGTTTCCACCACCGTCTGTACAGAAGGCAAGTCGATGGCAGGAATGAACACCTTGCTCACTCCAGCCTCCTTGGCTCGTTGCATCATGGCGGCACGGTCGTCGTTGAACTCAGGGCCGTCTAAGTGTGCGTGTGTATCTATCATTATCTTGGGCTGTCATAAAATGACAGCTTACTGAACAATATGGGTTAGTATTCGCGGTGCATCATGCGGTTGGTGTATTCCACCAAGACCTGCTTCCTTTCGTCGGTCACGTTCACCTTGTCCAGGAACTTACGGCTCTCAGCGAAATAGTGTTCAATCTTCTCCTGCGCGAGCTTGTCGATACCTATATTATTATACGCGCGCGTGAGAGCGGCTATCTTCTCCTGCGGATTGGGATTCTCTGCGTTCAGCCAGCGGTCCATTTCCTGCCTTTGTGCCTCGTCAGCACGGTTCAGCGCATTGATGAGCATATAGGTCTTCTTGTTGCAGAGAATGTCGCCGCCGATAGCCTTACCAAACACCTTCGGGTCGCCATAGACATCGAGATAGTCGTCCTGAAGTTGGAAGGCCAGTCCCATCTGCTCGCCAAACTTATAGAGATTCTCTGCATCTTCTTCTGGCGCGCCGGCCAAGATGGCTCCCATCTTCGTGGCACAAGCCAGGAGCACGCTCGTCTTCAGACGGATCATCTCGATGTATTCCTCTTCGCGCACGTCCATGCGAGTTTCGAAATCCATGTCGTATTGCTGACCTTCGCAAATCTCGATGGCCGTTTCCACAAACAAGTTCTGCACCTTCGGCATCAGTTCCGGACTACAGTTGAGCATGCGCTGACAGGCCACCAGCAACATGGCGTCGCCTGAAAGGATGGCCGTATTGTCGTCCCACTTCACGTGAACCGTCGGCTGCCCGCGTCGCACACTGGCACGATCCATCAGGTCGTCGTGCAGCAGCGTATGGTTGTGATAGGTTTCCAAAGCACAAGCCTGTGGCAGAATGGTCTCTACATCCTCTTTGTAGAGATTGTAGGCCATCATCATCAGCGAAGGTCTGATGCGCTTTCCACCAAGCGAAAGTTCGTAGCGAATGGGTTCGTACAGGCTTCTGGGCTCACGGTCGTAGGGCAGAGCCTCCAGGTAGCGGTTGAAAATCTCTAAGATTTCATGGGCTGTTTTCATGATGCTTCTATTTGTTTGATGTGATCAGGAATTGGCAACGGCGCCAAACATTGCTTTCTGCAATGATGCTGCAAATATACTAATTATTTGTGAAACCACAAGCGAAACGGGCAAAATATATGCTTTTTTGCTTTTCGCAAATATCATTTCGCGCCGCGAGACACTATCGGAGTGAGCGTGTCGGATTATCGGAGTGAGCGTGTCGGATTATCGGAGTGAGCGTGTCGGATTATCGGAGTGAGCGTGTCAGATTATCTGAGTGAGCGTGATTTGATATTGAATGAAAATTGAGGGCTAAAGCATGAAGACGACAGGAATGACAAACATGGTGCGGCAAGGCTTCCCCTTGTCTTCTCCAGGCTTCCAGTTGGGCATGAGTTTCAGCACACGAAGCACTTCGCGGTCCATCGAAGAGAAGTGCGACTTCACAATGCGGTGGTCGCAGGTCGTGCCGTCTTGATTGATGACAAACGACACGACGACCTTTCCCTGTACACCCGCCCGCTTGGCATCAGCGGGGTATTTCAGGTTTCGCGTCAGCCATTTCATGAATTCCACCATGCCTCCAGGATATTCGGGCAGTTTCTCCACCTCACGGAAACTCAGCACTTGGTCGCTCTCGTCGAGGGCTACAGGAAGCAACGGCGCGTTCACTTCGTCGGGACTGATGATGCTCTCGGCATTCAGCGCCACTTGCAGCTGCTGAACCAGACGCTCTGTCACCTCATGAGCCACCTCTTTTTCCACGATGTTGAGTCGCGGAGTGGGCGCCTGAGGCTCCTCCAGTTGGCTCAGGGCAATCATGTCTTGCTGCTGCAGGGCGGGCAAAAGCTCCATATCGCGTGCAACATCGTCGAGCAACGACTCGTCGATATCGTCGAACGAAGGCGTCCAACGGTATTCCAAAACGGCAAAGAATGCAGCCAACGAGATGGCTAATCCCGCCAGCAACCGCCATTTTCTACCATGTTCCAGGTCGGCTTTGTATGTTTTCTTTGCCTCCAATATACTAAAATCGAAATTTTCGCGTTATATATATAGGAATGAGGGGTGAAAGATGAAGGCCAAGGGACTGTCACCCTCGAATCATCGTAACCACACGCCCTCTTTTCCGTGTGCAAAATTAAAGCAGATATTTGAAATAATCGGGCATAGCTCCTATAAATAATATGAATTAAATGAAAAAATTGATATTTTTAGCTTTCGTGGCCGCTTTTGCCGCAAAAACGCTCGCTCAGGACGCCCAGACAGGCTACAATTTCTTGCGTTTGCCTGTCAGTGCACATGCTGCTGCACTTGGCGGACATAACATCACGGTGGTGGAAGACGATGCCTCGCTCGGCTTCCATAACCCCGCCCTGCTGTCGAGTGTCAACGACAAGACCATCGGACTGAACTTCATGACCTATATGGAGGGAGCCAACACGGCTTCGGCATCCTTCACGAAGATCTTGGGCAGCAAGGCCACCTTAGGCGTCATGGGGCAATTCATGAGCTACGGAAAGATGAAAGAGGTGGACGAAAACAATGTCATCACGGGTGAGTTTTCGGCCAAGGACATCGCCGTTTCAGGAGCTTTGGCCTATCAGTTGGGCAAGAACATCGTGGGTGGCATCACCGCCCGCTTCATCAATTCCTACATCGGCGACTACTCGTCGTTGGCAATGACAGTCGACTTGGGTGTGAACTACTACGACCCTGTGCGCGAATGGTCCATTTCTGCGGTAGTGAAGAACCTTGGTGGCGAGCTCGACGCCTACGATCAGGAATATACGCGGTTGCCACTCGACCTTCAATTGGGTGTGACGAAACGCCTCATCGGCTCACCGCTCAGACTGTCGGCCACGCTGGTTGACTTAAACCACACGAGCTACAAATTCCTCCACCACCTGGTGACAGGAGCCGACATCATCATCTCACCGCAGTTCTATGTGGCCGCTGGCTATAGCTTCCGCCGTGCCAGCGAGATGAAAATCATCGCCTCGGGCGAGGAAAAAGGTTCTGCCAGTGGTGCCGGACTCTCTTTCGGCGGAGGTGTACTGATGGAGCGTTTCAAGTTGAACGTAGCCTACGGAAAATATCACGTTTCTTCGCATTCCATCATTCTGAATGCGTCTTTCTCGTTGTAGGAAGGGCTTTCGGTATCCGCTTTTTCAGGGAATGAGCAGCGAACTGTCGCCATAGCTGAGGAAGCGGAAATCGTGGCTGAGGGCGTAGTCGTAGATGGTGCGCCAATCGCCATCGACAAAAGCACTAACCAAGAGGAGCAGCGTGCTCTGCGGTTGGTGGAAGTTGGTGACAAGCATTTTCACAATCTTATATTCATACCCAGGTGCAATGATGATTTGCGTGCTGCTGTGCAGGGTGTTCTTGTGGTTCTTGTCGAGCCAAACAAGGATGTTGCGCAAAGCTTCCACGGGACTGAGCGTAGGCTTGGTGTCGTAGGGTTCCCATTGGTCGATGTGGAGTTCCTGTTCTGTTGCATCGGGTTGCTTCTCCAAACGGCATCCCATGTAATACAGACTCTCCAGGGTGCGCACGGAAGTAGTGCCAACGGCGATGGCCTGAGCCTCGTGCTGAATCAGCCGTTCGATGGTTTGGCGACGCACGCTGATATACTCAGTGTGCATGGGATGGTCGGCTATGAGCTCACTCTTCACAGGTCGGAATGTGCCGGCGCCAACATGAAGTGTCAGCTCCTCACGCTCAATACCTTGCTCGTCGAGTGCACGAAGCACGTCGTTTGTGAAATGAAGTCCGGCAGTAGGGGCAGCCACACTACCCTTGATTTTGCTATACACAGTCTGATAGGTGGTCTTGTCGCTCTCTTGTGTCTCACGGTTGAGATAGGGCGGTATGGGCAGTTCGCCCGCAATGTCGAGGATGTCGGCAAAGGAAACGGCGGCATTGTCCCACGAAAAACGCACGAGGGGTGTGTCGTTCGGCAGTTTCTCCACGCTGAGACAGACGGGGTTTCCTTTCACGACGATGTCGCGCGAGAGTGTTCCCGTTTTCCATTTCTTAGCATTTCCCACCAGACATTGCCACGTACATTGGCTGTTGGTCTGAAACATCTGCTCGTAGTCGGCAGGCTCAGCGGGTTCGAGCAGGAACACCTCAATCAGGGCTCCTGTGTCTTTGCGGAAATGAATTCTTGCCTGAATGACGCGCGTGTTGTTGAACACCATCAACGCTCCTTTTGGCAGATGGTTGGGCAGATTGTAGAACACGTCCTCGCTCACGTTTCCATGCTTGTAGAGCAGCAGTTTGCTATGGTCGCGCTCTGGGAGTGGGAACTTGGCGATGCGTTCGTCGGGCAATGGGTAGTTGTAGTCGCTGATATGTATTTCCTTGGGAGTCATATTGATGGGTGATGGATGATGAATGTTAAGTATTGAGTGTGAGTCGTTTGGATAATCGGAAGAAAAGAAGGGCGGAACATGTTCCGAAGAGCAGTCCGCAGAGGATGTCTGACGGATAGTGCTGTGCGAGATAGAGTCGCGTGTAGCAGTTGAGCAGACACCAAGCCACCAGACAGCATGTGAGCCATCGTCTGCGGATGACCCGTGAGAAGTATACGGCCACTGCGCTGGTGTTGGCAGCATGCGAAGAGAAGAAACTGTAGTTGCCGTCGCAATAGCCTCTGACGAGTCGGAAGAGACCTTCCGTCTCTGGGTCGCAGCAAGGGCGCAGTCGCCCTACATAGGGTTTCACCAGGAAATTGTTGACACTTGCCACGAAAACCACGCAGAGAATACCAAGCGCAATGGTGATGAGCAAACGCCTAACCTGTTTTGAGTCGCCTAATGAAGAGTTGACAATCAGTATGTATAATAAAATAAGGTATAGGGGAATCCATGTCAAGCCGTTGGTCAGCACAAGGATGACATCGTCGAAGGGCGACGGGCTTTGTGGCTGAAACCATTGCAGCAGGTCGATGTCAAATTGGTTTGTCATGATCATTCCACACATCTCGTAGCAAGAGCCATCAGGAGCAAAGCCCCCTACCCTTTTTGCTCAAATCTTCTCTATCTGCTTGGTTTCCACCCATCCCTCATTGCCGTCGGCAATACGGATTTCCTTCCAGTCGGTCATCGTGTCGTCGATGATGTCGACACGTGTACCTTCATGAAGCACTCCTTGGTCGGTGGCATTGGCGGCAGGTGTCTTCTTCACAGTCACGGAAGGAGCAATGATGATGGCTCCCGTGCGGTTCATCAGAATGTGGCGCTGCTGGAAAGCGAACAAGTTGCTCACCAAGAAAAGCAGGAAGAACGCGATGCCACCAATGAAACCTATCTTGCGCAACAACACGGCTGAGGCAAAGAGATAGACCAGCACGAGTATCAAGGCAAGAATCATGCTGACCACAGCGATGCGAGCCCATCCGTCGATGTTGTTGAGATTGACCAACGAACGATACCACGTCACGAAGAACATCTCGCTGACAGGCGTAATCTTGTCGATGACCTTCGTGCGCGCCATCTGAAGGTTGAAGCGGATGTCGCCATCGGCAGGGCTCAAGAGCTGTGCCCGCTCATAGTTCAAGACAGCTTTCGTGATATTGTCGGTACGATAGTAGGCATTGCCCAGATTGTAGTAAAGCTCTGCACTCTCGCCTTGTTTGAGCAAATCTTCGTAAATGCGAATGGCCTGCTGGTAGTCGCCTTTGGCATAGGCTGAATCGGCACTACTCTTCAGGGCAACGGGCGAAGTGGTGGGTGCGGCTTTGCCTGTCAGCGCCCAACCTTCTGCAGGCATGAAGAGCGAGACGAGGAAACCGACGATAAGGATCAATCGTGCCGACGGATGGTTTGCCATCCCTTTTGCGAACGAACCGCCCTTGCCCTTGCGGACCGCCTTCATGGAATCTTCTATTCGTGTGATTGCTGTCATAGCGTAGTCGTATGTCTTGTTCATATTGCCGGCAGGATCGCCTGGAGCATAGCGTTCAAACTCACATTCGTCGAGCGCCTCGATAAACTTGTCGATGGTATCTTGCTCCACCTGCTGGCCGGCAAGGCGGTCGGCAATATTGTCGTGCGACAGTTCTGTGACGGGAATATTCAGCTTGTCGCCCACATATCCCCACAGCGCACGAAGCACTTCATCGTAGAATTCACTCTGCTTCTGCTGTTGCATCAAGCGGTTGGCCACCTTGAGTCGCTTGGTAGCCACCTTGTTGGCCTGCTTACCCTTGCGCTTCACAATGTCGGCATTCTCAATGGCACGACGGCGGAACACGATGAGCAGCGTGACAAAGAGCAACAGGAGAAAGGCCAACAGCACCCAATAGCCCGTACTTCCAAAGAAGAGGTGGTTGATGTCCTGATGTTCCCACTTGCCTGTTTTCAGCGGATGGATGTCCTGATTCTGTTCTTCGGCATAGTTGACGGACACACCGCTACCACCCTCTCCCTTCTCTACATTCAGTTCGAAGGGTTGCGTCTGGATGGTCCTATAGGCATTGGCATCGGTGTCGTAATAGACGAACTTTACAGGCGGAATGGTGTATTTGCCCTGGTTTCTGGGTACGGCAAGGAAGTCGTAGACCATGTTACCCTCCACGCCATTGGCAGTCAGCTGCGTCTTGTCGGTGACTTTCGGGTCGTATTTGTCAAAGTCTTTCGGGAAATCCACTACCGGCTGCTTAATGAGTTTCAGGTTTCCTGTACCGCCTACCACCACACGAATGGTGATGGGTTCATTGGCTTTTACCTCGTTCTTGTTGAGCTGGCCGGAGATGTTGAAACGTCCTACGCCACCTGAGAAATTATCGGGCTTGTCGGGCAGCGGGTCCACCTGAATGGTGACGCCTGGCGCCTTGATGCTACGTTTCACTTCAATGTAGCCGCTTCCACCATTGAAGAAGGCTTCGAAGGGATCCACATCGCGGTTTTGCTGAACCACCGTGCCTGTGAAAGTGATGCTGGGAATCTCCAGTTTTCCTGTCATCTGTGGGAACATCACGTATTGGCTCCAAGTGACGCAACGGTAGTTCCGGCCGTTGACATTCTCGATATGGAACGACTTCTGCTGGGGCAGTTTCACCTCTTGTGAATGGAATCCCGTCAGGTCGGGCATCTTTCCCTCGAGCTGAGTCAGGTCAACGAGCGTGTAGACCTTGTAGGTCAGCATGATGGGTTCCTGTTCATGAACACGGCGTTTGTTGGCACTCACTTTGATGAAGAGGTCGCTGCCGCTGATGGCCGACCCTGCCTGACGCATCTGATGGCGGTCGTCCTCATCGTCGTGCATCTTCGGCGCTGAGCCATTGGCAGCAGCATGACCGCTGACGGTGACCTTTGCCGTCTGCGACGAAATGGTCTTTCCCTTTACCTGAACATGAGCGGCGGGGATGGTGTATGTGCCGTTTTTCTCAGCACATATAATGAAAGTATAGGTAATCGACGACGAACTGCTGGTGTGCCCGTTCACCATCGTGTAGCTCGATTGTGTGGAAGTGTAGGGTCCCGTGATAAGCTCAAGCCCATCGGGGAAGTCGCCGATGCGGAAGTCTGAGGCATTCTGTGTGTTCAGCGTATAGGTAAGGCGGAAGTTCTCCCCATTCTGCACATGCGACGGGGCATTGACCGTGAGTGTCTGTGCCGCAATAGCCATCACGACAAACAGTAACTCTCCTATCAACAAATATCTTTTCATATCACCAATTCTTTTCCAACGTACGTTTCTTAGGCTGCTGCATCGCTTTCTGAATGCGCTGCTGCGTAGCCTTTTCGTTCTGTACAGCCGCATCGAGCAGGCGCTCGGCATTCTCCTTGCTCATCTGCTCTTGTTGCTGTTGCTGCTTCTGTTGGTCGTTCTTATCTTGTTTCTGGTCTTTCTTGTCTTTGTCCTGCTCGTTGTTCTGCTGCTTTTTCTGCTGGTTGTTCTGGTTCTGTTGGTTCTTGTTCAGCTTCTTGCAGAGAGCCAGGTTGTAGCGTGTCTCATCGTCAGTGGGGTTCAGTCGGAGCGACTCCTCGTAGGCCTTGATGGCATCGCCATACATCTTATGATTCTGGCAGACGACACCGATATTATGGAAAGCCTTCGAACGGCGCATCTTATTGGGCTCTATGCGGGCAGCCTTCTCGTACTGGACGACAGCTGCCGAGTCTTTCTGCTGCATCATCAGCGCACAGCCAAGGTTGTAGTTGGCCTGCGGATTCTGTTGGTTGGCCTCCAATGCCTTGCGGTATTGAACTTCAGCTTTGGCATAGTCCTTCATGCGAAAGAGTCGGTTTCCTTCGCGAATCAGCTGGCGGTCGGTCTGTGCCGAGAGTGTCATGCTGAAGAGAATTGATATGACAAATAAGATGCTTCTCATTTCTTCCTGAATAGTTTGATGTTCTTCAACAGCGGGTTCTTGCTCTCAAGAATGCAAATCTCAAGGATGAGCAAAAGAATGACAAGGATGCCAAAGGCCTGGAACTGCTCGTCGTATTCGCTGTAGAGTGTGGTTTGTATCTCTCCTTTTTGCATTCGGGCCAGCTCTGCGTTCAGTTTCTCCTGGGCCACGTTGGTATTATCAACATGGATGTAGGAACCACCACCTGCTTCGGCAATCTGTTTGCACATGGTTTCGTTCAGTGCCGAAAGCACCGTCTGCCCCGTGTTATCGCTCATGTAGCCACCATCGGGTGTGGGAATGGGAGAACCCTTTGGCGAGCCTACACCCAGCACAAACACGCGCATGCCCTTGCGTTTGGCTTCACGAGCCATCTCTACGGCACCTCCCTCATGGTCCTCACCATCGGTAATGACAATGATAGCTCGTCCCACGTTGTCCATCTGCGAAAAACCGTTGATGGCAATACGTATGGCTTCGGCAATGTTTGTGCCCTGTGTAGCGATGAGCGATGGATCAATGTTCTGCAGGAACATCTTAGCCGACACATAGTCGCTGGTGATGGGCAGCTGGATGAAGGCATTGCCAGCAAAGACAATCAGCCCTAACTGGTCGTTGGTGAAATTGTCAACAAGGTTTTCTACCAGCATCTTGCTCTTGTCCAAACGCGATGGCACCACATCCTCGGCACGCATCGAATTACTGATATCGACGGCTATCATGGTCTCAATGCCGTTGCGCTTCTCATGGCTGATCTTGGTTCCCATCTGCGGTCGGGCCAGCATGATGATGAGCAATGCCAAAGCCGTCAACAGGAGAATAAATTTCACCAGAGGACGAAAGCGCGACACATCGGGCATCAATTGGTGAAGCAATGCCATATCGCCAAAACGTCGAAGCATTTTCCGACGACGGCGAACGGCCACGATTCGTATCAGTGCCAACAGGGGTATCAGCACTAACAGATATAGATATATGGGACTTTCAAATCTGAACATTCTTCTTTTTCCTTAATTCGTCACAAGTTGTTTCTTTTACGGTATGCGGCGGAACACGGTGATGCGCAGCAGGATTTCCAACAACAGACAGATGACGGCAGCCAGTGCGAAGGGCTGATAAGCCTCATAATGGCGCGAGAAACGCTTTACTTCCATCTTTGATTTCTCCAGTTTGTCGATATCACGGTAAATCTGCTTCAGCTCCTTCGTATTTGTTGCGCGGTAGAAATGTCCGTCGGCGGTGGCGGCAATTTCGCTCAGTGTCTTCGTGTCAACATCGGCACGGATATTCACATATTGTGTGGTGCCACCCACCTGCATAGGGTAAGGAGCCACCTTATTGGAACCCACAGCGATGGTATAGACGCGGATACCGAGACTCTTGGCTATCTGTGCTGCCGTCAGCGGCGAGATGTCACCCATGTTGTTGCTACCATCTGTCAGGAGAATCACCACCTTACTCTTCGTCTTCGAGTCCTTCAGTCTTGAAACTGCATTAGCCAGACCCATACCCACAGCCGTTCCATCCTCGATGAGTCGGCTCTCGGCAATATCGGTTCTCACACCTCCCAGCATGTTAAGCAGTGCAGTATGGTCTGTGGTCATCGGGCATTGCGTGAAAGCCTCACCGGCGAAGATGGTCAGTCCGATATTGTCGTCGGGGCGGCCTGAAATAAACTCGGCAGCCACGCTCTTGGCAGCTTCTATACGGTTCGGGCGTAAATCCTGGGCCAGCATGCTCGTCGATACGTCCATAGCCAGCATGATGTCTATGCCTTCCGACGTGCGCTTGCCCCAGCTGTTGTGCGTCTGCGGTCGAGCCAGCACACATACCACCAGCACGAAGGTCACCATGCGGAGCAATGCAGGTAGCCACGCCAATCGTTGGCGCAGGCTCTTCGGCGCATACTGGTAGGCATAGGTGTCGCTCATGCGCATGGTAGGCTCACTCTTCTTGCGGTAAAGCAGATACCAAAGAAGATAGGGTATGAGCAGGAGCAGTAGCAGGAAATATTCTTTATTGATAAACTCCATGATTTCTTACAGCAACAGATAGATTTGATAAACCATATAAAGGAACAATGCGACAGCCACCACCACAAGGCCAATGATGGCCCAGCGCAAGGTCTTCCGTGAACGGATGTTGCGTTTGTCGGTGTCGCTCAGTTCTGGCTCAATGCGTTCCGTAGTGGGCTGGTTCTCCAATTTAGTAGTGTTGATAAACTCGATGGCATTCACGAGGTTGGCGTCGTTCTCGTTGATAAGTGTCGAATATTTGGCGAACTTCACCAGATCGGCAGTTGTAAACAGCTCTCGTAGCTCGTCCATCATCGTCTGATCCTCAGCTTGCTGCAAATTTTCGATGATTTCCGACGAGGTCATTTCCATCGCATTGAAGCCGAAACGCTCCTCAATATACTTACGCAGGGTGTCAGTCAGACGAGTGTAGTATGCCTTCTGGTCGCCCGACACAGACATGCCCTCAGCCTTTATCTTCTCGATTTCCTGCATGGCTTTCTGGTGAGGTAGCAGTCGTTTGACGATTCTCACACGAGCCAAAACAGGCTTATTCTCGCGCATACAAACGCGAAGATAGAAAATGAGACACATTAGAGCGATGAGCAAGAGGCTGCACCAGAACAGACCGCTCCACTCACTCCATTGGAAGGGGTTGTCTTGAACGTCCTTCGGAGGATAGAAATTCTCAGGGTGAAGCGTGTCTACAGGAACCTCAAGCACCTTTAGGGCGAGGTTCTGAGTGGTGTATTCCTTAGAGTCAACACGTACCTTGAAGGCCGGAACGTAATGTAGCTTCTCGTCAAACGATGTCAGTTTGTACACCTTCGTCACCTTGATCAGCCCGTCTGTAGTTTCTGCGGTGTCGGCAGGCAAGGCTTCCACCACTTCCACACCCTCGGCAATCATCTGCGAAGGTTGGAAGATGGGCATTTCCAACATCTGCCCACGCTTCATAGTGACCGTCAGTGTCAAGTCCACCTGCTCGCCCATCGTTATTTCCATCGGGTTGATTTTCGACTCGACAGACACTTGTGCAAATGCATTCAAAGCACTTAACAACAGGCAGATAACAAATATACTTCTATTCTTCATTTAAACAATTTCATATTATAGCTGGCAACCACACCCTCCTCCATAGTGAGGCTATCCTCTCATCTGGAACAGTGCCAACAACTTTTTCACGTAGTCCTCGTCGGTGGCGATACTCACGTGGTCCACTCGGCTTTTGTTCATCACCTCAGTTAGCTGTTGCTGGCGGTTCAACCAATATTGCGTGTGGGCGCGTCTCAGTCGTTTGCTGCTGGTGTCGATAATCATTTCATGACCCGTTTCCGCATCGCACACCTTCATCAATCCCACATCGGGCAGCGTCTTGGCACGCTGATCGTACACTTGGATGGCCACCACATCGTGCTTACGGTTGCAGATGGTGAGCGGCTGCGTGAACTCCTTCCGCTGGTAGAAGTCGCTCAGCAAGAAGGCTGTGCAGCGTCGCTTGATGGCACTGGTCAGAAATTCCACGGCCATACCCACATCGGTTCTTCGGCTCTCAGGGTGGAAATCTATCAGTTCGCGGATGATATAGAGTATGTGTTTACGACCTTTTTTGGGCGGTATATACTTCTCAATCTTATCGGAGAAGAAGATCACTCCTATCTTGTCGTTGTTCTCAATGGCGCTGAAGGCCAATGTGGCGGCAATCTCAGTGACCATATCCTTTTTCGTCTGAACCTGTGTGCCGAACTCCAACGAACCACTGACGTCGATGAGAAGCATCACAGTCAGCTCGCGCTCTTCCTCAAACACCTTCACATAAGGTCGATGGAAGCGAGCGGTTACGTTCCAATCAATGTCGCGCACATCGTCGCCATATTGGTACTCACGCACTTCGCTGAATGCCATACCACGCCCTTTGAAGGCCGTGTGATACTGACCAGCGAAGATATTATTGCTCAGACCTCGGGTCTTGATTTCTATCTTCCTAACTTTCTTGAGAATCTCAGATGTTTCCACGTTCGATGGGTTATGTCTTTGTTGACAATCAAGGATTTTCCAGTTTGCGTCAAACTATGCGGTAATTTGCGTCAAACTATGCGGTAGTTTGCGTCATATCACGCGATGATTTGACGCAAACTGCAAACTCCTTTATGGCACCTCAATCTTATTGATGATTTTACTGACAATTTCTTCGCTCGTCACATTCGTTGCCTCAGCCTCATAACTCAGGCCAATACGGTGACGCAGCACGTCGTGAACCACTGAGCGAACGTCCTCCGGCACCACATAGCCACGTCGCTTGATAAAGGCAAATGCCCTTGAAGCCTTAGCCAGATTGATGCTGGCACGGGGACTACCGCCGAAGGTGATGAGATCTTTCAGCTCCTTCAATCCATAGCGGTCGGGATAGCGGGTAGCAAAGACGATATCAGCAATATATTGTTCTATTTTTTCATCAATATATACACTGCGCACCACTTCGCGTGCATTGAGGATTTCCTGCGATGTGGTCACGGGTCTCACCTCGGGCAATCCACCCGCAATATTCTCGCGGATAATAAGCTTTTCCTCTTCCAGCGAGGGATAGTCAATGATGACTTTCAGCATGAAACGGTCCACCTGGGCTTCGGGCAGCGGATAGGTGCCCTCCTGCTCGATGGGATTCTGCGTGGCCATCACCAGGAAGGGTGAAGGTAACTGGAATGTTTCGCTACCAATTGTTACCTGATGCTCTTGCATGGCTTCCAACAGGGCACTCTGCACTTTGGCTGGTGCACGGTTGATTTCATCGGCCAGCACGAAGTTGGCAAACACGGGACCTTTCTTCACTTGGAAGTTTTCGTCCTTCTGCGAATAGACCATCGTACCGATAACGTCGGCAGGAAGGAGGTCGGGGGTGAACTGAATGCGACTATAGTCGGCATCAATCAGTTGTGCCAATGTCTTGATGGCCAGAGTCTTGGCCAATCCAGGCACACCCTCCAAGAGGATATGTCCGTCGCTCAACAAACCTATCAGAAGGGAGTCGATCAGGTGTTTCTGCCCTACGATAACCTGGTTCATACCATGCGTGAGGTTGGTCACGAATGCACTTTGCTGTTCTATCCGCAGGTTCAACTCGCGGATGTCAATGGATTCTGCCATAATCTTGCTATGTTTCTTTTGTTCAAAATTTGTGCAAAAGTAATACTTTCAGAGAGTATGGCAACAAACAAAGTGTCTAAATAATATTAAAAAAGTTTCCTAAAAATTACTTTTAAGAAACTTTTTATTTGGTTTAGTAAAAATATTAAGAATTGTCTTAACGCTTCTTTTTAATCTCCAGCTTTGGAATCTTCAGCTTCATGCCGGGCTTCACCACAGCAGTGCCGTTGTGCACTTGCAAATAGCACTCCATGCCCTCACCGAAATAGAATTTTGAGAGACGCTCCATTGTCTGTCCCTCTTTTACCGTAATCGTTTCCTGAGTACCCACGATGCGGTAGGCACCCAACTCCACCTGTCGACGGGCTGAGGCAAGCGACGGATTGTTGGATGCGGCTGCTTGCGCGGCTTGTTGCTCGGCTTTCTTCTGGGCCTCTTGTTTTGCTTTGGCTTCGGCTTCCTTCTGTGCTTCTAACTCTTTCTTCACACGCTCCAGATCCCTCTGCACCTTCTCCAAAGAGTCGCGGCGCACTTTCTCCAGGGAGTCCCTCCGGGCTGCTTCGATAGAGTCGCGACGTACTTGTTCCAAAGAATCGCGCAATGCTTGCTCGGCTGCTTTCTGCGCTTCATCAAGAGTATCGACAACTGCAGTGCTGTCTTCCACAATAGGTGCGACCGCTTGCGGTCCAACCTTTTCTGAAGTTGGCACGATTCCTCTGACAATCCATCCTGCGCCAAAGCCGATGGCAGCGGCAATCAGTGCGGTCAAAACATACGGACACCACGGGGTTCTCTGTCGTTCGTTATGTTTATTCAGTTCATTCTGTTCATTATTCATGGTTGGTGTCTCTTCTGATTCTATGGGGGCTTGATTGATTGATTCTATGGGGGATGCAATGCGGGCTGCTGCTGTCATTTCGGGTGTTGGTTCTTCCACCAATGATTCTTCATGGATGGTCACCTCCACGATGGGTTCTTCCTCTTCGATGGACGACTTTTCGATAGATGTCTCTCCGACAATGGGTTCTTCCTCTTCGATGGATGACTCTTCAATGGATGACTCTTCGATGGATGTCTCTCCGACGATGGGTTCTTCCTCAACAGGAGAATCCTCGATGATAGGTTTCTCATCTACGACGAGGGTTTCTTCCAAAATAGGGTTCAGCTCCTCAGTCTGCTGCGGTTCATCCTCAGTTTCAATGGTTTCCGATTCTTCGTCAGTGTTCACTTCTTCAATGTCGTCGAAGGTTACACCTTCGTTCAGTACTACCGTATCAAACTGGGAGAAAGGCTTGTTCACGAGGTCCTTCATCACACTATCAGGCAAAAACGTTATTTTGCTGCGCCCATCTATCACGATGCGTTCGCCTGTATTTACGTCTACACTGACACGTTCCTTGACGTCCACCACCTTGAATGTGCCAAGTCCTTTCACCTTCACCAATCTGTCCTGCAAAAGTCCTTCGTTCAGTACATTGACGAATTGGTAGAAGAATGTTTCGGCATCATTGACAGTCAAACCGTGTTTCTCCACAAGATAGCCTACGATGCCGCTCATCTCGCCTTTCCTTGTACGGCCACTCTCGACGAATTCAGGCTTTCCGTCTTTTAGTACTTTTCTAACTGAAGCCGTCGGGCGAAATCCTAACACGAGCTTCGGTGGCACCAGCAGGCGTTGTCGGGTATTCGGATTGATAATGATGCGCTCCATGCGTTTCTTTACCTCAAACGTGCCAAAGCCGGGCAACAGCACGTTCTCACCCTCCTGAAACCGCTGGTTCATAGCATCCACCATGCTATACACCATTTTCTGACAGTCGTCCTGCGTATAGCCTGTAGTTTGTGCCAATCGCTGTATGAAGCTCTTATTGTTCATGATTCATTTTGTATTATCGTTTTCAGCATCTTCGCAAAATCGGTTTGTCTCTTCCTCTGTGAGGTTGATAAACGCTCATTCCACCCTTGCATATACATCAAACTCCTCAGCGGCTGTGATTCGTGCCTGATAATACTTACCTCTTATCAGGCGTTTCCCGTTAACAGGAATAAGCACCTCAGGATCTACCTCAGGCGAACAAAACTCAGTACGCCCCACATAATAGTCACCCTCCTTGCGGTCGATTACCACTTGAAGAATGCTACCTACTTTCTCGGCTTCTATTTCGGCGCTGATTTCCTGTTGCAGGGCCATCAGACGATCCAGCCTTTGCTGTTTCACTTCCGCGCGTACATTATTTATATAATGCTCTGCGCTGTAGGTTCCCTCTTCCTCAGAGTAAGCGAAGGCACCCATCCGCTCAAAACGTGCCCAACGGACGAAGTCCATCAATTCTTCGAAATCCTCGTCGGTTTCTCCAGGGAAACCCACCATCAGCGTTGTTCGCAGATGAATGCCCGGTACCTCCTCGCGCAATCGTCGAATCAGCTCATAGGTTTCCTCTTTGGTCACATGGCGATGCATAGCCGAAAGCATATTGTCGGAAATGTGCTGCAGGGCAATGTCCAGATAGCGACAAACATTTTTTTTCTCGCGCATTACGCGCAACAAATCCCATGGGAAATGGGTAGGATAGGCATAGTGAAGGCGAATCCATTTCACACCAGGCACGTCGGCCATCCGTTCGATAAGTTCAGCTATCTGCTGCCTACCATCAAGGTCTACGCCGTAGTAGGTCAGTTCCTGTGCTATCACCTGAAACTCGCTCACACCCTGGTCCACAAGCTGCTTCACCTCCTGCAATATGTCCTCTTGTTTCCGACTCACATGGTGACCTGTTATCAGAGGGATGGCACAGTAAGCACACCGCCGGTCGCACCCCTCGCTAATCTTCAAGTAGGCATAGTGACGAGGGGTGGTAAGCACACGCAATGCCCTGTCATCTCCTCTACAAGACAGGGAAACGGGGGAAGGCAAATCCTGCATCAATTTCTTGTAATCAAACTTTCCATAAAACCGATCCACTTCGGGAATCTCCTCCTCCAGCTCTTTCCGATAGCGTTGCGACAGGCATCCCATGACAAACAGTTTACGCAATTTGCCCTGTTTCTTACGTTCCGCAAACTCCAGGATCGTATTGATGCTCTCCTCCTTTGCGTCGCCAATGAAACCGCAGGTGTTGATGATGGCTATTTCTCCGATTGGTCGCTTGCTGTCATGAGTACAACTGAAGCCGTGCCGTCTGGCAAGGCCCATCAGCTGCTCTGTGTCCACAAGGTTTTTCGAACAGCCTAATGTGATAAAGTCTATCTGATTCTTAACCATCTCACATCAGAACAGAGAGTCCACAAACTGTCGGCGATCGAACAACTGCAAGTCTTCCATGCCCTCGCCCAGTCCGATATATTTCACAGGCACCTTCAACTGGTCGCTGATGCCAATCACCACACCGCCTTTCGCTGTTCCGTCGAGTTTCGTGATGGCGAGCGATGTTATCTGCGTCACTGCAGCAAACTGCTTTGCCTGCTCAAAGGCATTCTGTCCTGTAGAGCCATCGAGCACAAGCAGCACCTCATCGGGAGCCTCGGGCAGCACCTTCTTCATCACATCTTTGATTTTCTTCAACTCATTCATCAGGCCCACCTTATTGTGGAGGCGACCAGCCGTATCAATGAGCACTACGTCGGCATCGTTAGCCTTGGCAGAACTCAATGTGTCAAAAGCGACGCTGGCAGGATCGCTGCCCATCTTCTGCTTAACTACAGGGACGCCTACCCTTTGCCCCCATATGCACAGTTGCTCTACGGCAGCAGCGCGGAACGTATCGGCAGCACCCAAATACACCTTCTTTCCAGCTTGTTTGAATTGCCAGGCCAGTTTGCCTATAGTGGTCGTCTTACCCACACCGTTCACTCCTACCACGAGGATAACGTATGGTTTATGGTCGGCTGGCAAATCCCAATCGTCCAAGTCGGCAGTATGATTTTCAGCCAACAATCCTGCTATCTCATCGCGGAGAATCTCGTTCAGCTCCGATGTAGACACATACTTGTCGCGTGCCACACGCTCCTCGATACGTCCGATTATCTTCAGCGTGGTTTCCACGCCTACGTCACTTGTGATGAGTACCTCTTCAAGATTGTCCAACACATCGTCGTCGACTTTCGATTTTCCTGCAACCGCTCTGGCCAGCTTGTCAAACACACTCTGTTTGGTTTTTTCAAGTCCCTTATCCAGAGTTTCTTTCTTCTTCTTGTTGAATAGACCGAATAATCCCATGATTTACATTTTATATTTACGCCTGCAAAGGTACGAATAAGTGAGAACAATACAAAATGAAAAACGCTTTTTTTCATTTTTATTGTCTATCGAAGTACCCTCGATGCTTTCAGAGGTACGATTTTCAAGAGAAACACTTAACATAGCCAATCAGAGTGCAATGAGAATAAGTGCATTTTTTTGGCAACAACATAGAAGTTAATCCGAAAAGGTTCGCTGGTGTATGACCTCCCTGCTCGGTGGGATTTGTAATCTTTCTACCGCTCATGGATTATAATCCGACTGAGCAGGGGGAGAATCATTTAGTGGTGAGAGGCGTGTGGGCGTGTGGGAAGCGGTGTGGGAAGCGGTGTTAGCATGTGTGAGAGATGATGTGAGAGCGGTTTTTAGCGTGTCGGAGATAGTCTGCGAGGGCGCTGGTGATGGTGTCTGAGCGCGTCGGAGATGGTTTCTCGCGCGGAGGAAATGTTTTCTCACGCAGAGTCGCAGAGTGCGCAGAGTTTTCGCAGAGCATTCTTTCTATGCTCCTTCCCTTTGGGAGGGTTGGGGTTGGCCGGTGTGTCAGTAAGTTAAAGAGCGAAGAAGCGAGCGGAGAGCAAAAGCTTGCTTGTGCTATCCCGAGCGCCGAAGCTTTTCGAGCGAAGCACAAAGAGCGCGGTTGTGATCACATGTGCAAAGGTACGCATTATTCTCGTGGCCGCCAAAAACCACCCCTCGTGGCGTGCAAATTTCTGTTAAAGAAACGTTCACTTGTCGTTAATAAATTTAAAAGGATTTGAAAGTAATTACAAGTCAACCTTTTCAGTACAAAGTAAACAAAAACAGATGAAGAGTCAACAATATCCGTACGAAGTCCACGTTCTCAGGAAAAAGAGTCAACCTTATTCAGGAAAAGATAGTGGAGTTACCCACTTACCCACTTACCCAGTTATGACAGGAAGGTTTATGGAAAACTTGAAGCAGGAAACTTTATTATTATATATATTATATATATATAATATATATAATAATAAAAATATTAATTACTCTATTTTCCATTTATTTGGATTCTCTAAGAAATTCCCCTGCCATCCTTACCCACCCATGTTGAAATACCTTCCTGTCATAAGTGGGTAAGTGGGTAAGTGGGTAAGTTTGAGGGAATAGAAAAAAAAGGGAATCCATCGATGTGAAGCGTCACGCAGAAGGCTGAGGGGAGTTCATACACCTGCGTACCTTTTCGGGTCAACTTCTATGTCGTTGCCTTCTTTTATTCATAAATAAAATGTTTTTGCCATGAAAATTTGGCTTGTATAAAACAATTGCTTACCTTTGCAGCCAATTAGCATTCTTATCAAAGTTGTCCACGTAGAGTGGAAGTATTTAAACCGTGAAAATATACAAATGAACAAGATTGTAAGAAAAGAACAGTTCTCTGAGAAGGTTTTCCTTCTGGAGATTGAGGCTCCGCTGATAGCCAAGAGCCGCAAGGCCGGAAACTTCGTCATTGTGCGCGTGGGTGAGAAAGGTGAGCGCATGCCGCTGACCATCGCAGAGGCAGATACCCAAAAAGGCACAATCACTCTTGTCGTGCAGAAAGTGGGTTTGTCGTCGACAAAGCTCTGCAATCTGAACGAAGGCGACTACGTGACAGATGTAGTCGGTCCTTTAGGCAATGCCACCCATATCGAGAAGTTTGGCACGGTCATTTGTGCAGGCGGCGGTGTGGGCGTAGCTCCAATGCTCCCCATCATCCAGGCTCTGAAGGCTGCAGGCAACCGCGTGCTTTCCGTATTGGCCGGACGTAACAAGGATCTCATCATCTTGGAGGATAAAGTACGTGAGAGCAGCGACGAAGTCATCATCATGACCGACGATGGCTCGTATGGCGAAAAAGGCGTGGTGACTGTTGGTATCGAGAAGTTTATCCAACAGGAACCTCACATCGACCGTGTGTTCGCCATCGGTCCTCCCATCATGATGAAGTTCTCCTGTCTGCTCACCCAAAAATACAATATTCCTACAGACGTGTCACTCAATACCATTATGGTGGATGGAACGGGCATGTGCGGTGCTTGCCGACTGACCATCGGCGGTAAGACAAAATTTGTCTGCATCGATGGTCCAGAGTTCGACGGCGCGTTGGTAGATTGGGATGAGATGTTCAAGCGCATGGGCACGTTCAAACAGCAAGAACTGGAGGAAATGGAGCACTACGAGGAGCACCTCGCCGCCTCTAAAGATTCCGTATGTCGCTGTACAACAGCGTCCAACGATAGCGAAGCCTCCCTACCCCAACAACACGCTAACGACCCAATCTCCCTGCTCACCGACCATCAGGCCGAATGGCGCCAGGAGCTACGCAAGAGCATGAAGCCGAAAGAGCGCACGCAGATAGAACGTGTCATCATGCCTGAACTTGATCCCGAGTATCGCGCAACCACCCGAACTGAAGAGGTGAACCAGGGACTGACGCGCGAGATGGCAATGACAGAGGCAAAACGCTGCCTCGACTGTGGCAAACCCACATGTGTGGAAGGCTGCCCAGTGAACATCGATATCCCTTCATTCATTAAAAACATCGAGCGTGGTGAATTCCTTGCTGCAGCCAAAGTACTAAAAAACACATCTGCCCTCCCAGCTGTCTGTGGCCGTGTATGCCCGCAGGAGAAGCAATGCGAGAGCCGTTGTATTCACCTGAAGATGAATGAGCCCGCCGTGGCCATCGGCTATTTGGAGCGTTTTGCCGCCGATTACGAGCGTGAAAGCGGACAGGTAGCTCTGCCTGAAGTGGAGCCTGCCAACGGCATAAAGATCGCTGTTGTGGGTAGTGGTCCTGCAGGACTTTCCTTCGCTGGCGACATGGTGAAGAAAGGCTATGAGGTGCATGTGTTTGAGGCGCTTCATGAGATTGGCGGCGTATTGAAATATGGTATACCTGAGTTCCGTCTTCCCAACGCTATTGTCGATGTGGAGATTGAGAACCTGCGCAAGATGGGTGTCCACTTTCAGACCGACGTAATTGTAGGCAAGACAATAACGATTGAAGAACTCGAGGCTGAAGGTTTCAAGGGAATCTTCGTCGCTTCTGGTGCCGGACTGCCTAACTTCATGAACATTCCAGGCGAGAATGCAATCAATATCATGTCTTCGAACGAATATTTGACACGCGTTAATCTGATGGATGCGGCCAACCCACTGACCGACACGCCGCTCAACCCAGCCAAAAACGTGCTCGTGGTGGGTGGAGGTAACACCGCCATGGACTCCTGCCGCACGGCCAAACGTCTGGGTGCTCACGTTACGTTAGTTTACCGTCGCTCGGAGGCTGAGATGCCCGCACGCTTGGAAGAAGTGAAGCATGCCAAGGAGGAAGGTATTGATTTCCTCACGCTGCACAACCCCATTGAGTATATTGCCGACGAAAAAGGTGCTGTCAAACAAGCTGTTCTCCAAGTAATGGAACTGGGCGAGCCCGATGCTTCTGGGCGTCGTTCACCTGTTCCAGTTGAGGGAAAGACCGTTACACTCGATGTCGATCAAGTGGTTGTTGCTGTCGGTGTATCTCCCAACCCGCTGGTTCCGAAGTCTGTAGCTGGGCTAGAATTGGGTCGTAAGAACACTATCGCCGTAAACGATGAGATGGAGTCGAGCCACAAGATGCTCTTTGCTGGCGGCGACATCGTTCGCGGAGGTGCCACCGTCATCCTCGCGATGGGCGACGGACGCCGTGCTGCCCTCAACATGGACAAACAGCTTCGCGGCTAATTAAATGTTCTGCAAGTCGCAGTATCAGCGACAAAACAAATAATAAAATGAACGGACTTTATACCATCATCCTGCTCATACTAAGCAACGTCTTCATGACGCTTGCTTGGTATGGGCATCTTCGTCTGCAGCAGTCAGGTGTATCCAACCACTGGCCTCTGCTTGGTGTGATTGCTTTCTCGTGGGGCATTGCCTTTTTTGAATACTGCTGCCAGGTACCTGCCAACCGCATGGGATTTGAGGGGAATGGTGGACCGTTCAATCTGGTGCAGCTTAAAGTTATTCAGGAATGTATTTCCCTCGCGGTATTTGCTGTGATCGCCAACATCATGTTCCAACATCAGAATCTCCACTGGAACCATCTACTTGCTTTCCTCCTTATCATCTGCGCCGTCTATCTTGTATTCATGAAATAGGTAGGTGTGGATATCGTTCTTTATCTATAGTAGTACGTTTCTGGGCGATTTCATAATAAAACTTGTTAATCGCTTGGTGGTTTCGTTTTTTCTCCGTATCTTTGTGGTTTGAAAACGAAACAAAAGCAAATATGCAGTTCAGATATATCCTTGCGTTGGCACTTGCCCTGATGGTGGCCGGAACGACCAATGCCCAGAAAAAACAGAAAGCAAAGGCTAAAAAGCCTGTAGTACAAGTGAAGCAGGAAGTCTCGGCAGCCGACTTGCTCTACGAGAATATGACCTCATCCATTCAACGGGTGATGGTCATCGACAGCGTGGTGGTTGACGTAGACAATTTTTTTGAGGAAATCCCTTTACCTTCTAACTGCGGACAACTGATGGCAACCACCGATTTTCTCCAGAAAAAAGAAGTTGGCACTGCGTTCATCAATGAGTTTGGCAATAAGGCCTATTTCTCTTCAATCAACCAGGAGGGGATTTCAACGCTGATGACGAAGGACAAACTGCAAAACCAATGGTCGGAAGAAAACGTCGTGGAGGGATTAGACCAGCAACTTTCACCCAACTACCCTTTCATGATGCCTGACGGCACGACTCTATATTTTGCACAGAAAGGAGAAGAATCACTGGGTGGTTATGACATCTTTGTGACACGCTACAATTCGGAAGAAGGCCGTTTCTTCAATCCAGAAAACATCGGGCTTCCCTTTAACTCGAAGGCTAACGACTATATGTATGTAGAGGATGAACTGAACGAGTTGGGGTGGTTTGTTACGGACCGCAATCAACCAGAAGGGAAAGTTTGTGTCTATACTTTCGTGCCATTGAAAAAGCGCGTCAATTACGATACAGATGAGATGGACGACGAGGAAATAGGCGCATTAGCCTCTATCCGAAGCATCCGTGAAACCTGGTTTGACAACAATGAGCTTCAAGCCGCACACAACCGTCTAAAACGATTGCGCGACAGAAATCAGAAATCCATCGGAAACAATACGCAAGAGCTTTTCGTTGTAAACGATCACATCACTTATACTTCGGCCAAGCAGTTTCGTTCTAATGATGCTCGCAGGATGTATGAAGAACTAATGAAGACTTATGAAGAACTGAAGCTAATGAAAGAAGAGCTCGGGAATCTGCGCTCCAAATACCATCAAGCCAATGAAAACGAAAGAAAAAAGATGAGTACAACGATTCTTTCGCAAGAGGAGAAAGTGGAACAACTGACCTCTCGAATCCGTGAGCTCGAGAAAGCCGTAAGGAATAATGAAGTTTCTGCTCTTAATCCATAACTTAAAGGCTATCACTAAATTTAAATAATATGAGAACTTTTCCTGAATCAGAATTAATCATCAACAGCGATGGTTCGTGCTTTCACCTGCACCTACGTCCCGAACAGTTGGCAGACCGAGTGATTCTCGTAGGCGACCCTGCACGCGTGAACACGGTAGCCGCTCACTTCGACAGCATTGAATGCGAAGTGTCGAGTCGTGAGTTCCATACCATCACGGGCATGTACAAAGGCAAACGCATCACTTGCCAAAGTCATGGCATCGGATGCGATAACATTGACATCGTAATGAACGAACTTGACACATTGGCGAATGTCGATTATAAGACACGGACCGAAAAACCAGAGCACCGCACCCTCACCTGTGTGCGCATTGGTACCTGCGGCGGTTTGCAACCCTTTACTCCCACAGGTTGCTTCGTCGCTTCTGTCAAGAGCATCGGCTTCGATGGCCTGATCAACTATTATGCCGGACGAAACGACGTATGCGATTTGGCTTTGGAAGAGGCATTCAAGAAACACATGCAGTGGGATCCCATCAAAGGTGCGCCCTACGTAGCTGTGGCCGACAAAGAGCTTCTCGAACAGATAGCCGGTGACGATATGGTGTACGGCTATACCATTTCGTGTGGAGGATTCTATGGACCACAGGGCCGTGTACTACGGGCTGATATAGCCGATCCCCTGCAGAACAAAAAAATCGAGGCTTTCGAGTATGAAGGATTAAAGGTGTGCAATTTCGAAATGGAGTCTTCAGCTTTGGCCGGTCTTGCTTCGCTGCTTGGCCATCGTGCCATGACCTGTTGCATGGTCATTGCCAACCGCTATGTCAAAGAGATGAATACTGAATACAAGAACTCCATAGACACACTCATCGAAAAAGTGCTCGAACGTATCTGATGACATCACTCACCTCTCAACCCTCCCACCTCACGACTCAAGAGGACACCATCTGTGCGCTTGCCACCGCTCCAGGGGGTGCCCTTGGTGTCATTCGTATCAGTGGCTCAAATGCCATCTCTATCACGGGTGCCACATGTCGCAGTATCTCAGCGACCACACCCGCCAATACCGTCCATTACACCCACATTACTGATTCTGACGGGTCTGTCATTGATGAAGCAATGGTCTCCATTTTCCGGGCCCCTCATTCCTACACAGGTGAGGACTCGGTGGAGATTTCCTGTCATGGCTCCCCCTACATATTAAATAAGGCATTGGAGGTTTTGGTAAAGAATGGTTGTCGCATGGCCAATCCTGGCGAATTTACCATGCGTGCATACCTTAACGGAAAACTCGACCTTAGTCAGGCTGAAGCAGTTGCCGATCTCATCGCCTCCACCAACCGTGCCACACATCGAATCGCCCTATCACAACTTAGAGGACAGTTCTCCTCGGAGCTTGACAAACTCAGAGACCAACTGCTCCAGATGACAACGCTCCTGGAACTGGAACTTGATTTCTCCGACCACGAAGATCTTGAGTTTGCCGACCGTACGCAACTGATGCAGCTTGCACAAACCATTGAGAAGCACGTGGACCATCTCGCCCATACGTTCGAGACAGGGCAAGCCGTCAAGCAAGGTATACCAGTTGCCATCGTAGGCAAGACAAATGTGGGGAAATCTACACTCTTGAACCGCTTGCTGAAAGACGATCGAGCCATCGTCTCAGACATACACGGCACTACACGCGACACAATAGAAGATAACATCGAAATCAACGGAGTCAACTTCCGTTTCATTGACACAGCAGGAATACGAGAAACATCCGACAAGATAGAGCAGATTGGCATCGACCGCACCTATCAGACCATTGATAGGGCGCGCATCGTGATTTGGATGATTGACCAATGGCCCTCAGAGGAAGAAATAGGCGAAATGATACAGCGATGCGAAAACAAGAAACTAATTCCCTTATGGAACAAGTCTGACAAGGAAGGACCAGCCTTCCCCATCGTCGCACAACTACCAGTTTTTTCTATTAGTGCAAAGAAAGGATGGAACATAGAAAAGCTGGAACAAGCCATCTACACCGCAGCCGACATACCTCATCTTCATCAGACTGACGTGATTGTCACTTCCGTCAGACACTATCACGAACTGCTGTACGTAAAAGAGTCCATGCGGGAAGTATCCGATGCCATCACCTCAGGACTGAGTGCAGATCTCATCGCAGAATCCCTCAAATCAGCCCTCGACCATCTTGCCGCCATCTCCGGCAAAGGCCGAATAACCCCCCAAGAAACCTTAAACAACATTTTTTCGTCGTTCTGCGTGGGAAAGTGAAGCCACTACAAAGAAAATAATAAAATCTGCAAAAATAAGCCCGTAACACCCTTATTTTCAAGTGTTAAAGTTTGTGCTTATCTTTGCAGATTTTTGTTTCGGGTATTGTTTATTTGCAGATTTTTCTTTAACTTTGTCCCCCAGTTGTCCCCCGAAATAGTCGCAAAGGGTCAAAAACTGTCCCCCGGGGACAGAAAAAGTGTCCCTCGAAACAAAAGTCGGTGGTAATTTCTAAAACGATTAACGACTATGGCAAAGAAAAAATCAGCAAGCGTCCAAAGAGGACAAGTTAAGCTTCGCGAAAAGAAGCTTAAAGATGGAAGTTCAAGCCTGTACCTTGACATCAATGTTGGTGGCAAGCGCCATAAGGAATACCTGAAGCTTTATCAGGTAGTCCCTACTACAGCGCAGGAAAGAGAACAAAACCGTCAGGCTCTTGCAGCAGCCAATGCCATGAGAGCAAGACGTGAATTAGAAATCATCAATGGCAAATTCGACATCACACAACCTAAACAAGGCGGTGTTCGTTTCCTTGATTACTATCGTCAGATGTGTGAAGACCGTTTGAAGACTCCAGACTCAAATGGTAATTGGGGAAACTGGCATAGCTGTTTGAAGCATCTGGAAGTTTACTGTGATGAAGCAACTACCTTTGATGATATTGATGCCGAGTGGATTCAGGGTTTTAAGGATTATCTGAATACAGCAGAGAAAGATGCTCAGAAGAAAACTGATCCAAAGGTTTCTTACGTATTTGTTGGTTTGTCACAGAACTCTAAGGTATCATACTTCAATAAACTACGCGCTTGTCTTAATCAGGCATTTGAGGAACATATCATCGACAAGAATCCAATCAGAGGTGTCGAAGGTTTTAAGCAGGAAGAAGTTGCCCGTGAATATCTGACCCTCGATGAAGTTAAGAAGATGGCTGCTACTCCATGTAACTACCCCATTCTAAAAGCAACATTCCTTTTCTCTTGTCTGACTGGACTCCGTAAGAGCGACATCGAGAAACTGACATGGGGTGAAGTACAGAAATTTGGAAAATACACTCGTATTGTTTTCAAACAAAAGAAAACAGGTGGTCAGGAATACCTCGATATTTCAGACCAGGCAGCAGCCTATTTAGGAACCCGTCGCAATGATGTTGACCGTGTGTTTGAGGGTTTCACCTATGGTGCATGGACTTCACTCGAATTAAAACGTTGGGCACTTGCTGCAGGTATCTCTAAGAACCTGACTTTTCACTGCGCTCGCCACACATTTGCTGTAATGATGCTTGACCTCGGAGCCGACATCTATACAGTCTCTAAGCTCCTTGGCCACAGAGAACTTTCAACAACTCAGATTTATGCAAAAGTTCTTGACAAAAACAAGCAAGCAGCAGTCAACTTGATTCCAGACATAAGTAAGTAGAATTCTCTATACATTATATATATGGTAACAAGACAAGAAGCAGTTTTGAGCTTTGTGAAGTTCAATAAGTTCGCGAAGCAGCTCATATATGACATCTGCATAGGTGGAAACACAAAGTTAACATCCTACGCTGAAGAATTGCTTCAATTCGAGCAGTGGAAGGAAGACATAATGCTCTACATTAACTTTAATCCTGACCCAATCATCATTGAGAAGATTGCGTCACTCGGTTCTCCAGAAATGTTAGAGAGCTACATAAATGATGGAAAAGACACACTTCCCCAAAATACTCTTGATGCCCTTACTGGAGTTGTCAATGCGATGTATTCTATTCATGATCTATGCTATAACATCAATCAAGAGTCTAAAGGCAAATTCAGATACTTGGTTGACGAATTTGCCAACGAGGAAGCTGCTGCCCTTTTTGACCGTGCAGTTAGTGCAGGCTATTTGACCGCTGAATATCAACCAAAGGGCGACACAGACAACTACACGCTGAAGATTATCGCCTTTGCCATTGGTGAACTACTTCATTTAACTATGCGACATAAATGGTCACATTTCGAAGAACAATGGAGCATCAACAGGGCT